>Ga0209048_10003283_pt1 | contig 15748 bp, 11 predicted proteins | sample FrelakmetCRP12CR_FD_187146 | JGI IMG/M metagenome (GOLD analysis project Ga0209048, IMG submission 187146) | Freshwater lake sediment microbial communities from the University of Notre Dame, USA, for methane emissions studies - CRP12 CR (SPAdes)... | ecosystem: Environmental > Aquatic >... | reverse complement strand
GCCGGTCATTACGCGAGTGCCGATGTAGGCCGCTTACTGAAGCAGGCGAATTTGCTTCTCGACCGGAGCGGTACGCGGACGGTGTTACGCGTCGGCTCCGCTAGTGCGGACCTGCGGACAGGGAGGTCCCACAGGGTCCCACAGCAAGAAAGGAGGACCTGGTTTTGCAGGCCAAGTGCTTGAATTCAGTGTAGGTCGCGCGGACCGGTGCATAAGAGATCCCACAAGCGTCCCACAGCCGACGGGAGGACCTGGTTTTCGCTGCCAAGTCCTTGAATTGTGGCGCGCCCGGCAGGATTTGAACCCACGACCCCCTGGTTCGTAGTTTGAATTGCCGTTCGTAGCTAGCTGAATTTATTCGATAAATGCGGGCGCCCGTCGCACCACGCATGCATCACTGTGCAGGACCGTGCGGGACCAATTCCCGCACGAGTCCCGCATTCGTCTGAGCTGGAGATTCCAGAGCGAGCTGTTTTATGAGACGGCCGCAAGACGGGTTCAGACGTAGGTGGACCCTAGAGGCGCGATGTCGCCTCGTCAGCTCCCCCTGCCAGTATACAGCAGGAACTGGACTTTTCTGGCAGGATTTTGGGCTGGAGGGAAGTCCGATGAAGAAGTCGCGTTTCACGGAATCGCAGATCGTGGCGATTCTCAAGGAAGGGGAAGACGGGATGGCAGTCGCGCAACTTGCGCGCAAGCACGTCCAGTACGTACCGGGCGATTCGTCGCTGGCGCTGAACCTCTTTGCCGACCGCAGCATCGACATACTGTCCATCGATGCCTGTCACGAGACGGATGCCGTGCTCCGCGACGTCGACTGCCGGATTCCCGAACTTGCAGCCGGGCCAATCGTCGCTGGCGACGATCATGGCTGGTCGTCGGTTGCTCAGGCGGCGTCGCTGCGCTTTGCGGATGCTCGTGTCACGCCGTCCGGGTGTGCGTGATGCACGGAGCCTCCCAGATGAGGAAGCTAATCTTGCGCAACTTCCAGTCGCCCGGCGATATCGTCATGCTGACGGCCGCCGTGCGCGACTTGCATCGGACTTACCCCGGCGAGTTCCAGACCGATGTGCGAACGCCGTGCCCCGATCTTTGGGAGAACAACCCGTATGTCACTGCGCTTTCCGAAGACGATCCCGAAGTCGAGCCGATCGATTGCGAATATCCGCTGATCCACCGGAGCAACGAGGCCCCCTATCATTTCATTCACGGCTTCATCGAGCACCTGAACGAGCGTCTCGATTTAGGCATCCGGCCGACGGTGTTCCGCGGAGACATCCACGTTTCAGATCTCGAAAAGAGCTGGTATTCGCAGGTCGAAGAGATCTTCGGTCGGTCCGTGCCTTTCTGGATCGTTGTCGCGGGGGGAAAGAACGATTACACGACGAAGTGGTGGGCGCATGATCGCTATCAGCGGGTCATCGACCATTTCGCAGGCCACGTTCTGTTCGTGCAGGTCGGAGAAAGCGGCCATGCGCACCCGCCGCTGCGCGGCGTGCTCGATCTGCGAGGCAAGACGACGCTGCGCCAACTCGTTCGTCTCGTCTACCACGCGCAGGGCGCGCTATGCCCGGTCACCCTGATGATGCATCTGGCCGCCGCCGTCGAGTGCCCGCCGCGCAGGGTACGCAATCGGCCGTGCGTCGTCGTTGCGGGTGGTCGAGAGCCGCCCCATTGGGAGGCCTATCCTCATCATCAGTTCCTGCATCGCGCCGGCGCGTTGCGATGCTGCGAAAACGGCGGCTGCTGGCGATCGCGGGTAGTCCCGCTCGGCGACGGCGACGAGAAGGATGCGCCCGAGCACTGCTGCGTCGACGTCGTGGGCACGCTTCCGCGATGCATGGATCTGATCGCGGCGGAGGACGTGATCCGCGCCATCGAGGTGTACTTCGCAGGCGGCGCGATCGATTACCTGAGCGCCGATGAAGCTCGCAGCGTCGCCGAATTTATCGGTTGCAGCGCGAGCGCTCCGAGCGGTTAGCTAAGGTGGTCTGTCGACTGGACCTTCGCCAATACATGCCATGTCATAGCGTCGGCAGGCGGGTTTGAATATCCTTAACGATGTCGTTCACGATGTGAAACCATTGCCGCGGCAAGATGCCGGCGTTGCCTCGTACGGCCGACCCGCCACCGACGTTGGTGTTTCTCATGAGCGGCACAATCACAATCTGATTCGGCGTCGCCCCAGATTTCTTGACGGCCCCCGCCAATTGACTTCCTAGACGGTCGACATATCCCAGGAGCTCCTTCCAGTTCGCGTGCTCCGTGCTCCCTCCATTCGTCTTGGGCGCGTAATCCGGATCGAAGTAGTTTGCCTGCTGCGGAGTCGGGTGAAAATAGATGACGACATTGGTGAAGTCCGTGATGCCGTCTGGGACCGCAACGCCAAACCAATTGGGCGAGAACGTGTCGCCGTCGACCGGGTTGTTCGTCAGGTCAACGAGTTCATAAAGCAATGTCGCAAACGAGACATCATCGTGTAGATAGGCGAAATCGCCGCCGCCGCTCACGGGCGCGGTTGCGGTGTCGAGAAGATGCTTGTTGCTGGCAGTCTGGCGCCCCGTCCCGCGCGTGAACTCTGCCAGAGCGCTGTCTTCCGCAGCAAAAGTGGCGGGGTCGAGTGCCTTGAAGCGGACAGTGAACTGCTGTGCGACTAGAGGCGTTACCGGCGTGGGCGGACCGGACGCCGTTCTGTTTGTGGATGCGGCGTCGAGGAACATGAAATCGCGAATGAGATGGTGGGTATAAGCCGAAGCGGGAAACGCAGCGGGTGCGACGGGTGGCGCTCTGTGGGGCTCATCGTGCCCATCCCTCGGTGGGGTGGAATTGCTGCTGTTTGTGCGTTCAGGCGGCAAAGGAGGCACTTCCTTGGCCGCCGCTCCACGTTCTACGTACTGCTTCCAGCGACCCGGTTGCGCGTTGATCAGAACTGAGCCGGCGGGCGCGCCTGCCGGAAGCGGACTCCCTTCGTAATAGGCTCTGATTGGCTTCCCGAAGAACTTGGACGGGTCGATCTTCGACGTAGCCGGGGTGGCCACCGCGCTATCGAAGTCCCAAACCTCCGCCAGCAGCGAAGACAGAACGCCAAGGCCGCCCGGGGATGCCTCGCGGGCACAGAAGTCATTGGCGTAGGCGAACGCGTCGCTGATACCCGCGATGACGACCCGCCTTACGCGCGACGGAACGCTGCTCGAGCTCGACGAGCTGGAGCTTGGCGAACTGCTGCTCGACAGGCTGCTGGCGCTCGATCGGCTGCTCGCGCTCGACAGACTGCTGGTACTCGATGCGCTGCTGAGACTGCTGCTCGAGCTCGGAAGCGACGAGCCTGAAGAGCTGCTCCGCGAGCTGCTGCTCGACGGTTGCGACGATGTGCTGCTGAGCGAACTCGCGCTCCCGCGTGAGCTCGACGAGGACAACGAGCTGCCGGATGTCAGCGACGACGAACTGCTCCCAGTCGGAACGTATCGGCTGCTGGAGCTCGTGCCCGGGCGATACGAGCTCGACGAGCTACTGGTCGGCGGCGGCCGCGGCGGAACCACCGGCGGACTGGGCGCGCACGGCGGCGCGCAGCAGTTGGGCGGATACGGCGGATACGGCGGGAATGGCGGGAACGGAGGATACGGCGGAAACGGAGGGTACGGCGGATACGGTGGATAGGGCGGCGCCGGCGCTGCAGCAGCTCCGCAGCTCGCGCTCTCCGTACGACACGCGCTGTCAATGCAACGCTTCACCTCGCACTGCAGCCGTTCCAGCTGCATGCGCAATTCCCAGATCTGGCGCTCGCGCTCGTCGCGCTCTCGCCACGCGCGGATGTCGCAGCGAAGCCGCTCGATCTCGATCAGGATCTCTTGCTCGCTGCAACCGCCATTGCCCGATGAGGGCGTCGACCCACCGCCACCGCCACCGCCACCGCCATAACCACCGCGACCGCCACCACTCCCGCCGCCATTATCACCGCCATGACCACCACCCCCACCGCCATCATCGCCGCCATGACCGCCATCGCCGCCGCAGCAATCACGAACCATCGTTTGGAGAACCGTGATCTCCGCGCGCAGCGCATCGAGCGCCTGCGACGTCGACTGCGGCGTAGCGCTGCCGCTGCCAGACGCGCTTGTCGAGCCGCCGACCGACGACGCAGATGACGCGCCGCCGCGTTGCGGTGAAGCGTTATCGGAAGATCTTGGGGGCATTGCGCCCTCCTGAGCGTTTCATCCTATGTAATCCTGAGCACCGCGTGAGCTGCTGCCCGGCAAGAGAACGCTCAGCAGCGACCGCCGATACAAGTCGGCATTGATGCTGGACGACGATGACGACGACTGCGGTACCACCGGCGGCGCAGGCGGTGGCTCCGGGGTCGGCATAGCGGGAGTCGCGGCGTGCTCGCTGCACTTCGGGCATCCGCACGGCGCCGGCGCGCAGCAACCGCAATTGGGCGGATACGGCGGATACGGGGGAAAAGGAGCCACCGGCGCATAAGGCGGATACGGGGGATACGGCGGGAACGGTGCATACGGAGGCGACGGCGCCTCAGCCGAAACAGCCGCGCTCGATCGGGTCATCGGCATCTCGGCACCTCGCACACACGCCTCGAGCGCACAACGCGTGCGCTCGACCTCGCACCGCAGCTCGGCAAGACCGTCATTGTCATCGACACGCGCGCTCACGCCATTGGACCGAACCAGCGCAGCAAACTCTTCGCGCAGCTCGTTGAGCCGCGCGCGAAGGACGCCTGACTCGCCAGCGTCGTCCGGGTAGTTCGTTGAAGCCATGCGGGATCCTGTGGAAACGCCAGTATAGGCCGTTGTACGCCAGATTCAAGTTGTAGGATACTAGTCCTGCGTCAACCGAGGAGGCTTCGCGTCTCGTCGGCGCGCCGGAGTGCACATGCCGCGAACACCGCCTTATCCGCCCTATCCTCCGTTCCCTCCGTACGCTCCGTTCCCTCCGGTTGCGCCGTTCCCGCCGTATCCGCCGTATCCCGCCAATCCCTGCGCACCTTGCGCAACACCCGGCCCACCGACTGATGGCGGCGCGCCGGAAGTGCCGCCGGGACCCACGCCATCGCCTGAAGGCGAGACGCCGCCTCCGCCGGAGCCTCTACCTGAGAAAGAGCTCGATCCAGGTCCGGACGAACCTATCCCCGACGTCCCCGACGGAACGGTTCCCCACGGTGGCAATGGCGCACCGCCTCCCCCGCCCGACCCCGGCGCCGAGAAGCCGATCATTCCCGACCGCATCTCGGTGCGGCGTCCCGACGATCTGTTGTTGTTCGATGCGAGCTTCACCGGGTATTTCCTGAGGAAGGATCCGACGCGGCTCGAACGTTCTTCCGCCGACGCGTTCATCGTTTTCGAATTCCCGCCGCAGAGTTTCGGCGAGGAGGCGTTCCTTGCGACGACCGCGCAAAAGTTTTCGGAGCCTCCACCGAGTGAGCAGACTGAGGTATCGGAGGATCCGCACTATCCAAAGAAGAACGTCCAGAAAGACCAAACCGACGTCCCGGCAAGCACGCTGCCCGTCTCCCGCGTCCGCATGGCGCGGCCGAGTCGCATCGCGGTCACGATGCCCGCCGAGCTGACGACGATCGGTTACGACCTAGCGAGCCTTCTGGCCGCACTGCGTGACTGGCCGATGCGTCTCGACGCCAATGCGGTATCTGACCGGCTGTTCGATCTCGCCACGCTCGTCCAGACCACGCATGCCGCGGGCCTGGACGACTTGTCGATCTCCGCCGAGGCCATGCCCACGCACGCCGAGCTCAGCGTGTTTGCAGGCTCGCTGCACGGCGCGGGCGCCGCAGCTTCGAGCACCGACGCCGCGCTGGTAACCAATCTCGCCGGCCTGCTTCTCAAGCAGCCCCCGCGCGAGCCCGCATCGACAGTGACCGCGCTGGAGCTGCCGTATCGCGTCGTGACCTCGCCTCTCGCGCCGGCACGATGGCGCCACGCCATCGCGCCGGTCACCCGTCGCGCGCACACCGAGCTTTGGCACACCCGTCTCGGCGACAACACGTCGGAGGCCGGTGCGGACGCAGCGACCCGCATCCGCGCGCTGTGGTCGCCGGACTATCGGCCCAAAAACAAGCAGAGCGAGCTGATCGCCATCCTGAACGCGCCGCCTCCGCTCACCGACCCGCCGACGCCGAACCCGAATCTCATCCGGATGAGCCTCGATCCGCTCGATCGCTCGATGCTGGTCACGGCGATGTCCGGCTTCGACGAATCGCTGAAAGGCGGCGCCGAATATCACCCGCTCTCGAGCGAAGCGAAACGGCTCCACCTGTCGTCGCTCGGTGCGCTGCTCGATGCGGAGGGAAGCTGGCCGAAAACGCCGGAACACATCGACCTGCAGCAGTGGCGACACGTAGCAACGCTCGGACGCGACCAGTACGTGCGCGTGGTGTATGCGGGCTACCTGTGGCCGTTCGGACATGCGGCATCACTCATCAAAGTGTCGGAGCGCAAGTTCGAGTCGCTCGGTGGAGACCGCACCCAGCGTGTCGCATTGCTGCGCCAGCGTTTCTTCGTCGCGGTGCGCGAGCCGGTGCGCACCTACAGCGGCGCGAATCACACGTTCAAGGGGCGCAATTTCCCGTTCACGCGCATCGAGCTATTGACCCGGGTCACGCCCGACCTGAGCGATCCTGGCCAGGGCGACAGTGCACTGCAGCCGGCCCCATCGACCACTCTTTACGGTGGCGATCTCGTGCCGCGCATGCTGTTTTGGCCGATGGTTCCCACAGGCGCCAAGCCTGCCGATGTGCCTTTCGAAATTGCGGCGACGGATATCTCAGGATTGCACACGACGTTCTCGATGCCGTTGCTATTCGTCGGCAAGCTCGCCGAGCAGAAATCAGCCGCTGTGTGCAAGTCGTACAACGCGACGACGCCCGCTTTTCCGCGACGGTGCGCCAACATCGGCGGTGCAATCGTCACGTATGCGCCCCCCGACCCGGCGGACAAGGGCGACCCGAAGTTGCCGACGCGCACCATCACCTTCGCGGCGGCATCGCTGCCCGACGCGATCGATCCGGCGGTGTATCCGGAAATCGAGTTCGCCGAAGTCGGCATCAAGCCGATCCAGAAGCTGCTCGGCCAACGTGATTTCATTCCCGAGGTTGCCTATCCCGAGTTCTACAAGTTGCACGGCTTCGACCCCGTGCAGAACAAGGGCCAGGTCTTTCTCAAGCTGACGAAGGCGAAGGATCTGCCCTTCGGCGGCTCGGCGACGGAAGCGAAAAGCGACTCGCTCGGCGCGCTGGCGACGCCGAAGATGAGTCTGCTCGGCCTGTCGAAGATCCTCGGGCCTGTGTCCGGAGACACCGCCGCCACTCCGGATCTCGTCGAGACCAACCTGGACAAGATCAAAGGCGGGACATTCGATCCAGCGAGCTTTTTCAAGGACGCGACTTTGCTCGGCGGCATCAAGCTGGCCGAGATCCTGCCGGGCACCAAGAACCTGAGCGGTTCCGACGTGCCGAAGATGGTGGCGAAGGATTTCCCCGATCATGTCGAAGCGAGCTTTACGTGGTCGGGCGATGTCACCAAGATCGACACGCTCAAGCTGATGATCCCGCGCGCGGACCCAGGCAAGCCGCCGACGCGGCTGACGATGAACGGCGTCGTGCGCACACCGCACGATGCAGCGCAGGCGCCAAGCCAGGAAGCCACAGCGAAGCTCACCAACTTCAAGGTGAATCTGTTCGGATTCATTATTTTGTGGTTCGAAGAGATCACGTTCGAGGTGAAGAACGGCAGCAAGCCCGACGTCAGCGTGCGTCTGCACGAAGGCGAGGAGGCGGTGTCTTTCGGCGGCCCGCTCGAGTTCGTCAACGAGATCAGACGCTTCATTCCCGGCAACGGTTTCTCCGATCCTCCGGGACTGAGCGTAACGCCGAGCGGACTGAGCGCCTCGTATTCGCTCAACCTCCCCGCGGTCGGCGTGGGCGTATTCGCGCTCACCAACGCGTCGCTGGGGGCTGCGTTCAACCTTCCCTTCGACTCGCGGCCGGCCTCGGTCAAGTTCAATTTCTCGACGCGCGAGCATCCGTTCAGCATCACCGTGTCGCTGCTCGGCGGCGGCGGCTTCTTCGCCATCGGTGTCTCGGCGCGCGGCGTGAACGAGATCGAGGCGGCGCTCGAGTTCGGCGCCGCCATTGTCATCAATCTCGGCGTCGCCTCCGGCACGGTCGAAGTCAAGGCCGGCGTTTATTTCCACTGGCTCGAAGTCGCGCCCAACCAGGGCTCCGTCGAGCTCGCAGGCTATGTTCGCGTCTATGGCGAGCTGACGGTGCTCGCCCTCATCTCGGTGTCGTTGACCTTCCTTCTGCAGCTCGGCTTCCTCAAGGAAGGCGGTCATACGATCGTCTACGGCGAAGCCACGCTCACCGTCGAGATCGAGATCCTGATGTTCAGCGCCGAGGTGTCGGTCAGCTGTCGACGCGAGTTCAGCGGCGGCGACGCCGACCCGCGGTTCATCGATCTCGTACCCACGCCGCAGTTGTGGGCCGAGTACTGCGACAAGTTCGCCGACGAGGCCGCCTGATGGCACGCCAATCGCTGATCTGGACCGCGCTTCCCAACGGCTTCACCGCCGATCGCACCGGGTTGCGCATGTCGGTGATGTTGTCGCCGCGGCTCGATCCGCAGACTCCAACCGGCGCCGGCAAGCTCGGCACCTTCTTTCCCGACTGGGAGGATTGGCCGCAAACGCTGGCGAGCGCCAAGTTCGAGATCAGCTACAACGGCGGTACGGTAGCGGTCGCGGCGACGACGCTCGCGGGGCCGAATCGCGTCGACGCAAGCGTCGGCGTCGCCGATTCGACGGTGTGGAGGGCGCTGTTCGCAGCGACGACCCCCGTCAAGGGCTTCAAGTACACCGACCTTTCACCGTCGGTGCTGCTCTCGTATGACGCAGTGGCCATGGCGAAGCGGATCGAAGACTTGTATCGCGATCTTGCGCGCGCGGCGATCGATCGCATGCCGCGGGTGACCGAACTGATCGAAACCGAGGGCTGGCGCGGCTTTATCGCCGAGGTAGGCGCGCTGGACAAGTCGTCGGTCGATGCGCATACGGGACTGCGCGATCCTCACAAGCAGTTCGACACGCTTCGCCGCCTTTGGCCCCAAAAAATCGACGAGCTCACCCGCTTTCAGCTCTTTCACACGCCACCGGCGACGAGCGTCGTCAAGCATCAGGCACGCAACGACGACGCACGCATCGACACCCGCTGGCGCGAGCACCGCAAGACCGACCTGCCCAAGCGCGAAGACATCAGCGAGACGATCGATTTCCACAAGATCGTCGCCGCCATGGGATCGTATCCGACGCTTCTCCGGCGCCTCGGCCTGGTGGTGGATCTGGTGCTCGCTCCCGGTGGATTCACGCCGGCCGCGGCGGCGGACCTTTCCGTCAAGGTCAAATTCCCTGCACTTCAGATTCCGCGCACCTCCGATGGCGCGCCCGCAACTCGCACACGGCTGTCGGCGACACGCTTCGATGCGGTGCCCGATCCTACGGCGGACAACGTCATCGCGGACGGCTTGCTCTCGCTCGACCCCGCCAGCTACCGCCTGTTGCAGGTCGACGTCGACGGCGCCGGTCTGAAGGCGATGAACTTCGCGCGCTCGATGGGCCGGCGCTCCGATGCGGAATCGCGCGTCGATCCGGTGACGCGACACGAAGACGAGGTCGGCGCGCCCGCGCTCCGAACGGCCGGGCTGATGCTAGTGCAGCAGGAACGTGCCGGCACGCTGTCCAAACGATTCACCTCGAACAAGACGCGCAACGGACAACTCGAGTCGCAGCTGGCCGGCGGCGCAGGCACGGCGAGCCTCCACGCGCAGGATCTCATTCGCGGCTATCGCATCGACATATGGGACTCGGTGTCCCAGCGCTGGCAATCGTTGTGTCGGCGCACCGCGCGCTATGAACTGGGCGATGGCCCGGTCGCCGTCGATGTGGCGCCCGAGGAAGAGAGCGCCGTGCGGCTCGCCGCCACGCGCTCCAGCGACAAGACTTCCAACACCGATATCCTTTACCTGCACGAGGCGCTGGTGTCGTGGAGCGGCTGGAGCCTGGCGGCGCGTCCGCCGGGACGGGCCATCGAACCCGACGACACTGTAAACAAGTCGCGCGACCAGAACGAATCCGAGGCGCCGCCCGGGATCAAGTTCAAGTCGTCGTTTGCGCCCGTCAAGGGATCGCTGCCGCGCCTGCGCTTCGGACGTGCGTATTGGATCCGGGCCCGGGCTGTCGATATCGCAGGCAATTCGCTCGTTCCGCAGGCCAACGACTTCAGCAACGAGAAACCGCAGGTCCACGCCCGCCCGTATTTGCGCTACGAGCCCGTCGCCGCGCCGGTGGTGGCGCTGCGCTCCGTATCAGGGAGCATCGAGCGGCCGCTGGAAGGCGAATCGATGAACCGCATCGCCATCCTGAGCTTCAACGACAGCCCTGCCGACAACCTGATTCCCACCACGCGTGTCGCGCATCGCGTCTTCGCGCCGCCGCAGGTGAGCGTACGCGATGCGGAGCATCACGGCGCGCTCGATGCGCTAGGCAAGGTCGACGCCGGTCTGTTCGACCTGCTCGCCAATCAGAAGGACGTCGATCCGCGCGATCCGTCGGCGGCGATCCGTGAAGAAAAGTTGCCGACGCAGGGGCCGCTCGACACCGCGCCATCGAACACGACCTTCGCCGTCTACGAACAAGGACGCGCACTGACCTATCTGCCGGATCCGCTGGCGACCGAAGTCGCCGTGCGCGTGTTCGATCACCCGAACATCGCGGACACCGACATCATTCGCATCCCCCTGTATGCGGGCGGCGCAGGCAAATGGCCCGACGCACAACCGTTCGAGATCGAGGTCTACGACGACCCGAACGAAGCGCCCTATTACGATGCCGCGGCGCATCGGCTGCGCGTGCCGCTGCCCAAGGCGGTGCGGGCCAAGCTGCGCCTGTCGATGACGCTCACCGACGACGCGCTGTCGCTGCTGGGTGTCTTCCAATGGCTCGTGCCGGCCGATCAGGCTGCGCAGCGCGGCCGCGCGCTTTCCGGCCAGCACTGGATGCTCACACCGTGGACGGTCGTCGAGGCGGTGCATGCCGTGCAGCGTCCGCTGCTCGATCCCCAGTTCAACACGCTGTCGATATTCGAGCGAGCGATCGGGCAAACGTCGGCATTGCCGTCGGCGCAGGTACATTGCAGCATCGACAGCACCGATCGGCTCGATCTGTACGGTGAGTGGCATGAACCCGTCGACGATCCGTCGAAAGACGGCAGTGCGCCCGGCGATCGTCAGCGGCGGGACGTGGCCTTCCAGGTGAAAGTCACCGGACCCAAGCAGTACGCAGGGCCCGGCAGCAGTGTGGCGCCGGGAGCGCCCGAGCACAGCATCGCGGCGACAGCGGACCTGATCACCATCAATCCCAACCAGGACGGCATCGCGATCAAAGCGCACGAGTTTCACGACACCCGTTACCGCCGTATCGAATACTGGTTCGACGCGACGTCGCGCTTTCGCGAGTTCCTTCCCGGTCAGCTGCTGACAACGCTCGAAGGCGGCGAACGCGTGCCCACCGATGCGAACATCAAGGTCACCGGACCGCGCCAGGTCACGTGGATTCCAAACTCGGCGCCGCCGCCGGCGCCAAAGGTCCTGTACGTCGTCCCGACGTTCGCGTGGCGCCGCGAAGTCGACGAGCACGGAATTCTTTCGAGCTGGCGGCGCGGCGGAGGATTGCGCGTGTACCTCGATCGCGGCTGGAACGCCTCGGGCTACGGTGAAATGCTCGCTGTGGTCCTGCCGCCGAAGGGGTTCGCCGACGATCCCGACGCCGCTCCCGCCGGGGCACCCTACAAGAAGTACGTGACGCTGTGGGGCAACGATCCCATCTGGGACTCCGCATTCGTGCCGGGCATTGCGCCGACGATCGCCCACTTCCCGCTTGCGCGAACCGCGCCCGATCCGACAGGCGCGTGGCTTCCTCCGAACGCGCCGTCAGGTGAGAGCGATCAGCGGCCAGGATCGTTTGCGGTCACTTCGCGTCCCACCTCGGGATTACAAATCCGCGGTGGTGTCGTCGACCTCGCCCCGCACGACGTGTTCTACGACGAAACGCGGCAGCTCTGGTACTGCGACGTGGAAATCGGAACGGGCGCCGCGTACTTTCCCTTCATTCGCCTTGCCCTGGCGCGTTATCAGCCTATCTCGAGCGCCGGCGCCGACCTTTCGGGCATCGTACTGAGCGACATCATCGCGGTCGCACCGGACCGATGGCTCAACGTCACGCCGGCATCCGACGCTCGCACCGCGCGCGTCGCGCTGTTCGGTGTCGGCTACGATGAATCCAGTGGTCATCGCGAGGCTTCGAAAGCGCCCTCCACCGTGCGCGTCGACCCAGTAACCAGCCTCATCGAGATGGTGGCCCCGGCTGCCGTTGCGGATCGGACGGTCGTCGAGGTGTCGCTCGAGCGCTTCGATCCTCGCCGGGGTGAGGACTTCGGTTGGCAGCGCGTGGAGAACGCGCTGGTTACGCAGCGAATCCCGCAGGCGGCGACGCAGGGTCTGACAGCGGTGACGCTGCAGTCGCTGTTCGGCAGCGCCACGGCAGCGGTTGATCACGCCAAGGTGACGACGCCGGCCTTGGCCAAAACGCAACTCACGCAAAGCAACATCACCGACCGGTTATCGCTCTGGAACACGCTCTGGGAAGGCGATGTCGGGCTGCCCGACGACGGCGCGCGCTATCGGCTCGTCGTCGCCGAGTACGAGGAATACCTGGTCGACGACACCCGACCCTACGACACGACGCCAACACAAAAAGGGCGACGAATCGTTTTCGTCGAGCATGTCGAGCTTGGGTGAGGCGGAGCACAGCGTCGACATGCTGTTCATCGGCATGCAGGCTTATCCCAGGGCGGAATACCGTCGAGCACGCGATCAATGATAAGGCGCATCGAGATGTACTTCTGGGGCGAGGCCATCGAATATCTGAGCGGCAGTTGGGCGCAGGTCACCAAAGCCGCCTTGGAACGAAGGGCGGATGGCGAGGAGGCTTGCCCCGCCAGAGAACTTGAAGCCGAGCCTGCCTGAACGCTCATGCTGGCCCGAATCTTTGCCATTGCCTGCGACGCGAATTATGAGCCGGGCTTGCATGCGCTGTTGAACAGCCTGTGGGTCTACTACCGGGGCGAACTGGCCATTTTCGTTTACCATCGTGGCTTGTCACGCGAGTCCTTGGAGCGGCTGGCCGGGCACCCGAACCGTCCGCACCTTTACCACACCGCGGAACTGCCGTTCCCGGCCGCTGGGATGTGGGAGGCCAAGCAGCAAGTTTTCGCGCACTGCATCGGCCGAGCCTGTTGCGTGTATTTGCTGGACGCGGACCTGGTGCTGACTTCACGCGTGGACGACGTGTTTGAACTAGCCGAGCAGGGAAGAATCGTGAGCTCGGCGGACGGGGGCGTGCAGACGTTCGGCCCGGACTACATGGTCTACGGGAAACAACTGCCGGGCACCCGGATGCCCTACGTCAATTCCGGCGCTTTGTGTCTCGACGTGAACCGGCACTGGGACCTAGCGGGCCTGTGGGCGTTCGCGTCGCAATTTGGTTCCTACTCTCCGCGCCAGGGCCACCCGTTGCGGCTACCGGGCCACGGGGATCAAGGAACGTTCAACGCAATCGCCGCGCTGCTCGGCAAGGCGGCGGAGCTGCACGTGATGCCCGAGGCGACTTGGTGCGATTCGACGGAAGGCTCCAGCCTTCAAATCAAAGGTGTCACGCCGGACGGCGGTCTGGAGGTTTGGAACGTCTTTGCGCAGGAGCGGCAACGCCTGGTCCACAGCAGCGGCCCCAAGTGGTGGACGGAATGCGGCCGCGCACATCTGCAACGCTTCGGCGACAAACTGCGCTGTTTCGAACATTTCCAAAATTATGCCCCCACCGAATGAGAGCGTTGCCACAGCTCATGAGGACGGGGTGAAACCCGGACGCGTCCTCGTGGGCGTGTGTTCCTGCCGAAAGAACGCCGGCCAACGATACGCGATCCGGCGCACGTGGGCGAAAAAAATTCCCGAACACGTGCGCGTCGAGTTCTTCGTCGGGGCAGGCCCGCAACCGTGCGAGGCCGGAGTCTGGGAGCTAGCCTGCGAGGACTCGTACGAGGCACTGCCTTCCAAAGTCCAGGCATTCATGGCTTGGGCCTTGGAAGAGCCGGAGTGGGACTTCGTCTTCAAGTGCGATGACGACACCTACGTAGCGCTGGAGCGGCTGCAGACTCTGCTGACGGGAGCCGACTTCATTGGCAGCGCTGACACGGCGGGTAACGGATTCGCGAGCGGAGGTGGTGGCTACCTCATATCGCGGCGCAGCGCGCAAATCATCGCCGATGCGGAAGCCGCCCCTGCGGGCGCCGAGGATGTGTGGGTAAGCGGCCAACTCCGCCAAACGGGCATTCGCCTGGAGCCGTCCCGCAGGTTGCAGATGGATCATCGCGTCTTGCCGGGCCCGCAGAACGATTTGGTCACGGCGCATTGGTGTTCGCCGGAAACGATGGAAGTCATACAGATGGGGATGGCGGATCGTGTGGCGTACCAAGTGGAGTATTCGTTTGCGGCACGGCACGCGGCATGGAATGGAACCATCCAACTGCTCAAGGGCGGAATGTTTCTAGGCGGGGCGGCTGCGCCGGACGGGCGGTGGGAATTCGCGGAGAATGGCGCGGTCCTTCGGCTGCGGTGGTTTCATTGGCCCGAGGATCAACTCCGGCGCACGTCGTCAGGCTACGAGAATGCAACCCTGCGATTGAGCGCTTCATCGCCGGAATTTGGGTACGGCGCCGTGCCGTTGGCGGCGGCGGAACCGATCAGAAGTGACCCGGAAAAACTTCATCTCGGTGCGGGTCCCAACCGGCTCCTGGGCTGGTGCAATCACGATCTGGACATGGACCTCCGGCAGCCGTTGCCCAGGGCCGACGCCTCGGTGCGTTTCATTTTTGCGGAGCATGTGGTGGAACACATCACCCCTGCGGAGGCTTGGAGGTTTTTCAAGGAAGCGCGCCGCGTGCTGAAGCCTGGAGGAGCCCTGCGCATTGCCCTGCCTTGTGTGGATTCGATCTCATCGAGGCATGACGAGGCTTACCGGCATTTCCTGCGATCGGCGGTGGGCGGGGAAGGTACGCGGGAAGAAGCCGTGGGTTCGATCATTAACAATTGGGGCCACCAAGCTGTGTGGACCGTGGGCGGCTTGCGGGCGGTGTTAGAAGCACTTGGGTTCCAGACCAGTGAGGCGGCTTGCAGCGTTTCCAATTTTCCAGAACTCAACGGAATCGATGGGCACGCCTGTGTCATCGGAGAACACGCCAACTGGGTCGAAACGGGAATCGTGGAAGCGGTGAAGCCGGCGCGGTGAATCCTATCCGACGATTGGCCGGCGCTCCGCTGCTGGTCCGCGGATCACGTAACGAAAGGCGATCCATGCGCGTCGTTCAAATATGCCGCCGATTAGTCGCAGCATCTGCAACGAGCGCCGCGAGACGTGCGCGATTACTTGACGATGTCGGGCGGACCCGACATAGTCTGCCGCCGCGCGTGCCGTAGCGGAATCTCCAAAGAAGGCATTCGGCAGGCGCCGGTGCCGACGGCCGCGGAACGCGGCTCCAGCGTCAGCTTCTCAGGTTGACGAACAGGCGCAATCGACCCCAAGCGGTCCCTTGATCTTGCGGGAAGCGGACATTCGC
>Ga0209048_10003282_pt1 | contig 15749 bp, 14 predicted proteins | sample FrelakmetCRP12CR_FD_187146 | JGI IMG/M metagenome (GOLD analysis project Ga0209048, IMG submission 187146) | Freshwater lake sediment microbial communities from the University of Notre Dame, USA, for methane emissions studies - CRP12 CR (SPAdes)... | ecosystem: Environmental > Aquatic >... | reverse complement strand
CTCGTCGACCCCGACTACGACACCGCCACCCGCGGCTCGCAGTTCCTCACCGAGGTGCAGGGAGGCAGCGACGTCGGTGCCAACGTGTGCGAGGCGGTCCCGACCGGCGACGGTGCGACCTACCACGTGAGCGGCGAGAAGTGGTTCTGCTCGGTCGCCGACGCCGGCCAGTTCTTCCTCACCGCGAGGGTGCCCGGCGGGCCCGAGGGCACGCGCGGACTAGGGAGCTTCGTCGTGCCCCGGGTGCTCGACGGCGAGCCGAACGGCTTCTCGCTGCGACGCCTGAAGGACAAGCTCGGCACCCGGGGCCTCGCGTCCGGCGAGATCGACTTCGACGGCGCGATGGCCTGGCCGATCGGGCCGGTCGAGCACGGCTTTCGCACCGCGGTCGGGATCGTCCTGAACACGAGCCGGTGGATGACCGCCCTCGGCGACGCGGGCATGATGCGGCGCGCCGTGCTCGAGGCGGGCGCCTACGCCCGCCACCGCGAGGCGTTCGGTCGCCCGATCGGCACCTTCCCCGCGGTGCGACGCACGCTCGCCGACATGACCGCCACGGCGGCCGGAGCGCTGCACCTCGTGTTCGCGCTCACGGCGCTCGAGGACCGCATCGACGCGGGATCCGCCTCCGCCGACGACGTCCTCCACCACCGCTTCCTCGTCAACGCGACGAAGTACCTCGTGTCGTGCCAGGCCACCACCGTCGTCCGCTCGGCGATCGAGGTGCTGGGCGGCAACGGCACGATCGAGGAGTTCAGTGTGCTCCCTCGCCTCTACCGTGACGCGATCGTCTACGAGTCGTGGGAAGGCACGCACAACGTGCTCGTCGCCCAGGTGCTCAACGACCTGCGCCGCCTGCCCATCCTCGACGTTCTCGCCGATCGCCTGCGGGCCGGCGTCGACGATGCCGGTGGCCGCGCCCTGGCCGGGAGCGTCCGGCACCGGCTCGACGAGGTGCTCGGCGACACCCGGCGGGCGGTGTCCGATCTCGACTTCGGCGAGTGGCACTTCCGCGACGTCCTCGATCAGCTCGGTGTGCTCGCCGAGGTCGTGGCCCTGTTCGAAGCCGGCGAGATCACCGCGGCCTCGCATCTCCTGCTCCGCGACGCGACCCCCGGATACCGGCCCGAACTCGACGATGCGCTCGCCGAGCGGGTCGACACCCTCGTGTCCGCCTAGCGCGTCACCGGATCGGCAGACCGCCTGACCGAGCGGGCGTCGGTACGGCGCGGGTCACGCCGCCGCGCTGCGTCCAGCGCGGCGGCCGAAGTAGGTGCCGTCACCGAGCGAGATGCCGCTCACGTAGCCCGCGCCGGCGATGCCGACGGTGGTGCGCCCGGCGGCGAACAGGCCCCCGATCGGCGCACCGGCAGCGCCGAGGACCGCGGACTCGGGCGTGGTGACCAACCCACCGAGGGTGAAGGTCGCGTAGTAGCTCTTCTCCACGCCGAGGTCGACGACGCCGTAGGGCGGCATCAGCGGAACGACCCACTCGGCCGCCTTGTGGAAGTCGGGGTCCTGGCGACGGTCGGCGTGCTCGTTGTAGCGATCGAGGGTCGCCTGCAGCGAGCCCGGAGGGAGACCGATCTCCACCTCGAGCTCGTCGGCTGAGGCCGCGACCCACGTGGGCTTGTAGCCGACGATGTTCACCTCGAAGGTGTCGTCGCTGTGCACGAAGAACACCCGACCGTCCTGACGGAGCAGGAACTCCTTGCCGAGGCGGCCCGCGTAGGCGTCCTCGTTCATGAAGCGCCGGCCCTGTCCGTTCACGAGGATGCCCCGCACGAGTCGTCGGGGTGGGGTGAGCGGGATCCCCACCTCGATGTGGTCCATGCCCGCGGTGGCCGCGCCGACGCCTTGCGCCATACGGATGGCGAGACCGTCGTCGAACGGCGTACCGATCGGCACGTTGGCCCGCAGCGCGACCGCGCAGTGCTGCTCGACCATGGCGCGGTTGAACATGAACCCACCGGCGGTCAACACCACGCCGCTCCGGGCCCGCACCACGCGCTGCTCGCCGTCGATCTGAGCCACCAACCCGACAACGGCACCGTCGTCGACCACCAGGCGCGTGGCCCGGGCGTCGGCGACGACCCGAGCTCCCGAGGCGCCGACCGCCTCCACCAGCCGCTGCATGAGGAAGCCACCGGCCGAGTCGGGGAACTTCGGGTGGTGGCCACGCGGCACCGCCGGTGCGATCTCGGTGAACGGCCAGGAATCCTCACCGCCGCTGAAGACCAGGCCGGCGTCGTCGGGGGGCTCACGGTTCGGCTCGTCGCAGAAGCGCCCCTCGAAGGGCACACCGTGGTCGACCAACCAGTGGAAGTGCTCGACGCTGTCCTCGCAGTACACGTGGACCTTGGTCGGGTCGGTCCCCGGACAAGCTGCGAGGAGGAACCGCTCCATGTCCTCGGGTGTGTCGACGAAACCACACGCCTGCTGCACGGGCGTGCCGCCTCCCAGGTAGATCAGCCCGCCGGACATGGCCGAGGTGCCGCCGCCCATGGCGGCCGCCTCGAGCGCGAGCACGTCCGCCCCCCGCTCGGCGGCCTCGATCGTCGCGCTCGCACCGGCACAGCCGAGCCCGACGACGGCGACGTCGGTCTCGAGGTCCCAGGTGGTGACATCGGCGGCGGCGAGCGGCTCGATCGGCGAGGTCTGCTCGCTCACCGACCCGGCCACCCCGTCGGGGCGATCAGGCATCGGCGCAGCGTAGCAACGGGCGTCGATGCCGCCGATGGGCAGAGCCTCGACGAGGGCCTACGGTTCGTCGCCGTCGGCGGCGTCCTCGGGCGTGCCGACGGTCGGGGCGAGGTCGGCCCGGTCGAGCGCGTCGGCCATGAGCGATCGGCCGAGTTCGATCATCTCGGGCGCCCGGTGGAAGTCGAGGCTGCGGCACGCGTCCTTGGGGACGGCCATCAGCACGTCGGGCGGGTAGCCCGCCAGGCGGTAGCGGGCCAGGACGCTCTGCATGGCTTCGAGGGACTGGCTCATCATGTCGAACTTGCTCAGCCCCGCCGGGAGCGGATCGAAGGGATCACCCTCGCCGGGAAGCTCCTCCTCGGCCTCGGGCCCGTCATCCTGCTGGCCGCCACCGAATCGGGCCATCACCGAGCGGACCGCGTCGCGGTCGAGCAGGCTCGAGGCACTGCGCCGGAACCGGTCGATCCACTCGTCGACCGGTCGCGGCTCGGCGGTGTCGAGCTCCGGCGACCCGAAGGCCGGCCCCGTCACGTCGCCCGCGAGCGATACAGCGACCGTCGCGTCGGCATGTACTGAGGTGGTCGGCGCGATCGGGATCGGGTTCAAGATCCCGCCGTCGGCGAGGAGCCGACCGTTGAGCATCACCGGGGTGATGACGCCCGGGATGGCGATCGACGCCCGGATCGCCACGTCGACCGGGCCCTCCTGGAACCACACCTCCCGACGGGCGGCCAGGTCGGTGGCGACCGCGGTGTACGGGATGGGCAGGTCTTCGATCCGCGCCCCCTCGAGCAGGTCGCGCACGCGGGCCACCACCTTCCCGGCTCGGATCGCACCCGGCGCGGACAGCGACAGGTCCAACAGTCGCACGACGTCGAGCTGGGTCAGGCCGGCGACCCAGTCGGCGTACTCCCCGAGCCTCCCGGCGGCGTGAAGGCCACCGACGAGCGCACCCATCGACGAGCCGGCGACCGCCACGATGTCGTAGCCGCGCTCCTCGAGCACCTGGATAGCCCCGATGTGGGCGTAGCCCCGCGCCCCGCCGCTACCGAGGACGAGGGCAACCGTCGTCTGATGCTCCACAGCCCGCATCCTAGGGAGCACATCGTCGGGGCGACGCACCCCATACGAGTCGGACGAGCTGCGCTACGGCTCGACGACGATCCATCCCCGCCGCTGGAGCTCCGCGGCCAGCAGCTCGGTGGGCATCCTGCCCAGGACACGGACACGCTCGGCCTCGCGGCGGTCGACGACCGGGGACGATGGGCGGTCGGCCCCGTCCGCCTCGGCCTCGGCCTCGAGTTCGAGCCGGGCGATCAACTCGTCGGCCTCGTCGCGCGAGAACTTTCCCCCGGCCTGGCGCTGGGTGAGCCCGAGCGGACCGCGGGCATCACGGAAGTCGGAGTGTCCCGCTTCATGGAGCAGCGCCGTGAGCTGCTGCACCTGTCGACCTGTGGCCGGAGGACCGGACTGCTGACCGAACGCCATGGCCCCATCTTCGCCGGCGGGTGTGACACCGGCTGGTATGGCCCCGCCACGGGGTTGTGCCCGGCGCCGATCCCATCGAAGATCGCGTCCATGACGACCGACGACACCGAACATCCGGCCCGCCTCGCCTCTCAGCGGTCGATGACCGCCGTCGAAGCTGGCGACCGAGACGGCTGGCTCGCGCTCTTCAGCGAGGACGCGGTGGTCCAGGACCCCATCGGCCCATCACCCCTCGACCCCGAGGGAGCCGGTCGACGGGGAAGGGCCGAGATCGCCGCCTTCTACGACACCGTCATCGCCGCCAACCCCGTCCGCTTCGACATCCGCGAGTCGTACGCGGCCGGCGACGAGGTCGCCAACGTGGGCACCATCACCACCACGTTCCCCGACGGCACCCGGGCGGTCGTCGAGGGCGTCTACACCTATCGTGTCGGACCCGACGGGCTGCTCGTCGCACTGCGGGCCTACTGGGAGTTCGACCGGATGCGCATCGAGCCGCCCACCGCGGGATAGCCGACACCCGCCCCGACCGCGGATCCGCTCTCCGGGACCCCGCGGGCTCAGCCCAGGTAGCCCTCGAGCCGGCGACAGCGCTCCTCCGTCGCCGTTCGGCTGAACTGCCCAGCGTAGAAGCCGACGAACACGGCCACGTCCTTCCCGGTGCGCAGCCGAGCCGCCACGACGTACGCCGGTGTGCCGCCATGGTGGCCGGCCAACGTCCGTACGAACACCCGCTCGATCTCGTCGAACCCGGTCTTCCTGACCTTGGAACCGAATCGGCTGCGGCTCTCGATCCTCACCACCCGGTCGACAGGGTCGACGACGACGGCCTGGCGCGTGTCGAGAAGGAGCAGGGCACCGCCGATCAGACAGAGGAGCAGCCCGAGGAGGAAGCCGGCGACGCGGTTGCCGTGATCGCCGCCGCCCCACGAACCCGGACGGAAGCCGACGGCGAGCACGAGTCCGACCGCGAAACCGACCCCCGCCGCCAGGGTCTGGCCCCCTCGACGACTCTCGGTCCCCCACACCTCCGAGCTCTCAGTCACTGATCCGCACACCCCGCACATCGGTCTCGGCACCATCATCGTCGCCCACGACCGCCGACGGGCGTGTCGGTCTGGAACCAGGTGACGGGTCCGCGTAACGTCCCAGATCTGCGACGCGCGAGCGGCAAGGGGAGCTTCATGGATGACCTCGCTCCGGACCAGGTCGAGAGGGTGCTCGACCGTCTCGGCCTCGACACCACGCCGGCCATCGATGTCGATGGCCTGGCCGACCTGTACCGGCGTTGGTGCCGGTCGGTCCCCTTCGACAACACCCTGAAGCTCATCGCGCTCAACTCCGCCGAGGACGAGCCGCTGCCGGGCATGGACGCCGACGACTTCTTCCGATCGTGGCTCCGCCACGGAACCGGCGGCACCTGCTGGCCCACCGCGAGCGCGCTCCATGCCCTCGTGAGCGCCTGCGGCTTCACCTCGCGCGTGGTCGCGGCCTCGATGGCCGACACTGGCGTCCCGTCGCACGGCACCACGATCGTCACCGTCGACGGCATCGACTGGCTCATCGACTCGTCGATGCTCACCGACGAGCCCCTCCATCTGTCGACCACCTCCGAGACGGCGATCGACCACCCGGTGTTCGGAACCTCTGCGCAGCCAGTCCCCGAAGGCTGGCTGTTCCAGTTCGCGCTCCCCTACGCGGTCGCCACGATGCCCTGTCGGACGATCGCCCCCTCCGCGGTCACGCACGACTTCTGCGTTGGCCGCTACGAGGCATCTCGGGAGATGAGCCCGTTCAACCACCAGCCGAGCACCCGCCGCAACGACGGCGACGGCGTCGTGTCCTACGGCGGGGGCATGCGGTATCGCCGTACCGCCGCCGGAGTGGACGAGTCCGACCTGTCGGGGGACCTGCTGTTCGACGCGCTCCGAGACGAGTTCGCCATGTCCGAGGAGATCGTCTCGCGGCTGGCCGCCGCGCTGGTTCGGACCGGCTGATCGACTCCGACCCGCCCGAATCAACCGCTCATCCCGTGACTTTCGCCCCTGTCGCAATCGACCGACCGCGCCCAGGATCGGGGTAGCCCCCAAGGCCGAACTCGTTCGGCCCTCCGAGGACTAAGGGAGTCCCCCTAAGGGACGACGGCCCCTGCGCATCCCCCCGAGCGCAGGGGCCGCCTTTGTTCTCGTCGGCCATACAGCGCCGGTGGATCTCCGTGCAGGCTTCTCCCTCGAGCCCATGACCCGAGCCGAGGTGCAGGTCCTCCTCCGTCGAGGCACCGACCTGATCGGCGCCGGCACCACCGTGTCCTACGACGGTCGCCGCGGATTCATTGGGTTGTACATCCTCCGACCCGATCACCGCGGCCTCGGGCTCGGCGCCCCGCTTTGGAGTTCGCTCGTCGAGCGGATGCGCGCCCGAGGTCGTCGACCGGTACGACCGCGCATACGTGCCGCCCCACGGCCCGACCTGCTCCGTCGAGCGCGTCTTCGGCGTGACCTCGTTCGCGTTCGGCTGACCGATCGAACTGCGTACTACCGTCGCCACGGCGAGCAGCCGAGACGGTATCGGGGCGTCAGTGACTGGTACCTACTACTTCACCGGCCTGTTCCTGTCCATCGTCGGCGCGTTCCTCGGCGCCTACCGCGAGTCCGTCCCCCTGATGGGCACGGACCAGACACGAAGCCGACGCGCCATCAGTGCTGCGAGCAGTTGCCCACCCCGCACGACATCGAACCCCACCTTCCCGAGCCCAGCCCGTGCTCCTGGGGCGGATAGGTCCTCAGCACCTTCTCGCTGACCTGGCCCGAGGTGTACTGGACGACGGCGAAGCGAGCCCCGCCGGCGAACCCCTCGACCTCTGCGTCGACACTCTCATCGATCAGGCCCTGGACGAGGTCGCGCTCATGATCATCGAGGTCGAGGGCGCCGAGCCCGCTCCAGTCACCGCCGCGGCTGGATGCGCGCACAGCGGGGTCCTGGAGGCGCACGAGCGCGAGGTAGACGTCGTCAGCGGGCATGGTGATCCTCCGGGGACTGGTCGACGGGTCCTTGCCCGACTTGTGCGGTGTGGGCAACGACGAGCGACTCGTGCTACGTGGAATTCGCAGGACCTGACGGCGGCAGCCCCGCCCGGTTACACACTCCGGTCCGTCACCGAGCGCCGCGGGCTGGCCGCAGCAGCGCGTGCAGCCGCTGAAGATCGTCCAGAACCTCGCTGCCCTCGTCGAAGCGGCCGTCGCGCTCGACGATGACGTGCTTACAGTTGGACAGGTCCGGCAGCAGCGACTCCAACATCCGCAGCACGGGATCCGACACCGGCTGGTCGTGGGTGTCGCCGGCTGGCTCGCCACCTTCGGGGAAGGTGCCGCCGGCCAGGTGCATGCCGACGACGGCAGCCAGATCGAGCTCGGCCAGCTCGGTGCCGGCGTCGAGGCGGCCGTTGGCCTCGTTCACCCGGAGGTTCTCGAGGTCGAGCAGCACACCACAGCCCGTCCGCCTCGACACCTCGTTCAGGAACGCGAAGGTGGCGATCTCGCCGCCGGGGTCGAGCATCATCGCCGGGTTCTCGAGCACGAGGCGGACACCGATGCGTTCCTGCACCTCGGTCACGTTGGCGATCACCACGTCGAGCTGCTCCTCCGTTCGCCAGAGCGGGACGAAGTGGGGCAACGGCCGTGACCCGACCCGGGAGATGGCCAGGTGATCGCTCACGTGGTCGACGCCGGCCGCAGCCGCGAGTCGGCCGACGCCCTCGAGTCGATCCACATCGGACAGGCAGTCGGGCGACCCGATCGAGAGCGTGAGGCAGTGCAGGGCCACCGGTGCGGTCGAGGCGAAGCTCCTCAGCTCGGTGGCGCCGCGTCGGCCGGCGTCGTCGCCCAGATACCAGTCGGCGGTGTGCTCCCACACCTCGACCAGATCGAGGTGCCCGAAGAGCGCACCCAGGAGTGGAGGACGGAACCCACAACCGATGAGGGGCCGGATCGACGGCCAGGGGGTCAGCGGACGCACCGACCGCGTCGGACTCGGTTCGACGTGCTGCGGCGGCCGGGACTCGCAGGCCTTGTGGCCCTCCGACTTGCGGATCATGTGCTCGGCGGCCTGCTCGACCTCTCCGGGTGGGAGGCCGACGAGCATGGTCCGGCCGGCGACGTCAGCCAGGCGCGACCGGACATACCCGTCCGGGTCGGCGGTCCAGGCCCGACGGGCGCCTTCGTCGAGCAGGAGGTCGCCGAGAACCTCGTGCGCGGCAGCGAGAGGTGTGGCCGACGTGCTCGTCAGATCCCGCCTAACCAATGCCCTGCACGCCCTGCACCCCCGGCATGCGACCGCCTCCCTTCTTCTGGTCCTCGCTGCAGCTGCTCGCGCCGCAGCTCGCGGCTACGGCCCCGAAGCGGAACGACGCCGGGTTGTAGGCCGCGATCAGCGCGGGGCTGACGTGGCCGGAGGTGTACTGCACTGCACGGAACCGGGCGCCGGCGGCGAACCCGGAGACCTCCGAGTGACCCTCGTCGACCATGTCCTGGACGATGGCGCGCTCGTCGTCGGTGAGGTCGAGGTCGCCGAGCACCGTCCAGTCCCCGGCCGCGGCCGCCTTGTCGGGGTCTTCCAGGTGAACCATCGCCAGGTAAACGTCATCGGCTGCCATCGTTCCCCCTCACAGCGACGGCGCGAAGGTCGCGCTGCCCTGAACGCGAGAGGTTAGTCGTCTTCTGATCGCTGGCCTACGGGCAGGTTTCACGTATCGTCGCTCGTCCTCCGCTGGTACCGTTCGAGGGATTGAGCGTTGTGCGGCGAGGCCCGTCGACTGCTCGGTGGCTCGAAACCGAGCGAGTGGCGCCGGCACGTGGGCGACACGGGAGGGAAGGTCGGCACGGCATGCAGGCACTCGTTGGCGATCTCGAGATCGACCTGTCGCAGGCCGGCCATGCCGAGATAGGGCGCGACGACCGGTGCCTGCTTCGCGTGGATGACGCGCGGGTGAGCCCGTTTCACGCGGTGGTCTGGGCCACTCCCGGCGGGTGGATGCTCACCGATCGGGGCAAGGCGGGGGGCACCTGGGTCGACGGCCGACAGATCGACAACCTGCTCATCACCTCCACCACGCACGTCCGCCTCGCTGCTTCCGACGGGCCCGTCGTCACCCTGAGGCCGTCCGGCCCTGCTCCTTCCGAGCGCCGCGACGGGCCCGTGACCGGCGTCGACCGGCCCGTGGTCGCCCCCCAGCAGCCGATGCGTCCGAGCCGCTCCGACGCGCCGCGGCCGACCGGGATGTTCATGACGTCGCACGCGTCGTCCGTGAACCTCAGGATCGGCCGCGAAGCCGACAACGACATCGTGCTCGATGACCTGCTCGTCTCCCGCCACCACGCGGACCTGCGACCCCGACCCGATGGGACGGCCGAGCTGATCGATCGGCGCAGTCTCAACGGCACGTACGTGAACGGTGCCCCCATCCAGCAGGCGGTCATCGGCACGTACGACCTGGTGGGCATCGGTCACAGTCAGTTCCGCCTCGTCGACGGGCGCCTCGAGGAGTACGTCGACACCGGGGCGATCACGTTCGAGGCGACGGGCATCGGCGTGACCGGTCGCCGCGGGCGCACCCTGGTCGACGACGTCGGATTCTCACTCACCGAGAAGTCGCTGTTCGCCATCGTCGGGCCGTCCGGTTCGGGCAAGTCCTCCCTCCTCGGTGCGCTGTCCGGGCTCCGGCCGGCGGACACGGGACAGGTCCTCTACAGCGGTCGCCGGCTGTACCGCGACTACCCCGAGCTCCGACAGCGCATCGGCTTCGTCCCGCAGGAGGATGTCTTGCACCAGGAGCTCGAGCTGCGCCGGGCGCTCGAGTACGCCGGGAAGCTGCGGTTCCCATCGGACGTCACGAGCGAGCAGCGAGACGCCCGGATCGACGAGGTGCTCGCCGAGCTCGACATCAGTCATCGTGCCGAGTCACCGATCCACACCTTGTCGGGCGGCGAGCGCAAGCGGACCAGCGTGGCCCTCGAGTTGTTGACCAAGCCGTCGCTTCTCTTCCTCGACGAGCCCGCGTCGGGGCTCGACCCGGGCCTCGCTCGAGTGCTGATGCTCCTCCTGCGGCGTCTCGCCGACGACGGTCGCACCATCGTGGTCGTGACCCATGAGCTCTCGAGCCTCTCCCTCTGCGACCAGTTGCTGGTACTCGCACCCGGGGGGGTGCCCGCCTACGTGGGTCCACCGGCGGACGCGTCCGAGTGCCTCGGCACCGACGACATGGCCGAGGTGTTCAGCGAGATGGTCACCGAGAAGGCCAAGGACTGGCGCTTCGATCTGCCGACGCCGGTCACCCCCTCGAGCTCTCCCGCGCCCCGGGGGCCCGGCGCCTCCGTCGCACCTGGGCTCGGCACCCCGGCCTCGGCCGCCCCGGCCGTCCGCGGTACGCCCCGGACGGGGCAGCGCTGGTGGTCGCAACTGCGGACGCTCACCGCCCGCTACGCGCAGGTGCTCATGGCCGACCGTCGCAATGCCGCGCTGCTCCTCCTGCAGGCTCCGATCCTCGGGATCCTCCTGTTGGTGGCGCTGCCCCCCGGCGAGCTCGGGGCAGCTCCGCCGACCGAAGTGCGTCTCGTGTCGGCCGCCGGGATCGTGCTGTTCGTCCTCCTGGTCGGCGCGACGTGGCTCGGAGCGAACAACGCCGTGCGTGAGATCGCGCGGGAGCTCCCCATGCTCAAACGCGAGCGGGCGGCGGGACTCTCCCTCTCGGCCTACGTCGTCTCGAAGGCGATCGTGCTCGCGAGTCTGACCGTCGTGCAGTCGGTCGTGCTCGTCGCCCTGGCCACGGCCCGCCAGCGCGGTCCGAACGATGCCGTGCTGTTCGGTTGGGCCCCGGGCGAGCTCATGATCATCGTCGCCCTCTCGGGCATCGCGGCCATGGCGCTCGGGCTCCTCGTGTCGGCGATCGCCGGGTCACCGGAACGAGCCACGAGCGTGCTGCCCGTCGTCTTGATCCTGCAGCTCGTGCTCGCCGCGGGGGTCGTGCTGCCGGTGATCGTCGACAAACCCGTTCTACGCCAGCTCAGCTACGTGTCGGGCACGCAGTGGGGGATCGCCGGCGCCGCGTCCACGGTCGACCTGAACCGGCTCCAGGTCTTCGACGCCCGCATTCGCGATCTGCGGTCGGTCGATGCCACCGACCCCGGCCCGGCGGTCGAAGCGCTGACCGCCTCCCCCAGCACCGAGGCTCGCTGGGCCCATGACCCTCAGGCGCTGCTCACCGCCATCGCCGCCCTCCTGGCCCTCGCGGTGATCCCCCTCGTCGCCACCGGGCTCGTCCTTCGTCGCTACGACCCCGGACGATGATCCTTCGGCGCGGGTTCGGGCTCGTCATCGCCGCGGCACTCCTCCTCGCGGCCCTCGGGCTCGCGGCGGTCGTGGACCACTCGCCGGCCGCCGGACGGGCCGTGCCCGGCTTCGGGGTCGGCCCGGTCCAGTCGGGTACGGCGCGCTCGGCAACGTGGGATGCCGTGCGTCAGATGGCACCCCGTCTCGACGCCGGCTCGGGCAACGCCTGCGAGCGGGGCGACACGTCGTGCCTCGACGCCGTGCTGGCCGAGATGGGGGCGCGACTCGACCTCACCGGCTGCAATCACGAGGCCGTCTTCGCCTTCACCTACATCCAGATGACCCAGGCCGTGCAGCGGGCCGTGGCGACACCGGGGTTCTTCCACCGGCCCGACGGCACCGTCCACCTCGATGCCCTGTTCGCCCGCCTCTACTTCGACGCCGCCGACAACTGGCGGGCGGGGCGCCTCGATGACGTGCCCGGCGCGTGGCGCATCGCCTTCGGCGCCGCCGAGAGCGGCCACACGAGCGCGGCCGCGGACATGCTGCTCGGGATGAACGCCCACATCGCGCGCGACCTGCCTTATGCCGTGGCGCTGGCGATCGAGGCCAACCCGGCGCTGGCCGACGATCCCACGGACTTCACCCGCGTCAACGACGTCATCGCCGGGGTGAAGGATCCGATGCTCCACGGCGCCGGTGACCGCTACGACCCCGCGCTGGCGAGCCTCGATCAACCGCTTCCGGCGCTGGCCGGATCGGGCTCGGTCGACATCATCGGCCGCTGGCGGAACCGGTCGTTCGAGCAGGGCAAGCGGCTGGCCACCGCGCCCGAGAGCGAGAAGGCCGCCATTGCCGCCGAGATCGAGCGCGATGCCGTCACCTCGGCCATCCTCATCCTCGACGCCGACTCGTCGGGCCAACTCCCGACGTCGGTCGACCGCGACACGTACTGCGAGACGAAGATCGCCGGCTGATCCGACCGCACGCAGGAGCGCGCCGGGTCAGCCCGTCGAGGCGGCCGCAGCCCCCGCCGCGGCCACGACTGCGACCTCGGCCGCCGCGGCACGCGCGACACGCATCGCGATGTCGCTCGCCTGATCGTCGTCGGCCAACAGCGCCTTGATGCGCTTCTCGGTGTCGCGCCGGTCGCGGTCGGGGAAGACCGCGCTGGTCAGCCGGCACGGCGGGAGCAGGGCGAGCAGCAACAGGTCGTCGGCGCCGGCGGCGCGATCGCCGTCGAGGACCGCGGCGAGCCACGCGACGAGGTCTCCACCGGTCCGTTCGTCGAGCTCGCGGTACCGGTCGTGGTGGAAGACCGCCGTGTGGCCGTCGTGGACGAGCACGCCCTGCTCGGTGAGCTGCTCGTAGACGGCTCGAGGCAGGCCCTTCGCCAGCCTCGTGGGCTTGGTCACCCAGTCGCGGAGCCTCCGGACCTTGCGATCGTCGTCGATCGACCGCCAGGCCTCGCCCAGGAGCGGGTCGTCGGGCGCGGTCGCCGTCGCAGAGACCTCCTCGTCGCCGCCGAGTTCGACGGCTCCGGCGGCCTGGAGATCGAGAATCAGCGTCGCGGCCAGCGCGTGCGGGAGTGCCGTGCCCGCCCGGTCGTAGGGCCGGCCTTTCGACTGGTCGAGGGCGAGCAGAGCGAGGTCTCCGGTCAGGGTGATGGCCATGAGCGCAAGGTAGTGGGAGTTGCAGGGCCTCGGTCGCCACGAGGTGACCTGACCCTGCGACAGGAGCGGGTCAGGGCTTGATGACGACCCTGCCCACGCTCTCGCCGGTGAACATCGAGTTCATGGCCTCGACGCTCGACTCGAGGCCATTGTAGACGGTGGTTCGGAATGTCAGCTGTCCCGACTCCACCAGACCCTGCAGGATCGGCTGGATCTCACCGAAGCGGCCCCAGTGGTCGAGGGTGAGGAACCCCCGCATGCTCGCCCGCCGGTGAACGAGGTTGAGGTAGTTGGCGGGGCCAGGCGGGCGATGGTCGTCGTTGTAACTGCTGATGGCACCGCAGATCACTACTCGGGCGCCGTTGGCGATGCGGGCCAGCACCTGATCGAGCAGAGGACCGCCGACGTTGTCGAAGAACACGTCGATGCCCTTGGGGCACAGGGCCTTGAGCGCGGCGGGCACGTCGTCGGTGCGGTAGTTGACGGCAGCGTCGAGACCGAGGTCGTCGACCAGCCAGTGGCACTTCTCGTCGCTGCCGGCCACACCGATCACGCGACAGCCCTGCAGCTTCGCGAGCTGGGCGGCGATGCTGCCGGTGGCGCCGGCCGCGCCGCTGACGACGACCGTCTCCCCCTCCTTGGCCTCGCCGACCTCAATCATGCCGAGGTAGGCCGTCATGCCGGCCGAGCTGTACACCGCGAGATGGGCGTGCTGGTCGACGGTCTCGGGTCGGCCGAGGTTGGTCGACAGCGGGTCGTCGGGCAGGGCGACGTAGCGCTGCCAACCGGTCAGCGCGGCAACGATGTCCCCCTCGCGGAAGTTCGGCGACTCCGTGGCGATGACCCGCCCACTGCCGGCGCTGCGGACGACCTCGCCGAACCCGACGGCCGGGAAGTAGCCCTCGCCCTCCTGCAACCAGCTCCGGACCGCGGCATCGATGCAGATCCAGTCGACCTCGACGACGAAGCCGCCCTCCGGCGGATCGGGCATCGGCAGGTCGACGAGCTCGACGTCGTCGTGACGCAACAGCCCGACCGGCCGACGGCGCAGCACGACGCCGACGTTCCCCCCATTCGATGTCACCGAAGCCATCGGAGCCAACGTACCCGACCGCGGGGATCAGGACTCGACGAGCATCACGACCGTGTCAGGGCGAACCCCGTCGAAGCGCATCGCGTCGGCCGCGGCCTCAGACTGCATGAAGGCCTGGAACGCGTCCATGTCGGGGACCTCGGCGATCAGCCCGACCCGATCCGCGTTCTGCGGATCGACGAAGGTGCGGATGGTGATCCCGAGCGGGCCGAACGACTCGTCGCGTCGGGTTGAACTGAGCCAGTGGTCGACGTCGTCGACCTCATGGTGAACGACGACCGTTGCCATAGTTGCCTCATTCTCTGCTGCTCAGCCCGAGACCGGGCAGCGGTGGGAAGAGCCCGCCTATACGGACTCGGAGGTGACAATGCCGGCGGGACCGATCCGGGGCTGCCCGGCCAACGGTCGACGGACCAGGCGCGCCGAGACGCGGGACCTGCGATGCTGGTTCTGGTGGGTCAGATCGCCCCACCACAGGGGGGGACGTCTCATGATGACCATCACGCGGTACCGCACCAAGCCCTACATGTCGAAGGCCGAAACCGCCGAGATGATGACGCTGTTCGCCGAGATCGGCGAGGCCGCCGGCACCGTCGCTCACTACGTCGACGCGTCCGGTGGCGGCGGATGGGTCGTCCAGGAGGGCCAGGATCCGACGGTCGACTACGTCAACACCCTGCGCTACTCCCCGTACCTGGAGTTCGAGGTGAGCATCGTGATGCCCGTCGACCAGGCGGTACCCGACATCCTGGCCGCGCTCGCGTAGACGGCAGACCCGCACCACGACGCCTGCGGCCCCCCTCCTCACTTACGGCGAGCGAGGGGGGCCGCAGCGCGTCACCGATCACTGCGTTGTCCCGCGGCGGCCACCGTTGGGGGTCAGATCCACTTGAGGATGACGCCGAACACGATGATAAGGGCGACGTCGATCCCGGCGAGACCACCGACGCGTCGCCAACGTGCGGCCTGGTCGGGCGCGTCGTACACCCACGCGGCGAACAGATAGAACCACAGGTAGCCGAACACGACGATCACAGGGAACGAGGCGACGTTCCACCACCAGTACTCCCAGTGGAACGTCCCGGTCGAGTGCAAGAAGAGCTCCACCGCGACGCTCAAGAGCGACAGGCCGATCGCGACCGTGAGCCGGTTCGGGAGGCCCAGCAGGCGCTTCGAGCGGTCCTTGGGCAGGAGCTTCACGTAGATGATCCCAGCGAGGGCGAACATGAACGTGATCTCGACGTTGAGCCCGACCAGGAACTGGTAGGCGGTCGGGCCGGTGGTGGCCCACAGCGGCGCCCGGTCGGTCACGTGGAGGATCAGCGCATTGACGATCTCGTTGAACCAGTCGGCGACCCAAACCGCCAGGCCGGCGGCGATGATGTCGAACCGTCCGCGCTCGGTCTCGTTGGCGTAGACGTAGAAGACGATCGCGAGGAGCGAAACGGCGTACCACTTGAACTGCGAGG
>Ga0209048_10003281_pt1 | contig 15751 bp, 16 predicted proteins | sample FrelakmetCRP12CR_FD_187146 | JGI IMG/M metagenome (GOLD analysis project Ga0209048, IMG submission 187146) | Freshwater lake sediment microbial communities from the University of Notre Dame, USA, for methane emissions studies - CRP12 CR (SPAdes)... | ecosystem: Environmental > Aquatic >... | reverse complement strand
CCTGTCTTCATGGTATTATCAGCCCGCTTAAACCAGCCCCCGGGCTGGACTTCCGTTATTTTGCAAGGAGAGACGTATCAGCGCCAACGAATATCGAGTCAATGAAACCATTCGAGTTCCCGAAGTACGGTTGATCGATGCAGCAGGTGAAAACGTGGGGGTGGTTAACACCCGCGAAGCCCTGCAGATGGCCCGTGATAGGGATCTGGACCTGGTAGAGGTCGCCCCCAATTCCAGCCCGCCTGTCTGCCGCATTATGGATTTTGGCAAATTCCTGTACGAACGGGAAAAGAAAGACCGAGAAGCGCGCAAGGCCCAAACCAAGGTTGAAATCAAGGAAATCCGCTTGCGCCCCAAGACGACCGGTCACCACCGGGACTTCAAAGTGGATGACGCCCGCCGCTGGCTGGAACACTCCATGAAAGTCCGTGTGACCATCCGCTTCCGCGGCCGCGAAATAACGTACCCGGAAATTGCACTCGAAGACTTGAGAGAAATTGCCCAGGAACTCTCTGATGTAGGTACAGTGGAACAAGCCCCTGCCATCGAAGGCCGGGCAATGTCCATGATGCTCGTGCCAGCCAAAAGCAATATAAAGAAGAAGACCACTGAAGATGCTGACGAGAAACCAGAGCAACCGGAGAAAATCGAGCAACCGCAGGAGTAACATCCTGCGGAATCTTGTGTAAAGGAGTTAGAGCTGTGCCGCGCAAGCAGAAAGAAAGCAAGTATAAGCTGAAGACCCATAAGGCCACATCGAAACGATTCGGCATTACCGGGTCTGGCAAGATCGTGCGCACCAAAGGCGGCAAGGCCCACCTGCGACGGAAGAAATCGCATCGGGTGAAGGCTTTGTTCGGAGAGATGGTTGCCGTCCAAGGTAAAAGTTATATCAAGCGCATCCGGCGCCTGGCGCCACACATGAAACCGTAGTACCCTCGGGTATCCTGGAGTTTCCTGTATCATATCCTTTTAAATTGCGGCTACCGGGTGCATTCAACTGGAGCGCAGGCAAGTACCTGCACCGGCGCCCGAGGGCACGCAGGAGGTAAATGATGGCACGTGTAAAAGGCGGACCGCAAGGTCACCTACGTCACAAGAAAGTATTGAATTACACCAAGGGACAGCGCATGAGCAGGCACCTGCTGTTCCGACGCGCCAACGAGGCGATGCTGAAGAGCATGTGGTATTCTTCACGCGATCGGCGTGTACGTCGTCGCGATCTGCGCAAGTTGTGGATCGCCCGCATCAACGCGGCCGCCCGGTTGAACGGTACAACCTACAGCCGCCTGGTGGCGCTCCTGAAGAAGGCGAACATCAACCTAAACCGCAAGATGCTGGCCGACTTGGCCGTGCGCAACCCGCAGGCTTTCGCGGCAGTGGTCAAGCAGGCCCAACAGGCGTAACGCAAAACACGATTTCCCGCAGGGGCACACCTTGGTGTGCCCCTGCATTGTTTAATGGGGGTAAAATATTCTTGTGAACACCCAATTGATCCATTACAACCCCTGCAGGGCAGCTGTCTTCCTAAAAGACTGGCATGATCACTTCAACACATAATTCCAAAATCCAACTGGTACGCGACCTGCTCGGGCGCTCGAAAGAACGCCGCGAGACAGGCGCGTTCGTTGCTGAGGGCGTACGGCTGGTGGAAGAAGCCCTGGCCGCCGGGTGGCCGTTCCGGTTTGTGCTGGCGGGCGAAGGCCTGAGCGAACGCGGGAGAGCGCTGGTCGCCAATCTCCAAGCGCGCAGTGTGGAGACAGATATTATTGGGAATAACCTGATGCAATCGGTAAGCGATACTGAAAACTCGCAAGGCATCCTTGCCGTTCTGGATGCTTCGCGATTGCCCATTCCCGCATCAGTATCTTTTGCGCTCATCCTTGACCAGATCCGCGACCCAGGCAACCTGGGGACACTCCTGCGGACGGCAGCTGCGGCGGGTGTGCAGGTTGTTTTTCTCCCGCCGGAAACCGCAGAGGCCTTCGCTCCGAAAGTCGTGCGAGCCGGAATGGGGGCGCATTTCCGAATACCCATTCACCATATAGCGTGGGAGGAAATCCGCACATACACCCAAGGCCTGAAAATCCACTTGGCCGATATGGAAGGCTCCATTTCATGCTGGCAGGCGGACTTCTGCAGCCCGCTGGCACTGATCGTGGGCGGCGAAGCGGATGGAGCCAGCCAGGCAGCACGGGCACTGGCAACATCACAGGTGTCCGTTCCAATGCCCGGCAAGAGCGAGTCGCTTAACGCGGCAGCGGCAGGCGCCATCTTGATGTTTGAGGTCGTCCGGCAAAGATCCAGGAAATAAGAAAAACCAGGGGGAATTTCGGTAGTAGAGAAAGCTGGTAGAAAATGATATATCAATGTGGACTATGAAAATGGCATGCACCCCAGCTATAATATTAACGGTGAAAACCCTCCCCGCTCAATTTTCGATATTTGGGGAAAACAAATACAGCTAGATATTAATAGATGCAATAATGAAAATTCGCTCCATCACCTACTTCTGTAACCCTAGCTGGCCGCTGGACGAAAAAAAGCTCCGGGCGGCCGGGGCGTTCCTGACGGAGGCCAAAACCAATTTCGAAGCGGCAGGTTACGAGGTTCAGACAACGCGGCTGGCGACGACCCCCTTCCCAATTATTCTCGGCGCAGATAAGGTGTCCGAAACGCCGCGGCTGGCCGCGATGTTAAGCCAGATCCTGCCAGAAATCGGCATTGCCTATGCCTGTCTGGGTCCGGCAGTACCCGCTATTCCCGAAAGTTACCAGGTACTCCCAACTTCCATTTCCGTCTCGAAGAATATATTCTTCTCCGGGATTATGGCAGACACCAGGCACGGAATCTCGCTCCCGGCAGTCAATGCCTGTGCGGAGGTGATCGTCCAGACGGCGCGGCTCGACTCAAATGGATTTGCCAACATGAATTTCGCCGCCCTGGCAAACGTCCCGGCCGGGTCGCCCTTCTTCCCAGGCGCCTATCACGACGGCAAAGAACCGTTATTTGCACTTGCCATGGAAGCTGCAGATGTGGCAGTGAGGGCTTTTGAAAGTACTGAAACGATCGAAGCCGGCAGGAATGCCTTAATCGCCGAACTGGAAGAAAATGCACAAACGCTGGCGAAAATCTCCGACATTTTGAAGTTTAAATACCTGGTTAAATTCGGCGGGATCGATTATTCCCTGGCTCCCTTCCCGGAGGAGACCCGCTCACTGGGAACGGCTTTCGAACGGATGGGTGTATCGAAGGTGGGGCTGCACGGCTCGCTGGCCGCGGCGGCCATTCTGACGGACGCGATCGACCGGGCGCGTTTCCCGCGCGCCGGGTTCTCAGGCCTGATGCTGCCCGTGCTGGAAGATGCCACGCTGGCCGAACGGGCCGCTGAGGGGCGGCTGACCGTCAAGGACCTGCTGCTCTATTCCGCCGTGTGCGGCACCGGGCTGGACACTGTGCCTCTGCCAGGAGATGTCAGCTCCGGGCAAATCGCGGCGCTCCTGCTGGACATCTCGGCGATGGCTTTGCGCCTGGACAAACCGTTGACGGCAAGGCTGATGCCAGTCCCCGGCAAACAGGCGGGTGACATGACCAATTTTAATTTCGGCTATTTTGCCAACAGCCGGGTGATGGCATTAAAAGCAGAACCGCTGGGAAAGGCGCTGGGTGGACAAGAAAATATTATATTAAATTCCCGCGTTCGATAGAATTGTATGGGTCGGCCTGCTCTCCGAAGGTAATGAAGAGGCCGCCTCTAAATGTTATTTGTCAGTCCTCCAGTAGTCTCCCCCTCCACCCTCACGTTCCATCAACTTTGCTCCCACCAGTTCGCGCCGCAGGGAGGCGGTATCTTCGTGATAATGAGACAAGGTTTTATTAACCTGCTTCTCGCTGTAGTGTTTGCCCGGATCGAAATCACGCACTACATAGCGCAGGATGACTTCCAGTTTTTTACGCTGGGCTGGGATCGTTTTCAGGCTGCCATCCGGACGGGTGAAATCAGCGATCACTTTCCGGTCGTACCCATCTACATCCACCCCGGCAGCCACGGAGACCAGATCAGCGCGCGAGAAGAGCAGGCGCGTTTTCTGCAAGGCGGCTTCTTCCAACCGGTAGAACCTATAGTAGCCTTCGGCGCGCGCCGATACCAATCCCACCTGCGCCAACCTGGAAAGGTGATGGGAAACAGTGGAGGCTTTCAACCCCAGAAGAGCGGCCAATTCCTCGCCACTGTACGGGCGTTGGGCCAGCAGACCGACAATTTTTAATCTATTGGCGTCTGCAAGAGCTTTGACAAAATCCAGTAATTCGTTGTCACCTGTCATAGTTTCACCTTCATAAAATCAATTAGATATATATCAAATTGATTATAACGGGAAAAAATTCTTTCGTCTAGAGGGCAATACGCCCCGCGGGGAGGATGTGCCGGGTAACGGCTGCCCAAGCCATGGGCGGTGGAAAAAATGTTCCTGGGGTGGGTTGCGGGTCCAGAAAGAGGCGTATAATGTCCGCACTTAATTTCATATCAAGGAGGATTGTCTGTGGATATACCCAAGAACGCGTATTTCCAAGGCAAGATTGTCCCCTACTCCGAGGCGAAAGTCGGAGTTGCCACACATGCGCTTAACTATGGTACGGCTGTTTTCGGGGGCATGCGCGGCTACTGGAACGAAGAGAAGGAATGCCTCTTCGTTTTTCGTCCTAAGGACCACTACCAGCGCTTCCTGAATTCGTGCCGGATAATGTGCATGGAATTCGAACACACCCCCGAAAGCCTGACCGACCTGACCCTCGAATTACTGCGCCGGGATGCCTACCGGCAGAATATTTACATCCGACCACTGGCTTATAAATCGGAAGAAGGGATCGGGGTACGCCTGCACGACCTGAAGCAGGATCTGACCATTTTCGCTCTGCCGTTCGGTCAATATATCAAGAATGATACTGACGCCCATGTGACGATTTCTTCATGGCGGCGCATCGACGATAACATGATCCCAGCACGAGGCAAAATCAGCGGCGCATATGCCAGTTCGGCGCTGATCAAGACCGATGCGGCGCGGGCTGGTTTTGACGAGGCGCTGGTGCTAACCCAGGAAGGCCACCTGACCGAAGGCAGTGCCATGAATATCTTCATGGTACGCGACGGAATCCTGGTCACCCCCCCGGTGACGGACAATATTCTGGAGGGCATCACCCGCCGCTCGGTGATGGAACTAGCCGGGAAAGAACTGGGGCTGACAGTGATCGAACGCCCCATTGACCGAACGGAAGTCTACATCTGCGAAGAATTTTTCCTGACCGGCACCGCCGCGCAAATAACTGCAGTGACAAAGGTGGATTATCGTCCGGTCGGGAAAGGTGTGATGGGACCCGTTGCCGGGCAATTGCGCAAGTTATTCCTGGAGGTAGTACGAGGCAACAATCCCAAATACGCACATTGGAATGTAGCGGTCTAGCTGAACACGACATCCAAAAATAAAAGAACGCGGCCGATGGGCCGCGTTCTTTTTTCAATCAATTTTATTAGCGAGTCTTGGTAAAGACAACCAGCACCAGGTTCTGGGTGCACCCCTCGTAGGTGTCAAAATAAATCCTGTTGGTCAACGGTTTGGCAGTGTTGTCCAAAAGCTGGATCCAAAGCGTTTGGGTGGAGGCGACGGGATGATCGCCGAGGACAAGTTCAAAACCGGACTGACCATAGGCGGTAGCGTTTCCACTCAAAGTCAAGGAACTGATCGGCTTGCCATCATAAATGCCGCCCAGTAGTATCTCCAGAAATTGAATCGGTTTGCCATCCGTTCCCAACACTTTCCCAGCCACGCCCGACCAATTACAATTTTTCTCAGGATGGAAATCTGTACTCGCCAGGTAAGTGATCTTTGCCGAAACCGGCATGGGCGTGGAAGTGATGGTTTGCGTGGGTTCGGTAGGCGCGAGGGTGGGAGTATCCGTTATGGATGGAGTAATCATCTCTGGGAGCAATGTCCAGGTGGGAGCCTTGGTGCGGGAGGGTGAAGGCTGGACGGTCGTGGTAGGAGTCCAAGTAGGCTCCCGGGGAATAAGGGTGAAGGTAGGAGTGATGGTTTGATAGAGAGTGGGGAGCGACGCAGGGGGGAAAGGATTAAGGGGCGAATTCGGGTGGTTGAAGATCGTCAGGAAAAAGTATGCCAAGAAACAGGAACCCAACAACACTACCAGAGTCAGGAGATTCCAAACCAGGGGTTTCCAGTTGAACGTTTTCCGTTCAGGCTTGAGTTCAAAATTGTCCATAATTCATTCTCCGATCAAACGTCAGGGGGCAAAGAGAATTGTACTCTCATTCCGTCGCTGGGTAAGCCAGCTTTGCTCAGCGCGATCCTGAAGGGTCAATAGAGCGTCGGGCGAAAGCTGGCGGGCGGGGTCGTGTTCTACAACATACAAGATGTGATACCCGGTCTCATCCTGGATAACGGCACTGTACTGACCAGGCTGGAGAGCAAAAGCTGCATCTTCAATAGTCTGGGATGGAAGATAGCCACGCGGAAACCAGCCCAACTCACCTTTGGTCACCAGCGCATATTGGGCAGCCAGATCGTTAAAATTCCAGCCAGCCTGTAAATAGCCGAGTGCTTGTTGCGCCTCACCTGCATTATAGAGCAAAATTTGCTTAACGTGTACCTGCTCGGCAGTGTGGGGGACCGAGGCGGCGATCTGGTCGCGCATCCAAGCGGCAGCAGCCTGGCGACGCAACGCGGAGCGGAAGTCCGTGTCGGTGTAGCCGTGGGAAGATTCCCAAACCGCCAGTGCATCCGTTCCTCCCACCTGGGCAACCAGAGCATCAATGCGACCCTGCAGCGTGGCGTCGTCCATGATAAAACCATTGGCAGCCGCGCCCTGCGCCAGAAGGAGAGTGTCAATCATATCGTTCAAAACTGCCTGGGTGGCTGATTCCAGGCTGACGGTGTTTCCCAGGCCGGCCTGGGCTTGTTGATAACGAGCCAGTTCAGCCTCGAATTCAGCAGCGGTAATGCCTTCCCCATTGACGGTGACTGCCAGCGGGACTGGAGTCTCGGTCAGCGTTGGAATCTGCGTTGGAGGAAGAGTTGGAGTAGAAACAGATGCGAGATCCAGGCTGCAGGCGGCAAGAGCCAGGACGAAAATAAAGGTAATAGGAGCAAGGATAATATGTTTCGGTATTAAGGGGGTCATTGGTCAGGATTATACCAATTAAAAGTGTAAGGGCGACCAGCTGGTCGCCCTTACAAGTGTAGGTGGTTTAGTAATCCATTCCGCCGCCGGGTGGCATCATGGGGGCGGGTTTTTCCTTTTCGGGAACGTCAGTGATCAAACACTCGGTGGTCAGGATCATGGCGGCAATGGAGGCGGCGTTCTCGAGAGCGCCACGCACGACCTTTAGCGGGTCAATCACACCCGCCTTGAGCATGTCAGTGTATTCGCCAGTGATGACATTGTAGCCGATGTGTTTGTTGGCCTGTTCCTTGGCAAGGCGGCGAACGTTCTCGATAATGACCGCACCATCCTGACCAGCGTTCTCAGCCAGTTTGCGGATGGGGGCTTCAAGCGCCTTGCGGACAATGACAACACCGATGTTTTCATCGTCGCCGGTTATTTTGACCTTGTCGAGAGCTGCGACGGCGTTAATGAAGACGATCTCACCACCGGGTACGATGCCTTCTTCGATGGCAGCACGGGTAGCAGAAAGGGCGTCTTCGACGCGGTGCTTCTTCTCTTTAAGTTCGGTCTCGGTGGCTGCGCCAACACGAATGATGGCAACGCCGCCGGAGAGTTTGGCCAGGCGCTCCTGGAGTTTCTCTTTGTCGTAGTCGCTGGTGCTCTTATCGATCTCGACGCGGATCTGCTCGATGCGGCCCTTGATCTGGGCTGAATCGCCCTTGCCGCCGACGATCGTGGTGTTGTCTTTGTCGGTGACCACTTTCTCGGCCCGACCGAGGTCTTGGAGGGTGGTGGTTTCGAGCTTGCGACCGGTCTCTTCAGAGATAACCTGACCACCGGTGAGGGCAGCGACGTCTTGCATCATGGCCTTGCGGCGATCGCCGAAGCCCGGTGCCTTGACGGCCAGAACGTTCAACATGCCGCGTAGTTTGTTAAGCACGAGGGTAGCCAGGGCTTCGCCGTCAATATCCTCGGCGATGATGACCAGGTCGCGCTTGCCAATCTGGACGAGTTTTTCCAGCACCGGGACGATGTCCTGGGCAGCGGAAATTTTCTTGTCGTAGATAAGGATGTAAGGATCAGGAATCACTGCTTCCATGTGTTCTGGATCGGTGATGAAGTAAGCCGAGATGTAACCGCGGTCGAACTGCATCCCTTCGACGTACTCAGTTTCGAATTGCAGGGATTTTGATTCTTCAACAGTGATGACGCCGTCTTTGCCAACCTTGTCCATCACATCGGCGATCAGTTTACCGATTTCGGGGTCAGCAGCAGAGTTGGTAGCAACCGAGGCAATTTCTTCCTTGGTCTCGATCTTTTGGGACATCTTGCGCAAAGCATTGACGACCGTTTCCACACCCTGGCTGATGCCAAGTTTCAGGCGCATCGGGTTGGCGCCCGCGGCCAGATTCTTCAAACCTTCGGTGACAATAGCGTGAGCCAGCACGGTGGAGGTGGTGGTCCCATCACCGGCGATGTCATTGGTTTTGGTGGCGGCTTCCTTAAGAAGTTGCGCGCCCATATTGGCGAAGGGGTCTTCCAGTTCGATTTCCTTAGCAACCGTCACACCATCATGGGTGATGGTGGGGGAGCCAAACTTGCGATCCAAGGCTACGTTGCGGCCCTTGGGACCGAGGGTGGTGCCAACAGCATTGGCGACCACATCAATACCTTGCTGAAGCCGCCGGCGGGCGTCTTCGGAAAAGACGAGTTGTTTTGCAGCCATAATTCATGCCTCCATTTAGATTAATTACTTAACGATAGCGAGGATGTCACTCTCGCGCATGATGAGCAGCTTCCTGCCATCCATTTTAATTTCCGTGCCGGAATACTTGGCGTACAAGACTTTGTCGCCGACGGCTACGTCCATAGCGATACGCTTTCCATCTTCGTCGCGGTCGCCAGGGCCGATCGCCAGGATGTTACCCTGTTGGGGTTTTTCTTTGGCCGTTTCGGGGAGCACGATGCCGCCCGCGGTGATGTCTTCCTGCTCGATGGGATCGATCACCACACGACTACCCAAGGGTTTGAGATTAAGTTTCATATATGCCTCCTGAGATTGTGGATTTTATCCAGTTTAGCACTCCCACATGCCGAGTGCTAAATGGTATGATACAAGATTTCTGGATGAACGTCAAGAGTGGGTTGCCATGTTTAATAAATTTCTGATATTTCCCCGCTCCGGATGTGAGCCTTTACGCAGCTTATGGCCGCGGCGTGTAAACCGGCGTGGGTGTCTTGATGATCGTGGAGGTTGGCATGCTAACGGGTGTTGGAGTTTGAGTCTGTGCCGCAATAACGTTAGCGCAAATGGACAAGCCGACGTCCGCATTGCGGACAATATCCTGGGTGTCCGGGTAAGCATTTCTCACAATGGTCAGCACGTCCATCGCCTCGGTGCAATATCCAGGGGTGTTGGGCCAAGCCGATAGGACGGAACCATAATCCAGGTAATAATAGGCGCTGACGGGGTTCAGCTGCAGGGGCTGAACAGAAGTACCCGGGTCACCAGCGGGGCAGCCATTACGTGCAACGCATGATTCAGCAGGGGTGCAGCCACGCACTGCACATTTCAAAGCCACAATGGAAGTCTCGAAGTTGCGGCCGCGTTTATAAATATTACCCAATTGTCCGTAAAGGTCAGCGTTGGCTGGATCCAGAGTGATGGCCTTTTGGGCATTCAAGGCAGCTGCGAAGAATTGGCCCTGCTGGGCGTATGTTTTGGCTATGGCAAGGTAAGGCGAAGGGTCGAGGATCTTCAATTGGTCGTTCAAGCGGACTGCCTTGGCATAATTTGCCAAGGCCTGGTTGTAGAACTCCGTCTGTTGGGATCCGGGGGAACTGCTTAAAGCAAGTGCACGGTAATTGTGACCGATGGAAATATACAGGAATGTCAGATTCGGATTAATTGTCAATGCCTGCTGATATTCTTGGATAGCCTGAACATAAAATTTAGTTGATTCAAGATAATATGCATAAACCCGATGTACATCCATCACCTGCGAGCCAATTTGAAGCGCGGGTTGGATATTCTGCTCGGCCTGGGTCCATTTTTGCTCATCAATTAGAATTTCTGCATAGAAGGCCAAGGCCAGTGGATTCTTGCCGTTCAACGAGATGGCACTTAACGCCTCCTGGTCAGCTTCAATGATAAGTTTGGCGGCTGTCTTACCTCCGGTCCGCAAGGCATCCAAATTGGGGTCGGCATTCCAGTCCAAAACAAAAGCCCGGATGGCAAGGACATTGCCATCCTCGGGTGCTAGGGCTTTAGCCTGATCTGCTGATTGCAGCGCCTCGGTCAGCCGCGTCAGGCGGTCCGTGTCATTAGAAAGTAAACGCGAGGAATAAGCCTGGATGCGCGCCAATTCAGCCAGAATTCCAGCATTATTTGGGTCCACCTTCGTGGCTTCCTGGTATGCAGAGATGGCTGCTGGCAGGTTACCGGAGTCAAAAGAGGCTTCCCCTTCCATCACCCAGGAATTGCTGGTCCGTGTAGAAGTGGGGGTCGGGTCGAAGGGATTGCGGATCTCACCAGATGTGAGCCGCGTGACAATCCAGACCCCGCCCAATATAAACAAGGCCAGGGCAAACAGGCGATACAGGTTAGAGGTCCGGCGCTGATAAAATAAGGCGCGGCGGCGGGTGACTTTCATGGGGTTGGGGTAGCTTTAGGGGTCACCGAAGGCTGCGCGGAGGGTGTCCGCAGGCTTTGCGCGCAAAGCTGCTGAACATAAGTTACATTGTAAGCGGCGTCCGCATCTTTCGGGACATTGGTCACAAGGAGTTGTGTAATTGGCAAAGCTTCTCCACAGCGGCTACTCTTTGCCAGAAGAATGGCGTAGACATAATAGTATTGAGCGATACGGGTGTCGTCGCCGGTCAGAGGTTGAGGCTGGACTGCCTGACCATCCTCATTCGTTCCGCCATTGACCGCCAGAGACAGTTGTATCATTGCGTTCGGATAGTCATTATTCTTGTAAAGCATAAACCCCCAGTTACCGCGCAGATAAGGATTGGTGGGGTCATTCGCAACGGCACTTTCAGCATACTGGGCGGCTTTGCCATATTCACCGATAGAAACCAGGGCACGCGAACTATACAGGTAGGGACGAATATCTGAAGGATTTAAAGTATTGGCAAGCGTGTATTGCTGAAGAGCCGAGTCAATTACTCCCAGCCCCTTATAAGTCACTCCAAGTTCCAGGTGGATTTCCGAAATGTTCGAGTTAATTTGGATGGCAAGCAGATATTCCTGGATGGCCTGCTCGCCGTTATCGGTAAGCTGTAGAATATATGCGCGCGCCCAGTGCGCTTCAAGGCTGCTGGGGGCCAATGTGATCGCGGCTTGAGAGGCTTCAATGGCTACCGCGATGGGGTCAACGTAAGGACCGGTGTTATTCTCGTACATCCTGCCATACAAAAAAGCCTTGTAAGCCTGGATGATTCCGTTGTTGGGGTCCAGTCGCAGGGCTTCAATCAAAGAATTGTCTGCCGCGACATAGTCTCCCTTCTGAGTTAACGCCCAGGCGCGTACGGCATGTGCCATTGAGTTGTTTGGGTTGAGCAGCAGAGAGTTTTCGGCATTGACCAGCGCCTCGTCATACTTTCCGGCAAAAACCTGGACTCGTGACACGGCAGAATATATTGAGGGGTCATCCGGTTTGATACGGATAGCTTCCATATACATATCAATCGACTGAAGTAATTTCCCTTCTGCAAACAAGTTTTCCGCTTCCGTAATATAAGACTCCGGATTGCGGGTGGCTGTCAAAGATGCCACGAACGGCGTCTGCGCCGTTGGCAAAATAAACCGATCAATGTAAGTGACAATGGCTATTAGAATCACCACCATCACAGCCAAAAACCAATTAATCTGTGGGCGGCGCTGGCGCATACTCCATTTCGAACCTCGCAGGTACATGTAATTATCTTACCATCCTATTCAAATGGGCGTCAATCCCCGCCTGTCAACTTGTGATTTGTTTCACAATATGGGGTGAGACTTTTGATTTTTTCTACCTGACAATGGATAATATTTCCGGCTCGTGCTCCAGGCGGCGTGGACGCCCCGCCCTATCGAGGGATGATGCCCCCAAAAAGCGGGGACAATATGCTTCATCTACCTGAAGGCTGTTCACTAAGGGCAGGCATGATATCGCGAAAAATAGCTGAGAGAATACTCTTTTTTATTCTGTCCACCAATTGTTAAACCGCCGGCCTCTTGTCACACAATCTGCTTGCGGCTAGAATTAGCTCATGGAGTTCGACGTATTCACGCTGCTCCCAGAAGTCTTTCCCCCCTATCTTAAAAGTAGTATTTTGAATCGTGCCAGCCAGCGCGGGTTGATCGATGTACACATACACAACATCCGCGATTGGGCAGCAGATAAACACCACGTCACCGACGACGAACCGTATGGCGGCGGCGGCGGAATGGTGATGAAGGTCGAACCGGTCTTTGCCGCAGTCGAAAGCGTGCTTGGAACGGAAGCCAACTGCCCGGTCATTTTGCTCACTCCGCAGGGACGCGTTTTCAGCCAAAAAATAGCAATGGAATTAATCCGGCACCCGCGCCTGGCACTGATCTGTGGCCGCTATGAAGGCGTGGACGAGCGCATCCGCGAACACCTGGTCACGGACGAGATCTCCATCGGGGATTTTGTTCTGACCGGTGGTGAGCTCCCGGCACTCATTCTGATCGATGCCATTTCCCGTCTCATCCCTGGCGTGCTTGGTGATCCGGATGGCGCGATGGACGACTCACATGCCGCCGGTCTACTCGAATACCCGCACTATACCCGTCCACCCGAATACCGCGGCTGGGGAGTGCCAGAAATCCTGCTGTCTGGCAACCATGCAAAAATCGAAAAGTGGCGCCGGGAGCAGTCTCTGCGCCGGACGCTCAAACGACGTGTCGATTTGCTGGAAAGCGCACCGTTAAGCGAAACAGACCGCAAGCTTCTAAAAAAAATCCAAGATGAAGGAGAAGACACATGAAGTTCAAATACGGCAAGATTTTTCTGCTCGGTTTCGGTTTCTTCGGTGTAAGCGTCATCTGGAGCGTATACAATGCTTTTGTGCCTTTATTCCTGGCGAACAAGTTCCATTTCGCTCCCTGGCTTATCGGCTTTTTTATGACCCTCGACAACATTGCAGCACTTTTCATCCAGCCGCCGGTCGGCGCTTGGTCTGACCGCCTGCGGACGAAGATCGGGCGGCGCATGCCGTTCATCCTAATCGGAGCTCCAGTCGGAGCAATCGCTTTTGGCCTGATCCCGATCGCCGCTGTTCCGACATTGTTCGTGGCATGCACCAGCACGCTCCTGCTGAGCATGGCATTCTGGCGGACCCCGGTTGTGGCCCTGATGCCTGACATCACCCCGTCGCAATACCGTTCGCAGGCAAATGGCATTATCAACTTGATGGGTGGGATCGGCACGATAATCGCCTCCCTGGCTGGAAGCACCCTGTATGAGATCAATGTTGCTTTTCCCTTCTGGATGGGGTCGGTGCTGGTCATCCTGGCTGCGCTGCTAGTCTTCATCTTCATCAAGGAGCCGAAACAATTTGAAGTGGGTGAGAAAGAACCTGACATGTTCCAAAGCTTGAAGGAATTAGCCCAGGATAAAGATAAGAGCGGCCTGCGAATCTTGATGGCGATTTTTTTCTGGTTCCTGGCTTATACCGGCATCGAAGCGTTCCTTACCCTGTATGCCACCAAACGGTTGGGAATCCCTGACGGTGATGCTGGGCGCATGATGGGACATATTGGCCTTTTCTTTGTCCTGTTTGCGCTGGTCGCGGGTATTCTCGGCAGCCGCATCGGCCGGCGGATCACCATCTCAATCGGCATCGTCGCGATGGCTGTTTTGATCCTCTTTATTGCCGTGCTGCCGGCTGGACTTCTATCGACCACATTGACAAAACTCCCGGTCCTGGGCACCATCCGAGTGGTCAACCTGTTCCTGATGGGAGCAGGCATTGCCTGGTCTTTCATCAATATCAACTCCCTGCCGATGGTCGTGGATCTGACCACCGCTGCCCGGGTTGGTACTTTTACCGGCCTTTACTATCTTTTCTCCACGTTCTCAGCCATTGTGGGACCCAACCTGAACGGCTGGATCGTCCAGTTGAGCGGAAGCAACTACAATGCCATGATGTTCGTAAGCCCGCTTTTCTTAATCGTGGCACTGGTGCTGATGTTGGGCGTTCGGCGCGGCGAAGCGGATCCGGACGCCGTGATGCTCGAGCTCGCGCACGCCGTCCATGACCGATGACCCCCGGGGTCAGGACTTCTTGGACCCGGAGGTGGCCTCGGCAGACGCTGCGCCGCGGGTGATGTAGACCATCAGCCCCTCGGTGGCGACGTCGATGAACTTCTCGCTGTAGCCGAGCTCCTTGAGCTGCCACTTGAACTCATTGGCGAGCTTTGCCTTCCCGAACATGCCGAGCTTGTGCTCGCGCTGGAATTCGGCCCCTTTCGCGAGCGTCTCCTCCAGCACCCGGGTGAGCCGGGCCTCGGACACGCGCTTCTCGGGGCTGACGTCCAGAGACGGCGGATATCGCTTCGCAACGCTGTCGGCGAGCTCCTTTGCGAAGGCCGCGACCGCGCCGCCCGAGAACGAGAAGAGCCCCATGAAAGTCCCCTTGTTGTGCGCAGGCCGCTTTAGGGATGCGACCCAACCTATTGAACTATTTTAGCATCCAGCCTACGCTCCAGCCGCTCTGCCGGGCCTCATGATCAAGACGTCCGGGTAAGATTTGGCGGTTTTCAACCGCTCTTGCCGAAAATGGGCGCCACATTCCACATCCTCCCGGGTCGCTTGCCGTGCTCGGACGGCTGCTGAAGCAGCTCGCCGTCCGTGCGCGCGGGGGCGCGGAGGCGCTGCCCGAGCCCGCATGGCTCGCGTCCGCCCGAGTTGCGATTGCCGACGGACAGGTCGCGGCGGCCGTCGGCCTGCTCGCCCCGCACGCGGCGCGCACGCACGCGTCCGCGGAGACGCTCCACCTGTTCGGCCAGGCGCTGGGCATGAGCGGGCGCCTCGCGGAGGCGCGCGATGCGCTCACGCGCGGTGTCGCAAAACGCGATGACCCGGGGATCCGCGCCGATCTGGGCAACGTCCTGCAGCTCTCGGGGGACATCGCGGGAGCCGCGGCCGAGTACCGCCGGTCGCTTGCCCTCGACCGCGCCCAGCCGACGGTCTGGGGCAATCTCGGGCTTGCGCTCGCGGCGCGAGGCGCGTACTCGGAAGCCGCTGACTGCCTGGACGAAGCGCTGAACCGGGACGCGACGCTTGCCGCCGCGCTCGGCGCGTATGCGGCGCTTGCGCCCCGTCACGCAGGACTCTGGGCGCGCTTCGAGCGCCAGGTCCAGCGCGCACTTGCCGCGAACCCGGACTCTGCGGTCGCGCTCGAGGCGCAAGGCTTCATCTTCCTGAAGCGGGATTTGGATGCTGGCCGTGCCGCCGGGTATTTCGAGCGCGCGATCCGCGCCGGCGGGGACCGCGCCGACCTTTTCGGCAACTACGGCATCGCGCTTCAGGACCTGGGTCGCGTCGAGGAGGCGATCGCCGCG
>Ga0209048_10003280_pt1 | contig 15751 bp, 12 predicted proteins | sample FrelakmetCRP12CR_FD_187146 | JGI IMG/M metagenome (GOLD analysis project Ga0209048, IMG submission 187146) | Freshwater lake sediment microbial communities from the University of Notre Dame, USA, for methane emissions studies - CRP12 CR (SPAdes)... | ecosystem: Environmental > Aquatic >... | reverse complement strand
CCCGCAGAGTGTCAGCGCGCTGGGTGGCTTCCGACTCCAGGGCAAGGGCGCGGCGCAGGCGAAGAAGATCGTCGACGACGCGCAGGCGCTCGAAGAGGCCGGCGCGTTCTGCATCCTCCTTGAGCTGGTGCCCGACCGCGTCTGCCGGATCATCATGGAGCGGGCCAGGCACTGCATCATCATGGGCCTGGGCTCGGGGCCCGACGCCCACGGCCAGCTGCTCATCTACCACGACGCGTTCGCCCTCTACCCGAAGTTCACCCCGCGCATGGCGAAGGTCTTCGCCGACGCCGGGGCGGTGATCCGCGAGGGCCTGGCAGCCTACGTCGACGAGGTGACCGGCCGGACCTTCCCGCAGCCGGAGAACTGGTTCGGGATGAAGGACGAGGAGTACGACGAGCTGGTGAGGCTGCTCGGATGACCGGGCTGGAGCCAGACATGAGCGCGGACCTCCGCCGCAGGCTCGCGATCCCGGGCGACCGGCTCGACGAGCTGAACGCGTTCCTGCTCGACCCGGGTTCGCGGGTCGTCAACGATGTGCTGGCCGTCATCGCCCGCTACGGGACCCCCGAGGAGATCAACAGGAAGGCCAGGGCGGCCGGCGAGCTGCCAGCGCTGCTGGAGCGTGTCAGGGCAGCCCACCCTGCGTACCTCGCGGACCTGGAATGGCTCGCCGGGCAGCGCGACCGCGATGCCTTCGTCAACGTGGCCGACTACCGCCGGGGCGTTCTCGGCGCGCGGGCGGAATCCACGGCGTTCCGCGACGACATGGCAGTGACGCTGGAGGTGAGCGCCCTCCAGTACTTCCCATGGGTCATCGCAGCGGCGCGGAAGGCCATCGAGGAGCGCTCCCTCATGCCGGCCCGCTGGATCCAGGTGCGCCGAATGAAGGAGCAAGAGGCCGACGGCGACCTCCCGGCGATCGCGGCGGCCATGGACATCATCGGCGCCAACTACGTGGAGACGCTCGACACCAAGGGCACGGACGGCTCGAACATCCACCTCGGCGGCCCGGCCACCATCACCGGCTACTTCGGCGGAATCGGCGAGCCCAACGACCACCCATTGCAGTGGCTCGACGAGTTCCTCCATTTCTACACCGAATACGGCGTGCGCCAGGTCCTCAACATCAACCCGGGGACCGTGCTGGCGGGCTACCTCCTCCACCGCCTGGGCGTGGACATTGAGTTCAAGATTTCCGTCTTCATGGGCAACGACAACCCCTTCGCGGGCCTGTGGACGCTCATCGGGGCCAGGCTGTTCGCGCGCGACGACGGAACGACGCCGCTCATCGGCTTCAACTGGGGCAATTCGGTGAACAACGAGACGCTGGAGATCACGGCCGAGATCCGGCGGGCGCTCGGGTTCGAGGATGCCATCCGTTTCGAGCACCACATCACGGAGACGTTCAAGAGCATCGTCCTCCAGCCGTACGACCGGCGCGAGGAGCTCATGGCGCTTGCAGACCACGTGCCCAACATCTCGGCGAAGCACGAGGGCGGCGACCCGGCGGTGGACGGGGCGCGGCCCCATCCCTCGGACATCCTGGATTACTTCCGGGAGAAGTCCGAGGTCATCGCGAGCGGCGACTGGGAGAGCCTTGCGCTCAACTTCATGGACAAGCTGGATGCGACCAACCACACGGCGCGCGCCCTGACGGAGCACGGCCTGAGCTTCGTGGCGGCGCGCAACCTGCATCGCTGAGGAGCAGCACGCAGACGCGCGGGCGCCGTTCAGAGGCCGGGGAATCCGCGGGAGTGCGTGGCGCGCCCGGCGGGACTCGAACCCACGACCTCCAGGTCCGCAACCTGGCGCTCTATCCGCTGAGCTACGGGCGCGCAGTGGTGGCGGAGAGGGAGGGATTCGAACCCTCGAGGCAGGTTACCCCACCTGGCGGTTTAGCAAACCGCTGCACTAGGCCTCTATGCGACCTCTCCGGGCCACGGCCGGCGGATTCTAGCAGACGCCGATGAGCAGCCGCGAGAGCGTGTCGATGGTCCGCGAAGGTCGACGCTGGGCCCGTCGGCCGTCGACACGGGCGTGACGGCGCGTTGACAGGGTTGGTCGGCGGCCGCTATCGTCAGAGGACCGTGCAGGCGCACCACTTCCTCTTTATGGACCCGGCATGACCGTCCGCGGGGCGTAGGCTCCGAGGCACGGCTCGTGCCGGGTGGAAGCAGGGGTCGCACGCCTCTGCTTTTTTCTTTTTCCGTCACTTCCCTGCCCGGCACGGCCGGATCGGCACGCGAGGCGAGGCCACATGTTCGTCGTCATGTCGCTTGGAGCGAGCGAGGAAGCGCTCAATGCCGTCCGCAGCCTGATCCTTGATGAGGGGCTGACGCCCCACGAGAACCGGGGTGCGGCCGGCACCGTGATCGCGGTGCTCGGGGAGGGCGGCGCTCGGCTGGACCGCCTGGGCGTGCGGCTCACTGCGATGCCGGGCGTCGTGTCCGTGACCCGGACGAATCGACCGTTCAAGCTCACCTCGCGGGCGTTCCATCCAGAGGACACCGTGGTGGAAGTGGGCGGCGTCCGGATCGGGGATGGCTCGCTGGCGATCATGGCCGGGCCGTGCGCCGTCGAATCGCGGGAACAGCTCTTCGAAACCGCCGACGCGGTCGCCGCTGCCGGCGCCGACCTGCTGCGCGGCGGCGCGTTCAAGCCGCGCACGAGCCCCTATTCATTCCAGGGCCTGGGCCTCCACGGGTTGCGGCTCCTGGCCGAGGCACGCGAACGGACCGGACTGCCGGTGATCACCGAGGTGATGGAGCCCGGCCAGGTGGAGCCGGTCGCCGAGTACGCCGACATTCTCCAGATCGGCGCGCGGAACATGCAGAACTACTCGCTGCTCATGGCAGTGGGCAAGGCCGGACGGCCGGTGCTCATCAAGCGCGCCCTGTCCGGCACGATCGAGGAGTGGCTGATGGCCGCCGAGTACGTGATGTCGAGCGGCAACCCGAGCGTGATCCTGTGCGAACGCGGCATCCGGACGTTCGAGACCGCCACGCGCAACACGCTGGACATCGCGGCCGTGCCGCTCCTGCACGAGTTGACGCACCTGCCCGTGGTGATCGACCCATCGCACGCGACCGGCAAGCGCTGGCTGGTGGCCCCGCTCTCGCTGGCAGCGGCCGCAATCGGCGCCGATGGCCTCCTGATCGAGGTCCACCCGCGCCCGGAGGAGGCGCTCTCGGACGGGGAGCAGTCCGTGACGCTGGACCAGTTCGCGGCGCTCGTGGCGGCCGTTCGGCCGGTCCACGTGCAGGCCGCCCCGCTCCACGCGCCACGCGGCGGGGCGATCTCCGCCGCCGGCTCGAAGAGCTGAGGACGGCCGTGCTGGGCGCGCCCGTTTCGGACGTGGTGACCGTTCGCCCTGCGCGCCGGCTGCGGGGTGAGATCCGGCTGCCCGGCGACAAGTCGATCAGCCACCGGGCGCTCCTGCTGGCGCTGCTCGCCGCGGGCGAGAGCCGGATCACGGGCGCCGGAGACGGTCGCGACGTGCGGGCGACCGCGGACGCGGCGACCGCCCTCGGAGCCGGCGTGGCGCGGCTCGGCGGCGATGCCCGCACCGTGGATTACCTCGTGGTCTCGCCGGGACGCGCTGCCCTCGTGGAGCCGGCCGGGATCCTGGATTGCCGCAACTCCGGCACGACCTTCCGGCTGGTGGCGGGCATCCTGGCCGGGTTGCCGGGCTTTGGCGTCCTGGACGGGGACGAGTCGCTGCGTCGCCGACCGATGGCCCGCGTCGCGGCGCCGCTCGTCGCGATGGGGGCCACGATCGCCGGGCGTGCGGGCACGACCCTGGCGCCGTTCGCGATCACCGGCACGCGGAGGCTCCAGGCCATCGAGCATGCCACGCTGGTCCCCAGCGCCCAGGTGAAGTCGTGCGTGTTGCTGGCCGGGTTGGCCGCGACAGGCACGACAGCAGTCCGCGAGGCGCTGCCAACGCGCGACCACACGGAGCGGATGCTGCGCGCCCGGGGCGTTTCCGTGCGAACCCAGATCCTGGACGACGGTGGCGCCAGGCACGAGGTCACAGGGCCGGCGACCGTCCTGCCGCTGGACGAACGGGTCCCCGGCGACGTGTCGGGCGCGGCGTTCTGGCTGGTGGCGGCGGCCATCCACCCCGACGCGGACCTGCTGCTCCGGAATGTCGGGACGAACCCGACGCGGCGTGGGATCATCGACCTGTTGCGCCGGATGGGCGCCGAGATCGAGGAACGGCCGGTCGGAACCGGCACGGACGGGGTGTCCGGCGAGCCGATCGCCGATCTCGCCGTCCGGAGCAGCTCGCTTCACGGAATCGACGTGGATCCCGCCGAGGTCGCCGGGGCGATCGACGAGATCCCGATCCTCTGCCTCGCCGCCGCGGCTGCGTCCGGTCGCAGCCGGATCCGCGGCATCGGGGAGTTGCGCAACAAGGAATCGGACCGCGTCGCCGGGATCGTTGCCGGGCTCGCGGCCCTCGGAGCCCGGATCCGGGCCGACGGAGACGAGATCGAGATCGAGGGTGGCCGTGCGCTCCGGGGCGATGCAGTCACCAGCCATGACGACCACCGCCTGGTGATGACATTTGCCGTCGCGGGCCTCATCGCCGTGGGGGCCACACACGTCGGGGAGGCCGGCTCGGCCGACGTCTCCTACCCGGGCTTCTTCGACGAGCTGGAAAGGGTGCGCGCATGACGAAGCGGATCGTGCTCATTGGCCACCCGGTGGCCCACTCCCTCTCCGGCGCGATGCAGCAGGCGGCCCTGGATTCGCTGGGAATCCCGGCCACCTACGAGCTCTGGGATCGGGCGCCGACCGAGCTCGCGGACGCCGTTGCCGAGTTGCGCGGCGACGACATCCTGGGCGCGAACGTGACGATCCCCCACAAGGAGAAGGTTGCCGCGCTGGTGGATCGACTCACGGAGGAGGCGCACGCCACCGGTGCGGTCAACACGATCACGAAGGAGGGCCGCAAGCTCGTCGGCCACAACACGGACGTACCGGGCTTCCGGGTCGCGCTCGACCGGCTGGTCGGCAAGCAGAAGATGCCGCGCCAGGCCGTCGTCCTGGGTTCCGGCGGCGGCGCCCGGGCCGTGGTCCACGGGCTGGTCACCGAGGGCTTCCAGCGGATCGTTGTCTTCAATCGCCACCTCCACCGCGCCGAGGCGCTGGTGAAGTTCTTCGGACGCAGCGCCGCCCACATGGAGCTGCGGGCGATGCCCTGGCACGAGTCGATCATCGAGGCGGAGCTGGCCCGCGCCCGCGTCCTCGTCAACGCCACGTCCGTGGGGCTGGCGGGGGACGTCAGCCCGATCCCGGCCGAGCTGCTGCCCAGCGACCTGCTGGTCCTGGACCTGATCTACAACCCGCCCCAGACACGGCTCCTGCGCGACGCGGTGGCCGCCGGGTGCACAACCCAGAACGGCGAGCTGATGCTGCTCCACCAGGGCGCAGCGGCCTTCACGCTCTGGACGGGGCAGCCTGCGCCGGTGGAGCTGATGCGCGAGAAGCTGGAGTCCGAGCTGGCGGTCGCGGCTGCCGAGGCGGGGTCCGCGGCCGAGCCGGGTGATCCGGGAGCGGGATGACCGCGTTCCGGTTCCTCACCGCCGGGGAGTCGCACGGGCCGGCGCTCAGCGCCACGCTCGAGGGGCTCCCCGCGGGCGTGCCAGTGACCGCGGAGGCAATCGCGGATGACCTGCGCCGCCGCCAGGGCGGCTACGGGCGCGGCGCCCGCCAGGCGATCGAGCAGGACCGCGCGGAGATCCTGGCCGGCGTCCGGCATGGGCTCACGATCGGCTCGCCGATCCTGCTCCTGGTCCGGAACCGGGACTGGGAGAACTGGACCCGCGTGATGCAGGTGGAGCCGCTTTCCTCGGCCCAGGCAGACGAGCTCGCGGGCCTCGCCGCGGAGGGCAACCGGCGCGCGCAGCCGGTGACGCGACTCCGGCCCGGGCATGCGGATCTTGCCGGCGCCCTGAAGTACGGCTTCAGCGATGCCCGCCCGGTGCTCGAGCGCGCCTCCGCCCGCGAGACGGCCACGCGGGTGGCGGCGGGCGCAGTCTGTCGGGCGTTTCTCGCGGCGCTCGGAATCGAGGTCTGGTCGTTCACGGCCGAGGTCGGTGGCGTGGCCGTGGACCCGGCACGCTGCACGCGGAGCCGCGCCGAGGCCGAGGCCAGCCCGCTCCGCTGCCCGGACCCCGACGCCGAGGTACGGATGGTGGCGCGGATCGACGAGGCGCGCGCCCTGGGGAACACGGTCGGCGGCGTCTTCGAGGTGGTTGCCCACGGGCTTCCGATCGGCCTGGGCAGCCATGTCCACTGGGATCGCCGGCTGGACGGCGCGGTGGCCGCCGCGGTCATGAGCATCCAGAGCGTGAAGGGCGTGGAGCTGGGGCTCGGGTTCGCGCAGACCCGGCTGCTCGGCTCCGAGGTCCACGACGTGATCGACGGCCGCGACGCGGGCGGGGCATGGATCCACCGATCGAACAACGCGGGCGGCCTGACCGGTGGCATCACGAATGGCCAGCCGCTGGTGGTCCGCGGCGCGGTGAAGCCGATCTCGACGCTGGCGCGGCCGCTGCCGTCGGCCGACCTCGTGAGCGGGACCCCGGTGGAGAGGGCCCACTACGAACGCTCGGATATCAGCGTGGTCCCCGCCTCCGGCGTGATCGGCGAGGCGATGGTGCTCCTGACACTGACCGCGGCGGTGCTCGAGAAGTTCGGCGGCGATTCCCTCGCCGAGGTCCAGGACAACCTGGCGCGATACGTGGAGCGGATCACGCGCCGGCCGGACGCGGACGACGCGGCTGGCGCCGATGGCATCGCGGGCGCCGACGCGCCGGCCCCTCCGGGATCGGGAGCCGCCGGGTCCGGCGGGGACGAGTAGGGTCGACCCGTGGACCTGATCCTCGTCGGGTTGCCCGGAAGCGGCAAGAGCGCGGTCGGACGTCGCCTCTCGCGTCGGCACGCGGCGACGTTCGTCGACCTGGACGAGGAAATCGAGCGCGAGGCAGGACGCCCGATCCCGTCGATCTTCAGCGAGGAGGGCGAGCCGGCGTTCCGAGCCCGCGAGCGTCGCGCGATCGAGGCGCTGGGGCCGGCGGACGCTCGGCCCGGCCTGACCCGCGTCGTCGCCACGGGCGGCGGTGCCCCCGTCGACCCCCGTAACCGGTGGCACCTCTACCGCGGCCGATTGGTCGCCTGGCTGGACGCCCCGCCCGAGATCCTTGCCCAGCGCGTGCGCAACTCCCCGAATCCGCGGCCGCTGCTCAGCGGGCGCGACCCCGTTGCCACGATGCGCGGCCTTGCCGCGACGCGGGCAGCGTTCTACGGGCCGGCCATCCGCGTCAATGGCATCGTGGGGCTAGCGGGAATCGTCGAGACCCTGGAGCGACACCTGGATGACCGGGTCCCCGACGGGACGCTGCTCCTGCGCGCCGAGACCCCGCTGGGCCGCTACGAGCTGGGAGACGGCACGGCCGCGGCCGGGGTCGTGGCGGCGCTGGGCAGCCTGGAAGCGCGGCGCGCCATCCTGGTCTCGGAGCCGCGCGCGTGGGAGGTGGCCGGCGCTGCCCTGGACGAGGCGCTGGCCGCTGCCGGAATCCCGACCGAGCGGATCCTGCTCCCGCGCGGCGAGGACGCCAAGCGGCTGGGCGTGATCGAGGACGCGGCGCGCCAGCTGGCGAACCTGCGGGCCGAGCGGACGGACCCGATCGTCGCGATCGGCGGCGGGGCACTGGGCGACGCGGCCGGGTTCCTGGCGGCGACCTGGTTGCGCGGCGTCCCGCTGGTCCACGTCCCGACAACACTCGTCGCCCAGCTGGACAGCTCGATCGGCGGCAAGACGGCCGTCGACCTTCCCGAGGGGAAGAACCTCGTCGGGGCCTTCCACCAGGCCGCCGCGAACATCACGGACGTCAGGTTCCTGCGGACGCTGGATCCGCGTGAGCTTCGCGGCGCGCTGGGCGAGGCCGTGAAGATGGGCGCGCTGGGCGACGAGCGACTCCTCGAGCTCCTGGAGGCCGCCGGGCCCGCCCTCGCGACCGGCGATCCGGCCGTCTTCGCGTCGGGCGCGATGGCCGAGCTCGTGGAGCGCTGCGCGGTGGCCAAGATCGAGGTCGTGACCGCCGACGAGCGCGAGCAGGGTGGCCGGATCTCGCTGAACCTGGGACACTCGCTGGGGCACGCGATCGAGACGGTTGCCGGCTTCGGGGGGATCCTGCACGGCGAGGCGGTCGCCTATGGGCTTCGGGCGGCGCTCCGGATCGGGGTCGCGCTGGGCGTCACGCCACCCGAGCGTGCGGGACGGGTCGAGACGCTCCTGGACCGCCTGGAGCTCGGCCGCGCGGCGCTCCCCCACCCCATCGGCGCGGTGCTTGACGCGGTCGCGACGGACAAGAAGCATCACGGCGGACGGCTTCGCTGGGTGCTCGCGACCGCTGGCGGCTGGACCGTCCGCGCCGACATCCCGGCGGAGATCGTGGCGGAGGCGGCCCGGAGCGTGTTGGCGGGCGTTCCGGCCGGGGCGAGCGCATGAGCCAGGTGGGGCGTGCAACCGAACCGGCCAGGGCGCTTCGCGTGCTCGTGCTGAACGGCCCAAACCTGGACCTGCTGGGAACGCGGGAGCCGACCATCTACGGGCGCGAGACGCTCGACGAGATCAACGCCGGGATCGCCGCGCGGGCGGTGGAGCTGCACGTGATGGTCGCCTTCTTCCAGTCGAACCACGAGGGAGCCCTCATTGACCGGCTCCACCGGCGCGATTTCGACGCCGCGATCGTCAACGCAGCCGGGCTCACGCACACGTCGGTCAGCCTCCGGGATGCGCTGCTGGCCGTGGAGCGCCCGTTCGTGGAGGTGCATCTGTCGGACCCGGCGACTCGCGAGCCGTTTCGACGGGTCAACTTCCTGGAGGATGTCGCGGTGGCCCGCTTCGTGGGCCAGCACGCCCGCGGCTACACCCTGGCGCTCGAGGATCTGGCACGGCGCTGGGCCGGCGGCCTGGTCCCGGCGCGCGCCAGGGACGTGGAGGCGCCCGGTGCGTGAGCAACGGCGCGCTGGGGGCGTCGCAGGGCCGCCGTCGGGTGCGGAGCCGGCCGGTGCGGCTCCCGCCGGCGACCCGACCGCAACGGCGCTCGCCCCGCTCCGGGACCGGATCGACGCGATCGACCAGGAGATCGTGGGGCTCCTCAACGAGCGCGCCCAGATCGCCCTCGAGATCGGTCGGGTCAAGCAGGTGACGGGCCGCCGAACCGTGCGCGACGCCGCCCGCGAGGCGCAGGTGCTGGAACACGTCACGAGCGCATCGGCGGGGCTCTTCCCGGAGCCAGAGCTCGTCGCCCTCTACCGGAAGCTGATCGCCGCCACGCGCCGGGTGCAGCACGCCCAGAAGCGGGACCGTTGACAGGACGGGGCGGCCGCGTCGGCAGCGGACGCAAGGACGCGGCGAATGAAGGCGCCAGACGATGAGCGAAGCAGGGGAGGTCACGGGGCCGCCTCCGATACTCGAGTTCGATCCGTCGCTGGAGGCGATGATCGAGCCGACCATGGTCGTCAAGCCGCGCGACGTCCCCGCCCATGTCGTGCTCTGCTACTTCCAGGACATCATCGAGCGTGTCGTTGACGAGCATGATGGCCGTCAAGTCGCGAGGCTTGGATCGGAGATGGGCGACAACCCGATCTACGAGATCGAGTACTGCGGACGCCGGCTCGCGATCGTCCATCCTGGCGTTGGCGCGCCACTCGCGGCGGGGTTTCTCGAGGAGCTCATCGCCATGGGATGCCGCGCATTCGTTGCTGCGGGCGGCGCGGGTGTTCTCGTTCCCGAATTGGCGCTCGGGCACGTCATCGTGCCCACGGCGGCGATCCGCGACGAAGGGACGAGCTACCACTACCTGCCGCCGGGCAGGGAGGTCGCAGCAAGCCGCGATGCCGTCGCCGCGATCGTTGCCACGCTGGTGCGCCACGAGGTGCCGTACGTGACCGGCAAGACCTGGACGACCGACGCTCTCTATCGCGAGACGCGGAGGAAGGTGGCACGCCGCGTGGCCGAGGGCTGCCTCACGGTTGAGATGGAGGCGGCGGCGTGCTTTGCCGTCGCTGCCTTCAGAGGCGTGCCATTCGGCCAACTCGTCTACGCGGGCGACGACCTGTCGGGCGAGCAATGGGATGAACGAGGATGGGTGCGCCATACCTCTGGTCGCGAGATGCTGTTCCGGCTCGCGGCGGAGTCGGTGCTCCGCCTGTCGCCAACCGATCGGCTGCTGAGCCGCACTCAGCAGTCGGCCGGACCGGCGCGCCACTCGAGGGCCCATGAGTCAACGATGCCCTTCGTTTCGATCCCCGAAACGAAGGGCGCGCGGAAGCTTCCGCCGACGCAGCGACAGACGAGATCCGGAGTGAGCCGGCCGGTAGTCCCGGAACCCCAGATCACCCTCACGGACGGCGCGGTGACGCTTCGACCGTGGCGGCCGGACGATGCGCCGGCCGTGCTCGCAGCGTGCCAGGACCCGCTCATCGCCCGTTTCATTCCCATCCCGCAGCCCTACACGGAGGCTGATGCGCAGGCCTTCGTCGAGATCCGCGGGCGGGACTGGGAGAGCGAGGACGAGCGATCCTTCGCCATCGTCGACGCGGCCACGGGCAAGCTTCTCGGCTCGATCGCCCGCCACGGGCCCTTCGGCCATCGGGCCACGTTCGGCTACTGGCTGGTGCCCCAGGCGCGTGGGCGCGGCGTCGCGACCCGGGCGCTGCGCCTGATCACCGACTGGACGATCGCGACCACCGAGGTCATCCGCCTGGACCTCTTCACCGATCTCGAGAACCACGCCTCCGGGCGCGTCGCCCAGCGCGTCGGGTTCGAGCGCGAGGGAATCCGTCGAGCGTGGGACGTGGACCGGGAGCGCCGACCGGTCGACATGGTCTTCTACGTGCTCGTCCGGGACTTCGGCGGCGGCGATCAGGTCGGTTCTGCCCCTGGCGGCGGCGACCAGTAACCAGCCGACGAGGAAGCCATCAGAACGTTCGCCAATAGAGCGCGTAGTGGTAATCGACTTCGAGACCATCGTGCTCTGCCACAAGGTCGTCGGCGAGGCCCTGCCGAAACTCGTTGCGCACGACCCGCTCGAGATCCTCGCGCCGCTCGAATTGCCAGGCGGATGGGATCCTCGCCAGCGTGAAGCCCTGGTCACGCCAGAACCGCTCGACCTGGTCTGGGTCGCGGCCACCAGGCTCGGCCGCACGCCGCAGCCACGCCGCGAACGTCCCGCTCCGCAGGTCGTTGTCGATGATGAACGCCGTCCCGCCAGGCCGGAGCACGCGCCGGACCTCGGCGATCCCCGCTTCCGAACCGGGTCCCCAGAAGTACGCGAACCGCGCATGGACGATGTCCACGGACCCGTCGCGGAGCGGGATCGACTCGGCCGAGCCGACGAGCAGCGACGCATTCAGGACACCGAGCCGGGCGCAGCGCTCCATGGCCAGGAGCCGCGACGGGTCGTGCGGCTCGACCGCGAACACGTGCCGCGCGGTTGCGGCGAAACCGGGGACGTGATAGCCCGTCCCGGCCCCGAGGTCGAGGACGTCGCGTCCCGCCCAGTCGGCAACGCCGCGCATCGCTGACTCGATCCGCCCCTCTGGGTCGATCGCCCGGTTCTCGATCTCGTATGTATCGGGGTCGGTCTGGATGTTGAACGACTCGTGGACGCCCGGGAGCCAGAGCCGTGAGGGCGACGTCATGGCCGCGATTCTGACCGAAGCCGGGGGCGTCGTCGTGTCGCCCGCAACGCTCAGCGCGCTGTTGCCGCTCGCAACCGCTCGACCAGCCGCGCCAGGCCCGCCGCGTCGCGTCCGTCCCGGCCGAGCGCGTCGATGAGCGCCGAGGCAACGATGATCCCGTCCGCCCCCGCCCGAACGAGCGCGCGGACGTGCGCCGGACGCGAGACGCCGAACCCGACCGCAACCGGCACGGGGCTCGCCGCCTTCACGGCACGGACGTACCGACCGACCTCGGGCGGGAGGCTCGTCCGCGCCCCCGTGACACCGACGAGCGAGACCGTGTAGAGGAAGCCGCCGGTCCGGGCCGCGATCGCGGCGCGACGATCGGCCGGCGTGGTGGGTGCGACAAGGTAGATGAGCGCGATGCCGGCATCCCGGCAGGCGGCTTCGAACGGGGCACCCTCGTCGGGGGTCAGGTCAGCCACGATCACGCCCGACGCGCCCGCGTCGGCGAGCCGACGCGCCGCGGTCGCGCCGCCCCCCCCGGCGAGGAGCTGGTTCGCGTAGCACATCGGCACGAGCGGGACGCCCGGCCGGGCCGCCGCGATCTCGGCCAGCAGCGCGACCGATCGATCCAGCGTGGCGCCGGCCCGGAGTGCCACGCCGGACGCGCGCTGGAGCGTGGCGCCGTCGGCCAGCGGGTCCGAGTACGGGAGGCCCACCTCCAGGAGATCGGCCCCCGCGTCGATGGCCGCGGTCGCGGCCGCGAGGCTGCCGGCCGCGTCCGGGTACCCGGCCACGATGTACGGGATGAGCGCAGCACGATTCGCGGCGCCTGCCCGAGCGAAGGCGCCGGCGATGCGGCCCGCGCCCGGTGTGGCGCTGGTGCCGTGCGCGGAGGGCACGGGGGATGCGCGTGTCGCACCCAACGTGCCGTCCATCGTCGCGCTCACCGGGACGTCTCCTGCCGCCGCTCGAGCGCGGCGAGGTCCTTGTCGCCGCGTCCGGAGAGGCCGACGAGGATGACCGCATCGTCGGGGAGCGGCGCCGCCGCGAGCGGACCGCCCGGCCCCCGGGTGCGGCCCAGGAGGATCCGCGGGAGCGCGGCGAGGGCGTGGGCCGGCTCGAGCGCCGGCAGGATCCCTTCCGTGCGCGACAGGTCGCGGATCGCGGCAACGGCGTCGTCGTCGGTCGTGGAGACCACCTCCAGGCGCCCCGCCTCGTAGAGCGCGGAGAGCTGCGGCCCAACCCCCGGGTAGTCGAGGCCCGCGGAGATCGAGTGCGCCTCGGTCACCTGCCCGTCCCGGTCCTGGAGCATGTACGACCGGGCGCCGTGGAGGATGCCCGGCGTGCCCTCTGCGAGCGCCGCGGCGTGGCGGCCGGTCGCGATCCCCTCCCCTTCCGCCTCGGCCGCCACGAGCCGGACGGCCGACTCACCGATGAAGCGCGAGAAGAGGCCGATGGCGTTCGAGCCGCCGCCCACGCATGCCGCGACGAGGTCGGGCAGCCTGCCCTCGACCGCCTGCAGCTGGGCCGCCGCTTCGTCGCCGATCACCCGTTGCAGGTCCCGGACGATCGTCGGGTACGGGTGTGGGCCCATCGCGCTGCCCAGAACGTAGTGGGTCGTGGCGACGTTCGTAACCCAGTCGCGCATCGCGTCGTTGACCGCGTCCTTGAGCGTCGCCGTGCCGGACGTCACGGGACGGACCTCCGCGCCCAGCGCCTCCATCCGGAGGACGTTGGGCCGCTGGCGCTCGATGTCGACCGCGCCCATGAACACGACGCAGGGGAGGCCCAGGAGCGCGCATGCCGTGGCAGTCGCGACGCCGTGCTGGCCCGCGCCCGTCTCGGCGATCACCCGTGTCTTGCCCAGGCGCCGGGTCAGGAGCGCCTGGCCGAGCGCGTTGTTGATCTTGTGAGCGCCCGTGTGCGCCAGGTCCTCGCGCTTGAGGTAGATCCGGAGGCTGGCCGGCAGGTGGGCCGCCGGGTCCAGATCCCGCGCGCGTCCCAGGACGTCCGCGACGAGCCGATCGGCGCGGTAGACCGGCGTGGGCCGGCCCGCGTACGTGGCCAGCAGCTCGCGCAGCTCCGCCCAGAAGACCGGGTCCTGCCGAAGCACACCGTACGCGTCCTGCAGTTCGCGGAGCGCGGTGACGAGCGTCTCGGGGACGTAGCGACCGCCGAACGAGCGGTCCACGCCCCAGCGACCGGCGGCGTCGGCAGCGAGGAGACCCGGGTCCACGGGCTCCGGGCGCGCGGGCGCGTGGGGCCGGTCGAAGCGGGCCGCGCGGGCGCGCTTCGCGAAGAGCGCCACCGCGAGCGGATCCTTCGTGGGCCGCTCCCCGGGGAGACGGGGTCGCTCCACTCCCGAGGCGACGTCCACCCCCACGGCCGGCACGGCGAGCAGCGCCGCTCCGACACTCGCCGGGGTGAGCCCACCTGCCAGGATGACCGGGATCTCGCGGGCGACGGCCGCGGCCACGGCTTCATCCGACCGCACGCCGGTCCCGCCGGGATGCTTCCCCCCGGCCGTGTCGAGGAGCAGCCGCGCAGCGCCGGCGGCCAGGTATCCCCGCCCTTCGGCCACCACCTTCGCCGCGAGGCCGGCCGCCCCGTCGCCGGCGTCGGCGGGCAGGTGGAGCACCTTCCAAACCGGCCGCGGCAGGCCCGCGAGCGCTTCGATCGGCTCGTGGCCGGAGAGCTGGACCACGTCGGGGTCGCAGCCGGCCACGGCGGCGGCGATCTCCTGGGCAGTCGCGTCCGCGACAACGGCCACGATCGCCGGTCGCGCGCCGCCGGCGGCGCTTCCGCGGGCCACGCGCGCCAGCCACGCCGCCTCGGAGAGGGCGAGCACACGCGGCGTGCCCGGCACGAGATTGAGCCCGATCGCGTCGGCGCCCGATTGCACGGCCGCGATGACGTCCTCCGCGGTCGTGACGCCGCAGAACTTCACGAACGGTGCCCGGGCCGCGGCACCGGGGTCGTCCGGGACGGCACCCGCGTGGACGAAGGCCGCAGCCGCGGCGCGCGGGTCGGCAGCGCGCATCAGGGCTTCGCCGACGAGGGCCGCGTCGTAGCCGGCGGCGCGCCACGGGCGCAGCGTACCGGCATCCCGGACGCCGGACTCGGCGATGGCGATCAGGTCCGCCGGCACGAGCTCCCGGAGCCGGAGGGGGCGGTCCGGGTCAACCGCCAAGGTTCGCAGGTCGCGGCTGTTGACGCCGACCAGGCGCGCGCCGCTTGCGATGGCGGCATCGAGCTCGCGCTCCGCGTTGATCTCCACGAGCGGCTCCAGCCCCAGGTCAAACGCACGCCGCACGAGGTCCGCCAGGTGACGCGGCGGATGGAGCACGGCCAGCAGGAGCACGAGGTCGGCACCGGCGGCGCGCAGGATCGGGAGCTGGCGCGGGTCGACCACGAACTCCTTGGCGAGGACCGGGACGGCGACCGCCGCGCGCACAGCCCGGAGATCCGCCACCGACCCGCCGAACCAGTGCGGTTCGCAGAGGACGGAGATCGCCGCCGCCCCACCGGCCGAGTAGGCGCGGGCGCGGGCGACCACGTCAGCCGCGGGCGCGATCGCGCCGGCAGATGGCGAGGAGCGCTTCACCTCGGCAACCAGGTGCAGGCCCGGAGCCGCGAGACGCTCGGCGATCGGCCGCGGGTCGGGCGCCGAACCGGCCGCGCGGGCAAGTGCCGCGTACGTCGCGTTGCCCAGCTCCGCGGCGATGTCGCGAGCGCGCCGGGCAGCGATCTCAGCGAGGATTCCACCGCGAGCAGTGCGCGGACCGGGCGTGCGCGGGCTGGGCGTGGCCGGGACCGTGAGCGTCATGCCGGAACCTCCGTCGCCACGCGGGCGACCTTCGCTGCGTCCGCCGCCAGTCGCTCCGCGCGCAGCCGCGCCAGCAGTCGCGTGGCGGCCCCGGAATCGAGGATCGCGGCCGCGTGCGCGATTCCCGCGGCCAGGTCCATCGCCCGCCCGGCGGCGATGAGCGCCGCTCCCGCGTTGAGGAGCACCACGTCGCGCCGCGGCCCGCGCTCCGTCCCG
>Ga0209048_10003279_pt1 | contig 15752 bp, 15 predicted proteins | sample FrelakmetCRP12CR_FD_187146 | JGI IMG/M metagenome (GOLD analysis project Ga0209048, IMG submission 187146) | Freshwater lake sediment microbial communities from the University of Notre Dame, USA, for methane emissions studies - CRP12 CR (SPAdes)... | ecosystem: Environmental > Aquatic >... | reverse complement strand
GGGATCCAGTGGGTGCGCATGAGGCGGCCCATCGGCGCGTCGCCTTCGACCCGGGTGAGGAGGTCGTTGTCTTCGCTGGAAAGCATCCTTCCTCCGTGCGACCGTCGACGCGCCGTTGTTGCCGGAGCGGGCTTCGCGGGCATACCATTAGATATCTAAGTAACGATACTCAATTCGATGGACGCTGTCGAGAGGGTCGAGGCACGATGAGCCTGCGCCGCCTGAACGTCGGCGTGGCCGGGCTCGGCCGCGCCTTCACGCTGATGGTGCCGACCTTCGTCGCCGATCCGCGCATTCGCCTGGTCGCCGCTGCGGATCCGCGGCAGGAGGCGACGGCGCGCTTTGCGGCCGAGTTCGGCGCGCGGGCGCACGACAGCGTCGAATCGCTGTGCGCCGACCCCGCGATCGACGTCGTCTATGTCGCCACGCCTCACGGTCTGCACGCCGCGCACGTCGCGGCGGCAGCGGCGCAGGGAAAGCACGTATTGGTCGAGAAGCCGATGGCGGTCACGCTCGCCGAATGCCGCGCGATGAACGACGCCGTGGATCGCGCAGGCGTGCGCATGGTCGTCGGTCACAGCCACGGCTTCGACGCGCCGATCGCGCGCACGCGCGAGATCATCGCCAGTGGCGTGTACGGCGCCGTGAAGATGATTCACGCGCAGTACTACACGGATTTCCTCTACCGGCTGCGCCGCCCGGAGGAGCTCGACACGGAGCAGGGCGGCGGTGTCGTCTTCAGCCAGGCCGCGCATCAGGTCGACATCGTGCGCCTGCTCGGCGGCGGCGAGGTGACCCGCGTGCGCGCGCTGACCGGCAACTGGGATCCGGCGCGGCCCACGGAAGGCGCGTACGCCGCGCTGCTCACGTTCGCCGGCGGTGCGTTTGCGTCGCTCGTCTACAGCGGCTACGGGCGCTTCGATGGCGATTCGCTTTGCGGCGGGATTTCGGAGCTGGGGATGCGCAAGGACCCACGCGACTACGGCGCGTCGCGCAAGCGCCTCGCGCCAATCCGCAGCTCGGCAGCGGAGGCGGCGGCGAAAGCCGCGCGCAACTATGGCGGTGCGGCGGAGGTCGCGGCGCCCGGCCGCGCGCAAACGGACGACGTCATGCACCAGCATTTCGGCCTTGTCGTCGTGTCCTGCGAGCGCGCCGACCTGCGTCCGCTGCCGGAGGGCGTGCTGATCTGCCGTGACGATGCGCAGGTCATGGAGACACTGCCCATGACGCAAATTCCGCGCAAGGAAGTCATCGATGAGCTCTACGCCGCCGTGGTCGACGGGGTCCCGCCGCTGCATGACGGACGCTGGGGCATGGCGACCCTCGAGGTGTGCCTCGCGATGCTGGCCTCGGCGCGTGAACAACGCGACGTCGCCCTGCATGCCCAGGTCGCGGTGAGCGATCGGCCGTCCGCATGAAGACGACGCCAACCGGTGAGGTGACCTCGCGCGCGCGCGCCGCGGAAACGGATGCCCACCGCATCCTGCGCCACTGGCACGAGCGCGTGCCCCACGACCGGCTCGCGCATCTCGTCAAGGACGCGATCCGGATGCTCGACCGCGCGCTGCAGATGCGGCTCGCGGAGCATGGCGTGTCGATCGGCCATTGGCGCATCCTGCGCGCGCTGTGGGTGGCCGACGGATTGACGCAGCGCGAGCTGTCCCACGAAGTCGGATTGATGGAGCCGACGACGTTCGCCGCGTTGAAGGCCATGGCATCGCTTGGCTACGTCGTGCGGCGGCCCGTGACGGGCGACCGGCGCAAGAAGCATGTCTTTCTGACGTCGCGGGGCCGCGCGCTCGAGCGGCGGCTGGTGCCGCTCGCCTCGGAAATCAACGCGATCGCGGTTCGCGGCGTCGCGCAGGGCGATGTTGCGGCCACGCGGCGGACGCTGCTCGCCATCCTCGACAATCTCGCGGCCGACGAGGCTCGCGCGAGCGACGGACGACGGATCCCCTCCACCCGCGAACTCGGCCGCCGGGTCGGGCAGGCGGCGAGCGCGAACGGCCGCGCTTCCAGGAGACTTTGATGCCCGATTTGCGCCTCACGCTGGCCTGCTGGAACTACGATCGCACGCGCGCGCTTGCCGATGGCACGGTTCGCCCGGAAGGCATCGACCTCAACTATCTCGGGCTCGAGGTCGAGGAAACGTTCTTCCGGATGCTGCGCCACCAGGAGTTCGATGTCGCGGAGATGTCGCTGTCGTCGTACACGGTGACCTTGTCGCGCGACGATCCGCCTTTTGTCGCCATCCCCGTCTTCCCGTCGCGGATGTTCCGCCACTCGTGCATCTTCGTTTCGGCGAAGAGCGGAATCCGGGAGCCGAAGGATCTCGTCGGCCGCCGCGTCGGCGTGCCCGAATACCAGATGACGGCGCCGGTGTGGATCCGGGGCATCCTGCAGGACGAGCACGGCGTCGATCCTTCGAGCGTCCACTACTTCACGGGGGGTGTGGAGGAGACGGGGCGCGACGAGAAGATACGGCTCGACCTGCCGGCGCGGATCCGCATCACGCCGATCGGCGCGACGCAGACGCTCTCGCAGATGCTGGCCGACGGCGAGATCGACGCCCTTTACACCGCGCGGACGCCGTCGACGTTCACGACGCGCCCGGGCACGGTCCGGCGACTGTTCGAGGATTACGTAACCGCCGAGCGCGAATACCATCGGCGGACGCGCATGTTTCCGATCATGCACACGGTCGTCCTGCGGCGCGACATCTATCGCGCGCATCCGTGGATCGCGCAAGCGCTATGCAAGGCGTTTGCCGAAGCGAAGCGCCGCGCGCGCGCGGATCTCGACGCCACGAACGCGCTCGCCACCATGCTGCCGTGGCAGATCGCGCACGTCGAGGAAGCACGGCGGGAGCTGGGTGACGACTGGTGGCCGTATGGCCTTCCGGCGAACCGCGCGGTGCTCGACACGTTCCTGCGCTATCACCACGAGCAGGGACTCTCGAAGCGTCGCCTGGCACCGGAAGAGCTGTTCGCGCCGGAGACGCGGGAAGCGTTCAGGATCTGAAGCGCGCGGTTGCGGCGGTTCAGCTCTCCGGCGTGATCTCGCTCTCGTGCCAGCGCGAGAGGGCCGCGGTCGAAGCCCAGACCGTCGCCGCGAACAGGATGACGCCGCTCAGGGTGATCAGCACCAGCGCCGCGAAGAGACGAGGAATATTGAGCTGGATGCCGGCCAGCAGGATCTGGTAGGCGAGCCCCGCGCCCTGGCCGCCCGTCCCGGCGACAAACTCGGCGACGACCGCGCCGATCAGCGCCAGCCCGCTCGAAATGCGCAGCCCGCCGAAGAAGTAGGGCAGCGCGCCGGGCACGCGCAAACGCCGGAGCACCTGCCAGCGGGTCGCCTGGCACATCCGGAAGAGACTCAGGAGTCCCGGGTCGACGCTGCGCAATCCCAGCGTCGTGTTGGAGATGATCGGAAAGATCGCCACCACGACGGCGCACGCGACGAGCGCGATCCGCGTGTCCTTCACCCAGATGATGATGAGCGGCGCGATGGCGACGATCGGCGTCACCTGCAGCAGCACCGCATAAGGGAAGAGGCTCATCTCGATCCAGCGGCTCTGCACGAACACCAGCGCGACAAGAACGCCGAGCACGATCGAGATGGCGAGGGCGGTGAGTGCGATGCCGAGCGTCACCCCGAGCGAATCGAGGAGCAGCACGCGGTCGGCGACGAGCGTGCGCAGCACCGCGAGCGGCGACGGCACGAGGTAAGGCGGAATGTCGTACGCGGCGACGAGCCCCTGCCACGCGGCCAGCGCGATGACCGCGACGAGCGCGGGTGCGGCGATTCGCATCGCGCGATTACCGGCAGGTTCGCCGCTGCGCGTCATGCCTGCGCGCCAACCGCCGCGACCTGCTCGGAAAGGCGCCGGCAGTGCGCTGCGAATTCCGGCGACATTCGAAAATCGTCGGAACGCGGGTACGGTGCGTCGATGGCAAGCTCGTCGACGATGCGGCCGGGCCGCGCGCCCATGACGGCGACGCGGGTCGACAGGAACACGGCCTCGACGATGCTGTGCGTCACGAACACGACGGTGAAGCCGCGAGCGTCCCAAAGGGCGAGGAGTTCCGTGTCGAGCCGCTGGCGCGTGAATTCGTCGAGCGCGCCGAACGGCTCGTCCATGAGCAGAAGGTCGGGCGCGGTCACGAGCGCGCGCGCGATCGACGCGCGCATCTGCATCCCGCCCGACAGCTCGCGCGGAAAGTGCCGGGCGAACCTGCCGAGGCCGACGAGGTCGAGGGCCGACGCGACGTCGCCGTCCGCAGCGGGCCGCGGAACGTGCGCGAGATCCAGCGGCAGTCGAACGTTCGCGTCGACGCGCGCCCACGGCATCAGCGTCGGCGACTGGAAGACCATCGCGAGCCGGCGCCCGGGCCCGCCGGTTGCGTCGAAGCCGCCGCCCCACCAGCGCAGCGTGCCGGCATCCGGCGTGAGCAGGCCGGCCATGAGGTTGAGCAACGTCGTCTTGCCGCAACCGGAAGGTCCGAGCAGCGTGAGGAATTCGCCGCGACGAACGGCGAGGTCGACCGGCGCGAGCGCCTGCGTGCCCGTCGCGTACGTCTTGCGCGCGCCCGCGATCACGACGACCGGCGCGTCCGCGGCGGCCATGGGCGCGGTCAGGGCAGGACCTTCACGTCCTTGACGATGCCGAGCGTATACGCCTTTCCGTAGTCGACGCCGGCCTTGGTCAGCGACGCGTCGCGCAGGAAGTCGATCGTACTCGTCCAGCGTGCATCGGTCATCGTCAGCAGGCCCTTTGTCGCGGCGTCGCCGCCCGCGACGATCGCGTATTCCTTCATCTTGCGGTGGCTGTACGCCAGGAGCTCGTCCGACATCTCGGGATTGTCGCGCTTGATGAGCGCATTGCCCGGCGCCGGATTCGCGAGGTAGCTCTTCCAGCCTTCGGCGGACGCGCGCACGAAGCGCGCGAGCGCGTCGCTGCGCTTGTCGAGCGTGGCGCGGGTAACGACCAGCGCTTCGGCATAGGGCGGGTATCCGAGGTCGGCGAGCAGGAACACGACCGGCTTCACGCCGCCTTTCTCGATCGAAAAGGGCTCGGAGGTGGCGAAGCCCTGCTGCGAGAGCGCCGGGTCCGCGAGGAAAGGCTGCACCGAGAATCCGTAGGGACGCTTCTGGTCGTCGCTGAACCCATAGCGCTTTTTCAACCACGGCCAGAATGTCGTGTTGCTCGCGGCGCCGATCGCGATCGGCTTGCCCTTGAGGTCGGCGAGGTTCGCAACGCCGGGATGGGCGATGATCGCCGCCGGGTTCTTCTGGAACGTCGCGGCGATTGCGGTGAGCGGAACGCCCTGTTCGACGGCCGAGACGACCTGCAGCGCGTCGCCCATCACGACGTCGAGCTGGCCGGCGGCGAGAAGCTGCAGGCCGTTGACCTGCGGCCCGCCCATCTTGAGGGTGACGTCGAGGCCGTACTTCTTGTAGGTGCCCTCGGCCTGCGCCTGATAAAAGCCGCCGTGCTCGGCTTCGGCGAGCCAGTCGGTGGCGAAGACGATGCGCTCGGGCGCCTGCGCGAAGACGGCGCCGGAGGTGGCGAAGGTGCTTGCCAGGAGTATTCGCAATGCGGTTCGGATCATCGTCGTGTCCACGTCTGGCGCCCGTCCGGCAGGGACCGGCGAGGTTCGCTCACTTCTTGCGCAAGAACGGCGCCAGCACCTTCCACATCGGCGACGCGTGAATGCGCTCGATCTCCTTCATCCGCTCGATCGCCAGCTTCTCCGCGTACTGCATTCCGGCACCGAGCTTGCCGATCTCGTCACGCAATCTCGCGTTTTCGGCGTCGCGTTCCGAAAGGATTGCTTCGGCGTGCGCCAGCGCCGCGCGAAGCTCCGTATTGGCGGCCAGGCGTTCCGCGGCCAGCGCTTCGATATCGTCCCGTTGGACTCGCAGGTGCGACTTCTCCTCCGCGTGCTCCGCCAGCACGCTCGCGGCCTCGTCGCGGCCATGGGCGATCCGCGCGATGTCGACGGCGTGGCGCAGCGGCCCCGCCGGATCGGCGGCCACAAACTCCCGCACCATGCGCGGATAGTCGGGGTGGAGCGTCAGCAGCGTTTCGAGTGCGGCATTCGTGCGTTCGGATCGCTCGCCGGCAAAGCTCACGGCGCCCTCGTGATAGACGAACACGTCGCCGGCGAGGACGTTGCGCCACCCCGCGGCAATAGCACGCAGGCAAAAGTCGTTTTCCTCGCCGTAGCCGCGCCCGAAGCGCTCCGCATCGAAGGCGCCCACCTGGTCGAGGCAGGCGCGGCGGATGTAGAGACAGAAGCCAACGCCCGTGGGCAGGTCCACGCTTTTTCCCGCATTGGCGGTGGCACACAGGCGATCGAGGGCGGCGAGTCCGACGGTTCCCGGCACCCCGGCAGTCCAGCCCGGATAGGGATACGAGCAGATCGTCGCGTTGTTGGAAAAGGGCGTCGCGGTGCCGATGTCCGCGTGCGTCCGGACACAGCGCGAAAGCCGCGCCAGCCAGTCGTTGGCCACCTCGGTGTCGCTGTTGAGCAGCAGGACGTCGCGATCGGCGTGCAGCGCCATGCCGCGATTGACCGACTGCACGAACCCGAGATTGCGCGCGTTGCGCAACAGCGTGATCCGCTTTTCGGCTGCAAGATCGTCGAGATACCGGGCGATCTCCGGTTCCGGCGTTGCGTCGTCGACGACGACCGTCTCGAAAGCTGCCTGCGCGTCGGCGGCCAGTACGCTGTCGAGGCAGCGCCGTGTCGCGGCGAGGCCCCTGTGTACCGGCACGATGACGTCGATCACGTCCATCGCCTAGGGGCGCCTGCCGGGGAGCCGGCGCGCGATACCGCGCAGGCCCTCGCTCTTCCAGATCCCGTAGAGCCGACCGCGCAGCGGCCGGCCGGCGCTCGGCGACATCATGAGCAGGGAGAGGCGAATCATTGCGCCCAAGGATACGCGAGAATGGAGTTGCGGCAGATGGGCCGGATCGAAGTCGGGGTGGGCCGAAAACAGCTGCGGATAGCGCAGGCGCCCCTCCGTTTCGCACCAGCCGAGGAAGGTCGGGTGGCCGGCGGTGGCATCGTAAGGGTCCGGGTAGGCCGCCTGCAGATCGCGACTCTCGCGATAGATCCAGCGGTGCGCTCGTTCGATCGGCACGCCATTGGAAAACCGGCCAAATGCCCACGGCCACTGGCTGATCGGATCGTGGTCGGCGACCTCGATCTGCCGCGCGTACCACGCGATGAGCGTTTGCACCGCCGGGCTCGCGGCGGCATGCTTGACCGCCATGATGCGGTGCGCGCCGCTGTCGAAGCCGGTGAAATGGTAGAAGCCCAGCGGCTCGCCGTCCACCGTGAAACCGGCATCGAGATCGCCGCTCATGCGTCGGGTCGTGAGGTTCCATGTCGCGACATTGTGGCGCGGGCTTTTCTGGATCGCGACACCGTCAAAGAACACCGGCGCGAAGTTGAGCCATTTCTGGTCGGTGAAGAGGCCGTTCGCGACCTCGGCGCGGCAGAAGTATTGCGTCCGCAGCGCCCACCAGTCGGCGAAGCGGCGGCCCTCTTCCGTGTTGCGCACGCCGATGAAACCGAGGTTGAACACGCCGTGCTTGAGGCTCGCGATCTCGTTGTCGAGGATGGCCTCGAGGCTCTGCTCGGGCTTCGTCTGGTGCGGCGTCAGCGCGAGATTCGACACCGCGAGCGAGGCGAGGATGTCGTCGACGCGCGAGAACAGCACCATGTCCGGGTCGAAATAAAGGACCATGGCGCAATTGGAGATGGCCAGCAGCCGCTTCAGCGCGAACGGCTTGATCGCCGTGGACAGCTCGACGATGCTGTGCGTGAACGACCACGGCCGCCAATCCGGGATGCCGAGGTCGGCGATGTCGAGGATCGAGTCGAACGGCTCGCCTTCGGCCTTGAGCCAGTCGGGGCGCTCGTCGGCGAGGGCCAGGTGGATCACGGCCTCCGGGTGATATTTCCGGAGCGAATGGCACAGGATGCGCACCTTCGGCAGGTAGTTCACCGCGGCGCACGTGAAGATGTGCAACGTGTCTGGCATGTTGCGCCCGGTCAGGCGACGGCGGCTTCGCGTGCCGCGAGCTCGTCGTGCAGGCGAAGCATGGCCGAGAGGGCAGCCCCGGCGTCGATCGTGCTGGCGAGGCGGCCGAGGTCGTAGTCGCGCAGGCGCTCGCCTGGCGCACCGAGGTCGAAGGCGACGATCGGCATGCGCAGCAGCATGGCCTCCTCGATAACGTAGGAGAATGTCTCGGGGCAGATCGACGGGAACAGGATCATGTTGATGCCATGCGACTCGATGAGGCCGACGAGGTTCTCGCGCTGGTAGGGACCGGTCACGACGAGCCGGCTCGACTTCAGCGCGAGGTCCAGCGTGCCGACCACCACGATGCGCGAGGCCGGATGCTCGCGTTCGAGCCCGGACAGCACGTCCTGCACGATCAACGCGCCCTTTTGCACGCTGATGTGGCCGAGGACGCCGACCACCAGCGGATCGGCATGGCGCAGTTGCGGCAGCCGGGAAGGATGAAAGCCGACGCTGTGCGGGACAACGGTAACACGCGCAGGGTCGAGGCCCGGATGGCCGCGCAGCAGCAGCGTGCGCGTCGACCCGGAAAAGCACCGCACCTCGTCGGCCGCGGCAAGGCAGCGTCCCCATGACGCGCGCCAGGCCGGGATCGCGGACGGCGGGGACAGCGCCACGTAGCTCGCCCGGTGGCGCGGCAGGCAGCGACTGCATTCGGCGAGATCGGGAATGCCGCAGTATCGTCCCTCGGCATTGAGCAGCACGAACGACGGGCAGACCGCGAAATAGTCGTGCGCGGTGACGATGAGGCGCATCGAAGGGTGCTCGGCGCGCGTGCGCGCCACCCATTCCGCGAACAGCAGCGGGTCGTCGAACGAGACCGTGCTATTGACGATCATCTCGGCGATCGGGAGCCGTTCGAACAGCGGCTCCAGCACCAGGAACGACGAAATCCGGAATTGCGACTCCGGCACATCGGTCGCATGCAGCGTGAGCCGATAGTCGAGCGTCGGCAGGTTGTAGGTGCACAGCAACACGGCACCGCCGGCGGCTGCACGCTCGGCGACGATGTTCCGGCGATAGAGGTTCGCGCCGCCGCCCATGCCGTGATCGAAGACGACCGTGACCGGCCGCCCCGCGGGCAGTCGCGGCAGCACCGCGCGCGCAATGTCGATGTCGTCGAGCGACGGGGCCGTGTAATTCTGGGAGCGGGCGCGGCGGAGGATCCCGCGAACGTCGCCGTGCTTCAATCGGCGCCAGACCGCGGCACCGAGCCAGCGCAACGTCTGCCACTTCCGTGGGCCGGCCGCGCCGCGCTGCAGCGATCCGGTGACATCGACCGCATCGCCGCCCCCGCCGACGTACGCGATTTCGAGCACGAGTTTCCTGATGGGCGCGCGCTCCGCATAGCCGGTGACCATGAAACCCGAGAACTTCGCGTTGACGAGGCCGGGATGGACGCGCTCGACGTCGTCGCGCGTACGGCCCGAGCTCGCGGGCAGCGAACGCTCCCAACCGTCGCCCGACGCGCGCAGCGCCATGGTTTCGATCGCGCGCGCCGGATGGGCGACCCAGCCCCAGCCGAAGAGGCGCTTGCCGCGCGCTTCCAGGCGGTCGATCCCGTAGCGGAGTTCGGACGCGGCCGGTGTCGACATGAGGGATTGGGTCAGGGCGCCGGCAGGGGACGCTTTGGCGGACCGTCGTAAGTCGGGACGTACTGCCGCGGAATCGGCCCCTTGTTGCGTCCGCCCTGTTGCGTCTGTTCCCACGCGTGCGCGAGGATTCCCACCGACCGCGAGATGCAGAACAGCCCGCGCGCCAGCGGCGCCGGAAAGCCGAGCTCGGCGTAGATCACGGCGGTCGCTCCGTCGATGTTCATCGGAATGCGGCGACCTTTCTGCTTTTCCAGCGCGATCTCGATCTGGCGGGCGATGCGTGCGAAGCGCCCGGAGACGACGCCATCCGCGGCGGCGCGGTCGACAAGCTCGAGCAACGGTTTCGCGCGTGGATCGATCGGATGGAATCGGTGCCCGAATCCCGGAATGATCTTGCCATGCTGTGCCGTGAAATCGGTGAGCGCCGCCTCCACGGCCGCTTCCTCCCCTGAGCCTGCGTCGATTCGCTGCACGACGTCGTGGAACAGCTCGACCGCCTGTTCGCCCGCGCCGCCGTGCACGTCGCCCAGCACGTTGATCGCGGAGGCCATGGCGTTGTTGAGGCCGACGCCGCACGTCGTGGCCATGCGCGAGATCGCGATGCTGGGCGCCTGCGGACCGTGGTCGACGGCGGACATGAGCACGGCATCGAGCAGCGCCGCCTGGCGCGGTTCCGGAAGCTCGCCGCGCGTCATGAGCCAGATCATCTGCGCGAAGCTCACTTGGCCGATCATGTCTTCGATCGGATACCCGCGATACCGGATCACGCCGGGCTTCATCTCGATGATGCTGGTGCGCCACCAGTCGCGCATAGCCTGCTCGGCATCGGGTTTCGGTTTCTCGGTCATGGCGAACCTTCCGTTCCAGGAATTACGAATTCGATGCGCCCAAGGAGCGGCCCGGAGTCCTCGCCGCGCGGGAATCGCGGAGGACGAGGGCCCCTGCACCCGGCCGGCTTACTGCGACGCCGGTCGATTGCCGGAAGGAGGCCGTTCGCCGGACGGCGGCCTGCCCGAGGAAGGCGGTCGTCCGGTTGAAGGCGGTGACCCGCCCGAAGGCGGCCTCCCCGTCGACGGCGGACGCCCGGTGGAGGGTGGCCGGTCAGTCGAAGGTGGCCTTCCGGTCGACGGCGGTCGCCCTGTGGAAGGCGGTGGTCTCCCCGACGACGGCGGTCGTCCCGTGGAGGGCGGTCGCGGCGGCGGTGGCCGGACGTTGGGCGGTCGAGGCGGCGGCGGACGCCACATGGGCGGCGGCGGGCGGCTGTACCAATAGTTGCGGTTGCCCCACCACGGGCGATTGCGGTAATGCAGATCCCAGTAGGAAGCGATCGACCATGTGACGAGCGGAACGCCGAGCCACGCGCCCGCGTTCATGATGACGATCGGCTGGTTTTGCACCGAGATCGACAGGAATTGCCCGAAGACCCAGCCGCGGTTGAATCCGGCCTGCACGTCGCACCACCGGAATCCTTCGAGGCAGCCGGCAACGCTCACGAACGTGCCGGCCGGAAGCCAGCTCACCAGCGGAAAACTGGGGTCCGGGCCGGCCCGCACATTGACCGCCTGCGTCGTGACCGCCTGCATCATGCCGGGCATCTGTGCCCACGAGGCCATCGGCAGCAGGCATGCCGCCGCGACCAGCGATCGGCAGCACGTGCGCGACAGGCGAGATCGTCGCCGCATCACGACTGCTCCCGGCACCGTCACGCAAACCCGTGGGTTACGCCAGCGCCTTGGCTTTCAGCTTCGCGAATTCTTCGGCGGAGATCGTGCCGGCGTCGAGCAGTTTCTTTGCGTCGGCAATCTGGTCGGCGGGTGATTTCGCGGCGATGCCGCGGATGTAATCGTCCGTCTGCGACTTGGCCTGCTTGAGCGCCGCCTGCTGGCGCGCGGCCATCCCGCCGCCGCGGGCGAGGATGTAGATCAGCGCGGTCAGCAGCGGCACGACGATGAGGCCGATGATCCAGATCGCCTTCGCGAAGCCGCCCATTTCCGAATCGCGGAAAAGGTCGATCACGATGTGAAACAGGACGATCAGGTAGGCGACGAAGAAGAACGTCGATGCGATCAGCCACATCAGGTCCCAGAAATTGCTCATGGCGATATCCTTTTGCGTTGGGTGGGGTCAGTGACGACGGGGCGAGGCTTTGCGAATGATGGAACGCATCAAACCCAAAAGCGAACTGCCGGATACCATGCCCAGTATGTAAATCAGAATGATCAGAATGGAGATCGGCAGCGTAACGCTCATCGACAGGAACGAGACGGTGACCGTGTCGAGGTTCTGCACCTTGAACAGCAGCACGGCCACCGTGATGAGAACGATCAATGCGATGTAGACGAATCTCATGTTGGATTTCCCCCTGGAAGGCGCCGCGCCGGCGGCGCGCGATTAGAATGACCCGACGGCGGAGCCTAGCGCAATGACGGCGACGAGTGCAAGCACGGCGCCGACGATGCCGACCATGACGATGTCGAAGTAGCTCTCCTTGTGCGTCGCGCCGCACACGGCGAGCAGCGTGACGACGGCGCCGTTGTGCGGGAGGCTGTCGAGCGTTCCGGCGCCGATGACCGCCACGCGGTGCATGAGCGCCGGGTCGATGCCGTGCTCGGCGGCGAGCCGCATGTACGTCTCGCCCAGCGCCGACAGCGCGATCGTGAGGCCGCCCGACGCCGACCCGGTCAGCGCCGACAGGACGTTGGTCGCGACGGCGAGCCCGACCAGCGGACCGCCCTCGATCCCCAGCACCCAGTCGCGCACCAGCGCAAAGGCCGGCAGCTCCGCGATCACCGCGCCGAAGCCGACGAGGCTCGCGACGCTCAGTACCGGCAGCGCCGAAGCGTTGAGGCCGGCATCGACGGTCGCGCGCAGCGCGGGCAGCCGATCGCGGTTCAGGGCCACGAGAACGACAATGGCAGCGGCCAGCGCGACGATCACCGACCAGACGCCCCCGACGTGCGCGAGCGACGTCGGCCCCCAGCGGGCTTCGGCGAGGTAGCTCGTATCGAGGCGCGGCAGCACGACGAGCGACATGGTGAGGTTCACCAGCATCACGACGAGAAGAGGCAACAACGCGACGACGATGCCGGGCAGCCGGGCGCTGCGCTCGCCCTGATCGATTTCCGCGGGATCGAACTCGCGCGCGGTCGACGCCCGCTCGCGCACGAGCAGATCTTCCGCAGCCGCCGTGGCGGACGGCGCCCCGGCCTTGAAGCCTTCGCCGGCAGCCCGCGCCGCCGTCTCGGCGCGGCCCAGCCACCACAAGCCGAAGGTCAACATGATGGCCGCCGCGATGAAGCCGAGACCCGGCGCAGCGAACGGCGTCGTGCCGAAGAAGGGCATGGGTATCGCGTTCTGGATCGCGGGCGATCCGGGCAGTGCCGACATCGTGAAGGTCGCCGTTCCCAGCATGACCGCGGCGGGCAGCAGGCGGTTCGGGATGTCGGCGGTCCGGAACAATGCCTGTCCCATGGGCGTCAGCACGAACATCGCGACGAACAGGCTGACGCCGCCGTAAGTGACAAGCGCGCCTGCCAGCACGACCGCCAGGATCGCGCGCCCGGAACCCAGGCGCTCCGTCATGAACTGCGCGATCGCGGTGACCGAGCCGGTGTCGTCCATCAACTTGCCGAACAGCGCGCCCAGCAGGAACAGCGGAAAGAACTGCGCGATGAAGCCCGCTGTCGCGCCCATGAACGTCTGCGTCCAGTGGGCGAGCAGCGGCTCGCCGGCAAAACTCGCCGCGACGAGCGCCGCCACCGGAGCGAGCCCGAGCACGCTCCAGCCGCGGTACGCCATGAAGATGAGCAGCGCGAGGCCGACGAGAATGCCCAGCAAGCCCATGGTCAGATCGTGTCCAGCAGCGTTTCGAGGTCGAACGAGGACCGTTTGCCGAGGTCCCCCGCGTGGGCGTCGAGAAACTCGCTGGCGGCGCGGCGCCCCTCGTCGCGCAGCATGCAGAAAAACTTCCATTCGGCGATCATCTTCGACGAGTGCCCGAGCTCGAGCATCGCGTCGGTCGCGATCCGGTGGATGCGCATGCCCGCCCACAGCGCGCCTTCGCTGTGTCCGGGGTCGACGCATTGGCGCAGCAGCGCGATGGCCCGCAGCTCCTTCATCAGCGGCGAATTGAACGAGATTTCATTCAGCCGGTTCAGGATGTCGCTCGCCGACTTCGGCGTCCCCGGGCGCTCGACCGGGTTGATCTGGACCAGGATCGTGTCGTGCGACTTGCATTCGCGCACCAGCGGCGCGATCGTCGGATTGCCGCTGTATCCGCCATCCCAATAGGGCTCGCCGTCGACCTCGACGGCCTGGAACATCGTCGGCAGGCAGCCCGACGCCAGCAGCACGTCGGGCGTGAGCTCGGCATTGCGGAAGACCCGGCCGCGTCCGGTGCGCACGTTGGTCGCCGTGATGAACACCTTGATCGGCGATTTCGTCAGGGCGCGAAAATCGATCGACGCTTCCAGGATGCTGCGCAACGGGTTGACGCCACCGGGATTGAGGTCGTACGGGGAGAACACGCGCGCGGCAATGTCCGCCGCCATGAACAGCGGCGAATATTCGAGCGTCCAGCGGCCGCTCAGGATCTCGAGGGGTCCGCGGCGAAACGGGCTGAATTTCGCCGCATCCGACACGCGTTTCCAGAATTGCTCGAGCGCGGCGCGCGCGCCGTCGGCGCCGGCCTTGGCGTGCCCTTCGACCATCACCGCGGCATTCATCGCGCCGGCCGACGTGCCGGACACGCCGTCGATGACGAGCCAGGGCTCTTCCAGCAATCGATCGAGCACGCCCCACGTGAACGCGCCGTGCGCGCCGCCGCCCTGCAGGGCGAGATCGACAAGGACGGGCTTGCGTCGAGCTGCAGCTTTGGCGGGTCGCACCCGAGCGGTTGCGGAGCGCTTCTTGATCATCGAGGAGGCCGAGAACGGCACCTCGAGGGCACCGGCATCGCGCGTTGCTGCAAAGCACAATTGTACGCTCGGCAGGCCAGGGTCGCAACGCAGGACGTTGAACGCTTCCGTCCCTCATGACGGCTGCACTGCATCCGTGTGAAATAATCAGGGCCTTCCTCATTTGCCCCACGCGCATCGCCCCGATGAGTGCCGGACTCCGCAGGCTCTTGAGGCTCGCTGCCATGGCGATCGCCGTCAGCCTGGTCACGGTGTTCGTGATTCGCGCGTGGGAATCGCAGCGCGGCCCGCCGCTGGAGCTGTGGCACACCTACGTCCCGCGTGACGTGATCGCCGGCGAGATCGATGCCATGAGTTGGCCGCAATACATCGCGGCTGAAAACAGGCTGTTCGACGACGTGCGCACGGACATCACTGAAAAGCTTCCGCCGGGAGCGCGCTCGCCCGCCAATCGTTATTTCGACGGCAGCCCGGTCTTTCCCGGCAAATTCGCGCGGGACTGGAATCGCTCGTTCATCCTGGAGCCCCAGGGAGCGCCCGCCGGCGCGGTGGTCCTGCTGCACGGTCTCACGGATGCGCCCTACAGCCTGCGCCACATCGCGCAGCATTATCGGGAGCGAGGCTTCGTCGCGGTCGGGATTCGCATGCCCGGCCACGGGACGGTGCCGGGAGGGTTGAGCGGCGTCGACTGGGAAGACTGGTCCGCGGCGACGCGCCTTGCCGTGCGCGAAGCGCGCCGGCGGATCGGACCTGCGTGGCCGCTGCACCTCGTCGGCTACTCGAACGGCGGCGCGCTGGCGATGAAATACGCGCTTGACGCGCTCGATGACCGCGCGTTGCCGAGACCCGACCGCATCGTGCTGCTGTCGCCGATGATCGGCGTCACGAGCCTCGCGCGGTTTGCCGGGATCGTTGGCTGGCCCGCGGTCTTTCCGTCGTTCGCGAAGGCAGCCTGGCTCGACGTCGTGCCGGAATTCAATCCCTTCAAGTACAACTCGTTTCCCGTCAACGCCGCGCGCCAATCGTCGCTCGTTTCACGCGCGCTGCAGGGGCAGATCGCCGATCGCGTACTGGACGGCCGCCTGGCGGAGCTGCCGCCCGTGCTTACGTTCCAGTCGGCCGTCGACTCGACGGTCAGCACGCG
>Ga0209048_10003278_pt1 | contig 15754 bp, 14 predicted proteins | sample FrelakmetCRP12CR_FD_187146 | JGI IMG/M metagenome (GOLD analysis project Ga0209048, IMG submission 187146) | Freshwater lake sediment microbial communities from the University of Notre Dame, USA, for methane emissions studies - CRP12 CR (SPAdes)... | ecosystem: Environmental > Aquatic >... | reverse complement strand
CTCGGACGCGTGAGCGCTCGTCGTGCCGATGCGGGTTCAGTCTGCTCCTTCCCCAACGGCGACGACCTTCGCGCCGGATCCCGAAATGATGCAGACCGTGGCGAAGCGATTTCGAACCGATCCCCCGGTGCGCTGTCCGCCTCACGCCGGCAATGCGTCGCCATGCAGTTGCAACGCTTTTCGGCGCGCGACCTGCGTGTCTCAAAGGCCTGCCGAAGTGCTCGTCGGCTGTCGCAGGGCTCCCGGTTTTGCGCGCGCCGACTCGAACGAGCCTCGCGCACCGGTGCCCGCCCGGGATCGGAACCCGTGCGACTGATGGCGCGCCCAGTGCGGTATCGAGAAGACGAGACGGCACCCGAAGGGCGATGTGTCGCTAGAATGCGGCCAGGAATTCAGCTCGGCGCGCGCGCGGGACAGCCTCATTCGACGCTCGCGCCCCACAAACGACTCTGGTATCCACGGGCCATCGATGAAGATTCTGCTGGTTGACGACCATGCACTGATCACCAATGCAATGACGACATTGCTGCTCGACCTCGACCCGAAGGCCGAGATTCACACGGCCGGCGATGCGGCAGGCGCGGAGCGGCTGGTCGAGGCGCATCCCGATGCTGATCTGATGCTGCTTGATCTCGGGCTCCCGGGGACGACCGGCACCAACCTGCTCGAGACACTGACCACTCGTGCGCCGGACATGAAGATTCTTGTTCTCTCCGGGGTGCAGGACCAGCGAACCGTGATGCGCGTGCTGCAACTGGGCGCCTCCGGTTTTCTGCCGAAATCGATGGCCACCGAGACGCTGATCAACGCCGTTCGTTTCGTGATGTCGGGCGGCGTCTACATCCCGGCAGACTTGCTGGAAGACGCCACTCGCGGTGCCTCCATGCTCGGACTGCCGGAACGCGGGCGCGACATGCTGGGACGGCCGGCCACGGGACGCGTGCAATTGACGGAGCGTCAGGAGCAGGTTCTGCAGCTGTTGGCACGCGGCTCGCCGATCAAGATCATTTGCCGCGAACTCGGCCTGAGCGAAGGGACGGTCAAGACGCACGTCACCGCCATTTATCGCGCGTTCGGCGCCTCTAACCGCACCGAGGCCTTGCTCGCCGCGCGGCGCAACGGCTACGAAGTCGGCTGACCCGACGTCTAACCGGGCTCGCCGACCTCAGCCGGCGAGCGGGCGTTCAGCGGCAGGCCCGAGGCGAGCAGTCCGAGCGCGCCGGCGATCCGGTTGTTCAGCACGATCGCGTTGGCCGGTTTCTGCAGCACGATCGGCTCCTCAACGCGACTGCGCGCGATGATGGGCGCCAGCTGGGGGCTGGCCTGCAGGTACCTCTGCAGCGTGCGTTGAAACTCCGCCAGCACCTCGAGCCCCTGCACTGCCGTCAGCATGACGACGGGAACCGGAAAGCCGACGATTTCGCGCACGCGAAACGCCGCCTCGACGCCGGAAATCGAGTCACGCAAATTCTGATCGGCAAGGATGAGGTCGACCCGCTTGCAGACCTTGAGGTCGGTCGCCAGGGCATCGTTGAATCCCGTGGCGGCCACGACTTCGGCGCCCCAGGATCGCAGCAGGTTGCTCATGCTGTTCAGGATTTCCTCGTTGTCCTCGATCAGCACCAGCGTGTGCCCGGTCAGCGAGCGCAACGATGCATCGCTCAACTCGTTGGCACTGCGCATCGCGCGGCGCGGCGACGACGACAGCGGCGCCTCGACGCGGAACACCGTGCCTGAGCCGGGCCGCGTGGTCACGATCAACGGGTGCCCAAGGACCGAGCAGATCCGCTTGACGATCGACAATCCCAAGCCGAATCCGCTCGCCGCCTCCCCGCGTGAACTTTCACCGCGATAGAACTCTTCGAACACGCGGTCGAGCTCCTCCTTGCGGATGCCCGGGCCCGTGTCCCACACCTCGAGGCTGATCAGTCCGCCGCGTGGGCGGGCCGCAAGGAGCACACCGCCCTTCGTCGCATAGCGCAACGCATTACCCAGCAAATTGCGCAGCACGCGCGACAGCAACACCGGGTCGGACTCAATCGCGATACCGGCCTGCCGCACGCGCAGCGACAGGCCCTTGCCCGCGGCCTGCGGCGCGAATTCCTGTTCCAGCGCCGAGAACATCTCGTCGATCAGCACCTGCTGCACCCGCGGCTGGATCGCGCCGGCATCGAGACGCGAAATCTCGAGCAGCTCCTCGACGAGCTTCGACAGGGAGTCCACGGCGGTTGAGAGGTTCTTCACCAGCGGCTCGAGCGGACCCTGCGCACGCTTCCTCAACAACGAACAGTAGATGCCGATGGCCTGCAAAGGCTGGCGCAGATCGTGGCTGGCGGCAGCAAAGAACTTGGTCTTCGATCGGGTCGCATCTTCGGCGGCGCGTCGCGCCTCGTCGGCGACCCGTTTCTCGTTCATCAACTGGGCGACCAGCACTTCATTCTCGTAGTTGTTCTTCACCGCCTCGAATATCGTCTCGCCGAAGTTGCGGCCGAAGAACATCGTGAAGCCGAACACCGCGAGCACGACGATCGCCGCCGTGTAGTACGCCGGTTCCGCCTGAGCGGTCATCCGTGCGATCAGCGGCAGGAGCGCAGCCGGCAGGAAAGCGAACAGCGCGGGCCGATGGGTCGCGTACAGAGTCAACGAGCCGAAGGTGACGCCGAGAATCACGGCGACGAGCACCAGCTGCTGCAGAGGCTCCCCGGGCGCGAAGAACAGCACGCCGGCTGCGCCCCACAACAGGCCGGCCACCGCCGCCAGCGCGACCCACCGGGACGACCAGAGGCGCACGTCATCGGCGGTGGTGCTCGAGGCGCGAAACGCACGCGCCATGCGCAGACGCAGGAGCGATTCGACCATCATGGCGATGAACCAGGCCAGCAGGATGTTCGGGTTGTGGGTCTTCCAGAACACCGCAACCAGTGCAACGCCGCCGACGATGCTGCCGAGCACGGACTGCGGCACCTGGCGATACACCGACGCGATCACGCCGGCGAGAATCTTCTCCTGACGCTGCTCGCGCGACTCGATCTCAATGCCAAATCGGGTTATCGGACCGGACATGTGCGGATGATAGGCGAGCCGGCGCCGTGGGCGAAGCGATCGCGACGTATTTTTTTTCGCCGCGCGATGGCGCGGCTACAACGGCCTCAGCTCTTCAGCGTCGGGTGCCCCTTGAACGAGAGTTCGGCCGCTCCGCTGCGGATCACGAGCTGCGCGGAGGCACCGACCGGAAGCGTTGCCTTGCGCGCGACGTGACCGATCGGCAGGCCAGCGACGATCGGAATCGATGCCGCAGCGCGCACGCGTGCGAGCGCGGCATCCAGACCGTAGCCACGGTCGTTGGGCAGCGGGGGTATCGGATCGAAGGCGCCCAGCAGGACGGCACGCTGGCGCGCGAGAACGCCCGCGTGGTGCAGCTGCAGCAGCATGCGCTCAATCCGATACGCCGGTTCGTTGACGTCTTCGAGAAACAGAATGCCGCCGCCGACCGCGGGGAAGTACGGCGTACCCATGAGCGCGCAGACCATGGCGAGATTGCCGCCCCACAGTTTTCCTTTCAACGCGACATCAGGGTGTGGCGTACTGAACGACAAAGCGTGGTGTCTGTTTTCGATCGTGGCGAAGAACTGCTCGATCGTGAAAGCATCATGCGGACGCGCGGCAAAGTCGGATGCCGCCGGCCCCTGAAAGCTGACAGCGCCGGTGCGTGCCAGCAGCGCGAGATTGAACGCGGTGAAATCGCTGTAGCCGACCAGAATCCGGGCCGCGCGCGCGATCGCCGGGTAGTCGAATCGATCAAGAATGCGCGACAGGCCATAACCGCCGCGCACGGCAAGCACAACGTCAAGCGAGCGATCGGTCGCAAACCGCTGCAGGTCCCCCGCGCGCAGTTCATCGCTGCCGGCGAATCGCTGCTCGCGCGCGAAGACGCTCTCCCCTGCCTGAACGCGCCAGCCGCGCTTGGCGAAGTAGCGCGCCGTTCGGTCGGCGATGCGCTTATGCGGCAGGCATCCGGAGGGGGCGACCAGCCCGATCGCAGGCGCGCGCATCGCTTCAGTCCGCCTCTTCAGTGTCGGCCGGCAGTGAGCCGGCACGCTGCAGTTCACGCCGCGCGGCAAAAAACTCGGATAGCACGCGGCCGCAAGCATCCGCCATCACACCGCGGCGTACCTGGGTGTGATGATTCAACCGGGGCTCGGCGAACAGATCGATGACGCTGCCGCAGGCACCGGTCTTGGGGTCAGGGGCTCCATAGACGACGCGAGCGATGCGTGCGTGCTGGATCGCGCCGGCACACATGGCGCACGGCTCCAGCGTCACATAAAGCGTGCAATGGTTCAGCCGGTAGTTGCCGAGCAGCTCGGCCGCGGCGCGAATGGCCTGCATTTCAGCGTGCGCCGTCGGATCCGCATTGCCGATCGGCTGATTGAAGCCCGTTGCAAGAACCTGGCCGTCCTTGACCAGCACCGCACCAACGGGCACTTCGCTCAACGCCCATCCGTTGTGTGCCTGATCCAGCGCCAGGCGCATGTAGGTCTCGTCGTCCGGTCCTTCGATCGGCGGCGGGGCGCCTTCGATGGTTTCGATCGAAGCGGTCTCCTGCGCCAACCAGGCCTGTTTGCGGGCGGCGCGGGCCTCCGCATGGCCGGTGCGCGCGGATTGCACCTCGTCGCGCAGTTGCGCCGCCGTCAGGTGTTCGGCTGCGGGCACGAGCCAGTCCGGCAGGGTGCCGCGTCGATAGGCAGAACCCCGGTCGGAGCGATGAATGAACCCCGAATCCGCCAGCACGCGTCGCAGTTCGACGTGATCGGTGCTGAGCATGATGCCGGCCGAGGCAAGGAAATCCTTCAGGCGTGCATTGGCATCGCGCTCCGTCAGCAACTGATCGGGCGGAAAGAACAGGACCGCCGAGGCGAGCACCAGCTCGAAGTCGCGCGCATCGCGCTCACGCAACGTGCCCAGGTGAATGCCGACTCGCTTTGCCAGTTGCGCCAGCCGTTCGAGCCAGGCGTCCTTTGAGATGCTTGTCCACGATTGCATGTGCGGGATGTTAGTGCAGGTATGGGTGTCACCTGGTCCCGCCGATCTGGACCTGCGAATGGATAGCCGGCGCTCGCGTCCCCGTGTGTGCGCAAGTTTCCGCGGCAATCCGGAAATCACGCCGGCCGATCAGCGCGCGGCCGTTCGCATGTTTTCTTGACGTCAAGGCAGAAACGTTCGGTTGACGGCGCAGGGCAGACCGTGGTTCTTGCGAACCGCACTCTCCGTTTGCACCGCGCCGGCGCGCGAGGCGGGTGCGCCGCGGATCTATTCCCACTCAATCGTCAAAGGCGCTTGCCAGCCATCGTTCCATATGGCGTCTTGTTTCTCGAGAACCACGATTACCGTGAGATTTGCCGTTGCATGCATCCGATGCTCCGGAACAGTCTTCCGCGTCCATCGCGCGCTATCAGTGACGCTCGCTGCCCTTGCTCGGCCAGCCCTTCAGGATCGATCAACAGGCAATCGAGCTCTGGCATCACCGTGAATCAAATAGCCCATCGCTCGCTACCCGCACTGTCGCTTGTGCCACATCAGCCGCAATGCCAGATGACCGGCGTCGACACAATCGATGATCCGCACGTCAGTCTGGGTGGCGTGTTCTCGGTGCAGTCGTCCGACGTGCTGCGGCACGGTAGCCTTCCACGAAACGTGGCATGGCCGGCACCGGGGTATCGAGCGGCGGATGGTCGCAGCCCTCCCCGACCAGCTTTCCGGCCGCCAGGAAGATTCGGGGTGCGTCGGATGGCGGTGGATCAAGATCGGCCATCAGCGAGGCCCGTGGCTTGGGCGGCATCCGGCGCACTTTGTCGAGACTGGGACAGGTCTTGTGGCCGGAACTTGTTGCATCACAGTTTCGGCTGGCCGCGAATGTCTGATCCCGGGCAATTTTGGCAGCGACCTTGTCCGGCAACTTCTGGCCGGTTGCTGCCATCCGGCGCTGACAATCGAGGACCGGTCGTCCGAGGGCGAGCAGAGATTTGTGTCCATCGGAGCGAACATCTTCGGCCAGCTTCGTGTTGTTGTGTACACCTACCGGGGCGATGGCGTGCGGCTCGTCCCTGTGTGCAAACCCGACCGGACGGAGGTCCGAGCGTATGAAGAAGGTCTATGCCTTTTCGAAAGGCAAGCGGGCAGCGGTGCTGCCGCAGCTCGGAAGGACGCGTATCACCATGTATGTGGACGACTCCGTCATCGAGCGGTTCAAGGCACAGGCTGACAAGTCTGGGAAGGGATATCAAACGCTGCTCAACGGGGCATTGCGTGCTCATCTTGGCCTGTCGCAGCAACCGCTCACGGCGGAAGCGGTGCGCAAGATCATTCGTGAAGGGTTGGCTCAACACGCGTGAGTTGCGCGGCGGGCACATAGCCCCGCTGACTCGGAGCTCCAGGCTCGGGCAGGCAACGGCAGGCCTTGGGGGCAAAGAACCGGGATCCGCCAAAACCCTCAGTACCCCGGTTTCGTCGATCTTCCTGTTGCGACAACCATCCGCATCCCAGGCTCACCTCGCCTGAATCTTTGCCGCCACGTTTCGGAGCTCGACGAGGGCGCTCAGCGCTGGGTTATCGATCTCGCAGGCGAGCAGCTGCGCCGCGGCCCTGCTCGCGCTATCACCGAGCGCGGCTCGGTGCAGATGAGAACGCGCGGTGAGTTCGCGCATGCCGCTGCGAGCGGCGAGGTTGTGCAGCTCATCGATCCATGCCGATGCCTGCGGCAGGCCTTGCTCGACTGCCAGATGGCACAACACGTCGAGTGCATAGCCCTTGCCCCAAAGATAGGCATCGGGCAGGCGGACACAGCGCGCGATCGTGTCGACGAGGATTTCGACGGCGCGTTGCGGCTCGCCCCGCGCGATGGCAACGCGTCCGAGGCCGCGACCGGCGATGCCCTCCCAGCAGGGGTCCCCGAGCTGACATCCGAGTGCGAAAGCATGTTCGAAGCGCTCTGCCGCCGCGTTCACATTGCCGCGCAACAGATCGGCTTCGGCGCGCAGCGATTGGGGCCAAGGCACAAACGCCGTCCAGCCGTGTTGCGCCAGCGTGACCGATCGATCGAGCGTGTCGGTTGCTGCTGGGAGGTCGCCCTGCAGAAGCAGGGCACGCCCCAACATCGACAGCGCGTACGTGACGTGCTTGCGGTCGCCGATGCTGTTGGCGAGCGCCTCGGCATCGCGCAGCATCGCGATTGCCGCGGCATAGTGCGCCGTGTCGCTGAGCACCGATCCGTGCACGATGGCGATGCGGGCCTGCTCAGCGCGGTCGTCGCCGGCCAGTGGCACCGCCCGCCGTAGCCAAACCAGCGCGCGCTCGTAGCGACCGCGCAGAAATTCGACGTAACCGAGTTCGCGACACGCTGCCGCGGCGAGCGGCGGCGAGGCGTCCTGGCCGACCGCAAGTGCCTCGTGCAGTGCCATGGCGCCCTCCTCGTCGCGGCCGCGTGCGGCATGCACGAGCGCACCGCCCAGCGCGACGCGCGCCCGGGCGCGCAACTCGGCATCGCCGGTGGCGTCGGCCTCGACGATCGCGCTGCGCAGGCATTGCAGTCCGGCATCGAGCGCGCCAGCGCCGATCGCAGCCTCTCCAGCCTCGATCTGCGCGACGGCCGCAGCACGACCGGTCGCGGGCCGCGCAGTCGGCGTGGCGGTGACCGTGCGGATCGCAGCTTCGAGCGTCGCGCCCGGCTGCACGCCAAGTTCGCGCTTGAAGAGTTCGCGGCACGCAGCGGCCTGCCGAGCCGCGCCCACGCCATCGCCCGCAGCCGCGAGGCTTCGCACGAGCAGCGCCTGGAAGTTCTCGTCTAAGGGATTCAGGCGCACGAGCCGACTGGCGAGCGCGGCCGCCTCGGTCGCAGCGCCGGCCGCCAGGCGGGTCAGCGCGGCTTCGCGCAGAACCGCCTCTGCGGTCGCCTGCAAGTGTCGGCGCTCTGTGGCGAGCCAGACCTCGAACGACGGGCTGCTTGCAAAGCTCATCCCCTCGAGCAATTCTCGTCCGAGGCCAGGCACGCAAAGCGCCTCCATCCATGTTCCGGAAACGACGACCTCGACGTCGACATACGCCATCGGCTGAAGCGAAAGCTCGATTACATCGCCACGCAAGCCGGGGTCGCCCAGGAGGCGCCGCAGTTCGCTCAGGTTCCAGCGCAACGCTGCCAAGGGATCCTCGGCATCCTCGAACAGCAGCGTCGCCAGGTGGGTGCGGCTCGCCGAGGCCTCGCCGCGCATCAGGTACGCCAGCAGGCCCCACACCTTGTGACCGCGCGGCGCCGGCAAGGCTTGTCCGTCGCGCTCTACACGCGGCGCTCCGAGGAGGTGGATCGCGAGGCCCACGGATCGAGCACCTTGCAGGGCCTGCGCGTCCACAAGAGACGCCTCAGGCTTCTGCGGTCGTCGGATCAATGACTGTGGTAACGCGCGCGACGCTGTTCGCCGGGAAGCCTCCGCGCCGCGCGTGCTCCCGGACGAGTTCCTCGCTCGTCGCGTTGTAGACGCAATAGACTTTGTCGCCCGTCACGTAGCTGTGCACCCACTGGACGCTGGGGCCGAGCTCCTGCAAAACGCTGCACGACTTCTGAGAGATAGCCTGCAGCTCGGCTGCCTTCGAGGCCCCGATTCCGGGAATGGCGCGTTCGATCACGAATTTCGGCATGACGGTCTCCGTTGAGGTGAGGGGAGCCCCAAAGGTACGTACTGTACGTGTGAGCAAGCGTGTGAGGGCGACCGGTCACGACGAACCGGGATCAATTCTGGACCGTCACCGGAAATGGGCACGGTAGTCTACTTCGCTGATCGCTGCTCGCCGCATCGGGTCGAATGCCGCGCATCGCACGCTGCAATTCAAGGTCGCCTCCCAGTCTGAAGCGGTAGCTCAAGGCGAACGGATCGAGCAGCCGCTCTTGGCCGGTTGCTGCCTGCCACAGCCGCCGCGGCAATCGTGTCTTCACCGGCCGCAACGCAGTGCACACCGGTCGTTCGCGGCGCCGATGACCGCCGATATGCAGAACGCAGACTGACGGAGCCTGACCGTTCCAACGGCAGTGGCCGACGCCAGCGCGACCTATAACGACATTGCCTATGTCAACGGTTAGCCGACATTCGTGCGCGCGCCGGCATGGGCGGCGAACCTCAGCTGACAACGACCTCGCTGATCTGGATGACCGGCGACAGATCCGTGTATCTCGGAATGTCGGCCATGATCTTTCTGGCGTTCGGACCGAAGGCGGCCTGAAATGCCTCGACCGAGTCGAAGAAGAATTGGCACATCGCCACATACGTAGCGGCCGCTCCGGGTGCTCCGCCGGCAAGTCCACGGTCGATGGTGTAGTGCTTGCAGGCACTGCCGAACCTATCCATGCACATCGGCATGTGCCGGTCCCGGTAGTAGTCATGATCGAAGCGCGCCCCTGGCGTGTTCGGATACATCACGCTGACTTTAATCATGGTCGTGTCCCAACGGGTGGTGAAAATCGATGGCCTCGAAGTCGAGGTTCAGGTCGACGGGCCCAATAACGCATCTTCGTCCCCACCGCCGCCGTGAGTCCTGGACGTTCGCATGGAACATTTTGAACGCCGCGGCGGATGCTCGGTACCGTTCCTGCACGCAAAGCATACGTGTGCCACTGTAAACGCGGCATCGAGCAGCCGCCCCGAGGCGCTCTTGAATGAGGATTGAAGGATCGACGGCCAAACGGGTCAACATCTCCCCGAGGCCGCAAACCGCTTGGCGCAAACGCCCCTTATGCACCGCAACAGTCTTCGACCGCTTGCAGCGCCACGAAGTCGAGCTCCGATCGACCGTCGTCGACCCACTCCAGTCATTCGACGCCTTCGAAAGCAGACATGCGTTGCACCCGGAACCCGCAGGGTGCGCAAATACCTGTCGCACGCCATTATCGCGATGGGACGGACTGAATCGCCTCGAGCGTAGCGCGGTAGATTTCTTGGCGCTTACCGCCTATTGCAATCGCGCGCTGCGCGGCCGCGACCGCCTCCTCATCGCGGCCCATTTCGTGCAGCACCTGGGCCAGGTTGTTCCAGGCATCCGCCGAGTCCGCATGGTCCTGCGTCGCCCGGCGGTATTCCGCCTCGGCCTCGGGCAGTTGATGTAATCCGTAGGCGATGTTGCCAAGTCCGATGCGCGCCACGAGATTGCCAGGCCACATCGCGAGGGCCCCGCGATACGCTTCTCGTGCGGCCTCGGGCGACACCCGCTCGAGGTCTGCGGCAGCCGCCACAAGGTCGTCCTCGCTTGCCGTCGCCGGCAACTGCCCGGGCCGCACCGCCACAAACGCCCAATGGCCCGCCTTTGACCAGGAGTTCTCGAAGTCGCGTTGGCGGACGAGCAGTCGCTTTTCCGTGCCGGAACGCAGAATCACGTCTTGGGACGACAGGTCATAGCCGACCACCACGGCGTAATGCCATTGCGGCAGATATTCAAAGCGCAGGTTTTGCAGAACGATCACTGGATGCCCGCCGGCAACCTCCTGCAAGATCGCGCCAAGATCAGGTTGCAGCGGATATGCGATCAAGCCCGCCCGCCTCGTTGCCGCAAGCATTTCCGCCTGCAGCGATCCCTTGCGCTGGGGAAGATAGACCTGATCCACGAGTTCCTGCGGAGCACGCGCAACCCCGGCGAAAGTCAGCGCCATGGCAAGCGCAGCGGGTCCGCATTGATATTCATCCTGCGGATAGAACGGAACCTCCGCCAGCTCCGCGCGCTTCGGGAGCCCGGCAGGATAGGCGGATCCCTGGTCGGAGGGCGCGAGTGAAGAACAGCCGGTCAAACACATGGCCACCACGAATACCAGCCGGCCGCGCCACGGCCGCGATACGCCGGACCGTGGACGATCCCCGCCGCGATCACGCACCCTTGATCAGCCTTTCTGCAATCCCGGAATGGGCGATGCTCACCGCTCGGTGCCGAAAGGCGGGGCAGCCGGCGCCCGTCGGCTCAAGCGGACACGATAACTGCCACGAGAATCGCAATAAGCAGAATGATGATTAGCTGCTCGTTGGTGAAGTTGGCGAAGTTGCCGCCGGCTGGCAACGAGTCGATCCTTGCCGCAAGTTCACGAACTTCCTGGTCGTTCAAGGCGGCAACCCGGCTTCTGGCAGTGAGGCCCTCAATTCCCATTGCCTGGATCTTGTGCCTGACACTTGCGCGGTCGAGGAACGACTGAATCTTGGCTCTTTCCACATCAGTCACGTGCTGCTCAGTGAGCTGGCCGGTCGTTACGATTTCGGCCCGGGCCGCTGGCGGCTGCAGACCCAGAATGGCGATAAGAAATGCAACTCCCAGTGACCGATAGGCTTTGTTCTTCATGCCGAATCCTTTCCACTTGACGGCCCTAGCAAACGCGGATTCTGCCAGAGCAAGGGCTGCTCCTCGTCTGGCCTCAAGATAACGCGCACATAAAATATAGCGCGAAGCGCGATGCCATTTGCCGAAGTCGGTGGAATCCGCGCGCGTGAGCTTCGGCGAGCGCGCTTATCGACTGTCGTCTGTATTTGGCCGGAGGCAATCCAAACGGCCGGCCCCGATCCCCCGCCCAGGCGCGGCTCATTCTCGGATCATGTTTGGCTGTCGCACCAATGTGAACGGCCAATCAGGGTGATCTTGATTTTCGCGCATTTTGTAACGGCTGCCCCATCATGCCGCGGTGGGTGGCACCCGCACTGTCCAGCTCCCGGGACGATGTTCGGTAAATTGGTGTCCGTGAGGGGCATTTCCCGAGCGGAAGGTGGTCAGCATCGGGCTGCGATTCGTTGGAATCGACCGGTTACCGGCGCGACTGTCACAGTTTGATGCCGAGGCGTTCTTTTCGCTTGCCAGCGAAGACGTCCAAGCCATCAGGGGGCGCTTCCGAGCTGACCGCCATGTAGGCGCCGCGCTCCAACTCGTCTTTTTGCGGGCCTCTGGAAGTACGCTGGACCGCCTTGCAGTTGTCCCTCGGGCGCTGCTGAGCCATATTGGTCAAACGCTGGGCGCTTCAGCGCCCACCATCGCTTCCCTTCAATCGATCTACAGGCGTGTTCCGACCCTATACGAGCATCAAGGGTGGGCGCGGCAACATGCTGGCACTTCGCCTTTTGATGCGTCGGCGCAGTCCCAGCTGACCGAGGTTCTCACTGTCGCCGCCGCAGACGCGGGATCCATCGAAGAACTTGCCCGTGCTGCCGCGGAATGGCTGTTCGAGCGCAAGATTCTGTTGCCGGCCGAACGCACCCTTCGCGACTACGCCCGCGACGCATTTGCACACATCGAACAGCGAGCGATCGGTGCAGTCGAGGCAACACTACCGCGATCTCAGTGGCCGGGTCTGGTCAACAAGATCTATGCAAAGCGCCGCGGCCGAAGTGGCGCAACCGTCATCGAGTGGCGGAAAACGGCCGCCGGGCGACACGGTCCAGGCACACTGGCCGGTGTCCTCGAGAAAATCGCGGCCCTGCGTGAATCGCGCGTCCACGAATGGGATTTCGGCGAGGCACTTTCACTGCAGCGGCAGCAGGGCTATGCCCGTGCGTTCGGGGCGCGGCCACCCTCGATCGCGCGACGGCAGTTGGAAACCTCCCTGATCGTGGAGGCGGTCTGCTTCCTGCGCGTGACGCTTCAGCAGCTCACGGATCAGGCGCTTCAGATGGCTGTCCGGCGAGCGGTCGACATGGTAAGGCGTGCGCATGAGCGTTCACAAAAACGCTTTGCGCAGTCCGCGCAAGCATTACGCGACTGCGTGGAAGCGATCGACTCGATCGTCAATGACGAAGATCGCTCCGCGGAGGAGCGCCTACAGCAAGTTCGGCAGGTTCTTGCCGACCACTGGCCGGCGGAAGTTCCGGCCCAGGCAGCACGCACCCGTGCCGCGCTCGCAGAAGACACGGGTGGCGTTCGTGCCTTGCTCAGCCAACTGGCGCCGCTGCCCTTCGAAGGCAAGGAGCGCGATCACGGCCTCCGACAGTGGCGGTCGCTTTGCGAGTTGCGCGCCCAGAACGTGACTGAACTGCCGCTGGGCTTCGATGTGCCGGCGCGGTGCGCCTGGAAGGAACTGGTCAACGGGCCGGATCGGCGCAAGGCGTTACGGGCATTTGAAGCTTCGGCAATGATGTCCATGCGTACGAGCCTGCGTCGCGGGTCGGTGTGGGTTGCGCACAGTCAGACGTTCCGCAATCGTGACGAAATGCTCATCCCGCGCGCCGCGTGGGAGGCCGCCCGACAGCAGCACCTTGAGCTCCTCCGCCAAGGCGCCACGTCGGAGGCCTTCCTGAACGGGCTGAAGGATCTTTTGGTGGCCGAGCTGGCGGCGGTTTCGGAGGCCGTCGATAAGGGCGTGGTGGAAATCCACGACGACGAGTTCAGGATACCTGCGCTGCAGGCGCTTGACGTCGAACGGGAGCCCTTTCGCACGCGCGACGCGCTGTTCCGGGCGATCGGCGATGCTCAGCTTCCGGAAATCCTGGTCGAGATGGATGCTGCCACCGGGTATAGCCAGTGCCTGTTGTCCGGCCAGGCCAAGGAAGAGCGCGAGCTTCTCAGTCTGTACGCGGCGTTGCTATCACACCGCACCGAGGTGGATGCCAAGAGTATCGCGGCGATGATTCCGGGAATCGAAGTGGCGCACGTGTCGTCGGCGATGCGCGTCGTGGAGTTGCCCGGACGGCTGCGTCGCGCCAACCAAGCCGTGCTCGACTTTCAGGCGCGCCACGCGATTGCGCAACTTTGGGGTGACGACGAGACGGCGAGCGCCGACATGATGAGTCTGGACGCCTCTCGGCACCTCTGGAACGCGCGCGTCGATCCGCGTCGCCGCACGCCCGCGGCCGGGCTTTACATGCATGTGCTCAACCGGCACGGCATCGTCTATGACATGCCGATCGTGCTCAACGAGCAGCAACCCGGCCCGGCCATTGAAGGGGTGGAACGCTACACCGCCGAACTGCACGGCGACAAGAAGAGGCTCATGCTTCTGGCAGTTGATGCGCACGGCTACACGCATGCTCCTTGCGAGGGAGCAAGCACCCAATGCATCTCGAAGATGGACCACCGCAGCCGTGGAACAGGCGAAAGGTTCCGGGCGCCGTGATCGACACGGCAAGCGCGCGTTCGCGACCCCAATCCGACATCTGCGCCACGAGTCAGCTGACCGAGAAGCTGCCATTCGTGTAGGTCCGCGGGGGGTTGCCTCATGCACAAGCTACCGGTTCCCGCGACGCATCACGCTGTAAAGCGTTGCAAATCGGCGGGCCTTCGCCCGACATACTCGCAAATGCTCGTTCAACGCAGCGACGCTTCACCACCAAACCGCCACGCAATCGCCATCGGGCAGCAGCGGCGCTTGCGCGCGCAGCGCGCACGTCTGTGAAGTCAAAGCAGCCCCACCGCCCGGCACGCTTCGGGGCGCTCAGCGTGATACCGGCTGCTCAGCGCAGCAGGGCCTGAAGCTTGGCCTTGTCAACGGTGGCGGCAAGTTCGTCGCTGCGCGGTGACGGCCCTTCGACCACCACCCGCACGCCTCGCACCTTGAGCACGGGCGATTTCGGCGCGGGAACCGCGCCCAGCGCAAATTGCACGCCGCGGCCGCTTGCAGGCGCATCGGAGTAGGGTTCGTTCACCGAGATGCGCAAGATGAAATCCTGCGGCCGGTAGTTCAGGCTCGCCATCTTTTCCTTCAGCGGGTCGACCTGGGACTTGACCTGCTGCAAGTGGCGCTGGCGCAAGTCATTCGACTGCCGGTTGTACTCTTCGCGCTCGTTGTAGTTCTGGCTCGCGAGCTGCTTGTTGCCGTCCTTTTCGGCTTGCCGCGCGGCGCGGGTCATTTCGCTGTACTTCTCGGCCAGCGCCTTGCGCTGCGCCTGCACGTCGGGCGGCAGCGTCTCCAGCGCTTGGATCTCGTATTCGAGCTTCTTGACTTCGGCCGAGTTGCGTTCGACCTCGTCCTTGGGCGGTTTGTAGGTGTACTTGGCCTGCACCGAGATCGAGAAATCACCTTCGGGTGTGCCTGCGCACAGCGACACGGGCGAGGGCTTGAAGTCGGGGCGCTTCACCTCCCAGTTGGCTAGCGCCGCGGGCAGCGCATCGTGCAGCGCTGCGCGTGTGCGGTCGCTAAACGCCTGCTCGTTGGCCGTGCCACTGCGCACGCCGTCGACACAGTCGCACAGTGCGGCGATCGGGGCGACGCACAGCACTAGAGCCAGCGCCAGCGGTTCAAGTCGTGCCATCACCAATCACCATCGGCCATCTCATTTCGATCGGGCGAGCAGTCATCATCCTAGCGCCAACCGCTCGTCGCGGCCACTGCTCAGAGGCAAACAGCCACGGCCGCGCAGCACTTCGCCGACAGCTCATGCAGGCCCAGCCCACAACGCTCCGGCGCGGCCGGCCCGATCCTCATGCCGGCGCGGCAGCAAACCCATCGGCGGGGCGTCAGTCGCACCAGCGCCTTTACCTCGGCGATGCTCGACACGCTGCTAGATTGATCCTGCGTCCCAGCGGGGTCGCGTGGACCGTGGCGCTTGACGGTCGTTGCACTGCACCGAGATACTCGGCCGGGTCGACTACTGCACCGTGGTGGCGCCGAGCCGCAGGCCCGCGGGGCACGTTGTTGCTTCGGGGCGTCCGGGTGGGGGTCTTGGTGATTTCGGTGCAATTTTTGACGGTGCGGAGAGCCAGTACTGGCGCGGAGTCCGGTTCGGAAGGCATTGATCTTCCTGCGCTTTCTTAT
>Ga0209048_10003277_pt1 | contig 15755 bp, 15 predicted proteins | sample FrelakmetCRP12CR_FD_187146 | JGI IMG/M metagenome (GOLD analysis project Ga0209048, IMG submission 187146) | Freshwater lake sediment microbial communities from the University of Notre Dame, USA, for methane emissions studies - CRP12 CR (SPAdes)... | ecosystem: Environmental > Aquatic >... | reverse complement strand
CGGCTACAGCCTGGACGTGCGCCAGCCGCAGGCGGTCGCGGATGCGGTGGCGGAGTTTGCGCAAAGGCATGGGACGATCGACGTTCTGGTGTCGGGTGCGGCGGGCAATTTCCCTGCGGCGGCGGCGAGCTTGAGTCCGAACGGCTTCAAGTCGATCGTCGACATCGACCTGCTGGGCACCTTCAACGTGATGCGCGGCGCCTACCAGCATCTCACCAAACCCGGTGCGAGCGTCATCAGCATTTCCGCACCGCAGTCGCTCATTCCGATGGCGATGCAGGTCCATGTCTGCGCCGCCAAGGCCGGCGTCGACATGATCACCAGGACACTCGCCATCGAGTGGGGCCCGCAGGGCATCCGCATCAACTCGGTGATTCCCGGCCCCATCGATGGAACCGAGGGCATGGCGCGTCTGGCGCCGGACGATGCGACGCGGGGCGCGGTCCTGCGCTCGGTACCGATGCGCCGCATGGGCACGCCGCGCGATGTCGCCGACGCGTGCCTTTTTCTGGCATCCGACGCGGCGCGCTACGTCAGCGGCGCCATCCTTCCAGTCGACGGCGGCTGGTCCGTCGCCGGCGCCCGCATGGGCCTGGGTTGAGCGTCGCAAGCGTCAAGGGAGACTGCATGGACGGATTCGCAGGCGGCGCCCGCGCTTGGATGGTGGGCGCGTTCGTCTTGCTGACCGGTGCGGCGTTGACGGCCGCGCCCGCCGCAGCGCAATCCTATCCGGCCAAGCCGATCCGGCTCGTCGTCGGCTTCCCACCTGGGGGCGGTATCGATTTCACCGCCCGCACCATCGCGCAATACATGGCGGAAGGGTTGGGGCAACCGATCGTCGTCGAGAACAAGCCGGGAGCTGCCGGTGTGAGTGCGGCTGCCGAGGTCGCGCGCGCGGCCCCCGACGGCTACACTCTCATCCTCGCCAACATCGGTCCCTTCGCGCTGGCACCGGCGATGATGGCCAGGCCTCCCTACGATCCGGTGCGCGACTTCACCGCCATCGGTCAGATCGTGTCGACGTACTTCGTGGCGGCGGTACCCGTCGACCTTCCCGTCAGGAACATGCGCGAGTTCGTCGCGTGGGCCAAGGCCAACGACGGCAAGGTGAATTTCGCATCCGGGGGCAATGCGTCGATTACGCACCTGAACGGCGAGCTGTTGAACATGGTCGCGGGCCTGCGGATGACCCACGTCCCTTACAAGGGATCGGCGCCAGCGCTGACCGACCTGATGGCGGGGCAGACGCACATCCTCATCGACGTCGGCGCGGTGCTGACGCCGCAGGTGAAGGCGGGCAAGCTGAAGGCACTCGCGGTCACGAGCAGCGAGCGCGACCCGCAGCTGCCGGACGTGCCGACCATGAGGGAGGCTGGTTACGTCGAGCTGGAGACCGCCGGTTGGCAGGGCCTGCTGGGTCCTGCGGGCATGCCGAAGGAAATCGTCGCGCGCCTGTCCGCCGAGCTCAACAAGGTGCTCGCGCGCCGCGACGTGCGGCAGAGATTCGCCGATGCCGGCGCGCCGGTCACCTTGCGCGGCCCCGACGAGTTCGCCGCGTTCATCCGCGCCGAAAACCAGCGCTGGCTGCCGGTCATCAAGGCGTCGGGTGCGAAAATCGACTAGCGGATAGGGATCAGACCACGGGTTGCCGACGAAATCGTGGCCTGACCCTGTCGTACTCGGGGATTGAATCGCGCCGCGCAGACCTCACCTAAGGTCGCTGCACCCCACGACCATTGCGTACGGCGTGCTGCGGGAAATTCGTGGCGAAAGGCGACGATGAGATCATTCGGCGGTAGATCCGGCGGCCTGCGACTGGAGCGGATGAAGAGTTCTCTCCTCTGGGCCGGTGGCACCTTTCGCAACGTGCATCCGATACTCGAACGACTTCGCCACCCCGGCGTCGCGTCGCCGACGCTGAGCGAGTTCCTGTGCGGCGGCGACAGACGCGTGCCGCAGGGGCCGCTGCCGTCGCTCGACCCGACGGCGAGGTGGTCAAAAAAGCCGCAAAGCGGGCTGCGCGCCACCTGGCTGGGTCACTCCACGGTGCTCATCGAAATCGACGGGTTGCGCGTATTGACCGACCCGGTGTGGGGGCCGCGCGCGTCGCCGTCCCGGCTGGTCGGGCCGAAGCGTTTCCAGCCGGTGCCGATCCCCTTGCGCGCGCTGCCAACGGTCGACGCAGTGGTGATTTCGCACGACCACTACGACCACCTCGACTACCCGACGATCTGCGAACTCGCGCGCAGCGATGTGCCTTTCGTGACCTCGCTCGGCGTTGGTGCGCACCTGGAGGCGTGGGGCGTGCCGCCAGAGCGCATCACCGAGCTCGACTGGTGGGAGTCGCACACGCTGCCGGGCAAAGACCTGACGGTGACCGCGGCGCCCTCGCAGCATTTCTCCGGCCGCGGGCTCAAGGACCGCAACGCGACGCTGTGGTCGTCGCTGGTCATCCGCTCGCGCAGGCACGCAGTGTTCTTCAGCGGCGACACCGGCCTGACGAGCGAATACGCGACCATCCGCGAGCGGCTCGGCCCCTTCGACTTGGTGATGCTGGAGGTCGGAGCCTTCCATCCGTCGTGGGGCCATATCCACCTCGGCCCGGAAAACGCGCTCGAAGCGTTGGAGCTGCTGGGCGGCGGCGCCTTTATGCCGGTGCACTGGGGTACCTTCAGCCTGGCGCTGCACGCGTGGGACGATCCCGCGGAGACATTGTTCACGGTTGGTCCGAAGCGCGGCGCGCGACTTGCCATGCCGCGCCTCGGCGAGCCGGTCGAGCCCGCGCACGTCGAGCGCGTCACGCCGTGGTGGCGCGCAGTCGACGCGCGGAAAGCTGACATGCCGGTAGGGAAATCGCTCACGCTGACATTGCCAAAGTCGACGCCCTGGCCGATCGACTGATTGCTCCGGCACTTGGTGGCCACGCCGATGCTGACAGAATCTTGTACTTGTCGCAAAATACGCCGCGTTCACTACCGCGGAGGAGCCTCACATGATCGGTTACGTCACCTTGGGCACCAATGACCTGCCGAAGGCCATCGCGTTCTACGACAAACTGCTGGGTTCGCTGGGAGCCAAGCACGTGTGGGAAAGCGAACAGGGTGTCGCCTGGGGCACGGGAGCCAATTCCCCGGGTCTGGGCATCACCAAGCCCTACGACGGCAAGCCTGCGACTCGTGGCAACGGCACCATGGTTGCGCTGGCGATGGACAGCAAGCAAAAAGTTGACGCGCTCTACAAGCTCGCCATGGAACTGGGCGCAACCGACGAAGGCAAACCCGGCCCGCGTGGAGAGGGCTTCTACGCCGCGTACTTTCGCGATCTCGATGGCAACAAGCTCAATTGCTTCTTCATGGGTTAAGGCATGGCATCCTGCGCTTGGATGCGACGCATGGCGACGAGAAAATCGATGAAAACTGGGAAGGCACTTACCGTTTGGTCGTCGCCGGTTCTTGCCGGCTTGCTGCTGTGCTCTGTGCCCGCGCTGGCGCAGACCACCACCGGCACGCCCGGCTCGCCCTCCGCTACGACGACGATCACCGGCGAGCAGCTGCCGCCGCCGCCGCAGAAGTTCGGCGGGAAGATCGCGCCCATCGCCGCCCAGTCCAAACCGTACTGGCCGGCGCGCGTTGCGCCGCCGAAGGGCGCGCCCAACGTGCTCCTCATCATGACCGACGACGTCGGATTCGGCGCTCCGAGCACCTTCGGCGGCGTGATTCCGACCCCGGCGCTCGACCGCATCGCCGCCAACGGCCTGCGCTACACCAACTTCCATTCGACAGCGCTGTGCTCCCCGACCCGGGCGGCGCTCATCACCGGTCGCAACCACCACTCGGTCGGCTTCGGCGTGGTCTCGGAGCAGGCCACCGGCTTCCCGGGCTACGACAGCATCATCACCCGCGACAAGGCGACCATCGGCCGCATCCTCAAGGACAATGGCTACCGCACCTCGTGGTTCGGCAAGAACCACAACACACCCGCATTCCAGGCGAGCGCGGACGGCCCCTTCGACCAGTGGCCGATCGGCATGGGCTTCGAATATTTCTACGGCTTCATGGGCGGCGACACCAGCCAGTGGCAGCCGGCGAACCTCGCCCGCAACACGACCTACATCTATCCGTTCCAGGGCAATCCCGGCTTCAACCTGACGACGGCGATGGCCGACGAGGCGATCGGGTACATGAACCGCGTCAATACGCTGACGCCGGACCAGCCGTTCTTCGTCTACTACGTGCCGGGCGGCACGCATGCGCCGCATCACCCGACGCCGGAGTGGATCAGGAAGGCCAGCGACCTGCACCTGTTCGACCAGGGCTGGAACAAGCTGCGCGACACGATCTTCGCCAACCAGAAGAAGCTGGGCGTGATTCCGCAAAGCGCGAAAATGACGCCGTGGCCGGACAACCTGCTCAAGAACTGGGACCAGTTCTCGGCCGACGAAAAGAAGATGCTGCTGCGCCAGGTCGACGTGTACGCGGCCTACCTAATGTACACCGACAACGAGATCGGCCGGGTGATCCAGGCGGTCGAGGACATGGGCAGGCTCGACAACACGCTGATCATCTACATCAGCGGCGACAACGGCAGCAGCGCCGAAGGCACGCTGGTCGGAACGCCCAACGAGGTGGCGATGTTCAACGGCGCGATCGTGCCGCTGGAGGACCAGCTCAAGTATTTCTACGACGTCTGGGGCTCGGACAAGACCTACAACCACATGGCGGTGCCATGGACGTGGGCCTTCGACACGCCGTTCTCCTGGACCAAGCAGGTCGCCTCGCACTTCGGCGGCATCCGGCAGGGCGTGGCGATGTCCTGGCCGGAGGTCATCAAGGACAAGGGCGGCATCCGCAACCAGTTCCACCACGTCATCGACGTCGTGCCGACGATCCTCGAAGCAACGCGCATCAAGCAGCCCACCATGGTCGACGGCATCAAGCAGAGCCCGATCGAGGGCGTCAGCATGGTCTACACTTGGGACAAGGCGAATGTGAATCTGGCCTCGCGCCACCGTACCCAGTACTTCGAGATGATGGGCGATCATGCGCTCTACCACGACGGCTGGATCGCGAGCGCCAAGGTCATGCGCCCGCCATGGGATGTCCAGGGCGGCGTCGGCGCGGATCCGGCGACCTATCCGTGGGAGCTGTACGACCTGAAGAACGACTGGACCCAGTTCGACGACGTGGCAGCGAAGAATCCGGCCAAGTTGAAGGAATTGCAGAGCATGTTCTGGGCCGAGGCGAACAAGTACCAGGTCCTGCCGCTGGATGCGACCGTCGCTACCCGCCTCGTCGTGCCTCGGCCGTCGATCACCGCTGGTCGCAACGTATTCACGTGGACCGCGCCGATCACCGGCACGCCCAACGGCGATGCGCCCTCGGTGCTCAACAGCTCCTACAATTTCAAGGCCGAGATCGACGTGCCGCAGGGCGGAGCGGAGGGCATGCTGATCACCCAGGGCGGGCGCTTCGCCGGCTACGGCTTCTATCTGCTCAAGGGCAAGCCGGTGTTCAACTGGAATTTGGTCGGGCTCAAGCACGTGAAGTGGGGGGGCCCGACGCGCTGGCACCGGGCAAGCACACGCTGGAGTTCGACTTCAAGTACGACGGGCTCGGCATGGGCACGCTCGCCTTCAACAACATGAGCGGCATCGGACGCAGTGGCACCGGCGTGCTCAAGGTCGACGGCAAGGAGGTGGCGACCCAGAAGATGGAGCGCACGATCCCGCTGATCCTGGCCTGGGACGAGAACCTCGACGTCGGTTCCGACACCGGCACCCCGGTCGACGACGCAGACTACCAGGTCCCGTTCAACTTCACCGGCAAGATCAACAAGATCACGCTGACCATCGACCGCCCGAAGCTGTCGACCGAGGACATCAAGAAGCTCGAGATGGCGCAGCGGAACAACAAGGCCAGCGAATAGCAACTGTCCGCAAGGAGCCGGGCGCGGCGCCCCCGGCTCCTCGCGCGCTGTTCGATTCCGGCGCCCACACCCACCGAAAGGATCAGCCATCATGAGCCAGCGTCGCTGGATTTTCGCCGCCGTCGCCACCGCGACCGTCGCAGGATTCGCCTATGCGCAATACCCGATCATGGACGCGGTCGCCGACAAGGTGATCCAGAAATACCAGACCTCGTCGTGCCAGCAGCTGTGGCAGGAGAAGGCGCAGGGCCAAGGCCGGCCGAAGCCGGAGATGGAGCAGCGCGCCGTCAAGGCGCTGCAGTCGGATCCCCAGATGCGCCAGGCGTTTTTCAACAAGGTCTCGGCGCCCATCGTCAACAAGATGTTCGAGTGCGGGATGATCCCGTGATGCCGGACATGGCCCACGCGGGCAGAAGGAATCGACGATGAGGAACCCTCGTTGCATCGGGCGGACACTGGCGCTCGTCGCCGGCCTTTCGTTCGCGGCTGCGGTTTTGGCTCAATCTCCGGCGCCGGCGGCGCCGGCCGCAGCGCCGGCCAAGGCGGCCAAGAAGGCGCCCGGCAAGCCGGCGGATCCGGCATTCAAGCTGGTGCTCGAGCCCAAGGCGATGGACCTGCTCAGGGCGATGAGCGCGAAGCTCGCGGCGGCCAGGTCGATGACGTTCACGGCGACGGTCGGCTACGAGTTCCCGAGCAAGCTCGGACCGCCGATCGCCTACACGATGCGCTACGACGTCACGATGCAGCGGCCGGACAGGCTCAGGATCGTGATGCCCGGCGACGGGCCGGCATCCGAGTTCTACTACGATGGCAAGACGATGATGGCCTTCGCGCCGGCGGAGAATCTGGTCGGGGTCGCCGACGCACCGCCGACGATCGCCGCCGCGCTGATGCAGGCCTACAACAAGGCGGCCATCTTCTTTCCGTTCACCGATCTCCTCGTGCCCGATCCCTATGTCGCGCTGACCGATGGCGCGATCCTTGCGTTCTACATCGGCCAGTCGAGCGTGGTCGGTGGCGTGAAGACGGACATGGTGGCATGGGCCAACAAGGACGTGTTCCTGCAGATCTGGATCGGTGCCGAGGATAAGCTGCCGCGGCGGGTGCGCGCAGTATATGCCGCCGATCCCCTGCAGTTGCGCAACGAGCTGGAACTGTCGAACTGGCAGCTCGATGCGCCGATCGCGGCGGACGCGTTCACCTCGCAGAAGGCCCTCGCGGCCCCGCGCATCGCTCTCAGGAGCCCGACCGCCGCGCTGCCGTCGGGCATCAAGCCGCTGGTCAAGATGGCGCCGTCCAAGACGCCGGCGGCGAAACCGCAGTCAAAGGCACCATGACCGGAGGTTGGCGATGAAGACGATCGTAGGCATCACCCTGGCGCTGGTTGCCGGCGCGGCCGCCGTGTGGACGGGTCCGGCAGCGGGCTGGGCATCGGCCAACCGTGCCGGCGGCAGCACGTCCCACAGCTATGGCTCGACCAGCCATGAGAATCGCTACGGCGGCAGTACGTCGCACGAAGCCGGCGAGGGCACCGAGCACACCAACACGTACGGCGGCAGCACGGCGCACGCAGAGGGTGGCGGCACCGAGCACACCAACGTCTACGGCGGCACGACCGCCGGCGCCTACGGCGCGGGCGCCGTGCATACGACTGCGTACGGCACGACGGCCTATCGTCCGCCTGCGTACGCGTATCCGGCCTATCATCCGCCCGTTGCGGTCGCCACTTACTCGGCCGGCTGTTACGGTTGTGCAGCGGCAGCCGGCGCCGTCGTCGGCGTGGCGGCCGGAGCCGCGGTCGCGTCCGCCAACACGGCGGCCGCCACGTCGAATGCCTATGCCGCGGGTGTTGCGACCGGCAGCGCCAATACGGCTGCGGCGACCAGCGCCGCATACAACGCCGGGGTCGCGACCGGCGTTGCGGCCGGGAGCGCGCCGCCCGCGAGCTATGCGATGGGCGTCAATTACGCGGCGCTTCCCGCTGGCTCGATGGCGATCAACAAGAACGGGACGACCTACTACCTCAGCGGAAACACCTGGTTCCAGCCAGCCTACGGCGCGAATGGCGTCTACTACACAGTCGTGCCGGCGCCTTGACGCGCGCTACGCTCGGCTAATGGGGTCCGGGGTCATTTCCGACATGAAGCGCTACCTGACATCCAGCCCCATCATTACCGCCAACCGGAAAGCCGAGAACCGCCGAGCGTGAACCGTGCCGATCGGCGGCGCCATAAGCCTATTTCCCCGGCGCCGCGATCGGCTTGACGGCACCGCAATCGGCCGACAGCCACCGGCCGGATTGCTCCATGTTCGTCTTCTCGGGCACGCCCGAAGCGGCGTTGCTGACCTGCATCTTCATCGTGAAGGCTTCGGGGCTGATGAAGGTCAACTCGCCTTCGCCGGTGGACGGCGGATTCGCACAGGTGAACGCCATCTTGACGCTGGTGCCCGCGCGCGGCGAGGTCGTGGTCTTGCAATCGCCCTTTTGCGAGGGGACTTCGTCGCGCTCCGCCATCTCCTTGGTGATGCACGCCCGCATCCCCATGGTTCCCGGACCGCCCGCGCCCATGCCCATGCCGCGCTGGGCGATTATGCCCTCCGCCATCTTGCGCTGGTCGGGCGGCATGCTCGCCACCCGCTTTTGCATGTCGGCCCTGGCCTTGTCCAGCTCGCCGGAGGCATTCTGCGTCTTGGAGTTAAACCCCCACAGCCCCGGTTTCATGGATTGGCCGCTCGCGGTTCCAGCGCCGCCGATCATCGCGGCGAGAACAGCGAAGTACATGCGCCTCATCGCCAATCCCTCTCGCAAATAGGCGCAGCCTGCCGCAGCTCGGCTCAATGCCCGATGCGCAGCGCCTCGAGGAAGCGCGACACCATGTTGTAGGCCGCGACAGTGGCCACCAGCTCGACTAGTCCCTGCGCGTCAAAGTGCGCGCGCAGCGGCTCGAACACCGCGTCGTCGACCTGCACGTCGCGGGTCATCGTGTCCGTCAGCGTGAGCACCGCGCGTTCAAGTGCGGAAAAGGCCGTGCCGGGAACGTCCTCGCGCAACGCTGCGAGCTTGGCGGCGCTCACTCCTGCGGCGGTGGCGACCGGGGCGTGCGCGTCGAACTCGTAGGGTGCGCGATTGAGGATCGCGACGCGCAGGATGACGAGCTCGCGCAGCGCCGGGGGGAGGGTGGTGCGGTTGCGCACGGCAGTAAACATCTTCTCCCAGCCTTCCGCGATGGGCGGGCTGTTGAGGAGCACTTCGTAGAGCAGCAACATCTTCCCGCGCTGCGTGACAATCGAGGCCTCGATTGCGGCGAGCTCGGGCCGCGTGCCCGGCGGCACGGGCGCTACGCGCGTGGCCATGGTCATTCTCCCTCGATCGCCGCGACAGGCTACAGCTTCGCCGGATCGAAGCCCGTATCCCTGTAGATGTCTTCGAGGAGCTTCTTGCCGATGCGATTCTCCATTTCGGCGTGCACTTTGATCAGCGCCTTCTTCCAGGCGCGCTTTTCTTCCGCGGTCAGGGTGATCACCTGCGCCTTGCCTGATCTACGCACCGCCTCCACTGCATCGTCGTTCTCCTTCTTGGCGATGTCGTCGCCATACTTGGTTGCGTCTTTCATCACGCCTTCGAGTATCGTGCGGATGTCCGGCGGCATGCCATCCCAGAACTTCTTGTTGGCGATGACCGCGTAGCCGATGTAGCCGTGATCGGTGAGCGTCACGTACTTCTGCACCTCGTACATCTTCTGGGTGTAGAAGTTCGACATCACGTTCTCGGTGCCGTCGATCACGCCCGTCTGCAAGCCCTGGTAGACCTCGGAGAGCGCCATGATCTGGGGGATGGCGCCGAGCGCGCGCATTTGCGCGTCGAGCACCTTCGACGACTGGATGCGCATCTTCAGGCCCTTCACGTCCTCGGGCTTGCGCAACAGCTTGTTGGCCGACATCGGCTTGAAGCCGTTGTCCAGATATGCCAGCCCGACGATGTTGTGGGTCTCGAGCTTCTTCAGGAGCGCCGCGCCGGTCGGTCCCATCGTCACCTTGTGCACGTCGGCGTAGCTGTCGAAGATGTACGGCAGGTCGAAAACCTCGAATTCGCGCACGCCCAGCGGGCCGAACTTCGACAGCGTCGGCGCGAGCATCTGCACCGACCCCAGTTGCAGCGCCTCGAGCTCCTCACCGTCCTTGTAGAGCTGGCTGTTGGGGAACACCTCGACCTTCACCCGCCCCTTGGTGCGCTCCTCGGCGAGCTTCTTGAAGTAGTCCGCTGCACGCCCCTTCGGCGTGTCCGGCGCGACCACGTGACTGAACTTGATGACGATGGGTTGCTGCGCGTGTGCGGCGCCGACCAGCGCGGCGGCGAACACCGGCAGCATGACAGTGCGACGCAGGCGATGCATATTGATGCTCCCCCGGTAAACCCCCGAAGCGCAAATCGTAACAGTTATCGCATTTCCACTCCTGCTCGGAGACTGGTCATAATGTGGCCATCGGCAAGGCGCGCCGCGCAGCGCGCAGGTGGCCGGGTAGGAGACAATGCGATGAATCTCGAGGAATGGATCGGCAGGTCCGAGACGATCTCCGACGTCGTGACGGCGACGCCCTACGCGGCGCTCTCCGCCACTTTCGATCGACCGCCGGAGCGTCCGCCCGCCGGGACGCCGCTGCCGGCGCTGTGGCACTGGCTCTACTTCCTGCCGCTGTACCGGCAGTCCGAGGCCGGCCCCGACGGCCACGCCAAGCGCGGCAACTTCCTGCCGCCGGTGCCGCTGCCGCGTCGCATGTGGGCGGGCAGCCAGCTCGAATTTCACAAGCCCTTGCGCGTGGGCGACAACCTGGTGCGGGAATCGACGATTCACGACGTCACCGAAAAGACCGGGCGCACCGGCACGTTGGTATTTGTGAAGGTACGCCACGAGATCCGCCGGCAGGGCGAAGCGGAGGTCGCGCTCACCGAGTTCCACGACATCGTCTATCGCGAGGCCGCCAAGCCGGACGACGTCGTGCCGCCGCCCAAGGCAGCGCCGACCAGCGCGGCTTGGGAACGCAAATGGGTGCCGGACGACGTATTGCTGTTTCGCTATTCCGCGCTGACCTTCAACAGCCACCGCATTCATTACGACCGGCGCTACGTGACCGAGGTCGAGGGCTATCCGGGACTGATCGTGCACGGTCCGCTGATCGCCACACTGCTGCTGGACCTGTTGCGCCACCAGCTGTCGGACGCCGTCGTCGCGCGCTACGAGTTCAGAGCCATCCGGCCGACCTTCGACACCAGCCACTTCTTCGTCTGCGGCGAGCCGCAGCCGGATGGCAAATCCTTCCACCTCTGGGCCAAGGACCACGAAGGCTGGCTGACGATGGACGCCACGGCAGTCATCGGGTGAGGCGTCGCGAATTGCCCGTCTGCCCGAAGAGGCATCGTCATTCCCGCGCAAGCGGGAATCCATTTTGCGCGAAGAAAATTGGGTCCCCGTTTGCGCGGGGACGACCGTCGACCGAACAATTTCCCGACCTCGACCCATGACCGTAATTCCTCTGAGGAGGCTGTAGCCATGCCGGCAACCGTCATCGACTCACGCATTTTCGGCAACATCTTCAGCAGCGACGCCATGCGTCGCGTCTGGTCGGACGAGAATCGCACCGCCAAGTACGTCGAAATCGAAAGGGCGCTGGCGATTGTGCAGGGCCGCCTCGGCATCATACCCAGGGAAGCCGCCGATGAAATCGTGCGCAACTGCGACATCGGCAAGATCGACATGGAGAAACTACGCGCGCAGACCGAACGCATCGGCTATCCGATCCTTGGCGTCGTGTCGCAGCTCAACACGCTGTGTCGCGACAAGCTCGGCGAATACTGCCATTGGGGAGCGACCACGCAGGACATCACCGACACCGCGACGGTGCTGCAGATCCGCGAGGGGCTGGCCATCGTCGACACGGAACTAGGCGCGATTTCCGCTGCGCTGGCCAAGCTCGCGCGGCAACATCGCAACACGCCGATTGTCGGGCGCAGCAACCTGCAGCAGGCGATCCCCGTTACCTTCGGCTACAAGATGGCGACAATTCTTGCCGCGATCGAGCGCCATCGACAACGCCTGGAGCAGCTCAAGCCGCGCGTGTTGGTCGGAGAGTTCGGCGGTGCATGCGGCACGCTGGCGTCGATCGCGACGGGCGCGATGGAAACGCAGGCCGGGCTAATGTCCGAACTCGGCCTCGGACAGCCCGCCATAGCCTGGCACACGGTGCGCGACTGCATCGCCGAGGTCGGTTGCTTCCTGGGTCTGGTCGGCGGCACGTTGGGCAAGATATCGATGGACGTCAAGCTGATGATGCAGACCGAGGTCGCCGAGGTCTACGAGCCCTTCGCGCATGGCCGCGGCTCGAGCAGCACCATGCCGCAGAAGCGCAATCCGATTTCGTCGTGCTACATTCACGCTGCGGTGTCGGTGGTGCGGCAGCACGCCGCCGCGCTGATGGACGCGATGATCGCCGACCACGAGCGCTCGACGGGGCCGTGGGAAATCGAATGGATAGTGCTGCCCGAGGCATTCTGCCTGACGGCGGGCGCGCTCAGGCAGACGCGCTACATTCTCGAAGGACTGGAGGTCGACGCCGCGAAAATGCGCTCGAACATCGACCTGACCAACGGCCTGGTCATGTCCGAGGCAGTGATGATGGGCCTGGGCCGCGCGCTGGGGCGCGAACACGCGCACGACCTCGTCTACGACATTTGCCGCGAGGCGATCAAGCAGAACCGGCCTCTGCTGGACCTGCTGGCCGACAATGCGGAGATCGGAAAGCACCTTGATCGCCCGGCGCTGGCGAAGCTGTGCGATCCAGCGAATTATCTCGGCCAGGCGGGCGTGATGGTGGATCGCGTGCTCGCGGAGGTGGATGGCCGGTAGAATCCAGGTCCGCCCTGGCGCGGGGATGAGTTAGCATCGTCATTCCCGCGAAACCGGGAATCCAGCGTCTTGCAACGAACGCCACTGGGTCCCCGCGTGCGCGGGGAAGACGATATTCCAGCGTGCTTGAATCGATGGCAACGGTGATGGCAAAGCGCAGCAGCAAATCTCCGAGCGAACCCCCTTCCGTGTCCGGCATGCGCAATGCGCTGACGTTGTACGGCGACGCGGAGTTCTCGCTGTTCCTGCGCAAGGCTTTCATCAAGGGGGCTGGCTATAGTGACGACGCGCTCGATCGCTGCATCGTAGGGATCGCCGATACGGCCAGCGCCTACAACCCGTGCCACGGCAACAGCGGCCCTCTCATCGAAGCCGTCAAGCGCGGCGTGATGCTTGCCGGCGGGCTGCCGATGGAATTTCCCACAATCTCGATCCACGAAAGCTTCGCGCATCCGACCAGCATGTACCTGCGCAACCTCATGTCGATGGACACCGAGGAGATGATTCGCGCGCAGCCCATGGACGCGGTCGTGCTCATCGGCGGCTGCGACAAGACGGTGCCGGCGCAACTGATGGGCGCGGCGTCGGCCGGCGTGCCCGCGGTGCAACTGGTGACAGGGTCGATGCTCACCGGCTCGCATCGTGGCGAGCGCGTCGGCGCGTGCACCGACTGCCGGCGCTACTGGGCCCGCTATCGCGCCGACGAAATCGACGCCGGCGAAATCGCCAAGGTGAACAGCCAGCTCGTGCCCAGCGTCGGCACCTGTTCGGTGATGGGTACCGCGAGCACGATGGCGTGCGTCGCCGAAGCCCTGGGCATGATGGCACCTGGTGGAGCAACCGCGCCGGCGGTGACCGCAGACCGGATGCGCTGTGCAGAGGAGTCGGGCAGGCTGGCAGTGCAGGTCGCGTCGCAGCGCCTCACCCCCGACACGATCATGACGGGCAAGGCATTCGAGAACGCGCTGCGGGTGCTGCTGTCCATCGGCGGATCGACCAACGGCATCATTCATCTCACTGCGATCGCCGGTCGCCTGGGCATCGCCATCGATCTCGACGCGCTCGATCGCATGGGCCGCGAAACGCCGGTCCTCATCGACCTCAAGCCGTCCGGACGCTACTACATGGAAGACCTGCACAAGGCCGGCGGACTGGTGACGCTGCTGCGCGAGCTCAAGCCGCTGCTGCATCTCGACGCGTTGACGGTGACGGGCAGCACGCTGGGCGAAGAGATCGAGCGGGCAGGGCCCGCGTTCGCGCAAGAAGTCGTGCGGCCGATCGACAGGCCGATCTACCCGCAGGGGGGCATCGCGGTATTGCACGGCAACCTCGCGCCGCACTGCGCCATCATCAAGCAATCCGCCGCCGATCCGAAACTGATGGAGCACGAAGGTCGCGCACTGGTGTTCGACAACATCGAGGACCTGGCGCGGCGCATTGACGATGACTCGCTCGAAGTCGAGGCCGACGATATCCTGGTATTGAAGCGCATCGGTCCGCTCGGTGCGCCGGGCATGCCCGAGGCGGGCTATCTGCCCATTCCGCGCAAGCTGGCGCGCGCGGGAGTCAAGGACATGGTGCGCATTTCCGACGGACGCATGAGCGGGACCGCCGCGGGCACGATCGTGCTTCACGTCTCTCCGGAGGCGGCGGCGGGCGGGCCGCTCGCCCTGGTGCGGTCGGGCGACCGGATCCGGTTGAGCGTGGGCCGACGCGAGCTGTCGTTGCTGGTTTCCGACGCGGAACTGGCCCGGCGCGCCCGCGCACAGGGTGAGAAACCGCCTACCGCGGAGCGCGGCTACTTGAAGCTGTTCCTCGACAGCGTCACGCAGGCCGAGCACGGCGTCGACTTCGATTTCCTGCGCGCCGCCAGCATGCGAGAAACCGTTCCGCGGCCGCGCTGACGCATCATCGGCCGATCTGGTAGAATTTGTCCCTGTTTCCGGAGCAAGACGACGGGATTTCCGTGGCTTCCGCCTCGACCTTCGGTCGGCTCGGCGAGATTCAGAGCGCCCGTAGCTCATTTGGATAGAGCACCGGCCTTCTAAGCCGGGGGTAACAGGTTCGAGTCCTGTCGGGCGTGCCAAAACTGCCGGACAGTTCAAGGACTTATCCCTCAGGCTTTGCAGGCCCTATTTCGGTTGTGCCACTTTTGTGCCACTTTCCGAAATCACATCCGTCTCATGCAACCTTTCTGCGGATGATCGTCAGCGGTACGGTGCCGTGTCGTTGGGTATCGAGCACCGACTCCGCCGCCTGCATTAAGCGCGCAACTTCGGGCGCCATGTACTTCTGGGTGACGCCCTTACGCGCGTGTCCCAAGAGCGCTTGGCATTCGCGATCGGAAACGCCCGCAGCTTCCAGGCGATGACCGAACGTGTGCTTCAGATCATGGACACGCAGTCGCGCAAATCCCGCGGGCGCCGGCTCGTCCTTGAGCGCTCGCCATTTTTCGGCGGCGCGCTGCCGAGCCAGGCGCCACGCCTTCTGCAACATCCGCTGCACCGGTTTCTCGCCGATCGGGAAGACCCACACCGGATGCTGCCCGCGTTGCTCCTCAATCACACTGCGAGCGACGCTGTTTAGCACCACCAGGCGATCGCGCCGGTTCTTCACACCCGATCATGGACGCCGTCCGCCGAAATCCCACGGAATCAGAAACACGGTTGCATTCAATTCCCGCACCTCGATTTCATACTCCCACTTCAAGCGACAAACTTCCTCGTATGGTCAAAGAATTCAAACCGCTTGAAACGACACGAGTTTCAAGTCGGGATCCCGGGGCGTACTTAGCGCCATGGTTCGGCAATGAGCCGTACAATCCTCGCGCTTGGCGGGCGACGGAGACGGGGGACAGCTTATGGATTGGCCGCGTATCTTGGCCTACATCACCGGGACGGTGGACCAGGAACTGCTGGCTCGCAATGA
>Ga0209048_10003276_pt1 | contig 15757 bp, 12 predicted proteins | sample FrelakmetCRP12CR_FD_187146 | JGI IMG/M metagenome (GOLD analysis project Ga0209048, IMG submission 187146) | Freshwater lake sediment microbial communities from the University of Notre Dame, USA, for methane emissions studies - CRP12 CR (SPAdes)... | ecosystem: Environmental > Aquatic >... | reverse complement strand
CTGGGGAAAGCGGGAAACCCTTCTCGGTGAATTCCGGGACAATGATGAAGTGTATTGTGAGATTAAATACGGCTTTTAATCTCTTGGCCTGGTGTTAATTATTTAAGATTAAAAAGTGTTCTAAGCGAGGGATTGGGGATTTATGAATTGTATACATATTCCTAAATTTCCCAATCCCTTTATTTTTTTTATTGGTTTTTGGTTTTAAGTTTTTTTTTGCGAAAGGTGAGCACATCATGGATGTTGGCACAATACTGCGCGCAACTGCTGCTCGACTGCCGGATAAGAAGGCTGTTATCTTTGGAAATAAATCTTTCACCTTTAGCGAGCTTGATCAGGGCGCTGACCGGGTGGCAACCTTCCTTTCACGCCGCGGAATCAAAAAGGGAGATCGCGTGGCTATCGTTTTCCCTAATATCCCGGAGTTCGTGATTGTTTATTTTGGAATAATCCGTCTGGGGGCAATCGGAGTGCCTCTCGACTTTCGCTTTAAAGGAGATGAATTATCCTCGGTTCTGATTGATGCGGACGTTAAAGCGCTTTTTACCTTAAAAAATAAATTTGTGGAAATTGAATCTGATTTAGGCGCGGTGCGGAGCCTCCTCCATACTGTGGTGCTTTTTGAAGGTGAACACCCGGAAACTTTTAGTTTAGAAGCTCTCTTAAACGAGGATGCCCCAACAAAATTGGATGAAGTCAAAATTGATGAAAATGAGGAAGCGCTTTACCTCTACACCTCTGGAACCACCGGAAAGCCTAAAGGGGTCGTGCTCACGTTCCGCAATCTTGATTATTATCCGCTCACCATGAACCGCATGGTTGGTGCGGGAGAAGATGACGTCATTGGTTTCATTATCCCCTTATCCCACGTTTCCGGACCCGTCGTATCCAACCTGATCGCGCTCAATGGCTCGACCATTTTGTTATTTGAACATCTGCGTCCGGATCGCATTCTCGAAGAAGTAGACCGTTTTGGGGTAACTTATTTTTTTGGGGTGCCCCCGATTTTTCAGGCCCTGCTCCGCGTGCCTCATCGCGAGCGCTATCACTTAAAGAGTTTAGTGTATGTTTCGATGATGGGGACGAATGTCCCCCTCCCGCTGATGCAGGAATTCCGCCACGCGTTTTCCACGGTAAAAGTAATCCAGGGATATGGACTCACTGAGGCCTCTCCCTCAATAACGCTCATGCCGCTCGAGCATGCTGATACCAAGATGGGAAGCATCGGCCTTCCCGTGCCTGAAATAGTGTTAAAGCTTTTAGACGGCAATGGCAAAGAAGTTCTCCAGGACGAAGTAGGGGAAATTGTGGTTAAGGGGCCCATGATTATGAAGGGCTACCATAATAACCCTGAAGCCACTCAGGAGATGATTAAAGATGGATGGCTCTACACTAGTGACCTGGGAAAGATGGATCAAGACGGCTTTGTCTACCACCTGGGAAGAAAAGACGATATGATTATCACCGGGGGTCTGAATGTCTTCCCCGCGGAAGTGGAAAATGTTCTTTTGAAACATCCCGACATCCTTGAGGCAGGAGCCGTTGGGGTCCCGGATGAAGACCGGGGACAAGCAATCAAGGCAGTCGTAGTGCTAAAACCAGAAAAGTCGCTCGATAAAAAAGCGCTTCTTGCTTTCTGCCGGGAGCATCTCGCAAATTTTAAGGTTCCTAAAATAGTAGAATCTCGTGACTCATTACCCAAAACCTCGACCGGAAAAGTTTCCCGGCGAGATCTGGTGTAAAGAAGTAATCAACGCTCTTTGTCATTCACTGCCTCGTGCACCACATACCACTCATTACATGTTCACGTCTCACCCCACAGTGAAACTGCTTTTCACCTTTTTATTTTTTTTGCCGTTTGTATGCACCCGTGCGAGGATAAAGGGTGCAGGAGACTATGCCAGCGATACGAGATGCGAGGTAACAGGCTCGCCAAAAAACGTCAAGGCTAAGCGGTTGAACCGCGCAGAAGCATCAGTGGTCAAAAAGGTGCGGGTCTGTTTCCGAGAGAGTTTCCGTTCTATTTCCGGATGGCGTATCAAATAGTCTTTCAGTTTTCTCGCCACGATGGGACCTTGTTCAAGGATAATGACCTGATGAGGAACGAGCCGCTCGAAGTGCTGGCGAAGGATCGGATAATGCGTGCAGGCGAGCAGCAGGGTATCAATATCCTTGTCCTGGCTAAAGAGCCGGCGCACGTATTTGGAAATAATCAGGTCAGTTGCTTCCCCGTCCTGTTCGCCCGTTTCCACGATCGGAACCAGCAGGGGGCAAGCCTCCTGATAAATCTCCACCGCGGAGCTGAGCTTTTTGATTTCGGTGATATAGGCTTCCGAGGCCACGACTCCTTCGGTGGCCAAGATTCCGAGCTTTCGGCAGCCCTGCTCCACCACTTCTTCAACTGAGGGGCGAATGACCCCGAGCACTCTTCGGTCCGGGTAGACAACCGGAAGGTACTCCTGCTGGATCCGCCGCAATGCCTTGGCCGAAGAAGTATTGCAGGCGATGATGATGAGGGGGCACCCCTTCCGAAAAAGAAAGTCCACCGCCTCTTTGGTAAACTCAAACACAATACCCTGCGACCGGTTGCCATAGGGTACCCGGGCATTGTCTCCAAGGTAGCAATAGTCATAATCAGGAAGCAGTTCGACCACGCTGCGCAAAATCGTCAATCCGCCAAAGCCGGAATCAAAGAAACCAATCATTGAGAAAAATCCTCCATACTAACCACGCTCTCTTGCTGTTTAAACCATTTTGTCTATTATACCCTTAAGAAGCTCTTTGTCAATGGGTAGCCCTCGCCCCGTTTCTTTTTCCAGTTAATCAAGTTGTTTCAGAACCAACGCCTATCCTCAATCGGAGGTAGTCAAATTTTATACTTTTAATGTGAAGAAAGAAGTATTGATGTTTTACAATGCCCTCTCAAACTCCCTCATGAATTAGCGGACTCACACAATACACTTGATTTGAGAATTTTTTTCCGATCATGAATAAGCTTACCAATATAAAAATAGGTGATAGGTGCAAAAAAACAATTAAAAAAAGGAGCCCTTTTTTTTCACAAAAATTTTTTTATAAAAAAAAGGGAAAAGAGAACCATTGCCCATTTTCTGTTGGGGGATCTGTGAGACTCGGTCATTTTTCCCAAGTACCCATTATCACGATGGTTCCGATAACCCCAGGAAGGACGCAAAATAAAAGCTCCAATAAATTCCATTCATGTACTCATTTCTCGCCTGTCAATATTGTGACCGTTTGCCTTTCTCTCGGCACATATTTGTAATACAGGGCTATGTCGATTGTCACCATAATCATGTTAAAAGCATATAGTAAGATTATCCAATCTGGAAAATACAAAACCTTGTGAATAATGCCGCCCAGGTAACCTATCCAAACGATCTCCATAAAAAGGGGACTCTTTCCTGAAACGACTTTTGTGCGCAGAGATTTTGCAATTGATACTGGCCAATTCACTCCAAAACAAATGAGCATTATTGCTTCAAAAAAACTCATTGGCACTAACTCATCTTTCTCGGGTGGAGTATTTGTTTATATGGTTTCCGGATAAGATCCATTCGGCTGGTTGTTGTCGGGACCGGGTCCCAGAACAAAAGGCCTCTCACCTTTTCATCGGGCAACCCGGACTTTTTTCATTCACCATAAAACCTTTTTCCTGGCGACCATCCTAAACAACATCCCCTGTTTTTAAGGTTAATATTTCTTTTTTGTCTTTACCTCTTAAAAGAAAAAAGTCAATCCGAAGCGTGGTTTTTTTGTCGTCATCGCGCTTTTTCGGAAAAAATGAACCAAGATTCCCAGCAGAACGATGATGACTCCAGGCCAGGTATAGGCGGGTTTAAAAAACAGTGGTAATTTGGGTTCATTCCTCTTGATAGCTCTGAGGTTCTTTTTAGTGTATAATTTTCTAAATGGCAGACACTCTAAAATAGGCCAAAACAAAAAATAAAATTAATCCTTGAGAGTATTTTCTCCGCTGTTAAATTATGAGGCATAAAATCACCCCTCCTGATTGAATTAACAATTTGCACGTCTAACGCTTTTATGCGAATTTTCATTAAAAAACATAATGGCCTCAAATTTACAATAGATGTCCAAGGTCAGAAAAACTTTTTTGATTGAAGATAATAAAACCAGATGAATTAGCTTTTGAAACGTCCAGAAGGCTACCGCGATTGATTAGTAGTGGTTGAGGAAACGGCCGCTACCGTCCTAACAAATGCGAGCAAAAAATATGAAGGCTATCTCTGTTCTTATTCCCGATGGCGATGACCCCATGGCAATAGAAGTTATACGCAGCTTGGGACTTACCCATCATGTCACGGTCGATATCATGACGTCACATCGCTGGCCCTCGTCTCGGTTATCGCGTTTTTGTCGGCGTTGCCATTTTACAACATCTGACATCACCGACAAAGACCGTTGCGATGCTATTTTAAAAACAATAGCGACGGTGCCAGTTGACGTTCTGCTACCGGTTTCCGTGGCGGGCATCCGTCTGATGGTGGGGGAACGGCAAGCCTTTGCGCGCCACGTTGCGCTTCCACCGTTGCCCGATTCTGCCATGCTGGACATAGCTAATGACAAGACAGCGCTCTGCCGCTTCGCAAAGCGCCACGGTGTCCCTGTGCCACCATTCCTCGTGTTTCCTGACGAAGTGCCCGAGCACCACGCTCTTTTGCGATTGGCGTACCCCGTGTTGCTCAAACCCCCTTCCTTAAGCGGAGGGCGAGGATTCCGGCTCTTTCATGAGCCGCAGACCCTGGCCAAATTCCTGGAGATGAATACCATACCGACAGACACCCGCTACTTATTGCAAAGCTACCTGCCAGGCACTGACCTCGGACTCAACGCGTTGTGTCGCAACGGCGAGATTTTAGCCTTTACCGTGCAGGAAAACATTGTCAGCGCTTCCCCTCCCTTCGGCCCGGCCACAGGAATCCAGTTTGTTCAGGACGCTCACGTTTTGGAGGCTGGGCGCAAGCTTTTATCGAACCTGCGGTGGAACGGGGTGGCTAACCTGGACATGCTGCGGTGTGCCACAACCGGCGAGACTGTGCTGCTGGAAATGAATCCCCGTTATTGGGCTACCCTGATGGGTTCGGTATACGCAGGGGTGAACTTCCCGTATCTATCATGTCTGGCCGCCCTTGATCGGCCCTTACCGTTAACCGATTACCGCCTGATCACATATACCGGAAAATCTCTGGCTTTCAAACAAGCCCTTCGCATGACTGCTGGCCGTCCATTCCTGGCGGGTTTCCGTTTCAGAAACACCGAGGTGTGGGCTGCCTTAACGGATCCTTTGCCTACTCTGGCCGGTTACTGGAGACGTATGTTAAATAAGCGCCGCAGAGGTCGGTCGAAAAGTGAGAGATGCTAAAAATAATACATTACAAAGTTTGCCGCGTTCTTAAAGTTTCTAAAAAAAAGCTTTCGTAGATTAAATCGTGAGATAAAGGAAAAACATAGAAAAGTAATTGGTTGCGGAGAAGATGCCTTGCCACTCTGAGCGCTGAGACATAAAACGTGTGAGACCTAAGGTGACATTGCCCAATATTATCACCGGAGAATTGGATAAGGTGGTTTGAAAAGATGAAGTTATGCCGCGGCAAGCACCATTTAGACACAACGCAATACGATTGAGGAGCGTGTCAAATCCTACGGCAAGAAATTTCTCGTATTTAGGGTGCGGTAAGGACGCTCGGCAATTGCTCAACTTTTTTTGTTCGTTTAAAACTTTTTTGCGGAAAAAATAAACCGGAATTCCCAGCATGACGATGATGACCCCGGGCCAGGTATAGGCAGGTTTAAAAATCAAAAGATCAACACAAATAGCGGTGGAAGCGAGAATATAGGTACAGGGTGAGATTAAGGTATAAAACGCAAAGTGTCAATAGTTTTTCCCCGTTTTTTTCAAAAATTTTGATAGCTTGGAAAACTAAATCATGGTGAAGGTGAAAAAGCAGGCATTGAACAAGCATAAGGTTGAGTAAAAACTCAAAAAAGAAGAAGTTTTTTTAAAAAAGCTTGACAAAAAGCTCATTGTTGATTATTAGTCCTACTTACGGAAGGTTGAAGAAAAGTTTTCGGAACGCTTACTATTCAACAGTGATTATACTCCTCTTGTCCGGGTGAAATTCGGGCAGCATGAGGAGTGGCCGTACAAAAACTTCACTGAAAAATAAAAACCATTAGGCAAGGAAACAATTTTTCTAAAAACCAAAGTTCTTAGTACTCAAAGGAGGTAAAGAATGAACAAAAAGAAACGAGCGATTATCATCGGGGTAGTTTTTGTTTTTGCCATGGTTGCCATGGTAACGAACCAACAGATCAGCAATGCACAAGAGTGTAAAATTATTAGAATCGACGAAGTAAAAGGAAGCCCTGAAAAAGCAATTCGCCTTGACACGGAAAAACTGAGAGTCGCAAAAGGCACCTGTGTGGTTTGGATTAATTGGTCAGGTCAATTGATTAAAGTAGTCTTTAAAGAAGCTGCACAAAAATGCAGCGTGGCAACCGACGGACAGAGTGGATTTAAGTTTGTGGACAACTGCTTTATCTCTAACATGGTACCCAATGCAGGAACTTCGAGCGTGCGGTTTAACGTCGCAGGAAAGTATAGGTATGAAATAGTAATCCCTCCGGCAGAGTCTTCGCCAACCGCCAAAGATAAGGTCATGGCCGCAGGGGAAGTTATTGTCGAATAGCTGACTAAGATAGCCAGTTTTTAAAGTCAAAAAGCCTTTGATACCGTTGACGTGGGCCCGCTTCTTTATAAGGAGGCAGCAAAGAAGTGGGTCTTACTCAGCGGTATAAAAAGGCTTTTTTTATAAGTTCTTTGCAAATCCTTTTATGCTCGGAAAGCAAAAGGAGACAGGGCACGTCTCATTCACCCAGACAAGTACCCTTTAATGAGCCTCGTGCCAGTTTTTTCCGTATCCCACGCTCACCTCAATAGGCACGTCAAGCTCCATTGCCCCTTCCATCTCTTCTCTGACCAGCGTCATAAGCTTCTGGAGATCACTCTGTGACGTCTCAAACAAAAGCTCATCATGAATCTGGAGGATCATCCGGGCATTAACTTTTTCCTGTGTAATCCGCTCATCGATCCGGATCATGGCTATTTTTATTATATCCGCTGCTGTTCCCTGGATAGGGGTATTCACCGCAATCCGTTCGGCAAACTCACGCGCTACCCGGTTGCTGCTGTTTATTTCGGGAATATACCGAATCCGTTTGGAAAGGGTCGTTACATAGCCTTGTTCACGGGCGATGGCAAGCGTTTTGTCAATATAGTCCTTTACTCCCTGGTATTTTTGAAAATAGCTTTCGATATATTTTTTAGCTTCTCCCCGAGTTATTCCCAACTGTTCCGCAAGACCAACATGGCTCATGCCGTACATGACCCCAAAATTAATGACCTTAGCCTCCCGCCGCATTTCCAAAGTAACCTTTTCCAAAGGCACCTGGACTATTTCCGACGCTGTTCGGGTGTGAACATCATGACCTTGGGAGAACGCTTCCTTCAAATTTTTATCGCCGGAAAGATGGGCCATGACCCTCAGCTCAATCTGGGAATAATCCGCGGAGACTAAAACAAACTCTTCTTCCGTCACAAATGCCTGTCGAATTCTTTCCCCCCACTCTCCCCGGATCGGAATATTCTGGAGGTTAGGGTCACTGCTGCTTAATCGTCCGGTGGCCGTTGTTGTTTGACTAAACGTGGTATGGATCCGCCCGGTCTCCGGGTGGATCAGCTTGGGCAATGCATCAATATAGGTTGATTTTAATTTGGCCAGGCTTCGATACTCTAACACCAGGGCAGGCATTTCATGCACTTGTGCCAGCTTGGTGAGCACATCAACATTGGTGGAAAGTCCCGTCTTGGTGCGCGCGATAACCGGAAGGTTAAGCTTTTCAAAGAGCACCTCGCTGAGCTGCTGGGGCGAGTTGATGTTAAAACGCATTCCTGCCATCTCGCAAATCTTCTCCTCCAGGTCTTTGAGTTTTTCTCCGAATTCCTGGGACATGGAAAATAATATTTTTGGATTTATTTTTATTCCCGCCTGCTCCATCCGGGCCAGGACCTCTCCCAGAGGCATTTCAATTTCGAAAAACAGTTTATCCAAACCCTTTTCTCTGAGCTTTGGGAAAAGGACTCCGGCGAGCAAAAAGACAACCTCTGCCTCTTCAACCAAATGCTCGCCACTGTCCACTTCAGGTTTTCTGTTTAACGGAAGGCGGGTTTTCCCTGACCGAACACTATCAGCGTAGGTAAGCATTTGGTAATCCACATTCTCAAAAGCAATATCCTTAAGCTCATGGTTCTTTCGGGACGGGTTGAGAAGATACGAAGCGACCAGGGTATCTCCTCCGATACCCTGGAGCGTGATGCCCTTGCGAAAAAGTATCCTATAGTCTTGTTTGATAGTGTGTCCATATTTTTTTATTCGGCTATCCTCTAATACAGGCTTTAACCCGGTGAAGACTTCCTCAGGGTTCAACCCTCGTTTCTCCTCACTATCACCTGTCGAGAGATAAAAGGTCTGCTGAGGCCCACAAGAAAATGCAAAGCCCGTCACGTCTGCCTTGAGCGGATCAGAAGACGTTTTCCCTAATGCCAAAGAGAAGGCATCAGCATTCTTTAGGGTGAGAAGCAATTTTTGAAATTCCCCTTCCGTTAAGACTGGGTGGTAGGTTTTCTGTTCACGGGGCTTTTGAGGAATTATTTCCTTGAGAAATCGGCTGAATTCTAATTCTTTAAAAATTGGCTCCAAAATATCTGGATCAGGCTTAGCTATCCGGAAAAGTTGCAGGTCAAAGGGTAAAGGAAGTTTGATATCAATCGTAACCAAGTCTTTACTCAGACAAGCACTTTCATACCCTTGCCTCAGTTTATTCCTCACGTTTTGTTCACTGATTTCTTCGAGATGAGCATAAAGATTTTCTATTGCCTGGTATTGTTGGATCAACTTAATCGCTGTCTTTTCTCCAATCCCTGCTACTCCAGGAATGTTATCCGAAGCATCCCCTGATAAACCTAAAACCTCAACCACCTTATCCGGAGTAACTCCAAACCGCTCCTGAACTTCTTTGATACCGAAAGCTTTATTGGTGCGGGGGTCAAAGGTGCTGATGTTTTCGTCTATGAGTTGACAAAAATCTTTGTCGCTCGAAACGATAATGGTAGAAACGTTAGCCGCACTTGCTTGTTTGGCTATCGTTCCGATCACATCATCAGCCTCACACCCTTCACGCTCCAAAGCGTTAATCCTAAAACCGTGAACAATCTGTTTGATATACGGAATCTGGATACTGAGGTCATTCGGCATACCTGGTCGGGTCGCTTTGTAACTTTCATACATTTTATGGCGAAAGGTAGGTCCCTTAGAATCAAACACGATCCCTAAATATTCCGGGTGATAATCCTCCAGGAGCTTTACCAACATGGCGGTAAATCCGTAGATTGCATTGGTAGGAAATCCCTTGGAACTCGACAAATTTTTAAGGGCAAAGTAAGCCCGGTAGATGGTGGAACTCCCGTCAATCAGGTAAAGACAAGATTTTGGTGTCATGGAAAAACTCCCAATAAAACCGATGAGATTATAGTGGTTACCCTAACATGGATTGGAGTAAATTCATACCTAAATAACAGGGAATGATTTTGGGAGGGAGCTTGGGCCGCATCTTCCATCAATAAACAATGATAAGAAGCGGAAAGGAAAATCCTCTATAAAAGATTAACCGGCCATGGGTAAGAAATTTTGCTGGTCCTTATCCTTAAATATATTTACCGTCCTTCATAATCAAGGCGGGAATTTTTTCTTCGGTTTTTAATGTGGAAGCTATCTTTCGGGTTTCTTTCAAGTCTGCGTAATTACCAACGATCACTCGATACCAACTTCCTTTTCCGGGCAGGTCAATCGAATACGAAGTTACCGGATATCCTTTTCTTTGAAGCCTGTCTTTTAAATCACTGGCATTTCCTTCAACTTTAAACGCACCCACCATAATGGAATACTGACCCGCAGAGGTAGGGGCAGGAAGGGTGATCTCTTTTGTTTTGGATAAAGCACCTTTTGAAGCCTTTGTCATTTGGGGTTTTTCCTGAGGCTTTGCCGGAGCGGGAGAAACCGGGAGCGCTTCTTCTTTTTGAGGCTCTGGCTTAGCTACAAGAGCTTCCGGAGATTTTGGAGAAGCAACCGGCTCTTTTGGTTCTTGTTTGGGGGTTGCAGGCTTTGTTATTTCCGGTTTTTCTGCGCCTGTTTTTTCTGGTAAAACCTCTTCGGTTTTTTCCGAAACAAGCGGCGGTGTTACTTCCTCAGGTTGCGTGGAAATAGTTTCAGGGGGTTCCTTTTGTTTTTCAGCAACCGGAGACTGGGGTGAAACAACGGATTGAGGAGAAGTTGTTTCCTTTTTGCTCAAGGCCATCTTCACCTTCTTTAGTAAGGAAGGCTCTCCCGATTGAAAAAAATAAAAATATCCTCCCCCTATCAAAACAAGAATAACTAAAAAACCAATACTGATAAAAAGAGGAGATGATTTATTATCACCTGAGTGTCTGGGAATTTCCTGCTGATACAATTGCTCTTTCTGGTCAAAAAGATATTCCTCTTCTCGGAAGGGAGGTACGGTTTTCTCATCCCCTGGTTCTGCATCAGGCAGTTCTTTTTTTGCTTCCTCCATTATTTTTTCCTGCTCCACTTCCAGTCCGGAGATTGAATTCACGTCGGTCCCTTCACCAAAATCCTCCTCATTAAGTTCCAAACTTTCTTCTTTTGCGAAAGCGTCGGTCCTTTCTTTTTCCGGCATAGTAGGCGTCTTCATGAGGCCGCTTCCTAACTCGTCGACCTCCATAGAACCAGCGCATAGCGGACATTTATCGACATACTCTTCTGAGTGAAGATTGCATCGTGGACAATACATAAAACACCTTTTTTTCTTATTATAAGCGGTTAATTTTTAAAGATATATTATAAACCTTCAGAAATCTATAAGTCAATAAATTTTCTTTAATCTATACCCATTCTTACTTCCAGACCGTTTTTCATTCCCTTACAGGCAGCATACGTGTTTTTCGTCAAACAATAATTATTCATTTAATTTGGTTGTATTATACCGCACGCTCAACAAAAAAAGAAACCTATAAAACAAGTTTCTCTTGTTTAAAAACTTTTATTATGCTAATTTCTTAAAACAAAAATGGAATTTTGTTTTTTATTCTTCCCTGGACTTCCTTTAGCCTTAGGCTACCCAACCCGGACCAAACACTCATTTTAAGAGAGGCGATGGAACAAGACACAACTTTTCTCCGCCTAAAAAGCGATCAAAAAATCAGAGAGCGTCTCCTGGAAATTGTCTCTGGTTATCAAGTCCGTTTTCAAGCCATGCAAGGGGTGGGGACAAAAATTATTAACCCCTTTAGCTCCTTAGACCTGGTGGTCAGAAAATATGTAAATCCCCTCTCGCTCTTTCTGAACGACATTCGGCGACAGATTGAATCCCAACACCGTACCTATATCGAATCCTTGGAAAGGATCGCTCTCTTTACCCGCCAAACAAGGCTCCGAGATGAAATTATTGCTGCAGTCAAGGAGCTGGAGCCGGTCGAAAAAGATAAACCTTATTTTCTCTATGCCCTTCAAGACTTGGTTGATGCCAAAGGGACCAAAGAACGAGGAGAAATGCTCAAAGAATGTCACCGGTATTTAGGCTCTATGAATAAAAAGTATCAAGTCAAATTTGGTTACCGTGAGGAAATAGATATCATTCCTTGGCGGATAAAATTCGACCAATCCGAGGAAACAACCCTTGAAGGCACCTATTATTGTCCCAATCCAGTCCAGTTAAGCGGCTTCCGAAATGTGATTCTCCACCTGAGTCACTATTTAAACAGCAATCCTCATTTTTTCCGTTTCTACCATTTTCGGCTCCGTCGAGCAATCAGTGAGGATATCAGAAGCATTGCGGAAGTATTATTCGAATTTGGATTTACCGTAGAAAAAATTGCTGTTGGTCGCCAAATTGTTGAGGATACAAAATATGTTGAAAATATTCTCAATGACCATATTCTCTCCGCATTAGAAAAAACTGCTTCGCGGTTAAACACTATTAAAGAACTATCCTACCATATCTTCCGCCTCTCCCTCCTTAATTTAAGAAATATTATTCCTCTGCGGGATTTTTGCAGAATCACCAACCGCAGTGAGGCTCTATCCTTTGCCGTTAAAATAGAAAAAGTGGAAAAGGGATATCGTATCTATCGCCGTATCGTCAATCTCTATCATTCCTATGAGAAAAACCCTCATGCTGTGGTTCTGAAACACTTTCTTAATTTTATTTTCAGCCGTGCTCATTATGACTACCAGACTACTCGATCCATTCCTTTTGGCGGCGACTTCACCCGGACATTTATTTTTCCAACCTACTTCAATATTGCGCACGTCCAAGAAAAAGCCCAAGAAGAAATCGCAGGATATAGTTCCAAGGGCAAAGAGGAGATGTTGGCCCTGCTTAAACTTCTGCTCAACTCTTTAATGAATCCCCAACAATTTCGGAATAAAAAATTAGCTGTTTTGGGAGATATCCAATCCGGGGCAATGGGCAAAGTGAGCATTGGAATCTACCAGGGAAATATTGTCGCCTTGAAAAAACCAACGGCTGATCCTGGAGCTAAAGATTTTCCTCTTCTGTTAAGATTTTTAAAGCATGAGGGCCAGATTCATAGCGAGCTTATGCAGCAAGGTTCTTCTGCCCACCAAAATATTGTTGAGTGTTATGGTCCGGTACAAAGTGATCAAGGTGACACGATGTTAGCCCTCGGTTACTATCCAACTGATAATTTAGAAACCCTTATTGGGAAAAATGCGCGATTGAGCTCTAGCGTTAAATTGAAGTCGTGGGAAGGAATAACACTCGAGATCATCTGCCGAATTTTTATCCAAATGATTGATGCCCTGATGTACCTAAAAAGCAAACAGGTTGTTCATCGGGATTTGAAGCCCACCAATGTTCTTTTCCTTGCTGATCAAAGTGGCGTGTTGAAACTCATCAAAATTATAGACTTTGGCGTTGCAATCTCTTTTGATCCAGCATATTCAACTGACTTGTTTGAAGGAAAAACCGTTGGGACCCTAAATTTTATGGCCCCGGAACAATTGGTAGGCAAAGAATCTTATCAGTCAGACCTTTATTCCTTGGGAGCGATAATCTATTCCCTTTTAACCGGAAGGGTTCCCCTCTCCTTGGAAGGGGCTTCCAATCTCAAAGAAAAACTTAGACTGGTGTACCGGGGAAGTAGGATGCCGATTGTCGAGGCCAATTCTGATTTGCGCGCCTCACCCGAACTCATTGAAATGGCGAGTATTGTTGAACCGATGTTAGAACCAAGTCCTCAAAGCCGTCCTCATATTGACGAGGTAAAGGAAAAGCTTGAAACGCTCTGGTCCACGATAGACAATACTGAAAAATTATTAATTCCGATCAAGTATGCTAAGCCCTGGGGTAAGATGGGGCCGGATTTTTGGGAAAGGACTACTACCAATACGCTTACCTTAGACGAGTTAATAAACTAAGTATAAACTTTTTTTTCGTCAAAAATTTTTTCCTGAAATACTTTAAATTCTTGACTTTCCAACTTTCGGTAAAAACAGCTTCGGTATCCCGCATGGCAGGCCGCTTTTTTTTGCTCAACTTTTATTAAGATGGCATCATTATCACAATCAATCAAAATCTCTTTTATGCTTTGAATATGTCCCGAGTGTTCCCCTTTTTGCCAGTATTTTTTTCTTGACCTGCTCCAAAACCACGTCCGTCCTGACTCCAAAGTTCTCTTGAAAGCCTCTTTATTCATGTAGGCCACCATAAGCACTTCGTTATTTACATAGTCCTGGATTATTGCGGGCACTAACCCCTGCTCGTCATATTTAATCTGATCAATTAGGTCCATAACTCCTCTTCATTTACATACTACTTTCTTTTTTCCTTATTTTTTTCCCAGAACTTCTGGAGGTCAACTTCCTTGCCAAAAAACTCCTTTTGTTCTTTTTGGGGAAGAAGTTTTGCGAATTTGTGAGCAGCAGGAAGAATATAAGGGCTGGCAATTGAATCGGTTAGTATCGAAGCATCTGCAGGATAGTTAACCATCAAAATGACAACTGTCATACAACCCAAAGTAAGCCCTTTAACTATTCCTATGGCTATACCTACAAAGCGATCAATCCCACCAAAATGTATTTGTTTAAAAATACCATCCAGGAATCGGCCAATCAAAGAGACAATCCCAAAGGCCAAAAGAAAAACAACCACAAATCCCACGGTTCCCGCAAAACTTTCCGGAAAAACTTTTTCAGGCAAAACCTTACCGACATCCCAATAGTTTCGGCCGGCAATCACAAAGGAGAGGATAATGGCTGCGAAAGAAAAAATTTGTTTGCTCCCCCCCCGAAGAGAGCTTAAAAAATAGCAGGCAACGAGAAAGATAAGCAAAACAAAGTCAAGAAAGTTTGGAGCCATTATCGTCCTCCTTCCAGCCCCTATAAGTGCACAAACCAAGGGCGGGCAGATTATTGTGAAAGCTCTTCTTTTACAATTTTACTCAGAACGCTCCCTGATGCTCTCCCGGTTAATTTTTTGGTGAGAATCCCCATCACCTGCCCCATTGATTTCATGTCTTTTGCTCCCACCTCCGCAATAACCATCCGGGTTTCTTTTCTGATTTCCTCTTCGCTCATCTGTTTGGGGAGAAACTCTTTTATAATTTCCATCTCGGCTTTTTCTTTTTCAGCCAAATCATCACGTTTCGCTTTCGTAAACTCATCAATTGCTTCTTCGCGTTTACGAAGCATCCCAAAGAAAACCTTATACACATCCTGCTCCTCAACCGGTTTTCCCTCTTTCTCCTTGTAGGTGAGTTCGGCCATCATCATCCGAATAGTTCCCGTGCGAAGGGAGTCTTTATTTTTCATGGCCTGATGGAGTTCAGAACGAAGTCTTTCTTTCATAACACCTTCCTTACATTTCCTTTGAAAATATCAAAACGCAAAAAAGTTTTTATGCCTTCCCCTTGGCCAACCTTCTCGTTAGCCGACGATACCTTTTAATCTTTCTCCTTAAAGCCGTAATCGTCTTTTTATCTTTTTTGAGGGCAGCGTTTTTCTCCTCTTTTAAGTTCTTAATTCTTTTTTTTAGGCTGCCGATGGTATGGACTTTCTCTTTTTTTACTGGTTTCTGAGGTTCTCCCCGGGCCTCACGGATAGCGTGAATAAGCTCCTCTTTTTTCATCGCGTGGACGCCGGTAATTCCTTCGTAATGTTTAGCAATTTCCCTTAGTTTGGTTGCGGTTAACTTTTCCAAATCCTTCTCTTCCATCGCGTCACCTCATTTCGTTTTTAGGCTTATTGAATCACATTGTCCTTCCCTCTGTATTACTTAAGCAGTTGAACAAACCCTTTGAGGTCTTTTAGCGTAAAACCATCTTTAGGCTTCGTTCCATTTCGATCCAAATAATAGGCCCTCATGCCCAACTTTTGAGGAACTAAAAAGTCAAATTCATAATGGTCTCCTACATGAATTATCTGAGAAGGGGAAACCCCCATTATGTCGCAAATCTTTTTATAGAATTGAGGGATCTTTTTAACCTGCCCAAAATCTGAAGTAGCGGAAAATATCCGCCTGAAATAAGGACTGATTCCCGTTTCCTTTACTTCCATTTCCACAAACTCTCGCGCTGCGTTGG
>Ga0209048_10003275_pt1 | contig 15763 bp, 16 predicted proteins | sample FrelakmetCRP12CR_FD_187146 | JGI IMG/M metagenome (GOLD analysis project Ga0209048, IMG submission 187146) | Freshwater lake sediment microbial communities from the University of Notre Dame, USA, for methane emissions studies - CRP12 CR (SPAdes)... | ecosystem: Environmental > Aquatic >... | reverse complement strand
CCCGCGGCACCCCAGGCCCCATGAGCCCGCTGAGGGTCACGCAGCGTACGCCCGATTCCGTTCACTTGAAACTGCCCGTAGTTTCACCCTCCTAGCTTCGAGGATTCGATTGGTGCACTTGCTCTGCTCAGGGCTGCCGGCTCCGGCACTTGCGGGATCGTGACTCCCACGGTTGCATCGGCACGGCATCGACCCACGATCCGCGCCGATCCGCGCGCGCGTCGAATGCCACCGGAGTATCGTCACGTGTGCCTGGTGGCCATGGTCGGCCGCACCCATTCCATCGCCAAGGAACTCCTCATGTTCGATCACATCGGTCTTGGTGTCAGCGACTATGAAGCCAGTAAGCAGTTCTTCCTGAAGTCACTTGCTCCACTTGGGGCCAAGATCGTGATGGAGGGTCCACATGGCATCGGAATCGGCCTGAATGGCAAGCCGTCTTTCTGGATCTATCAGTCATCGGAAACACCCGCTCCCCTGCACTTGGCGTTCGTCGCCGACAGCCGTGCATTGGTCGACGCGTTCTACAAGGCAGCCATGGAAGCCGGAGGCAAAGACAACGGAACCCCTGGCCTTCGTCCTCACTACCACGCCAACTACTATGGCGCCTTCGTCATTGGCCCAGATGGGCACAACGTCGAAGCTGTGTGCCACAAAGCCGAGGCCTGATCGTCCGCAGGGACTTCCGAAGCAGTCCTCTTCACGGGGCCGGCGACTGCGTCTCGCCGAAGGCCGGACTTCAGTGCCTGACCCAGCCGCCAGCATTTAGCTGCCAGTGACCACCATGCTGCGTCCAGGCATACGGACGCCAGGAGTAGCCGGGGCGAGGTTGCTCCCAGCGACCGGGAACCCATTGGTGGCGACCGCCGTTCCAGCCCCAATAGCCGCCGAGCCAGACGGCGCCCGCATACGGGATCGCAGGCACGACCTCGACGTACGGCGCTGGCGGGGGAGTGTCTGCCACCACCACCACCGATCCGGCAGGGCCTGCCCCCGAGTAGTAGGCGGCCTGGTACGGATACGGGGCAACGACGCACGCCGACAGCACCACAACTGACAGCGAAACGATCGAGAGTCTGGGTTGAAGCACGGCGGGTCTCCTGGAGCGAACGCCGCGAGTGGCGTCCTGCAAACCTCAACTGCCGACGTCCCCGTATCGATGACGTCAGGACACAGCTTTACAGAACTTCGCACTGGCTGCGTTCTTGTGGACATCGACCAAAGTCGCCCACGGATTCCGCTTTCACGACGTGCATTCAATCGAGCTTCGCGTGAACCCGCGCGCGGTCCTGCATCACAGGCTCGCTCCCACGAGCGTGGCGGCGTCCCCTAGAATCTGCTCCCAGCGCGCAGTCGCGTGGAACCGATCCGCCACATGTCGAACGAACCCTTCGAATTCCGCCCCTCGGGAATCATCGAATTCGAGCGAGTCGAGCCCGAGACCGTCGGCAAGCAGCTGCACGCATCTATTGACGACGCGCTGGACACCGACCCGTTGTCGATCAACTTCGACCGCAGGAACGATGACAGGCCGAGCTCGGCCGAGCGCATGCTTGCCGGGACCACAATCGATTGGCTGGTCGCGTTTCCCGTGGAATCAAGGCCGAAGGCCCTCTGCGAGCGCTTGCCGCACGTCGCCAACCGACTGGCAAAGGATTGGTCGGACACAGCGCGTTCGGCACAGAGCCTGCAACTGCTGGCCAGTGATGCGCGCTGGGGCAGCCCCGGCTTTCCGGCGCAGGTCCAAAGCGAGTTGCAGCGCATGCTCAGCCAGCTCACCGGCATTCAACATTCAAGGTAGCGGCCCGCTTGAAGGATCGCCGCGCGGCTGGCGGAGCGCAGACCCGGTCTCCAGCGCGCTGGCCGGCGCGCACGCCATCGCCGACCCGCGTCGTCGGCATGGCTGACGGCGAGACGATCACGCTGCTGGTTGCCACGACGGACGACGGCAGCTGCGAAGGTGAAGGACAAGACAGAATAGTCGGACGTACAACAGCCGTTGCCCGCTTCGAACGGCGCAGGCAGCAGGAGAAGACGCCTTGCAACTCATCGGAATGCTCGATTCGCCCTACGTGCGTCGCGTAGCGATCTCCCTTCAACTGCTCGGCCTGCGTTTCGAACACAGATCGATCTCCGTATTCCGCAGCGTCGAACAGTTTCGGCAGATCAACCCTGTCCTCAAAGTCCCTTCGTTGATCTGCGACGACGGTGAGGTCCTGATGGACTCGACGCTGATCCTCGACTACGCCGAGGCACTCGCGGCCCCGAACAAGAGCCTGATGCCCAGCGGCATCGTGGAGCGCCAGCACGCGCTGCACGCCATCGGCTTGACGCTTGCCGCCTGCGAGAAGGCTGTGCAGATCGTCTATGAGCGCAGTCTTCGACCGCCCGAGAAATTCCATGAGCCCTGGATCGCTCGCGTCACGGGTCAACTCCTTGCGGCTTATGACGCGCTGGAATCGGACCTCCACCACCGACCGCTCGCTGTCGATAGCGGCACGATCGATCAAGCGACAGTCAGCGCCGCGGTTGCGTGGTACTTCACGCAGGCGATGGTCCCCGACGTGGTCTCCGCCGTCAGTTATCCGAGGCTGCAGACACTCTCCGCCGCAGCCGAACTGCTGCCCGAGTTCATGGCCGCCCCGCACGGTCCCAGCACCTACCGTCGATGACGCACCTGTATCGCCACCTGTTCCCGGCCATGTGGCTCAGCTGGGCGGCGTATTGGTGGGCCCTGTCGCGCAATGTCAAGGCCACCAAGCGCCACGAACCTCTGTGGTCACGACTCTGTCACGTCGTCCCGCTCGTGCTGGCTGTCCTGCTTCTCTGGATTCCAAGCATCCCGCTTCCCGTACTTGGTGACCGCTTTCTTCCGCCGGCCGTGTGGCCGTTCTGGGCTGGCGCGGCTCTGACCGCTGGAGGCCTGGTTTTCAGCGTATGGGCACGCTTCCACATCGGCATGAACTGGAGCGGCACGGTGACCATCAAGGAAGGCCACGAACTCATCACTACCGGCCCCTACGCCATCGTTCGTCACCCCATCTACACCGGGCTCCTGCTTGCGTTTGTGGGCTCGGCAATGGCACGTGGCGAATGGCGAGGCGTTCTCGCCGTCGTCATCGCCTTCTGCGCCCTCTGGCGCAAGCTTCGGTTCGAGGAGCACTGGATGCGAGAGCAGTTCGGCGAGGCATATCGGACCTACAGCCAGCGCGTCGCAGCCCTGCTTCCTTTCTTGCTCTGAGCTTGGGCAAGTTCCATTGGGCCGTTTCGGCCTAGTGCGACATCAACACCGGCACCGTCATCGATGACAGCATCGTTCGCGTCACCCCCCCGAGCATCAATTCGTGAGTTCGCGTGTGGCCGTAGCCGCCCATGACGATGAGGTCGGCGGCCATGTCCGCGGCGTTCGACAGGAGCAGTTCCGCAACCGACGCATCGACGACCGTGGGCGTCAACATGCGCTCGCTGAACCCGATCTCCCTGACCGGTTCGAAGGAACAGGACGCAGTCACGCCATGCGCACGCAGGTAGTCGGCCACACCGGCCAGCGGCTCTTGCGAACCGGACACCGGCGCGCCGAACTGACGCACATGAACGGTCGCCGCCCGCTGAAGCATCGGTAGCGCGTCGCGCAACGCCCGCGCACTCTCGCGCGTAGGTGACCAGGCCACCAGCACGCGTGAACCACAACGGTCGAGCGCTCCCAGGCAGGGGACGAAAAGCACCGGACAGCTTGCACCCACCAAGACCTGCGATGCGAAATGGTGTGACGGACCTCCCGCATCGTCTTCCGATGGCTGACCGACGACCACCAGATCTGTCGTCCGGGCACGAGCGACCATCGCCGCGACAGCGTCGCCGCCCAGGCCCTGAAAGTCGATGCGGATGCTTCTCGCTTGCGCCGCGTCGGCCACGACGCATCCGGCCTTTGCCACGCGTGTTTGCATCGCCTCGTCGCTGAGCAGCGCGCTGGCCTGCGGTGACCTCGGGCCACGGAAACCTCCGAGGTATGGCAACTCCGGCGCGTGGACTGCGGACAGTACGGCGCCCTGCGACCCAGCTATTACAATCGCGACTGACAAGACCTGACGCGAGTAATCCGCATCCCCAACATGAACCAGCACGCTGCGGTAGTCATTCATGCTGCAAGGCCCCCATAGAGGTTGGACCGAAAATGAAGTATCAAGAGTAGGCGACGTGATGCACGTGAAGATTGACTCAACGCAAGCTCGCCACACCGCGTGATCCGCGAGCACCCTGCGCTGAGCACGCATTCGATGCGTGAAGACGCGCATCTGCCCGGCATGCGCAAGGAGCGAGAATGCCGGGCCTGCATCCCTCCCACTCCTCGGAACAGCACATGTTCGACTACATCATCATCGGCGGCGGCTCGGCGGGGTGCGTCCTGGCAGCGCGCCTGAGCGAAGACCCGGCGGTCAAGGTCTGCCTGCTCGAAGCCGGCGAGCCCGACAGAAGCGTCCTCATCCATTGCCCGGCGGGCCTGGCACTGATGGCCAAGAACCTGAAGCACAACTGGGCCTTCGAGACCGTGCCCCAGCCCGGCCTCAACGGTCGCCGCGGCTACCAGCCGCGCGGCAAGGTGCTCGGCGGATCGAGCTCGATCAATGCGATGGTCTATATCCGCGGCCATCGCGCCGACTACGACCACTGGGCGGCGCAGGGCAACCCCGGCTGGAGCTACGAAGAAGTGCTGCCGTACTTCCGGAAGTCCGAGCGCAACGAGCGCGGCGTCGACACCTTCCACGGCGACGGCGGCCCGCTCAACGTGATGGACCTGCGCAGCCCGAACCGGTTCGGCCCGGTGTTCGTCGAGGCGGGACGGCAGGCCGGCTACCCTCTCAACGCCGATTTCAACGGCGCCGTGCAGGAGGGCGTCGGCATGTACCAGGTGACGCACAGGAACGGCGAGCGCTGCAGCGCCGCCAAGGCCTACCTGACGCCGAACCTCGGTCGCGCCAACCTGCAGGTGATCACCGGCGCGCGAACGACGCGTGTGCTGATGGAAGGCCGGCAGGCGGTCGGCGTCGAGTATCGCCAGGACGGCGAGGCAAAGCAGGTGAAGGCAAGCCGTGAGGTGCTGCTGTGCGCCGGTGCGCTGCAGTCCCCGCAGGTGCTGATGCTGTCAGGGATCGGACCGGCCGAGCAGTTGCAGCGCCATGGCATCGCCACGACCCACAATTTGCCCGGCGTCGGCGAACATCTGCACGACCACGTCGACGTGGTGCAGGTGGTGAACGCGCCTCAGTTGAAGGACCTGTTCGGCCTGTCGCTCGCCGGCGCGGTGCGCGTCGTACGCGGCATCTCCGAATGGCGCAAGTACCGGCGCGGCATGCTGACCACCAACTTCGCCGAGGCCGGCGGCTTCATCAAGAGCCAGCCCGGCGAGGCGGTTCCCGACTTGCAGCTTCACTTCGTGATTGCCAAGCTCGTAGACCACGGCCGCGCGACGGTGTTCGGCCACGGCTACTCCTGCCACGTGTGCCTGCTGCAGCCAAGGAGCCGTGGCAGCGTCAGGCTGGCCAGCGCCGACGCGAACGCCACGCCACTGATCGACCCCAACTTCCTCGCTGAGCGCGACGATGTCGATCGCTTGGTGCGCGGCTTCAAGCTGATGCGCAAGCTGTTGCAACAGCCTGCGCTCGCGGGCTACCGCGGGCAGGAGGTTCCCGCCTCGGCGGCTGCGCAGTCGGACGCCGAGATCGAGCGCTTCATACGTGACCACGCCGACACGATCTACCACCCGGTGGGAAGCTGTCGCATGGGCAGCGGACCGCTGGACGTGGTCGACGCCCAGTTGCGCGTGCACGGCGTTCAGGGACTGCGCGTGGCGGACGCTTCGATCATGCCGCGCGTCGTCAGTGGCAACACCAATGCGCCGACGCTCATGATCGCCGAGAAGGCGGCCGACATGATCCGCGCCTCGCGCGAAGCCGGGGCAGCACCGGCAACGCGAACGCGGGCAGCGGCTGGTGCAGAGACTGCCGGCGCGCTGTGAGCGCGGCCCGAGGCGCCGCCGAACCGGCAACCTGGGTTTCCGGCATGGACGGTGCTAGGGTTCTCTGGCATGGTCGCGAATCGCCGTCTTCCGCCAGTCCCGTCATGCCCAAAGTGACCTTTATTGCATTCAATGGCAACCGCCACACTGTAGAAGTGCTCGCCGGGACGACGCTGATGCGCGCGGCGGTCGACAACGGCGTGCCCGGCATCGACGGCGACTGCGGAGGCAAGTGCGCGTGCGCCACCTGCCACGTGTTCGTCGTCGCACCCTGGGCCGCGCTCGCCGGGCCGCGCACCGCGAGCGAAGACGAGATGCTCAACTTCACCGCCGAACTGCGCGATAGTTCGCGCCTGGCATGCCAGATCACGATCAGCGACGAACTCGATGGCTTGGTGGTATCCATGCCCGAAGGCCAGCACTGAGCCTGCAGCTGAATCGACGGCAGGCGATACACGGCTGGCGCTGGCCCGGGCGCGCTACAAGCGACTGGGCCGAGCGAGCCTCCCACGCACCCGACCCGCGAGGCCCAACATGACCGCAGCACTCTCCGCCGCCCGCGCCGATGCCGCCAGCCTGCCGCTGGAGCGCATCGACCCCAGCAACGCGCAGCTCTTCGTGGACGATACGGTCGGCCCTTACTTCGAACGCTTGCGCCGCGATGACCCGGTACACCTGACACACAGCCCCGTGTTCGGCGATTACTGGTCGGTGACGAAGTTCCAGGACATCATGGAGGTCGACACAAACCCCAGAATATTCTCGTCGCAATGGACCTACGGCGGCATCACGCTGATGGACCCACCACCGGGCGAGCAGCTGCCGATGTTCATCGCGATGGATCCACCCCAGCACGACGAGCAGCGCAAGGCGATCAGCCCGATCGTCGCGCCTGCCAACCTGGCCAACATGGAAGGGCTGATCCGCGAGCGCACATGCAAGGTGCTCGACGGTTTGCCGCGCGACGAGACCTTCAACTGGGTGGAACGCGTGTCGATCGAACTGACGACGCTGATGCTTGCCACGCTGTTCGACTTTCCGCTCGAAGACCGGCGGCTGCTGACCTGGTGGTCGGATGTGTCGACGATGAACAAGGCGATCAACCCCGACGCGCTGGACCCTGCGGAGCGCATGGCCGAACTGGGCAAGATGCTCGCCTACTTTACGCGTCTGTGGAATGAGCGTGTCAATTCAGCCCCGCGCAGCGACCTGGTGTCGATGTTGGCGCACGGCGCGGCCACGCGCGACATGTCCCCAATGGAATACATGGGCAACCTGGTGTTGCTGATCGTGGGCGGCAACGACACCACGCGAAACTCGATGACCGGTGGTCTGCTTGCCCTGCACCAGCACCCGCAGCAGTGGGACAAGCTGCGTGCCGATCCGGGTCTGATAGAAAGTCTGGTCCCCGAGATCGTGCGCTGGCAGACACCACTGGCCTACATGCGGCGCACCGCAGTGGCTGACACAGAGCTCGGCGGCAAACTGATCAAGAAGGGGGACAAGGTGGCCATGTGGTACCTGTCGGGCAACCGCGACGAAGAGGCGATAGCGCGCGCCAACGAGTTCATCATCGACCGGGCGAGGCCGCGCCAGCACCTGGCCTTCGGATTCGGCATACACCGCTGCGTCGGCAATCGGCTGGCCGAAATGCAGCTGCGCATCCTGTGGGAAGAGATCCTGCCGCGCTTTCCCGTAATCGAAGTGGTCGGCGAGCCCAGGCGCGTTCGCTCGACCTTCGTGCGCGGGTTTACGCACTTGCCGGCGCGCATCCCGGGGTGAACGCTCAGGTGCCCGAGGAGCCCTGGCTGTCGCGGATCACCAGCCTCAAGCGCCAACAGCGAGATGAAGTAAACGAACACCTCGCAGGCGCTCTTCTCGGCAACGATGTCGGCGAACGCGACGACTTGGCCGCAGCCTGTTGCGTAGCCTACACCGGCCGCCACGACAGGTCGACGCGGCCGTCGACGATGCCGATGCGGCGATTGGCGGCCGCAGCAAAGTTGCCGTCGTGGGTCACTGCAACCACCGTCTTGCCCATATCTCTCGCAAGGCCGCGCAGAATATCGCGCACGTTAGCCCCCGAAACAGAATCAAGGTTGCCAGTGGGCTCATCGGCAAGGATGACCAGCGGGTCGTTGGCCAGCGCCCGCGCGATGGCCACACGCTGGCGCTGGCCGCCAGAGAGCTGACTCGGCCGCTTGGCATGCTGGTCGCCCAGGCTGAAGCGTCCGAGCAGTTCATGCGCCCGCTCGCGTGCAGCATCGTCAGAGAGCTGCCCGAGCCGACGAATGGGCAGCATCACGTTGTCGAGCACGCTGAATTCAGCCAGCAGAAAGTGGAACTGGAAAACGTACCCGAGCTTGGCGAGGCGCAAGTCGGTGAGCCGGTCGTCGTCGAAGCCGGTGGTGTCTTCGCCGTCGATCCAAATGCGCCCGTTGGTGGGTACGTCGAGCAGGCCTAGCAGGTAAAGCAGCGACGACTTGCCCGAGCCCGAAGGCCCCATGATGCAAACGAAGTCGCCGCGCGCTATGTCCAGGCTCACATCGTTGATGAGCGTGACCGGCACCTCGCCTTCGAGCGTCCGCGTGACGTGTTCGACACGGATGATGCTGGCATCGTCAGCGGACTCGCTCATGTTGCGCCCCGCAGGATGTCCACCGGATGCACGCGGCCTGCCCGCCTTGCAGGCAGGTAGGATGCGCTCACGCACGACAACAAGGCGAACGATGCGGCCAGTGCATATTGTTCGGCACCCCACCATACCGGCAGGTGCACGATTTCCACCACCCCGGGTGGTCGAATCTCAATCTGCTCCAGCACCCACATCAGTCCCACGCCCAGCAGCAGACCGAAGCAGCTGCCGAGCACTCCGACCATCAGGCCTTCGAGAAGGAAGATGTGCCGCACGTCGCGCGCATGGAAGCCCATCGACTTCATGATCGCGATATCGCGTGTCTTCTCCATCACAATGGTGGAGATGGTGTTGTAGATGCCGAAGGAGGCGACCAGAAGAATGGCTGACACCACGCTGTACATGATGATGTTGCGTACCAGCAGCAAGCTCAAGATGTCTTCGGACGCCTCGATCCAGGATACCGACTTGTAGTCCACGCCTGCCTCAATGGTCTGCGCCGTTGTCTGCGCCGCGTAGGCATCGGCAAGCTGGATGATCACGCGGTTGATGCGGTTCTCGCGTCCCAACAGTGATTGCGCTCGCTTGAGCAGCACGAATGCCTGGCTCTCGTCGTAGGACGCATTGCCCGTGCGAAAGATGCCCACCACGCGCAGGGGTCGGCTTACGCCGTCGTCGGCCACCACGCTCAATGTGCTGCCGAGATGGAGGCTGAACTTGTCGATCAATCCCTGCCCGACGATGATGCCGTTCGGATTGGCCGCGAGTGCTTCGAGCGAACCGGCAACCATCTTCTCCTCGATGGTCGAGACATGCTTCATCTTCTCGGGCACCACGCCCGAAAGAGTCACCCCCTCCAGCCGCCCCGCAAAGCTCAGCACGGCAGATCCCACCAGGACGGGCGCCGCGCGCACGCCCGGCAACGCCTCTATGAATGCGAGTCGCACCGGCCAGCCGCGGATGCCGCGTGTTTCTCGCTGTGGCTTCACATTGCGCACCAGAACGGCTGCATCGGGCCACTGCATTGCGGCCGGCTGCGCATGCGGGTGACGCACCTCGTCGTACACCGTGATGTGCGGACTGTTGTCGACCAGACGTTTGAGAAAGTCCTTCTCTGAACCGCGCATGAGCGACGACACGGCGAGAAAGAAGCCCACGCCCAGTACCACGCCGGTTAGCGAGACCAGCGTCTGCCGCTTGCGGCTCGTAAGGTGCGCGAGCGCGATGTCGAGCGCGATGGCCATCGGTGCAGGCTTCAACGTGACGAAGAGGGCACCGATGCCGCGGTTGCCGCGGCCGTGACGCGCGCACGTCGGCCTTCGCGCAAGCCATCGGCCGGCGACACCACCAGACTGTCGCCATCGGCCAGGCCAGACAGAATTTCGCTGCGCTCAGTGCCGGCAACTCCCACGCTCACCGGTAGTTCGCGCAGCTTGCCCCGATCCACCACCCATACCTTGTCGGCGTGCAAGGCAGCGTTGGGAACGAGGAGGGCAGCTTCACGCCGCGAGACGATGAGGTTGGCATCCATCGTCATGCCGGTCCGCAGGCCGCTGGTGGCGAGCCCTGATTCATCATTGAAGCGAACGCGGACCCGATAGCTGCGCGCAACCGGATCACCCTTGGGCGTGATTTCGGCAACCTCGCCCTCGAACAGCGCCTTCGGCAAGGCATCGCTTCGCATCGTGACCTTCTGGCCCACAGCCACGCGAGCGATGTCCTCCTCGTCCACCTCGGCCGCCACGCGCAGCGGTGCACAGCAGGACAGCGTGAAGACGGTCTGACCGGCTGGAATGAACTGGCCGATCTCCCCGTCGCGGCGCAGCACCGTGCCATCGGCCGGCGCCACGAGCATGTTGTAGTCGTTCTGCGCTTGCGCGCGCTTCAAGGACGCCTGAGCGGCATCGAGTTCCGTCAGCGTGCGGTCGAGCTCGGCCGCTGACAGGAACTGCTCCGCCACGAGCTCCTTCGTGCGTTCATATTGGATGCGCGCGAGGCGCTCTCGCGCCGCCATCTCTTGTACCGTGTGTTCGAGGTCCGCCGATTCGATTCGCGCCAGCACTTGGCCGCGGCGCACCAACGCACCTTCGTCCGCGTTGAGAGCCGTCAGCCGCCCACCGCTGCGCGGCGCCACGGGCAACATCACCGTAGGCTCGACGACGCCGGTGGCATACACCGCCTCGATGGCCGGGCCCCGCGTGGGCTGGGCCACCATGACGGCTGCCGGCCACTCGCGCCAGCCTACCAAACCGCCTGCCACGATCACGACGACCGCGCTGATTGCTATTCCAGTGCTGCGCCGCAAGCGTTTCTCCCGTTCAGGCCAAGCGAGACAGTCACTATCGCATGCAAGCGTCGATCACCATTTTGACGCCATCAAGAGTCGGCGTGCAGGGACGTCCAGTCGACCACCTCACTCTTGACCCGATCTGGTCGGTCGAAGCAGAGATGGCCCACCGATTCCCACGGATCAGGTGCCTCGGCGATGTCGACAGGCCACGGCCCGCGGCCGGTCGCGGCTCATTGCCCTGCGAGATACTGTCAGCCCGGGCCGTGGCGCAGCGGCGGGCGCGCGTTGGAATCGGTCGAAGTGCCCGCCGGTGAACCCGTTCCTTCGTGCGATGCGTCAGTCTGGCAGCTCCATGAAACGTTTCAGTTCCTGGACATCAGCCGGTCCGGCCAAGTGGGACTCATCACGCTCGTCCGCCGCAGCCATCATCGCGCGTCTTTGGGCCGTTTCGAACTCGTCCGGGAGTCACGCGAGGAAACATCCCGCAGGTAACGCACGGTGAACCCGTGGTCGTCGTCGAGCGCGGCCTGGACGTGCTCGGCGAACAATCGCTCCACTCTGCCGCGCATCAAAGGTAGGGTCGACTCGATATGCCAGGTCACTGCCATGCGGGTGTTTCCAGAAGTCAACTCGACGATCGTGCCAACGCCATGCGCGCGGACCGGCAGCCCGATCGGCACGATATCGAGTTCCGCGGCAACCTGTTTCCCGCCAATGCGCCGCCATGCCGTGCGATGGCGCAAGGTCTGCGCGCCGCCGAACAGCTTCTGCGCCCAGGCGGGGAGTCGCGACTTGGCCACCGGCACGACGCGTTCAAGGTCGACTTCAATGGACTGTGGAGTGGCTTCGAAGCGATGCAGTCGGACCGCAGTAGCGCCGAGCGCGAGGTACTTCTGTCGCGGGTATTCAGAATGACCGAAGGCTGCCCACAAGCAATCCAACCCGGCAGGAAAGTCTTGGCAGGTGGTGAACTCCATCGGATCGCCTGCCAATCAGGATGCCCTTTGCCCTGCGCGCTGGCTTCAGTCTTCCTATCGACGATTGAGCAAGATGCCAACTCCGGGAATCACGGTGTGGCGCAGACGGATGTGCCGGGACGGACAAAGGGTCGCGCCACAGCGAGTGTCAGCGAGGAGTCGCCTGCCGGTCTCAGTTGCCGAGCCAAGGGCTGGCCACGTTCACTCCAGGTGCTGCCCGTAGTTCAGGATCCATTCGACGCCCTGTGTACGCGCGGCGTCGATGGCGCTCTCTTCGGTCAAGTAGTCGCCCCGCTGGACAGCGATTACCCGTGGCCGTGTCGGCCAGACCTGCTTACAGACGACCAGCGCTGGCGCGAACTTCCCACTATCGACAGCCCTGGCACGACACAGCAGGTCATAGCCTTGATGCCGGAAAGTCTTGGTTGCGTCCATCGCTAATGCCCGAACTGAAAAGCCCAGTATGCGCTCTACGAGGTCGGCTCACGTCAGGTCCCGAAGATTGCGGGTTGAACGACTGCCCGAGGGGCGAGGAATTGCTCGAGACCGGCTACAGCTGGCGGCTCCGCCATCGCCACGCGACGCCAGAAATCATCAGTCAGCACCGACGACTCGACTCATCTGCGCGTCGCCAAGCATTCACCCCGAAACCGTGCAATCCGCGGCTCGAGGCGCCCTTGTACTATTTACCGACAAGTTCTAAGGCATGACTAGGGTTTCGCCTTCTCCTGGGACTTCGAGTTTGCTGGCTTTCCCGACGGAGGATTCTTCGCTGCGTCGACCTTAGGCGCTGATCGCGCTGGCGGCCTGTTTGGAATCTTCGCTCGGAAGTCAATCGACCTCTGCGCGGTGGGGAAATTCGACGCCCCATGCGCCAGGGTTTGTTTGCCCAAATAGGCCATAGCCGCTCTCCTAAGTGCCTCCAATGTCGGCGACAGACCTCGGGGAGGCCACGAGGCCACCGCACATTAGCTGGATTTCTTAGTCGCCTGCAGTCATTCGACCAAACCGGCGACGCGGTGGTGGAGCCGCGCGGGCAGTCTAATTGCATACTCCCATGGCATCCAACCGCACCGTCGTCATTTAGTGCAAAAAACCAACATTCACAATGGTCGCACTGGTGCGGCAATAGCTCTGCCACCGTTTGTCAAGCAGTTCAAGAACGCGAACTCAGAATGTAAGCGGTGCGAGGCAAGGATGTGGGTTGAGTTCCAAACCAGCGGACTTCCTGGTTCGCAATCAAGGCGAAAGGACGGACATACTTTCCCCACAGGTTGCGAGAAGTCGGTCAAGTCGGCAGACGCTCAAACCGTATCAGACAAGGATGTAAACAGTCGTACAACCAGCCGATCCATGGTTCCTGCTGATATCCAGAAGATCCAGACCTCCTCCATTAGTGTGCTCGAGTTTCGCCGCGCGCTTCTTTTCGAGCGACGCGGGAAATCTCGCGCCTGCGGAGGAATGCAATGCTTGGCAAGACTGCAATCGTGCAGCGACATACGTCGATCCTTCCGGGCCCGTAAAGTCGCACCGCTCCGCGAGCCGCAATCTCATAAATGTCCATTCGACATGCAGACCCCACTGGATACCCGCACTCACCGCCCAGCCGAGTTCTCCGACGAGGGTCCTGCGTGTGCGCTCCGGCTGCCTGGTCGGTCAGCACGAATACGGTCGCGGCAGGCTGACCAGTTCATGGCTGGCGAGTTCACTTCGCCGAGTCGGTAACTCCACTGCGTCCTTGCCCCGAAGATCTGACCTCAGCAGCGGAGCAGCCCAGCGCGCGCGGCGGTACGGGCCCCTCGTACCCGGACTTTGTCGGCGCGGCGCGGCCTTGCGGTCGTTCGACGGACCGGAAGTCAACGGGGCCGCGCAAGCTCTGCGGCTATGTGAACCGCGATGCAGGAAGGCTCTCGCTCGCCGGCAAACTCAACAGCAACGGCGGTACCGCGAGCGGTCGATCTGATCGACGCCACAGACGCAAACCCAGCCCGCGGGCCATGCTCAGACGAACTTGACATCGACCGTGGGCAGCACAGTGTTGAACCTGGCAGTCCAACACTCGCCCGCTTGCACCGGCCATGCGTCGGTCCAGGTTCCGGTCGTGACCACGTCACCTTCGACGAGGTCGGGCGCGCAGGGACACGACCGCAGTTCGGCCAGGAAGTGCATCAGGGCTCGCAGCGGGCCGTCCAGCACGTTGGCCCCTGCGCCCTCCTCGACAAGGATGTCGTGCTTGTGCAGCCGGACCCGGGTCCTCGCCAGCACCTCATGGAGTTGTCCGGCGCCGCGCGCCAATTCCGTAATCGGCACCTTCTGTCACACGAGCAGCCGGCCGTGAAGCCCACCGTCCGCAACGGTTTGCGGGGCAGTGAACTTCCAGTCGGGCAGGTGCGACTGCACCACCTCGAACCCAGGAGCCACCCAGTCCAGGGCGTCGAACAGGTCTTCGAAGCTGGCATCGGCGCGGGGTGTCGCCTTGAATCCGAAGACCGCTTCGGGTTCGATGCGAGGCTGGCAGAGACTGGCCAGCGAGACGGTCGTGCCGACGTCGCCGAAAGCGATCGTCGTGTTCCACACCGAACCCCAGATCGGCGCGAACACGTTGTAGCGCTGCCAGATGGTGCGGTTGGTAAATCCGACCTTGTAGCCGCGCGCGATCTCGCCGCGCGCAATACGCAGGGCACGGACTGCCAGAGCGGTCTCGTAGGCGGCTGGCAGGTCGGCGAATTCGGCTCCGCCGCGCGCAGGCCACAGTGCGCCGGTGTCGTCGTATTCGAGCAGTTCTTGCGGTGTGATTGCAGGTGGCGTCCAGGCAACGTGATCGAATGCATTCCAGGTCTATCGATCTGTGTCCAGGCGGGTCGTGCGAAACATTGGCCCAGGCAACTATGCTTCTCTCGATCGTACGTGCCTCCTCGACCTTCCAACGATGGCCAGAGGCGTGCTCCGGTGCTGACCGGGAACTTCCCGCGCGCTGAGCGTGGCTGGGGGGTAGCCACAGCCGGCCGCCGATCCGACAATAGACACCCGTGCCAGATCTTCAGTCGGAGTAGGAATGCCAGTCACCCAGCACCCCCTCCACAGATCCGTGCACGCGGCGCTACCGCACACGGCTCGTGCCTTGGGTCGTGACGATCAGACGCTGGTTCGGGTAGGGATGGCAGATGCGGGGGGATGGCAGCCAGTGAGCGACGATTTTTCGCATGCGCTTCCAGCTCAGATGCTTGGCCTGGCTGCGGCGGCACAGTGTGCGGTGCCACAGCCGGCTGACCTGCAGCCGGAACGCTCCAATGCGCGCCCCGTTGTCCGGAACGCCGAAGTAGCGCGTGTGCCCGGCCACGACCGCGCGCAGGTACTGCCCCTGCTCGGCAATCGGTCGGTGCAGGCGCCTTCGCAATTCGTCCTTGACGGCGTGCAGCTTGGCCCGCAGCCGCTTGGCACTGGTGATCCGCAAGACCATGAACTTACCCTTCCTGGTCTTGCCGCAGCAGTGCGTGAAGCCCATGAAGTCGAAGGTCTCGGGTTTGCCCTGTCCCCGGCGGCGTCGGTTCTCGCGCGCGAAGCGCCCGAACTCGATCAGCCGCGTCTTGTTCTCGTGCAGCGCCAGCCCGAAGCCCTTCAACCGTTGGTCCACCTCGCGCCGGAAGCGCTCGGCATCCATCCGGTGCTCGAACCCGGCCCCCCAGTCATCGGCGTAGCGCACGATGACCACGTCGCCCTTGGCGTGACGCCGCCTCCACTGCTCTACCCACAGATCGAAGGCGTAGTGCAGGTAGACGTTTGCCAGCAGCGGGCTGATGCTCCCGCCCTGCACCGTCCCCAGCTCACTGCGCGTGATCTGCCCG
>Ga0209048_10003274_pt1 | contig 15766 bp, 16 predicted proteins | sample FrelakmetCRP12CR_FD_187146 | JGI IMG/M metagenome (GOLD analysis project Ga0209048, IMG submission 187146) | Freshwater lake sediment microbial communities from the University of Notre Dame, USA, for methane emissions studies - CRP12 CR (SPAdes)... | ecosystem: Environmental > Aquatic >... | reverse complement strand
AAAGGCGAGTAGCCCGCGAAAATATGAACGGCAAACACACTCCTTTTTTCAACCCCAGTGTTCGCGCCTTCACATCCCGCGCACAGCCATAAAGTCTAGGCGACATTGCCATGACGAAGCCCATTAGCATATTGCGAAAGCGCGCAAGACAGGGGGATCGGGGTTTTCCTAAAGCTACGCTTGCCTTTTATGGACCAGACGATAAACGCGCAAGCAAAGCCGTTCTCGGGGTTTTCCTCCGAGATGGGGACGATGGTATTATTCACCGATATTTTAGCGAGGGTGCGGATGCGCGCTACAAGATCGACATTCAGGAGAGCATTCTTGCGAGATTGCGCGAACATGATGTCCGCTCCCTTATCATGATGGAGAAGATTTTCGGTTGCCCTCACGAGGAAGGCATCGACTATCCGGAAGGCGCGTCGTGTCCACAATGCCCATTTTGGAAAGAGAGAGATCGTTTTGCTTAGATGCGATGACGCCTAACCCGTCGCTGCGAACCGCTGGCCGTTCCGATGCTTCGCACAAGATTATGAAAACACTTCCATTGCAATCCACGCTCGTTTCTGCCAGTGGCCGCTGAGCTCATTTGCGTTAGATGAAGTTGCGCATGACCGATTGCCAAAACCAGTAGTTCTCATGTCCGAGTTAGATTTGCTCAACCTCGCGCGTTCCACCACCGAGCATTAAGTGGCATGGTTTGCGCAGATGCTAACGATCAACTTCGCCATGGTTGTCGCGATTTATTACTTCCTGAATGCCGCCAAACTCGCGCTTAAGCTCTTCAGCTTTTTTGCCTACACCGTGGGAATGCTGGTGTTACTCGGACAGATGTTAACTGAAGCGAACGTGAAGGAGGGAGCGCTCGAAGCATTAAGAGCGCTGCCTGCGCGTGAACTGTCGCGGCCTAGCGCTCATTACTTGGCAGTTAGCGATTCTTGGCTCTCTCTTGCGACGGGAATCACTTTCAATCTTTCAGTGTGGTTGCTCTGGCTCGGTGTTTTGTACCTTCTTTTCTTTTCCCAGCAGCACTGGAAGCCCCGCCATGCAGACAAACTCGAACTGTGAGCAAGTCAGTGTTTCATGCTCAGATATCAGCTGCCGACATCGTCTGACCCCTAGGCGCTGCACCGAACCGCGGTCTGCCCTTATGCGTAGCTTTTACCGTTTCATGAAGTCACGTGTAACTCGCGCGGTCGCTGATCTTGTGCCTCGTTAGACGGTGAGCATGCTCGAAGCCTCACTACCGTGGATACGCGTCGCAAGGCTGACGTGTGCGCTCACCGCAGTCGCGATCGCGCACGTGGCCTGCACTTTCTTTCTCTACCGCGCTCGCGTCCTCACGCATTCAATGCTGGCATCGTCTGACTTCGTTCTGTGCGCTTTACCGGCGATCGTTGCGTTCATTGGTTATTTGCTCTTGCTTCGGGCGCGCGCAGTTCGCATGATTCCACCATGGGCGGCAGCATGCCTGCTGGTATTCCTTTCGTTCTGGCTCAGTCTCTTTCTCGTGTTCAATACCTATGGGACATAGCACCACGTGCGCACTACATGGAACGCCGACCATCTAACCCGTCGCTCAGTTCCTTTTCGTGACCTTTCCATGCGAACGCTCTGGTGCAAAGTCGTGAGGCCATGACGCCCCGAATCAAGATCGCCTCCGTTCTCGGTGGATACGTTGTCGCATTCCTGGTCGCCTGTGCGGTCGTCGCCATCTACGTTGCAGCTACGAGCGGTGCTGACCGACAAACGTACGCCGCCATGTATGTCTTCGGAGACAGCCTCCTCTTCCTTGCGGTGTTCGGAGTAGCTGCCGTCCCTGCGACTGCCGCTGCGCTCTTCTTCTTTCGGCCGTGTCGGTCATTCTGGCTTGTACTTTCCGTCGTGGCTCTCGCTCTCGCGCTCACCGGCGCGGCGGCCTGTATGGAATTCCTGACCGCACGCACCGCATTCCGGGCAGGTTCTACTCCCTCGGCGTGGTCAGGCCTGGCTGTGCTCAGGATTCTTGTTGCGCCGCTGTTCGCTCTGGCCTTCCTCCTATCCGGTCTTTTCGCCCCGAGCCGTTCCGCCCGAATCGCACTCCTTGTGGCGACCGTTGTCGAGGCGGCGATCTTCTCCGTGTGGTTTTACTCGCTTCGCTCTCACTAGTGTTCAGCTCCATCGGGGCCGGTTCCTGCACCCAGGCGGCCTATCACTCCGAGCGGTTCATTTCGTGCCGAGAGACGTCCAGATGAAGACGACCACGCCGCCTAACCCTGACGCTGGAGCTGTCTGCGAGCCGTCGTACGACCTTGCTTTCCGCGACTTCCACCCTTGCAACCGCCGCCAGGCGCGCTCTCGCTCGGCGGCTCAGCTTGTTTTCGGTCGACGGCTTACACGGGAATCCTTCATGAGTAGTCGTCACGCTGCCGCGTGCCTGGGGCTCATCATGACGCTCGGCGCGGGCAGTCCCATGGCTTCTCAGCCGGCCATTAGGGTCCAAGTTGCCTCGCCCCCAAGCCCCCTGGCCGACACGCAGATACGCGCCGCGGACCTGCAGGCCGACGTCGCGATCCTGCGGCGTGCCTACGAGACGCTGCACCCTGGGCTCTACCGCTACAACACGCCGGCCCAGATCGACGCCGCCTTTCGGGCGCTGGAACTGGAGTTTCAGCAGGATCGCACGCTGGCCGAAGCGTACCTCGCGTTCTCGGTTTTGGCGGCCAAGGTCAAGTGCGGCCACACCTACGCCAACTTCTTCAACCAATCGAGCGCGGTCCAAGCAGCGCTCTTCCAGAGCCCGAGGATCCCCTTCTACTTCCGGTGGCTGGGCGATCGGATGATCGTAACTCGATCCTTCGCGAGCGATCCACGGATTCGGGCCGGCACGCAGGTGCTGACCCTGAACGGCGTCCCCGTGGCCGAAATCCTTGCGCGACTCATGACCGTGGCCCGTGCGGACGGCAACAACGACGCAAAACGAGTGGCCTACTTGCAGGTGGACGGAACGAGCAGGTACGAGGCGTTCGACATCTACTGGCCGCTGTTCTTCCCGTCGACTACACCTCTCGTGACGCTGCGCGTACGCGATTCCGGGGCGTCCCACGTCCGGACAATCGAGGTGCCTCCGGTCACCTACGTCGACCGCCTCGCGGCGGTGGCAGCGTCCGCGGGATCGGGCGCCGCAGCTGATGCGCCCCTCTGGGAGCTGCGCCTGCTCGACGACCGCGTGGGCTATCTGCGCATGCCGAGCTGGGTGCTCTACAACAGCAAGTGGAACTGGCATGCGTCATTGGACGAGACTTTCGCGACTCTGGCCACCCGCAGGGCCACGGACCTGGTTATCGACCTGCGCGGCAACGAAGGCGGCAGCGATGTGGGCGACGTGATCGTCAGTCATCTGATCGCGGCGCCGGTACCGCGCCAGGCCGTCACTCGCCTGGTGCGTTACCGCGCAGTCCCGGACGACCTGGTGCCGTACCTCGACACTTGGGATCCCTCCTTCAAGAACTGGGGCGCGGCCGCGATCGATTCGACCGACCGCTTCTACCGTCTGCGGCGGGACGCAGATGATGATCCCGGCGGGATCATCGCGCCGGCCCTTCCGAGGTTCACCGGGCGTCTGTGGGTCTTGGTGAGTGCCACAAACAGCTCCGCCACCTTCGAGTTTGCTCAGACCGTACGGCAGAACCATCTCGGAACGCTAGTTGGTCAGCCGACCGGTGGTAACCAGCGCGGGATCAATGGTGGGGCGTTCTTCTTCCTGCGACTCCCGCATTCCGGGCTTGAACTCGATCTGCCGCTGATCGGGCAGTTCCCGGATGGCGACCGGCCCGATGCCGGACTGCAGCCGGACATCGTCGTCGTCCCCACCGTGAAGGACATCGCTCGGAATCGGGATGCCGAACTGGACGCCGTGCGGGCCCGCCTCCGGCGGCCAACGCAGCTGCGACCGTCACCGTCACCGGAGAGCAGTCCATCGCGACAAACCACGCCGTCGAACAACCGGTTGCAGCGGACGGCGCTACGCGCCGCTGCTGAACCGGAGCGTCGTTAGGCGGACCGGCAAAGCAAATCGGGCTTGTCGTCGTCATGGAGCACCAAGAGAACGATACATTCACCGATGGATGTTAAGCGCCCTGCTGGTTGACGACGACGAATCAGTTGGTCTATTCAAGGCGCCCGCCTCTGGGATTTGATGACCGAGGTTGCATGAATGACCGCCGGAACTGTGACGACGAGGATTTGTTGGTTTAGCCAAGACGCGCGCCTCTGAGATTACAGTTGCCTCGTCAAAACCGTTACGGTAGACCTGCCCCATGCCTGCATCCACCGTGACGGAATACCTTGCCGCACTCCCCGCGGAGCGCCGTGACGCGTTGAAGGAAGTCCGCCGGGGAATCAACCGGGCCCTGCCACCGGGATACAAGGAAGGAATCCAGTTCGGCATGATCAGCTGGTTCGTTCCGCTGTCCACGTACCCAGCCGGCTATGGCGGCAACCCCAAGCAGCCCCTAACGCTTATCAGCCTGGCGTCACAGAAATCTTACATGGCGCTGCACATGATTTGTTTCTACGGACAGCCGGCGCTGTTGGAGTGGTTCAAGGTGCAATACGGAAAGAGCGGCAAGAAGCTGGACATGGGCCAAGGCTGCCTCCGTTTCAAGACGCTGTCGGACCTCGCGCTGGATGTGGTTGAAAGCACCGTGGCCCGGCTCCCGGTCTCGGAATACGCCGCTGGCTATCAGGCTATGCGTGACGCGATGGGCAAAGGGAAAGCCAAAGCCAAACCCGCGGCCAAGAAGTCACCAAAGGCCTAATCCGGCGATGAAGCCAAGCGCTGGCCGTTCCGATACCTAGTTTTCAGATGACTTCAACAATGCAATGGAGCTGACAGCGAACAGTCCTGCGATTAACATCTGACATGACCAAAACCTCTGCTCTGCGGGCCACGCGGACTCTTGTTCGCCGCGGCTTATCTCACTTTCGTTGATCTCATGGCTCACAGTCATTCGTTCGTTCCAGAGCCTTGGTGTAGCACTGATGCGCCGGCACTCGCTTGGCTATACAATACCAGCTCGGTGGCGCAGGCTCTTGCATACAGCGAGCTGTTCTGGCCGCACTTCATAGAGCACGATCATTGCGTATTTCTCTTTTTCGATCAGGAGAAATACGAATCCTGGATGAACACTTTGGGTGGCGACAAGACTCGGACTGAAGCGACCGTTAATCATCGTCACATCGCTGACCTGTTTGAGGACGGTGAGTCCGCTTCGCACGAGTGGCTTATCGCGCTTGGTCGGACTCTCAAGCAGTGTTGGGCAGCGAAGCTCCGATTAGATTTTCCCGACCGTCGGTTCGAGGTTCAGTTTGACGAAACGCTCGCGGTCGATTCGATTGACTATGAGATCACGTTTTATCAGCAGCGATGAGATCTAGCCGCTGGAGCGAACGGCCACCCGCTTTGCGTCCACATTTTCCATGATCAAAACAGTTTCAGTCGCAGCCACGCTCGGTCTCGGCGGAGGTCGCTCAGCTTTGTCTCGTTGATGACTCAGAGATGAAAATCACTCTTCTGATCACGGCCTTGCTCATGGCCGCTTTTGAGCAGCGATGCGTCGCAGCATCATCCGATTCGGCGGAGAAGGCCGCTCTCACTAAGGCTGTCGATCAGCTGTGTTCGTTGGCAGGCATGACTCGACTGCAAGCGTTACAGAAGATTGAGAGTCGGCCAACGAATGAGTACGTGCGGTACAAGGCAGAAGCGTGTTTGGCTGCGGACGGCAGGACGAGCAAATACATTATTCGTTTCCATTCGAAAACTCAGGTGATTCATTTCATGCCTGAGCATTTTGACCTCGATATATCTTTAGGAGGGGACACCCTAAAGGATTCTCAGCTGCGGGCGAAATGCTTAGAAGCCGTTGCCAAGGTGAATCGAGGCTTGGGCTGGAAGTGGGCTGTTGGACCCAGCATTCAGAGACTCGGCCCGAATTTCATTGTTACCTTTGAGACCGTTACCGCGGCGCAACAGAAGAAGGCAAAAGGTGCTATCCTTGATCCGTACGTTTCGTTTGTTGTCACACGAAGGGGGATTGTGATTGGAGGGTTTTGGGGCTCGTGAGCGGCCGTCATCTAGCCAGCCGAGCCAGCGAACGGCTACCCGCCGCGCGATCACGTTTTCCCATGACTAAAACACATTCACTTCGATTTGCGCTCGCTCTCGGTAGCCGTCTCTGATCTTATTTGCCTTAGGCCTATGAAGCGAATCCTTTTGTGTGTGTTCCCGTCAGTATTGATCACGGCGGCTGTGTTGTCTTGCGCGGCACAGGATCAGACCGAGACGACGTTTCGAAAGGTTGTCAGCGCTCTTTCCGGTAAATGGTCGATACGCGAAACTTCCGATCATGCTGAGACGACAGGCGAGGAGATCTGGCAAGGCGGCGCGGGCGGAATGCCGCTCACCGAGGAGTTTCGCGCGATCACCGCAAGTGGGGACAAATTGACCGATTACGCCGCACTGTGGTGGGACGGCAAGGCGAAGAAGGTCCGCGGTATCTGGTGCGCCGACTTCAATGACCAAGGTTGCACTCCATTTGAGGTGACATCGCTCGGTAGCGATATTGAAATGAAGGGCGAGTATGACAGCAAAGGAAAAGCCACCGCGTGGAGGGAAAGTTTCCACGTCACATCCGCGACGACGTTCACTCAAACCCTATACATGGGCACACCGGGCGAAGAGCTGAAGAAAGTCTCGACCATTGTCGCTGAGAGAAAGCCATGAAGCCCGGAAAGGCCCAACCAATCACTGGAGCCAACCGCCGGCCGCTGTGAGGTCCACATTTGATTTTATGAGAGAGTTCCTGATGCTAGCCGCGCTCGCCTCCGCCAGCGGTGGCTCAGCTCATTTCTGTTAGATGCTCATGAAAGTCGCGTTTTCTGCGCCAGCGAAGGGCGAGAGGTATCCCATAGATAAGAACGCCGCGACGCGTGTTGTTCGCTCTCTCTGCGCCGATGTCCCGCTACTTGCCTTTCAGACGATGCATGGGCCGAAGATGTCGCCCGAGATCGTTTACCTAGCGACCTTTTCGACCCGCTACATCCGGGTCCTGTCTGTACGTGACGAGTCGATCAGTGACGATCTTCGTGTCCAGTTTCACGAGCGCGTGCTGCCATACATCTGCGAGGCCGTCGCCCGTCGCCGAAAGGATTCCTATTTCTGGCCGGCCGTCATCGTAGCCGTTGACGGAAAGCTTAGCGAAGTCACTTGCTCAGACGGGGGACTGTTTCCTGACTCCGATGAGGTGCATCGCAGGATCAAGAAGCATCGTCGCGCAATCTGCAGCTACGATGACGCCCTTGCCGCTGCCACGCGCCGCACCTAACCAACGCTGCAGCGAAGCGCTGGTCGCTTTGTAGAGTGATTTGGATTTCATGAGAGAGTGCGTAATGTTTGCGAGGCTCGTTACCGCCAGCGGTCGCTCAGTTCTGTTTCGTTGATGTGATCTGACACGCTCGCGTTTTTGATTTTCGTTATGTCGTCGTCTACTCATGCTCGGTTGCTCAGGGGAAGTGGGGTCCTGCTCGTTCTGCTCGGCGTCGTCCATCTGGTGGCTACGCCCCACATTTCAAACCTGATTCGCCATTCTACTTCTGCCGATGAGGCGAACCTGCTAATCCCTCCGATGCTCCTGAATCACGTGCTCGTGGGCGTATTGCTGCTTCCTCTCGGCTACCTCACGCTCTATGCGGCGCCGCATTCAGCGGCTAACGTCGTGTGGGCGCAGGTTGTCGTACGTACTACGGCGGTCACGGTTGCGACCCTACCGGTGACGTTGCTCGCACTGATGGGTGTGCGCTATTTCGACGCGCCGCTTTTCGTGCTCGGTGCCGCGTTGGTTGTGGCCGCAGCGATGACGTTGTTGCTTGTTGCGTTCAGCCGACCGCGTGACCGAGTTGGCTGATGTGTGACCGGCAACACTAGACATCTATCAGAACTAAGTGGGCCCAGAGCTATCGGGTGGTGGAGTTTATCCCGGCGGGCACACGGGAGTTTATCTACCATGACATTTGTTTGTTCTCTAAGAGTTAGAAGCAAGGGCTGCCCGGGGTCAGTCCTTAAGATCGAAAGTAATCAATGAAGCAAAACGATAACGTTGCGATCTTAAGGACCCCTCCCGGAGGGTCCGCGATCAACGGTAGGAGTACTAGCGGCGTGCTGGAAGATCCCGTAGCTTCACAGTTCAAAAAGTGGCAGAAGACCTACGCTCAACCCGAGCTAGCAGCGAAGTGAGATCAACAAATCGCTGCAGGCAACCGCTGGCCGCTCTTCTACCATGCTCAAGATTATGAAAGCACATCCAGGGTCCCTCCGGGAGGGACCTCGTTCCCTTCAGCAATCGAGGCCCGCAAATTGCAGATCGCGGGCGCCCGCTATGACCGCCATACCGGACGGGTTCCGTTCATCGAATGATCAGGCTCCGTCACCGTGCCATTTTCTCCCGCTGGAGCAGCTCCCGCAGCACGGGATTCGGGAAGCGGCGGCTCGGGGTGATCGCGTAGAAGCTTTCGCGAATGCCTTCGATCCGGTGCCGCTCCGCGAGCTGTCCGCTGTCGAGTTCGCCGCGGACGACGACCGGCGGAACCAAGGCCAAACCTGCGCCTTCCAGCGCGAGCAGGCGCAGCATCGCCATGTCATCCACTTCGGCGGCGATGATCGGGCGGATGCCGAGCTGTTCGAGGACGAGGTCGAATGCCACCCGGATATTGCTGTCGAGGCTCGGCAGCACGAGCGGCGCGGTGCGCAGCTCTTCGGGGAAGCGAAATTTCTTTCGCGTGCGCTGGCCGATGAGGCTGACGGGTTGTTCATCGAGCAGGTGGCTGTGCCAGTCGGTTTCGGCGTCACGGCGCACAGGGAGGTTGGAAAGCACGGCATCGAGCGTGTGTGCGCGGAGCTGGGCAAGAAGGTCGCGCAGGTTGCCGGAGCGAATAATTAATTCTACGTCGTCGCGACCGATCAGCGGACGCAGGAGTGAGAGTTGAAAGTTGCGCGAGAGTGTCGCGACGGCGCCGATGCGCAGGATCTGGCGGCGGCCCGACGATTGATTTTGCAGCACGTCCACAAGCTCTTCCCCGGACCGGAAGATGGACTGCGCGTAGTCGAGCGCGATGCGACCAGCCTCGGTCAGGACGAGCGATTTGTTCTGCCGGTGAAACAATGGCTGGCCGAGACTTTCCTCGAGGCTGCGCAACTGCGTGCTCAGCGCCGACTGCGAAAGGTGCAGCCGTTCTGCGGCGCGCGTCAGGCTGCCTTCGTTCGCGATCGCGCGGAAATAACGCAAGTGATGATAGTTCAAGAACGGCATTCCGTGCTTCTACTAAACAGAACGATGTGGCGCAAAAGGTATATTGGATCGAAGCGGCTTGTTCCCCGTAATCTGGCGGCGTTTTATGAATCCGCCGCTCTTCCCGTCCACGGCCGCGCTGCTCCAACTCGGGTTGGTTGCCCTCGGTCCGATTCTGTTGCTCGCCTTCGGTCTCGTTCCAAAGCGCTTCGCCAATCGGCATAGTCAGCGCTTCGCCGACGTCGCCGCGAGGTTTGCGTCCGGCGTGTTCGGGCTGGCGTTGTTGGCGCTCATCGCGCGTTTTGCTTTCGGCCCGCTCGAGGTCGGAATGTCCTTCTCAGGTCCGCTGCGGCTTGACGTTTATTTCGACACGCTTTCCGCGGTCATGCTCCTGCTCGTCTCATTCCTCGGCGCCGTCGTCCTGCGTTACTCCGTCAACTATCTCGCCGGCGATCCGCAGCAGGGCCGGTTCATGAAATGGCTCTGCGTGACGATCGGGTCCGTGCTCACGCTCCTCGTCTCGGGAAACTTGCTCATGTTCACGCTCGCCTGGGTGGCGACGAGTCTGAGCCTGCACAACCTCCTCACCTTCTACCCGGACCGGCCTGCCGCGATGCTGGCGGCGCGGAAGAAATTTCTCATCAGCCGGCTCGGCGATGCCTGCCTCGTCGGGGCGCTCGTCATGACGTGGCAATGCTTCGGCACATGGAGCTTCGCCGAGATGTTCGCCGCAGCGGATGCGCTCCGCGCCCACAGCGGCGCGCACTCGGCGTGCCTCGGCTGGACAAGCGTCCTCCTCGTCGCGGGTGCGCTTTTGAAGTCAGCGCAATTCCCTTTCCATAGCTGGCTGCCGGACACGATGGAGACGCCGACGCCGGTCTCCGCGCTGATGCACGCGGGCATCATCAATGCGGGCGGTTTCCTCGTCGTGCGGCTCAGCCCCATCATCGCCGGCTCGCCGGCGGCGCTGAATGCTCTCGCGCTGGTTGGCGCATTCACCGCGCTCTTTGCCTCGATGATTATGCTCACGCAGACGAGCGTGAAGCGGTCGCTCGCCTATTCGACCATCGCGCAGATGGGATTCATGATGCTGCAGTGCGGGCTCGGTGCATTTGCGCTCGCGGTGCTGCACATCGTCGCGCACTCACTTTACAAGGCGCACGCATTTCTTTCCTCGGGCAGCATCGTCAGCATGACGCGGGCGGCCTGGGTGCCATCGGAAAGGCCGGCGGCGCATCCGCTCATTCTCGTCGGCACGCTCGGCACGGCGGTGGGGCTCACGTGGATCATCGGCGCGCTCTTCGGGCTCGGCGTTACGAGCGGCCCCGGGGTGCTGCTGCTCGGCGCGGTCTTCATGATGGCGCTTGCGTATCTGCTCTGGAATCTCTGGGCGTCCTCGCATCGCTCCTCGCTCGTCGGCTGGGGTCTGCTCATGGGTGCGGGTGCGGCCACCGCGTATTTCGCGCTCCATGCGGTCTTCGAAAAGCTGCTCGCGGCTTCGGTCGCAGCCTACGCGCCGGTGCGGTCGCCGCTCGAATACGGCGTGATGGCACTGGTCGCCCTGCTCTTCATGGCCGTGCTGATTTTGCAATCGCAGCTCCCGAGCTGGTCAGCCACGCGCCTTGGCCGCGCCTTCTACGTGCATGCCTCGCAGGGCTTCTACCTCAGCGCCCTGGCCAATCGACTGACGCTCGTCCTTTCGGGCAAAGCCGCCGCCTGAACTTCACCCAATTCAACAATGTTCATGAACGCCACCGAAGCTCCAAACTCCGAAGTCGCTGCGCCCAAAACTTCTGGCGCCGCGCTCGAAGCCGCCCGCGCTGCGTGCAAGCGCATCGCTCCGCTCTGGCCGCTCCAAAACTTCGTCGCAGTGAACCCGTTTGTCGGTCTCGTGGACCGGCCATTCGTCGATGCCTGCGAACTGATCCGGCGGGTCGCGCCGGGAGGCATGCAGATGCCGCTCGATTTCTACCGGGACAAATGTGAGGCAGGCGAAATCCTCGACGCCGACCTCGATGCCGCGCTCGTGCAGGGACGGACCATTCTGCAAGGACCGTGGTCGGATGATCTCGCGGGATTCGATGTGCCGAGGCTCAAGCAAGCGCTGAACGAGAATCCCGCGCCGATGTCCGGGAATGAAATCCTCACCGTCGTGGAAGCGGTGGATTGCGCGCACGGAACGTCGTGGACGGCGGCGGTCACCGAGACAATCGCGCAGTTTTGCTCCGAGTATTTCGACGCGGGCCAATCGGCCTGGCGTCTGCCGTGGCGGGCGTTGCCGCTCTTTGCAGCGTGGCGCGAGAAGGCCGCAATCAACATGAACGCCGAAGCGCTCGGCCTGCGCCATTTCCGGCGGTGGGCGAAGAGGCTGCCTGACAACGCCGATGCGGCCATTAACCACTTGATGAAAGAGCTCGGCGTGGCTGACGAAGACGCCGCCGACTTTTTCCACCGGCAGCTCATGAGCATCCGCGGTTGGGCCGGCCACGTGCAGTATCGCGTGCGGGAAAATGGAATGGAGGGACGGAGCGACGACACACTGCTGCAACTGCTAGCCATCTGGCTCTGCTACGACGCCGCGCTGCTCGCGCAATTCGACAGTCCGGCATTGCGCGAGTTCTGGCCGGCGACATCCGAAGGCGTGCCGACCGATTCCCCGGAAGTGCTCCCGACTTTCCTCTGGCAACTCGCGCACGAACACGCGTGGCAACGGCAGCTTTTGGGAAAACTGCGCGCCGCCAAAAAAACGCCAAGCCACGAACGCCCCGCCGTGCAGGCCGTGTTCTGCATCGACGTGCGCTCGGAAGTTCTCCGCCGCGCGCTCGAAGCGGCCACGCCGAAGATCGAGACGATCGGTTTCGCAGGATTCTTCGGGCTGCCCATCGAATACATTCCGTTTGGCCAGCGCCACGGCTCCTCGCAATGCCCGGTGCTGCTCACGCCGAAATTCCGCGTCCGCGAGACGCTACGGAAGGCGGCTCCCGAGGCCATCGACTCCGCGTGGAAGCGGCAGCGGCTCGGCAAGCGGCTCACGTATTCTTGGAACTCGTTCAAGACCTCCGCCATCTCGTGCTTCTCGTTCGTGGACACCATGGGTCTCGCCTTCGGTGCGAAGCTCTTCCGCGACACCTTCGCCCCTGCGGGGAAAAATCGCGCGCACCAGCATGCGTGCGGACCGCAGATCGAAAAGTCCGAAGCCGACCTGACCGGCATCGCACTCGACGACCGCATGCAACTCGCCCTCGGCGCGCTGCGCAACATGGGCCTGACGAAAAATTTCGCCCGCCTCGTGCTGCTCTGCGGTCACGGCAGCGAAACCGCGAACAATCCCTACGGCTCCGGCCTGGATTGCGGCGCGTGCGGCGGGCACGCCGGCGATGCAAATGCACGCGTCGGCGCTGCGATCCTCAACGACTCAGCCGTCCGCGCCGCACTAAGGGGACACGGCATACAAATTCTCGCGGACACGCACTTCCTCGCCGGACTGCACAACACCACGACCGACGACGTCACGCTCTTCGACCTCGACGAAGTCCCCGCCACGCATCAGAGCGATCTCGCCGAACTGCGAGGCTGGCTCGGCGCCGCATCGAAAGCCGCCCGCCGCGAGCGGGCCGTGCTCCTCGGACTCGACCGCACCGCCCCCAATCTCGACCGGCAAGTCCTCGCACGGAGCCGGGACTGGGCACAGGTCCGTCCGGAGTGGGGCCTCGCGGGTAACGCCGCCTTCATCGCCGCGCCGCGCCTGCGGACCAAGGCCGCGCACCTCGGCGGCCGCGTCTTTCTCCACAACTACGATCACCGCGCCGACACCGACGACAGCACGCTCGAACTCATCATGGTCGCACCCATGGTCGTGGCGAATTGGATCAACCTCCAATACTACGCTTCGACCGTGAACAATCGCGTCTTCGGCAGCGGCAACAAAGTCACGCACAACGTCGTCGGCACGCTCGGCGTCTGCCAGGGCAACGGCGGCGATCTGCAGACCGGCCTCCCGCTGCAATCCGTCCACGACGGCACGAAGTGGGTCCACGAACCACTTCGCCTCCACGTCTTCATCGAAGCCCCGCGCAACCGCATCGCCGGCGTCCTCGCCCGGCAGCCCGACGTGCGCGAGTTGGTGGAGAACGGCTGGCTCCTTCTCTTCGCGATCGAGGACGCAGGCGAATATTACTACCGCTGGCAACCCGGTGGGCGGTGGGAACCAGTCTCATGCCCATGACCGCGCATGCAGCAGGCAGGTTGCGCCGGATTCCGCCGGCAGGTCCATCTCGCTACCAAGGGCGGCTCGCTGCGCTTGCCACGAAACACGCCAAGGAGCGCGCCCTCGCGTGGCCACTTGGTCGCGGGCTTGGCCTTTCGTTGCGCGTGCCCGCCGACCTCGACACCGACATGCTCGGAACCTTCACCGGCGAAATCCCGCGCGAAGGCACGCCCGCCGAAGTCGTCCTCCGCAAGGCGCGCCTCGGCATGGCTGTGGCCCTGTTGCCATTCGGACTCGCCAGCGAAGGCAGCTTCGGTCCGCATCCCGTGATACCGTTTCTGCCGTCGCACTTCGAGGTGCTGGTCTTCGTCGACGACGAGAAAGGCTTCGCCGTTTCTCAGGAGATCCTCGCCACCGACACCAACTACGCGCGGCAGCAATGCACGAATCCAGAAGAAGCACTGACCTTCGCCAAATCCGTCCATTTTCCATCCCATACCCTCATCTTGCGTCCGTCCGGAAATCCCGACCCCGCGCTCATCCGCAAAGGTGTGAGCGACCCTGAATCTCTGCGTCACGCCGTGCATCAGGCGATCGAGCAATCGCCCGAACATGCGGTCAACATCGAAACCGACATGCGCGCCCACGCCAACCCGACGCGCATGCGGGTGATCCGCGATCTCGGCGCCCGCCTCGCACGACGCCTGCGCACCCTTTGCCCGGCATGTGACTGCCCCGGCTTCGGAAAGATCGGCGCGGAACCTGGTCTTGCCTGCGAGGACTGCGGCGGGCCGACGGAGCTAACCCTCCACGAGATTCACGGATGCCCACGATGCCAGGAGCAGCGCCGGTATCCCCGCTCAGACGGCCGCGCTGCTGCATCCGCTCAATACTGCCCACTTTGCAATCCCTGAAACCCAATCAAATGAAAGACAAACAACACTTCCAACTCATCGACGGAACCTTCACTCCCGCGGAATCATAGCGGGTTCTGCTAGCATTAGTGAGAAGCAAAATAGAATACCACAACCTGGAAAAAATGAGCAATGAAGAGCGTTTTGGCAGCGATTCATCCCATTCAGAAAAGCGCCTTGCCAAGCTTGTGTAACTGCAGAACGAGTTAAAGGAGTTTTTCGCATCTGCTTCTGGACACAAGGGAGCACGACGTGCAAATGGAGCAGATGCAGCGAGTGTTAGAATTTGGCTGTGGCTGTGGCCGCGTCTTTCGACACTGGCACAAAGTGACCGGGCCTGTCGCCCATGGATGCGATCGTAATTCTCAAATGGTGACGTGGTGTCAGCAATCCCTCTCCTTTGGGCATTACGATTGGCGATCTGAAGAAGGCGCAGGAACGAACCTGTGCGGAACCTATCATCCAGAAAGCTATATCAGAACTAAGTTGGCCCAGGGCCATCGGGTGGTGGATTTTATCCCGACGGGCACACGGGAGTTTATCTACCACGACATCTTTTTGTTCTCTAAGAGTTAGAAGATCGTCGCGAACTGGAATATGAATAATTAGGCTTGGACCGACATCGTTGAGCGAGTGAACGGCGCAGCGTTCAAAAAACCGAATTCCTATCAGTGAGACCAAGCAAAAATGAGCAAAAACGCTTCTAAGATCCGTTTTAAAGCGAAACTTTTGCGGCCGTCGGAGACCGCGAAGGCCGGCTCTTGGACCTTTCTTGCCCTACCAAAGAACGCCAGCGCAAAGCTGCCCTCGCGGGGCACGACGACGGTCGAAGGCACCATCAATGGCTTCCCTTTTCGAGCCACGCTCGAGCCAGACGGCCAAAGAAGCCACTGGCTCAGAGTGAACCGGAAAATGCGCGAAGCTGCGGGCGCAGACGCCGGGGACGTCGTCACGTTGGAGATCGCGCCGGCGGAAGTGGAACCGGAACCCAGGGTGCCGGCAGATCTGCGGCAGGCTCTTGCGGCCGTCCGGAAGGCGCGGGCGTTGTGGTCGGACATCACGCCCGTCGCGCGCAGAGATTGGATCCACTGGATCGCCTCCGCCAAGCGGCCCGAGACTCGCGTGCGCCGGATCGACAATGCCTGTGCGATGCTCGCCGCCGGGAAGCGACGCGTTTGCTGCTTCGATCGGTCTGGGTTCTATAGTAAAAACTTGAGCTCTCCTAGGAGACTGTTGAAATACTGGGATGGGCCGCGTTGCTGTTGATTTTGGCGTTGGCCAAGACGCGAAGCGCAGGGCCGATATCCGCAGCGATCTCGGCC
>Ga0209048_10003273_pt1 | contig 15767 bp, 14 predicted proteins | sample FrelakmetCRP12CR_FD_187146 | JGI IMG/M metagenome (GOLD analysis project Ga0209048, IMG submission 187146) | Freshwater lake sediment microbial communities from the University of Notre Dame, USA, for methane emissions studies - CRP12 CR (SPAdes)... | ecosystem: Environmental > Aquatic >... | reverse complement strand
TCCATGAAGGCCCCCACCCATCTTCGTTTCTGTTCGAGGATTTCACTTAACTTCTCTTCAGACAGGTCCAGCAGCCCCGCAGCACTGCGTGCGGTATCGCTTCCCATCTTGAGGACCGTTTCGTTTCGCAATCTGAGTGCGGTTTCAATAGTCCGGTAAAAGAGATACGTTTCCTTGAGCGCCGAGGCATCGAGAGGAGAGAGAATGCCTAATTCACCAAGGCGTCTGACGGCATCGAGCGTGCCTTGGACAATAAGCATCGGATGCAGGTTGCAATTCCTGAGTTGCAGGTATTGGACCGCGAATTCGAGTTCTCCGATACCGCCCGCCCCCAGCTTAATATCATGAATGCCTGCCGAAACCGCATCTTTCGAAAGCTCCCTGCAGATTCTCTCGCGCATATGTTTGATATCGCCAATAGTTATCTCGCCCGCTCTTTTCATCAGGACTTCCTTTTTCATTTCAACGAATAAGCGGATCATCCTGGTATCGCCGCTGATGGGTCGCGCTTTGAGCAAGGCTTGGAGTTCCCATGTTTGGGCGTTTTTGAGATAGTAATCGGCCATCCCTTTTGTAGAACTGACCAGCGGCCCTTTGCTTCCGTCAGGTCGGAGTCGGGTGTCGACTTTATAGGCGACGCCGTCCTTTGTATATGACATCAAAAGTTTAAGAAGATTCTCAGCGTCCTTTATGTCCCTCGCCTCCGGGTCATTCAGTGTGATGAAGACGATATCGAGATCGGAGTTGAAAATGATCTCCCTGCCGCCTAGCTTGCCGAATCCTGCGATGATCAATCCCATCGAATAATGGGCGGTAAGGGTCGAGAGCACGGCCTCGGCAACGGTACTGACGCCTTTCATCAGACGGACGACATCTATCTCTCTGTTCAGGAACAGGATGCCGAGCCTGATCTCTTCGAGCCTCCTGAAGAGCCTGATGGCTGTGGACTCGCCTTTCCGGTCGATGAAGAGTTCGAGTTCCTGCTTTGAAGCCGCGAGTGAATTTCTTTTGACGGCGCTCTGAACGAGTGATTCCATATACTCGGGGTTAGTCATGAGTATCTTCGAGAGATAGTCGCTGTGTGAGAAGACGAAGGTGTACCTGTCGATCATCTCCGGCCGCTGGAGAAGGGCCTCAAGATAGGACTCGCGCGCAGCAAGCAGGCTCGAAAAGCCGACAAGTTGGAGCAGCGCCGCATCAGGATTGTCGCCGTCGAGGGCCTTTTCGACAAATTGAGGTACAATCTCCTCCAGCAGACGGCGCCCCCTGATCGTCTGGAACGAGTATATGTTGTTGCGGACCTGCATAAGATAGTGGATTGCTTTCCCTACATCTTTTACGCCGTGTTTTGACAGTTCCTCTTCAAGGGGCTGTTTGATGGGCATTTCAACATCCCAGAAGATACGGCTCAGAATACCCTCGCTCGTCTCTTCTTCCGATGACGGCACACGGCGGCCCTGGAAGAGCGAATCGTAAATCGAGCGGACTTTCTTTCTCCTTTTATCGAGTTCGAAGAGGAAATCTTTGCGTCCGGCATAGCCCATCTTCCTTCCGAGTATCTCCAGGTCCTTTTCTCCTGCAGGCAGGCTATGGGTCTGCAGGTCGTTCATCTGCTGGAGTCGGTGTTCGAGGGTCCGTAGGAAAAGATAGTTATCTGAAAGATGGCGGAGGTCATCATAGCCGATGAGGCCTTTCTGCACGAGGCGGTGCAGGGCCTTGAGCGTACTCCTTTCCCGCAGGATAGGTTCCTTTCCTCCGTACATGAGCTGGAAAATCTGGATGAAGAATTCGATCTCGCGTATTCCCCCAAACCCGCGCTTGATATCCCGGCTGAAAGTCCCGCTCTTCAGTTGCTCGACCTGAGACTTCATGCGCTTTATCTCATCAATAGTATCCAGGTCGAGATACTTCCGGTAGATGAATGGTCTGACGGTCAAGAGGAATTCTTTGCCAAGGGCCTCATCGCCCGCCACCGGCCGTGCCCTCAACAGAGCGGCCTTTTCCCATAATTGGCCCCACGACTCATAATAATCTTCGTATCCGCGCAGAGAGAGCACCAGACTGCCGCGCTGTCCTTCGGGCCTTAGCCTGAGGTCGACCCGGTAAGCGAATCCGTCTTCCGTATTCGATGAAATGAACCTTGTGAATTCCTCGACGAGTTTTACGTAATACTCAAAGGCCGATACCCTATTTATCGTAATGCCGGGAATTGAGGAGACGCCGGCGGTCTCTCCCTCTTCGCGGTAAACGAAGATGATGTCCACATCAGAGCTGTAATTGAGTTCCTGCGCGCCGAGCTTTCCGAGGCTGATGAGGGCAAGTGCGTTGCCTTCAGGCCTTCCGTACCGCTGGTGCAGAAAAGATTCTACAAAATGAAGCGACTCTCTGAGTATGATATCCGCCAAATTGCTCATGTCGTACATGATGTCCGGAAGTTCGGCAAGATGCAGTATGTCCTGAAGGGTGACGATAATCTGCTTGTCTTTGCGAAAGCGACGGATGGCCTTCATTCCTTCATTCAGCGAAGAGCACAAGTGAAGCGCTTGACGCAATTCAACGGCAGACGCGTGGGCATCAAGGGGCTCTTGAAGACATTCGAGGGCATTAATAAGTCGACCGGGATACTGCATGCAATAATTCGCAAGAAACTGGCTGTGGGAAAAAAGCGCAGCGATACGGTCATAATGTTCTTCCACGCGAGGCCGCAATTCGGGATGCTCCGAGAGAAAAGTATGGATATTCTTGACCGCTCTTTCAGGGTCGGGCAGGTGCGAGGGGTCTTTCACATCTATTTGCCTGAACGCCATAGCCGCGGGTCAAGAGCATCGCGCAGCCCTTCGCCCACAAGGTTATAGCTGAGTACGGTGATAAGGATGGCGAATCCGGGATAGAGCGAGAGCCACCACGCGACGGTGATATAATCTTTCCCCGATGCGAGGATATTGCCCCAGCTTGGCTCCGGGGGCCGAATGCCGAGGCCCAGGAAAGAGAGTCCGGATTCGACGAGGATCGCACCTGCCACACCAAAAGTCGCAGATACAAAAACCGGTGAAAGCGCATTGGGAAGGATATGCCGGAAGATCACTCTGAAGTCATTCGCTCCGATCGCTTTTGCCGCAAGAACGAAATCTCTCTCCTTAAGGCCGAGTATCTCAGCCCTGACGAGCCGCGACACATCCATCCAACCGGTAAATCCTATGACAATCATGATAGTTGAAATGCTGGACTCAACAACAGCAATGATGGCAAGGATCAGGAAAAAAGTAGGGAAGGCGAGCATGATGTCCACGAACCTCATGAGGACCGCATCGGTTTTCCCTCCGTAGAAACCCGAGAGAGCCCCGATGATTATACCGATCGATATCGCGATGCCGACCGCAACAAAGCCGACCTTGAGAGAAACGCGGCTGCCCCAGATCATACGCGAGAGGACATCGCGTCCGAGCTCGTCGGTGCCGAGAAGATGGGAGATCCCTGGTGCAGAAAGGACATTGTATACATCTATCGCAGTAGGATTGTAAGGAGCGATCAGAGGAGCGGATACCGCCATTGTAGCAATGGCAAGAATAACGAAGAGGCCGGCGACGGCAAGGCGGTTTTCCTTGTAGCGGTCCCAGATAATCGAGATCATCTTTATTCCCTGCTTATCCTGACCCTTGGATCGACCAGGGCATAGGATATGTCGGCCAGGAGGTTGCCGACGAGAGTAAGTATAGCGCCTATCACGAGGATGCCCATGATTGTCGGGTAGTCTCTGGACATTGTCGACTGGTAGAAGAGCTGGCCCATTCCGGGGATTGAGAAGATCGTCTCGAAGATGACCGCGCCACCGATGAGGCCCGGAATGGAAAGGCCGAGGATTGTCACAACCGGCATGAGTGCATTTCTCAGTGCGTGCCGTACGATCACCTGTGCTTCCTTTAACCCCTTGGCTCTTGCTGTCCTGATATAGTCCTGCCCGATGACTTCAAGCATGCTCGACCGGCTGTACCGGCTCAATCCGGCAATGGCACCGAAGGCACTGATCCCAACCGGAAGGATAAGGTGTCTGGTCCAGTCCGCAAGCCTTTCGAGAAAGCTCATGCCCGAAACGTCGATGCTCTGGATGCCGGAGATGGGCAGCCATCCGAGGGTTACGCCAAAGACGTACATGCACATAAGGGCAAGCCAAAAATGCGGAGTAGAGAAACCAATAAAGACAAAAAGGGTAGAAAGCTTGTCGAAGAGAGAATGTTGTCGCGTAGCCGAAAGCACGCCTACAGGAACGGCGATGCAAAAAGTGATAATGAGCGAGAGGATATTAAGGGTAATCGTGATGGGGATCCGTTCCGTAATTTTATCGATCACCTTCTTGTCGTCAACAAAGGACTTGCCGAATTCGAGCTTCACGAACCTTTCAAGCCAATCAATGTACTGGATATGGAGAGGCTTGTCGAGCCCGTAGAGCTTCTTCAGGTTCTCCCGTGCCTGGGCGGATGCCTTGAGTGACATTTCGGTCTCGACCTCCACCGGCCCTCCTGGTGCAAGATGGATAACGGTGAAACTGATGAGGGTGATGCCGAAGATGAGAGGGATCATAAGCAGCAGGCGCTTTACGATATATGAAAGCATATATGTAAGTTAATTGATGGGGCGCCGAAAGTCAATAATTGTGCAAATCGATCCCGTAGGTTATTTCGCAGCGGGTGCTGTCCGCGGTTGAAAGCGTTTCTCGACCTCTTTTAATATATCGGCCTTCAGTTTTGTGAGCTCTTGTTTAAACAGATCGTTAGAAAGTAATTCCTCAGGTATGGAATTAAATCTTTTTTCGATTGTCTCGCCAAGCTCGCGGTTCTGCTTGTCGAATGAGGCCTGGGTAGCGACCGCTGCCTCGATAAGCCGGTCGACTTTTTCGTTGTTTGCCGCAAGTTTATCGTCGATTGCCTGAAGAACTTGGATTACCTGATCGAGTCTATCAGCACTTAACTTTGTTGAAACGGCATTGAACTGAACAAGGTCCAACAGTTGACCTTCGCATACACCGGAAACAGCATCCGCTGTGGGCGGTGCATATTTGCCCAGGCAAACTTGTGGTCCCATCGGACCCCTTAAAAAAGTGTATCCTTCAGCTTCTTGAGCTTGGGACTGGATTGACGGGACCATGATGAAAAGCGCAAGCCAGATCGAAGCAAAATAAATTACCTTTTTCATACATCCTCCTCATTTGAACCTCTGAGCAGTTTTTGAATGTTATTTATATTTATAACAAACAACAGTGGGCGTGTCATTATCCGTCAATAAAATATTGTGAAGGGTAGGTGGAAATTCCGGGTAGGTTGGGACGCCAAACAGATTCATCGCATATAACGGCCACATTGCGTTGAGGAGATACCGACGGCTCGGGTCTCAAGTACAGCTCAAAATCATGCATCCGTAACTATCGAGACGCACACTTAAATTGTCACAGAGCCGATCGATTTCGATCGGCTCTGTGCATGACAGGGATTACCTGTCCAGATCCTGAGCGCACAGGCTTAACTGGCCTTTCTTGTGGCAATTTTCTATGGCGACATAAACTTTTTCCGCCAAAATCTCGTGAACCGCGGCTGTCGGGTGAATGCTGTCCCAAAATAAATAAGCATCTGGGTTATTACACACCACGCCGGCTGTTTGCTCATCCCCCGAAAAACAAGGGTCCATCACGTCAGTCAAGCCGTATCTTTGAGGGTAGCCATATACATTGTTTAGAAGAGCAAATGTATTTACCCGCAGGATATTGAGGCCATTATACTGGGGCAAAAGCCTGTCTAACATCTCATTGAATTCTTTCGAAAGATGCGTGGCATACTTCGAAATACCGGGAATGGATGACTCCATGCTGATGACCTCAGGCGTTATTCCTAAATCGGGAACATTGAAAACCAGAATATTTTCTGCCCCTTCTTGTTTAAGCATCCTCAGGGCAATTTCTATGTTGCGAATCGCTTTCTGCAAAGGCCGGGAGTTTTGAGCGGCGATAGCATCCCTAATATCATTGCCACCGATGAAAACGACGAACAGGGCGTGCTGATTACGATCGAAGTCAGCGCGCGAGGTTTTTCCCCTGAAAGATTGCACTTGCACAAGCATATCTTTCGTCCTCGCGTCCCCGACCGCGAAATTGTTCCCGCCCATCAGCGAAGCTATCAGATTGATGCCTAATTTTTGGGCCAAATCATCGGCATAATTTGGACCATTAGAAAAACGACCATCATAATAAGGCGGACTGATCGGAACTCCCATAAGCAAATAGCTGTTTCCGGAATCCGACAAGCTGTCTCCGAAGACAACCAGGTCGCTGTAAGTAACCGCGAATACTGGACAACAAAAAACCAGCAAAACAAAAAGTACTACGCACAAAGACTTTACTTTCATAAAAATCCTCCCCTGATTGATTTGTCATAATACTCATCCATCCAGCTCATGTGAGAACGCACCACGATAGTGGTTAGTACAGGGTTATTCTAATAATTCCCTGCCATGGCACCAAAAGAAAGCTGCCAATTTCACTCTTCTGCATTTTACTTTAATTACTATCACAGTGCACACAGCTTGTCAAATAATAGTTTCATTTAATGCCTCTATTGAACAAACTGGCCACCTGTTATTTTATTCATCTGAATCTTATGAAATAGGTAAGTAGTGACAGCGATTAATTGCGGCTTCCAGCTAATAGTCACTCGTCTATATCAAAAAGATTTGTAAAAGTAACCTTCGCACTCTTGAAACGGCCGCTCTCAATGGATGTGTTCAATAAAAGGCGTGAGCCTCAGCTTCTCACATGGAAGTAATCGCGATCGTGATTGACAATGTAAAGACGCTTTGATTTTAACCGTAATAATCATGCTTCTAATCTCACACCCGCCGAGAAGAAGTAATTAACACCGCAGGCGGCTCCAGCCAGCCGTTTGTTTCGTATGCAACTCCGCAAAATCAAGAGGGCTCAATTGATGTCTTATGCCATCGCGCAGAAGAACGTCCGCTACAGGCTGCGTGAACGATGTGGTTCACATTCTTTCATAATTCCTTCATAACCAGTTCATAGTTATTTGATAATGTTGAATCAGATTATTTAAGAGGTTTTACCTCGCAAACCCTATGGCCCTTAAGGAGCAGTCATGAAAAAGATCATTGGCACAATTCTCACGGGAAGCATCGTATGTATGTTCGCAGTCGCCCCGGCATTTGCCGCGAATAACGATCCTGGCATAGACCAGAGGGAGATCAACCAGCAAAACAGAATCGACCAGGGTATTCAGAGTGGCCAATTAACTCCGCGGGAGGCTGGAAAGCTCGAAGCCCAGCAGACCAGGATCAAGCAGAGAGAAGAACGCATGGCCGCACGAGATAACGGTAATCTCACAGCGAAGGACAAGGCAAAGCTCACAAGGCAGCAGAACAGAGCCAGCAGAAATATCTATAAAAAGAAACACAATGATAAGACCGCGAACGTCGGAAAATAGCGCCATCTATGGCCAGTGCAAAAGAGAGATTATTTGTGTATATGAGCGGGTCGTACTGTACCTATAGAGACCCGATCCGCTCATTACCGATGACTATGCAGCTCGCGTTTTCATCCAGACGCAGGAAACTCTTCCCACGGGTCGACATTCGGTTGCATAAATCGTTTGCCAGAGTGGCAAATACTTTTATCTGCAGTGCAGTGGTCATGACACTGGCTTGGGGCTGGGGTATCTGGCTCGCACCGCTTAATGCCGATGCCTCCAGCGAAAACGGCCTGATATTTTATGCTGAAGCCGGCCGGCCTCGGGCAGAAGCCGATCAGAAATACAACCTTCAATTAATCGAGGATACGGATACCAACAAGCAAACACAAGAACATCAGCCGGTTACGGACACGACCAATGAGATCCTCAGCCGGAAGAATCATGAATGAAGGGTTAGAGCATTTCACAATTCCTACGTTGCCTAAGCATAATTATCTGTTATTTTATTAAGGTGTAGTAAAATAACGAATCATGAAAGGAGGGCCGAGAAAGCAGAAAGCCTGCATATTGTAGCCTTATACATGATATCAGCAGACCGTAATATTTTATTATGGGAATTAAAATGGCCTGAAAGACGGAGGACATTATGGTAGCCAAGAAGATTGTTGTTATAGTCCTGGTAGTGGGACTGATGATCGGCGGAGCAGTCTCTTGCCATGCAATGGAGCAACCCCATATGGTAGCAGCAATGGACCATCTCAGGGCGGCTAAAGCCGAGCTGGAAAGGGCAGAACATAACAAAGGCGGCCACAGGGTCAAAGCCATCGAAAATATAAATAGAGCCATGGAACAAGTCCAAAAAGGGATAGAAGCTGGCGAAAGAGGACGATAACAGATCTGGGCGGACCGGATACACAATTATTGTTACAGGGTAAGGAGGCGCCAATGAAGAGGGCATTAATTGTAGGCTTGTTGCTGAGCTTACTTTGCACTGTATCGGCCTGTGTCCACGAGCAAAGGGCAGGGCCGTATCTCGTAGACAGTCATGATATAGTCGTCCGAGCGGACAATCAGCAGCATAGGATTGACGAAGGGATAAGGTCAGGGCAACTTACCAGACACGAAGCCAATATGCTGCAGGATAACCTGAATTATATCAGGAGTGAGTTTTCGCGGATTTCAGTTAATAATCGATTGACTCAGCACGAACATGAAAGGCTGAATAGGCTGCTCGATCAAAATAGTGAAATGATTTATCGTGAAAAACACAACGAAATCAGACGATTATATCAGGATTAGGGCAAAATGCGTGGGGAGATCAGCTTTTTGTCTCCCCACGCATTGATAGCACTGCCAAATGATCCTACCCCGAAATGACGAACACCAGGAAAGGTTAGGTAATGATCTTAACCCGAAAAAGTGGACACCCAGTTGAGTTGCATGCGGAAATACTCAGGATGTTTTTCAAAATAGCAGTAGAGTAATTAACAACTTAATCCGAAGTAATAGAAGTAACGCTGACTAATAAAAAATGGAGGATACGCCCATGCCGGAAGGCCCAGAGATTGAGACCGAAAAGCTTGAAGAGACGATTAAAGAGGAACTCGATCATGAAGGGGGAGCATTCCTAAAACAGATCGCCCTTACTACTGCAATTCTTGCCGTTCTGGCGGCCATTGCTTCACTTCAGGCCGGAAGTACCATCAATACAGCTCTCGTCCTAAAAACGGAAGCTGTGAGTCTCCAGTCGGAGGCATCTGATCAGTGGACCTTTTACCAGGCAAAAGGGATTAAGTCGGCTCTTCAGGAGGCCTCCAGCACGCCGTGGCTTGCTATCGGAAAGGAACCCCCCGCCCATTACAAAGAAACGATGAAGCGCTACAGCGAGGAACAGGCGGCAATTCAAAACAAAGCACTGGAAAAGGAACATCAGAGGGATGAGCGGTTGAAGGAGTCGGACCACTTTCTCCACAAACACCATAGTTTTGCTGGTTCAGTTGCCCTTTTGCAGGTTGCAATTGCTTTGGGAGCCGTGGCGGCTCTGACCCGCTTCAGGCTGATCTGGTTTGGCTCGATGTTAGTTGGCGGCACTGGCATAATAATTTTTGCTCTGACCATGTTCGGCTAAACAATTATGAAGGATCAGGAGAAAAGGATTACCTGGTCTTTCCTCAGCTGAGTAAAGCTCTCTTCCGGCAGATGGAAACTGTTTTTGAAAATCCTGTTCATCACAGAGACGATCTGACGGAATTTGTAGGCATCATGGTGAGAGTCTCCCTTTTGTTCAGACGCGTACCAGCTCTGCTCATCCGATATGCGCAGTTCAACACTGAGCGTATGCTGCTGAGTTATTTTACTGATCTGATCCCTCTTGGAATATGAGGGTGTTCCGGGAATCATGATCTCGTTTGTTTCAGTTGTGCGGTGGATAGGGAGTGAAAAGATGATTTTACACTGAAACTTTTTATGGCCTGAAGACGAATGTACGTTCTTGGCAGCATTGACATTAAGAGCATCATAGAATTTTGTTGTATTGGAAAGTAGTTCTTTTTCCTCCGGCACCTCATCTTTGCCCTCGCTCCGCGAAAGGCTGATCACAAGTCTTCGTGTCGCTTCCATCATATCTTTCGGATTGTCGAATAGCGTCTGGGTTATTGAATGGGAAACGGTATTTTCCTGGAGTATGACCCCTCTCTTCTGTAATGCATGAAAAAGCATGAGCGTGTCATCCCTGCTCTTCAGAATAAAAGTGATTGCAAGGATATCCCTTATATCGTACACTTCTCCTTCTACATTCTTCCCCAACTTGGTAAACATACTTTCAGGGCTCTTCAATCTGGCCTTGATCTCGGCAATGTCAACTTCAACCCCGTCCCCGCTATTGAAAACCAGGCAGCCTTTTTTTGTATCAGCGAGCATCGATTCTTTCAGTTTATGGAAAAAGGTGGATATCTTCACAAATGCCCTTTGTGCGTATTCACTGTCCGGAAGATGTCCTGGATTTCCCCAGTCGTAATGATATAAGTCATCAAGGCTTTGTCCCTGTTTTTCGAGAAAGACACCTAACTGGGCATAATCGTTAATATCTTGGCTGTCCTCTTCAATTGACTTGATCAGGTGTCCCATCTTAAGAATGGAGCAGGCCGTCTGCTGCCATTCAATCGGTATCTTCATAGTTGTTCCCTTATAGCCCTTGAAAACATGAGGATATTTTCTCGATGATGCAAGAAGAAAGAGATGTCGAGGATCTTCGTTGAGTAAACGTCGTAATCCCATGCTCTTCAAAATATTTTGCGTTTCGTCGATACTCCGCAGGCAATCACGATAAAGACTGCTGTTGCTGGAATTCAGGGCAGAGAGCTTCTCCAGTTGATCCCTGCAAAAAGGAAACATCCAGTCAAGAAAATAATTATAAACCTGTTCAATATACTTCTGAGCCCTCTGTTTCTCACTCTCCCGCAATCCCGTGCTGCCAAAAGTATCGAACCCCCGGTTGCCCATCATTTTGGAAGCCTGTTCGAGGGCCACTTCATAATTTACCGCACGCAATAATAGAAATGGAGTCATCTCGATTCTATCCAGGATGGAACCGAATATTTCGTGATAGAGTTCCTGGTGTGATGATAGGTATTTCATGTCCTATTGTCCCGGTAAAAACCTTGCCTCTGGAGGGATCAGGCAGCCTTGTTGAATGTTCTTGATCACCTCATTATTATAGCCTATGAAACCGGATTAAAACTCGGGGAATAAGGGGTTCATAAAAATAGTGATTGGCAGTGTCATACGGAATTCGGACCCAGACAAAAAACAGATCGAGTTGTCAATCGGTTATGTTATCTTATAATAAGGACGCACTTCACCTGAAAGAAGCCATTGCCTTTTGGGGGGAGGCGAAGCGGAACGATTCATGAGGGGCCTGGAAAGTGTCAGGGGGAGCTTTCTAAGGAGTGGTTGCTGCATTCGAGCGATAACAAATAACCCGGTGTTGATATTTTGTAAATAGCGTATGGATGAAAATATAGTTTTACAGAAAAAGCTCATTGATAAAATAGTAATGAATATTAGCGAGCATGAATTGCGTAACAATATTTCCGGCGAAAAGAGAACGTATTCGGATATATACAACGATATCAACAATACGATTGAATTCGCGTCACGGGCTCATAAAGGTCAATGGCGTAAAAGTGGCGAGCCGTATATATTCCATCCTTTGACCGTAGCCCTTATTGCCGCAGAAAATGGAATGGTGGATAAGATTTCAATAGACGGTTGCCTTCTTCATGATGTCATTGAAGACGGAGGAGTCAGCAGGCTTGAACTCTCGACGTTGTTCGGAGAAGAGGTTGCAGAGATAGTAGAAGGCCTGACAAAAATCAAAGCGCACATAGACCAGTCCTACGATAAATTGTTTTCGCATACTGTTAACAACCCGCGAGTTGCCTACATCAAAATATTTGACCGATTGCATAATCTTAGAACATTGCAGCCACACAGATATGAAAAACAGGCCTCTATTGCTACAGAGTCTATGGATATCTACTATAAGCTCTGTATAAGACTCTGTCTTACTGACATCGCAAATGAAATAGAACGCCTTTGTGCCCCAATTCTCTATCCAATCAAATTCCCTGTCTTCTCTGCGAGACTGCTGCAAATTCAGGAACAGGCACCTCCTGTCGTGGATACTTTTAAAATGAATATTCTCGAGAAATGCTATGAGAATGATGTCAGGATAAAAAAGATCAGAATCCAGTGGAAGCCATTTCTCGACATGGATGATTACAGTTTTATGCAGATCCCTAATGTCTTATTGTTCAAGCTGGTCGTTGACTCTATTGAGAATGCCTATAAAATTATTTGGCTTATAAACACGAGTTACAATGCAGCAGGAAATATTGAAGATAACATCTCTGTGCCGAAATTCAATAACTTCAGAGGAATTTTCTATCCCGTTGTTGTAAATGGTATTAAGATCCCATTGCTCATTACCACAGAAAGATTTAATGAGTTCAATAGAAAAGGAATTCTTGTGTACGGCAGTTTCAGCAAAGATACCACGATTAACAGAAAACTGATGGAGCATCTTCAGGAGTATCTGGTGAGCGAAAGCAACTTTCTCGATGTGAAGACACTCATTTCTTTCATAGACAAAGATGAAATGCGGGTCTTTGCAAAGGATGGGAAAACTATTGTCGATCTTAAAAAAGGGTCTACCGTGCTTGATTTTGCTTTCAAGATACATTCAGATATAGGCTTAAGGGCGGATTATGGAGTAGTCGATGGGGTGCGCGTTGGATTGGGACATGAGCTGAATAATGGTAATGTCGTGCGTGTATACACAAAAAATACTATTACGGCCACGGAGGAATCGCTCAAGAAGTGTATCGCTCCCAAATCGCAAAGGATACTAAAAAAATACTTTGAGAATTATCATGTCGAAGTTCTCTTCACTCTGGCAACGCAATATGTACTGTCAATATTATCCCGTTATAACGTACCGGCAGACAGGTTCTGGTTAAAGATGCGAGAGCAGTACGCTTCGGAAAAAGAAATCAGTGAAAGGGTGATAGAAGTCCTGCGCGCTGCTTCGGAAGCTGAAAAGCTCTTGTCAGAGCTTCAGTTAATTGACAAAGAGCTCGTCACTCCCTTACAGAAAAAGGGTGAGTCTTTTTCGAAGGTCTGGAATATCTTTTCTTCGAGTCAAAAAGAGGTCCTGATGGAACTCAATTTTCTTGATGAGTGCTATTTGTTCTGTCCTTTTTGTGTGCCCACTCTGAGCGATTCGCATCATAAGGGTATCCTTCACGAAACACGGTTTATCGTTCATACCCGCGACTGCAGAATAGCGAACAATTATGATCAGCAGAGCATATTCGCAGTTGCGATCAGGAAGGATATTAAAATAGACGGTCTGATTTATATGAGAATAGAAACAGAGGATGTTTCCGGCATCACTTATGCGATATCTTCCGTATTTAGGAGCTTAAACCTTGAGATCTTCAACGTGGAAAATGACCGAACGAATGCGCTCTATCGGTTGGCCTTTTATCAGAAAGATCCCGTTACTATTTCTTCTTATCTCGAAAAGCTGCGCAGAATTCAGGAAATCAGAAATATCGTAATAAGCAAAAAGAATGTCTTCGGTATATATCCTGAAAAGATACTAAAGGGCGGGGACCGGCGAGCTGGTCAGACTTAGCCGGTTCCCGCCCTTGATGGTCACGTTGCTCATCAATAGTTGCAGGGCTGCCTTTTATCCGACTTTTTCGAAGGCCTCCTTTGACGCGCGGCATACCGGGCAGATCCAGTCTGCGGGAAGATCCTCGAACTTTACTGCTTCAATATCTTCTTTGTAGAGCCATTTGCAGGCGGCACAACGCCAGAGTGCTCCGTCCTGCCGGTCGCTATTTTTTGCCACAACCTCCCAGCCCCGAGTGGTCCATTCTTCGATACGTGGGGGATAGAACCCGGAATAGATGGTTTTGTCGCGTGCATCGTCAAAGGTTACCTCAATGGTAAGGTCTCCTTTTCTAACCGTGTAGCCCCACGTGAAGTTCTCCTTCGTGTCCGCTGTTGTGGCCTTTGCGGTGAAGCTGAAGATGTTGCCGGTCCGTTTGACCTTTGACCAGCTGAAGCAGCAGCGAAGCACTGACGTGCAGCCGCACTTGCCCCCTTTGATTTCAAGCCCGTCAATCCTGAAGCCACCCGGCGCTTTTTCGATGGTAATATCCATAGTTCCTCCCGATAAGTTTATAGGTATGATGCATTGGCGGTCATTCCCGTTCATCGTGCATCCCTTTCAATCGGAAGATTGGTAAGAAACCGCACTGGCAGGAATAAAACACGCAATGGTTTTTTTGATCGTATAAATAATGTAGTATGTTTTGAGGCAAGGTGCAAGTATCTGTGCGGCAAATACAACGCCACCGCAGCCGGCAGTGAGGCTGGCGTTTGCGGAGACCAGGCGGAATCCTTACAATAAAAGAATGCGCTAAACACAATTTAATCGAGGTAATAAATGAAATCCAGTGATTCTTATTTATCGTCGAACGAAACTCTTCAGACCATCAAAAACCGCAGGAGTATCCGTGTCTTTACGAAGGATGAGATTCACGACAGTCAGATCGACATCCTCCTTGCGGCTGCGAATGAAGCCCCTTCGGCCCATAATCAGCAATCGTGGCGTTTCATCGTCCTGCGAGGCCGCAAGAAGCAGGAGCTTTCCGATCTGGTTGCTGCAAGGTCCGATGGGTTTCCCCGGCCTGCATCGACCCTCCTTCGCATGGCGGCGCGAAGCATTGCAACCGCGCCTGTCGTCATAGCCGTTGCCAACACCGGAGATCTCATTGCGCACGGTACTGAACTCTTCAAGGTCAACAAGGAGATGGCCAGTGACTTTTTCAGGACCATGGAGATACAGAGCTCCGCCGCGGCCGTCGAAAATATGCTCCTTGCCGCAACGTCAATCGGTCTCGCAACAGTCTGGCTCGGAATACTTTTTTTAATCAAGAATGAAGTGCTGCAGTTCGTTGGAGAGCCTGCCGGTGAGTTTATGGCCGTGGTGCCCGTCGGCTACGCAGCGAAGTCGGGCAGCGGTCCCCAAAAAGAACCCTTCGAAATGAAAGTCAAATATCTCGATTGATCTCTTTACCGCGCGCGGAATTCACACACCGTTAGCTTTGATTTCTTATTCCATTTCGATGTCGTCGAAGCCCTGATACAGCGGAGAGGTTTCTGAGTAGTAATCGATGTCATTATCCGCCTGTTCCTTCAGACCTTTGTAGGCGAAGGTAACGAGAGCAGCAGCTGCAACCCCGGCCGCGGCTCCAAAGAGGCCGCCGAGTTCAGGCTTCCTGCGGTTCGAGAGGATGCCCGCCGCCGCCCCTGTGGCCGCTAAAATACCAAGTAAAAGTAAATATTTTGATTCTTTCATGTGATCTGTCTCGTTTGGTTTTATTTAAAATTAGACCCTTTAAGATACCATGTCTGAAGGAGAGACATAAAGTTTTATCTCTCATGTCGAAATAGTATAAAATACGTTTCATGAAAGCAACCAAGAAATTGATTGTCATCGGCGACCGGGTGCTTGTCGAGCTTGACGAGAGCAGGGAGCGGACGTCGACGGGGCTTTATCTTCCGCCAACGGTGAAGGAAAAGGAGAAGGTCCAGGGAGGATATATCGTCAAGGTGGGGCCGGGCTATCCGGTGAGTGATCCCAACACGCTGGCTGACGAGCCCTGGTCAACCAAAAAGAGAGAAGACCTCAAATACATCCCGCTCCAGGCAATGGAGGGAGATTAC
>Ga0209048_10003272_pt1 | contig 15768 bp, 9 predicted proteins | sample FrelakmetCRP12CR_FD_187146 | JGI IMG/M metagenome (GOLD analysis project Ga0209048, IMG submission 187146) | Freshwater lake sediment microbial communities from the University of Notre Dame, USA, for methane emissions studies - CRP12 CR (SPAdes)... | ecosystem: Environmental > Aquatic >... | reverse complement strand
CCCATACCTGCACCGTTCTATCATAACTCCCGGAAGCGATACGCGTGCCATCGGGCGACCACGCTACTGTAGTCACCGTATCAGTATGCCCACGATAGAGGTAAATGTGCTCACCATTTACAGCGTCCCATACCTGTACCGTTCTATCATAACTCCCGGAAGCGATACGCGTGCCATCGGGTGACCACGCTACTGTAGTGATAAACCCAAGTTGAGCATTAAAATGCCCTCGATAGATATAGGCATGCCCACCATTGGCTGCGTCCCACACCCGCACAGTTTTACCAGCACTCCCCGAAGCAATACGTGTGCTGTCGGGCGACCACGCCACCGCTGTAATCGGATCTGACGTCTGAAATGCCCCCCAAGGAATCCCAAAATTATTGGCGAAGACAGTCCGGCCGGTAGAAGGGTTCCAGATATACACAACTCCATCATCGCCTGCCGAGGCGATACGACTCCCATCCGGCGACCACGCCACCGTGAGCACGGGATTGCCTGGGGCGAAGGTGACGATATGACCACCATTGGCTGCATCCCATACCTGAACATGACCTCCCCCACTGCCCGCTGAAGCAATGCGCTTGCCATCCGGCGACCATGAAACCTGTACTACGATATCTCCAGCGTGCCCATGATAAGTGAAGACATTCCGGCCTGTAGAAGCGTCCCAGATATATACATTTCCGTTTTCGCCCGCCGAGGCGATTCGACTCCCATCCGGCGACCAGGCCACTGTGAAGACAGCTGATGTATCGTGGGAGTAGGTGAGGCTATTGCTTCCATTCGTTGCGTCCCACACCTGTACTGTCCTGTCATCACTCCCAGAAGCGATACGATTGCTTTCAGGCGACCAGGCCACTGCGCGCACATTTCCTGCGTTCGTTCTGTCAATGTAGAGGACCGCTCCCAGGGCAAACCTGGAAGAGCTTTTTTTTCGCCTGCTATTAAGGAGCAATGACCAGGCGATACTATTTCCTACGATCAGTACAGTTGTAAGACCTACCAGGACAGCACGTCGTGAGTGCAGAGTTGCGGTGGAGACCTGTCGGGGCAAGTCGGCCGGCGCGCGCGCGAACTGGTCATGTTCACTTGATCCAGGCTCAAGTTCGTCGTGGCTTACTCCGCGCCTGCGTGCCCACCTGCGTTCGTACAAGGCGTCCCTGGTTGCCCAGAGACAGCCGAAGAAGAGCAGCGAGGCCAGCAGTATGCATGCTCCACGTATCCAGACAGGGACGTTAAGCCCCACCAATGCTGTCAACGGTGTTGAAAGGATCTGAATGACAACACGAGTTGTGAGCTGTGTCGGGTCTGCATGGGTCAATTGGATGAGATTCCAGATGATACCCACCAGATAGCCAAAGAAAATGCTACAGCCGGCGAGCAATGCCAGGCGCAGCACGCGCAGTGAACCCCTTCGGGGATACCGCTGGAGGACGCGATATTGCACAGCGCGACCTCCGTCATGCTCAGCATCCAGACGCAGCAATTCGTCGCTCTGTTGCTCTTGTTTTCCATCTTGCTGGACAGCGTTACTTGTTGCTTGAGGGAATGTGAGTACCCGGGCATCTAAGGCGTCTGAAGTACTCTTCTCCGAGATATGTGTAGGGATGTTTGTAGCAGTTTCCGCAAAACGATCAGGATAGTTTTCCTGCAGGAAGAGAGCAGCCCTGCGCACCGACTCGTCCTCATCCTGAAGGGCTTGAGTGAAGGCAGTTTTTGGAATGTACCCTTCATGTGTTCCCAATGCGAGCAGCGCCATTTCTCGTACCTGCCATGCGCTGTCCTGGAGAGTCGCCAGCAAGGGTTCTTTAGGGACGCGCTCTCCCAATGTTCCTAGTACCCGAACTGCTACCACACGTACTGATTCATCTTCATCATGAAGCGTAGGCAACAAAGGTTCTACAGGTGCCTGATCTCCCAGCATACCCAGAGCCTGTACGACTGCTGCACGCACGAGCCAGATCGGGTCTTGAAGCGCTTCGACCAGGGGAGTTAAGGCTTGCGGATTCGCGAGAACTCCTAGTGCATGTGCTGCTGCTGCGCGCACCGCCTCATGTTCATCCTTTAAAGCATTGATGAGGCGTTCCATTGGGGCACGCGCGCTATATTTTTCCAACTTTTGGACTACTGCCACACGCACTTGCCATTCACTATTTTCGAGTGTTGCAAGCAGTTGCGTCTCGTCCATTTCAGGTAACAGTGAGGGGCGTCCCAGCCGCATGCGATTGAGAATTGCAGTAGCAGCGGTAACAGTTAGCGAATTTTCATCATCGCTTACTGATTCCGTCTCCTGAAAGCTATTCCCTGATGGGTGATAATGATTATCCTGGGATTCCATCACGTTATCGTACCTCGTTCATCTGTGATTCCTGTTGTTTGCGAAGCAGTTCTATACCACGATGTACATAGAATTTGATCGTTCCGATGGACTTGTTGAGTATGTTGGCTGTCTCCTTGTAGCTAAGATCCCCGAAAAAGCACAGGCTGATCGCATCACGGTAACTTGGAGCCAGCGTGGCTACCAGGGCCTCAAGTTCGCGTCGACGTTCAGAACTTTCCACTACTAGCTCTGGTTGATTTTGCCAGTCTGAGTCTTGTTCAGTCAGATCCCCATCCTCTAGCAATTCATAAGAGAAGGTCTGAAGTTTAGATCGACTGATGTAGTTGCGTGCGACGTTTAACGTTACTTTATACAGCCATGGGCGTAGATTTAATGCGCGAATAACCTGAGCTGGATAATTGTCCAGTGTGATAAATGCACGCTCAAATGTAACTTGCACGATATCCTCAGCATCAGTTGGATTACCGATCCAGTGCAAGGCGAAGACGTATAACTGAGATGCATATCTCAGTACGAGCAGTTCATATGAATCTCGTAGATTTGCCGCCAACAAATCTGGTAACTCGTCGTCGCTTTGTTCCATATGATCTTTTCAGCAGACTCCCAGTTATATCTCACTTACTAAGGCACAAAAATTGCTCAAAAGGTTGTATGGCAATTGTAGCATCTCGAGCATTTCAATATCATGATGAACAAGAATGGCCCATCTTTCACGATATCTGTGAACAATGTGCGCAGATGAAGTGGCTCATGCATGCCAACAGCACCCTGGCCGCGAAATAGAAGCAGTATGAAAGTGGCTGCCAGCAGGACACTCTCTTGCTGGCAGCCACTTTCACAACATGCAGCTGCAGAATCTCAGGTGAGATCACCCACTAGCGGCGATCACGGCGATGTATACTTTTCACGCCGCTACGCTCACCGTGCTGTTCACTGGAACAAAGTGCAATCGTACTCAGTATCGCTGTAACGCATGAGCTGATGGTAGGTCTGATAGTAAGATACACGCTACGCTGTGCCTAACATACGACTCTCAAAAGACGAAAAGCGTCTCACAGTGGTGTCACAAAGAGCGAACCGAAATCGTCAGGTGGTCTTCGGATAGACACGTCTACATGCACCTGGTGATCCGTAGCATGAGACAGCGGTAAGAGACTACAATGCCCAAACGTTGCTGGATACTCTCAGCTTTGAGGGCGCGTAACGTACTCTCTAGCCCGGTGAAGTGAGAAGCGTTTACCAATCGGTGATCCTGCCTGTTTGAACCAGCCAGCGGATAAATTCCAGATGCCGGATGTCAAGGTTGAGGTCTGGCATATCCATGCTGGTTCGCTGAAAGCTGTCCCGAAAATGACTCAGCCGCTCAATGTGTGGGATCGTCCATCCAGTATCGATCAGGCGCTCACACGCTTGATAAAATTCTGCGAGGTTCATAGGACTCATGTGCTTCACCTCCTGTCTGGAATACAACCTTCTAACAAGAAGATAGGAGCCTGGCATCACAAACGGGTTACAGCTGGATGCAGTTTTCTCACGTTGCGGTCACAAAAGCGCTTGCGTTGCGCCGTTTTTTTCTCTGGTATGAGAAGAATCCAATTTTCGCGGAATCCGCGGAGAAGTTTTGGTGATGAGCTGATGGAGCAATACGTTAAATTTAATGCATTCTGGACCATGTGAACTTCTCATTACAAAAATGAGAGGGTTGGTGCATCCAACCCTCTCATGTAACATATGAAAGTAAGACCGGCCAAATCCTTACTCTGCGTATGATGCGCTCTGCGCGCGCAACTCTTGCAGCATAGCCAGACGCTCTTTCGCAACAGTCCCATTGGGGTTCGCCTTAGCAAGATTTTTATAGACACGGCTTGCCTGCTCGTACTCGCCCACAGACTGGTAGGTCTGGCCGAGCATATCATATGCCTCATAGTTCGTGCGATCAAGCGCAATTAACTGTTGCAGTGCGGCGACCGATTCTTTGACCTGGTTCGTCTCAAAGTAATGATGCGCAATGATTGATTGATACTGCGTTGCATCTTGAGAGCGACCTATCTGGTAGCAGTAGCCTACGACTTCACGCAAGAGATCCATATCGTTGGGCTTGAGTTCGACAGCACGACGCAGGTTCATGAATGCTTTTTCGGAGTCGCCCGTTTCGGCATAGATATCGCCAATACGCCGCAAGGTATCGCCCGCTTCTTCGAACTGATTCCTACGCAGGTAGATATCCACGAGCAGGCTCAATTCCGATATACCTTCTTCCAAATGGCCGCGTACCACGTAGATATCGCCTAACTCCGCGTGAGCGCGAGGGTCTTGTGGATCGAGGCGTATCATCTCTTTCAGAACGCTGAGGGCATTATCCACCTGGCGCTTCTCTCGATACGAGCGTACCAGTTCAAGATATTCTTCCAGCGCGCTATCGATATTTCCCTGGCGAGCAGATATTTCTGCCAGCGCTGTTGAGACTTCATCCCTTTGAGGTGTGGTCTGTTTCAACTGGCGTAGGATAGCTTGCATTTGCTCTTGCTTGCCGACACGCCCATACGCTTTGGCCAGTAACAACGAGATCTCAACTTCTGGAGCCTGGTGCTCCTCACCTTCTTCTCTCGGGCGCGCCGCCCATTCAGTAGGATCGATGGAACCGCGTTGGCCGCTGCGAACGAGTTGCAACGCTTGTTCAAGCTGTTGAATTGCTGCTTCAGGCTTGCCTTGAGCCAACAAGCAGTGAGCAGAACTCAAGCGAGCCATGACCTCGTAGGAACTATCACGGATTGCATATTGATACGCATCGAGCGCCTTGTCAAAGTAACCGGACTGCTGGTGGATCTGACCAAGCGCAAAGCGCACGTCAGCATTATTTGGGTACGTTTCCGCAGCCTGGGTGTACTCTCGCACTACCATTTCATGGTTTGTCTGCCCATCTCCTCGCAAATGCCAGCGGATACGAGTCAATACCTCTAACGTTGTAGCACGAGCAGTTCCAACGCCGGTTATCATGGCAATATGCCAGCGCACCAGAGCGGTAATATTGCGTGGATCCACTTGCAGCACCCGCTGGTACTCCGCCACTGCCTGTTGAGTGCGTCCCAACTTTTGTAAGGCCAGAGCATAATTCAAGCGAGTTGGCACGCTTGTCGGATTTTCTTGCAAGGCCTGCTCAAGCTCGGTCAGAGCGCGATCCATATAGCCAAGACGCAGGTAGGACTCTGCTGCCAGGCTCCGCTCGCGCAACAAATCTTCTTTATAGCCTTGTGAAGCAAGGAGATTGATCAAGCGAACCCGGTAGGTCAGATTATTGGGTTCCAATTGCAGGATACGGCGATATGTCGCTATAGCATCATCTATGCGGCCATTCGCCATATAGGTATCAATCAAGATTGCATACTTGGTAATTGCCTGGTCGTTCTTGCCCTGACGTATGTATATCTCACACAACACCAGGTGAATATCGAGATATTGGGGAGCCAGGTCGATGACGCGCAAACATTCTTCGGTGGCAGGTGTATAGAGACCATGATCGATATAGCGTTGGATATCTTTAATAGAGTGAACAACCTGCAAACGCACATTTTCTGGAAGATTCGCTGTGCTGGCCAGCACTGATTCACTGACATGCTGTAAGATATTCTCTTTTCCATCCGTGCCAGTTATCTCATTCAACAGGTCTTCGAGCTTACCTGTCGATACTTTGGTTGACGGACGCGGTGCAGCCGATACTGGTTGATTTTGAACAGGCGCTACCTGCTCCACAGGCATAGGCGCCTGTTCTTGTGCAGAAACATTCTGAACAGGTGGTTCTGCAATAAGCGGCAGCTCTGTTGAAGTACTTGCTAGAGATACTTCGGACGCTACAGGAGTTTCTACTACTGAAGCGGGTTGAACAGGTTCAACTGGGGGTTGAGCTGGAGCAACCGGCGCAACTGGTGGTTGCTCGGGAACCATCTGAGGCTTTTCAGATGGTGTGACACTTGCAGTATTGACAGGTTTTACATCATCGGTCAGCCACGAAGTTGATGTTGTTAAAGCGGGTGCAACAGGCTGCTCAACAGTAGGTTGATTGGTCAATGCATCATTTGACTGCGATGGCGCAGAAGCGTTTTGTGCTTGTGCCGAATTTGATTGTCTATTGATAAGCTCTGTTTTATCGGCATCATTCAGAATACCAGTCAACCAATCAGGCAATTCCCCAAGAGAGCCAGAATTCGTTGATGGTACAGGAGGCTGCCCCTGTGCTGGCGCTGCACCCATGGGGGAGCCACCCGCATTCAATGGCGCAGAGACATTCTCAGGCATATTCGGGGGTACTTGCATAGCAGGAGCCTGCTGCATCATCGTTGCTTGCTCAGGCGGCAACACTTGGGTCCCATTCACTTGTGGTTGCAATGCTGTTTGTACCATCTCAGGTGGAGGTGTAGACATAGGCCTGTTTGGGAGAGGCGTATTTTGCAGTTGCTGGAGCATAAACTCAACCTGGGCAACTTTGTCATTCCATTGCCTGCTACGTAAGAAACCAAGCAGGGCATTATAGACCGTTAACGCCTGTTCCTGCTCTCCCAACATACGATGAGCTTCAGCCGCTTCCTGGCATAGCTGCACGAGCTGATCAGATTCTTCAATGGTCAATGCGTCAAGATTGACACGATCGACGGCTTCATCGAAATGTTGTGTGGCAGCGCCCATGTCACCTTTTGCGCGATAGCATTGCCCTAGAGCATAGTAGCACGAAAGCGCATAATCTGGATCGTTCAGCAATGTTTGAAACTGACGAATTGCCTCATCCCAACGACGTTGCTCTTGATACAGCCACCCCAAAAAGTAACGAGCATCAGGTCGATCAAAGCCATTCCCAAGAATCTGTTCACAGAGATCGATAGCATCGGCGAAACGACCCTGGGTTTGAAAAGTTTGAGCCTGTCTAAGCACGCCAGTAACCTGGCTAGCTGTTATTCGATTTCGAGGAGCAGATCCCATCCCTCCACCGGACATGCCATTTGCGGCAAGAGCAGGCCCAGAATTTCCTGCTCCGCCAGAATTGCTCGCGCTACCCATATTACCCATCATGCCAGTATTACCTCCGCTAGTGTTGCTTAAAGAAAGCGTGCCAGCAACATTTCCTGTGTAAGCTAAAGGGCCTGAAGATAGATTGCCAGTAGCAGACCTACCCGTCTCATTGGGAGTTGGCGACGAATACACCCCGCCCGCCCCGTGTGGAAGTGGCCCAGAAGGCTGCATTTGTCCTCTGATCTGTGAGAGGACTCGCTGCGCCTGTGTATTGGCAGAATCAACATGCAATACTTCTTCGCATTGCATAGTAGCTGCCACATTCTCATTACGTTGTAAAAACCCCTGAGCCGCAGCTAAGCGCTCTTGAACCATCAACGCAATATCTTTTTTTCCTTGGTAATATAATGCAAGGCGTTCGTGAGGCTCAGGACTGGCAGGGGACAATTGCACAGCCTTCTGCCATGCGGCTTCCGCCCGAGCACCCTGGCCTGCTTGCGAATACAATTCCGCAAGATGCATATATGCTTTATATGCTTCGTCCCGCCTGTTTAAGATTACATATAACTCGGCAGTCTTACTCAGCGCGATTACGTTGCTAGGATCGCGTTCGAGAACAGTTTCATACTCTGCGAGCGCTTTTTGCCACTGCTTTGTTTGCATGAAGCAAAAACCCAGTCCGCCACGTGCAGCCGCGTCATCTGGGAACTCTGCCAATGCTCGTTGATACTCATTCGCCGCATCCGTCCACTGGCTATCCCAACGAAACCGATCAGCCGCATTCATTGCTGTGCTGAAAACTTGTCTGTTCCCAGGCATGAAAGGTCACTTCCTCAATATAGAAAAGTGCAGAGACTTCGCTCAAAGCACCTGTAAAAGGTTTCTTTAGTTAAAACTAGGGTACTACAATTTTGAGTTTCTTGAGAGAACAGGCTCAAAATTTGGTACTAAAGTACCTTAAGAGTCCTATCCTCTGTAGTTAATATATTGTAGAGCCACAGGATAGTCCTTTTGCTTAAGAAGCGCGATCACTGCTTGCAAATCATCACGACTCTTTGCTACAACGCGGACGGCATCTCCCTGGATTTGCGGTCGCACTTTTGGGTATTGATCGCGAATATGCTTACTGATCTGTTTTGCCAGTTCTTGAGAGAGGCCTTGCTGCAACTGAATGACCTGGCGCACTTTACTGCCAGCCGCGTTTTCTTCTTTGCCTGCGTCAAAGATTTTTAATGACAATCCGCGACGTACCGCTTTCGTCTCAAGAATATCCCGAACACTTTTGAGAGTAAGAGAACTATCGGTAACAATTGTAATTGTATCTTTCGTATGAACAATTTCTGTTTTTGTGTCTTTCAGGTCAAAGCGGGTGGAAACTTCTCGCCTTGTCTGATCGATCGCATTCACCAGTTCCTGTTCGTCAAATTGCGATACTATATCAAATGAACAATCACCAGCCATGAAAATCCTCTCTTTTTGGTAAAATTGGTACCGAAGGGCTACCGACGAGTAGACATTCTTTCCACATTTACTGCGAAGCAAAATGAAAAAGTTTAGTATCAGATGGCATTGTAACGTATTTGTCATATATTTACCAATCTGCTACCCAAGTGGAGTAAGGTGTGTGATATGATGAAGATCATTGATCTCCAATACAATTAATCGGAGCAAACGTAGTTATGGCTGCAATCATTTTTGATAGCAAACCACTTGTGGCACGCATGACCGCTGAGTTACAAAGCGAAGCCGCTCAATTTCGCAAGCAACACCACCGTTCTGCTCGCCTGGCACAGATAATAGCGGGACATGATGGAGCTGCGGAGGTCTATAGCAGGCAGTTGGTGAGAGCTTGCGGCAAGATTGGCCTGGGTTGCTCGACGCTGGCATATCCTTTCGAGGTTGAAGAGGAAGAGCTGCGAGCTGAGGTTGCCACTTTAAGTAAAGATGAGAATAATGATGGTGTCTTGCTCTTGCTACCACTGCCATCACATATTCGACAGCAGGTTGTAACTGAGGTTTTGCTGCCTGAAAAAGATGTAGATGGTCTTGGACCACGCAACGCGGGCTATCTGCTGCTTGGCTTTCCCAGCTTCATTCCATCAACTGCCGATGTTATCCTCACAGTATTACAAGATGCAGGTATCCCGATCGCTGGCAGCAATGCCGTAGTTGTAGGGCGAAGCAACATCGGAGGTAAGCCCACCGCCCTTGTGCTCATACGTGAGGATGCAACGGTGACAATTTGCCATTCGCACACGCACGACCTTGCGAGTATCACCAGGAGCGCGGATATTCTCGTGGTGAGTATTGGGCGGCCAGCCAGTATTACTGCCGATATGGTGAAGCCAGGAGCAGTTGTATTAGATGCGGGTATTAACCCTATTGGTGGAAAAGTAGTTGGAGATGTTGATTTCGAGAGTGTGAAAGAGATTGCCTCATTTATAACCCCGGTACCTGGAGGTCTGGGACCCCTGACCCATTTGATGCTGATTCGTCACACGTTGTTTGGCCCACAGTAGGGGCGCAATGAATTGTGCCCCCTACATTTTAGTACCTGCCGCGGTATGTTGGGGTTGGAGGCGGTTTAGAGATGATGTCGCCGCTGATTCTGACAACAATGCCCTCTTTTTCGAAGGCGCGCCGCAAATTAGGCAGGCTGGTATCACTATCCACGGCAATAACGCAGGGGGCGACCTTGCGCAGGCCAAAGGCGCTGAACTTTGACGAGGAACATATTTCATTCGCGATTGCTTCACTCGGCACATCGAGCAGCAGGACCTGGGAGATGGTTACTTCCTTGTACGACTTAGTCCAGTCGCGAAGGGTATAGACCACATTTTGAGGTAATTCTTTCTGGCTATGCTCTTCAAGTATTTTTAGCATCTGCTCAATGTTGCGACCAGCCTCTAAACCACGCAAAACCGAATTTCGAGTCAGTGTCAGGCGGCTCACAATACCTATTTGATTGACCAGCGCAAAAGGCAAGAGACTGTACACTGTCGGTAGGTCGGGTTGCAGTAGAAGTAATTCAAAACTCGGTTGCACTATCAATGAACGGCCGTTGGCAGGAATGGTGTGGCTATACGTGGGTTCCCCCTTAGTTTGCAGGACAGTAGTTGCCAGATCGGTAAGCATAAAGGCATCAGGATTGACTGGCTCGTCTTTTTCTGATAATTGTGATCGTTGATAACCCAATGTTACAATGCCCAATTCGTGAAGTGTAGAACTGAGCATACCGATAATAATTTCTCCATCTGATTTGTACCAGTTTGTCATCATATTCCTGGCGCTACGAAAGCCTAGCACGCCCATTGCAGGCTGCCGCGGGCGCAGTACATGTGGATCCTTAGCTTTCATAGTACGCAGCAACGAATCCATTGAGTACCACTGTCCGGGAGTACATGTACTTAAAAATGCTATGATAGCTTTGCGTCCAGCTAAGATATCAAGATAGTAACTGTCGCTCTGGTCAAAGTTTATACCCGCAATATCAATCCAGTGCTGGCCGTCGAGCCAATACTCAAGTAAACTATGAGTCTGGTCAACAACATCCATCAGCGACCACTTTTCAAAAAGCGGCCCCTGTACATAATGTGGCTTAATGCCATCTGCTGATGACTTACTGCGTTTCACAAGGCCAAGCGTTAGTGCGACGCTAAACAGCATATCAATAGTTTCGTCGCCTTCATAATAAGGATCAACGCGTTGGTTGACTTGCACCAGCGGTTGTAGTTTGTTTGCAATACGTTTCGGCACTCTATTAGCCTGGGTTGGCTCGATATTTTGTTGGAACATGGCGCCAATCATGGTTGCCAGATCATACAAGATTAATGTATCGCCATTGTGTATCGATTGTGGTGGTGTATCGAGAGTAACAAGGCCAGGAGGGGTCTCATCTTCTACGCTCTCAGATTGCGCTGCGGCCTTTTTCAAATTTTTGAGTAGTTCACGCGGCACGAATAATTTTCGCACTGCACCCGAAAAGGCATCAAAAGCAATAGCAAAACTTTCAAGTGTGTGAATTGCCGCGGATAAGCTACTGTTGTCAAAGCCTGTATACTCACGTGCCGCCTGCATTGTGGCAACACCATCGTTTTCACATAACCACTTGAGGAGTTTACGTGTATTGGCATCGAAATGATCCCAGGCGTAGAAGGCTACATCGGGCTGTTCCATTTGCCCAACCAGGCGCGAACTGGGAAGAGTTCGTGAATAGTAGTCATGCAGCATGAAGCCATAAAGACGACCTATTTCATACAGTTTGTCCTGATTCAATCTGGCCAGAATACTTTCAAGCTTCATTTGTGAGCGATCCTGGTTGGGAGCATATATCTCGTTTGCAATGGAAAGCAGTGGCGCAAGCAACTCTTTCGCAATCGAGATTTTCGTTGTCTTAGCGCTAGCCGGCTTTTTGGGGTTAGTAGAGGATCCTGCTGTTGCGCCTGCAAATTTTATGGTGGTCTGTTCCTCTATGACGAGCATGTACTGTTTGAGAGTGGTTAGCGCTTGCTCAAATGTAGCTTCGGGCAAACGGGTGATTTTGTGAATCACATCGTGTAAGACACTGCTAGAGGCTGAGAGATCAAGTAGATTGTGCAATACTTTACGTTCATCTTCTGAGGTCTGTTCCCAGGCAAAACGGGCAGCAATCGGGTCCTGCATACGCTGGATCAACAAGCCATGGTGATGTCGCCAGCCTTCTTCTGGTGGATCGCCGATCCCCCACCACTGGGCAAGTTGCCTGAGCTGCTCTTCGGTATATTCACCTAATGCTTGCTTCAATGTTTTCATACGTGTATTTCCTTAAAGGGAACGACGGGCGACCATAAAGGCCCACCCAACCTCTCCTCATCCTCCCTCGCCCCTACGAGAGGGAAGGTGTTTATTCCAATGATTCCGGTTGATACTGTTCGATGAAGCGAATGACTTCTCGCGTCAACTGGCTGGGGGTAGAGGCGCCAGCAGTGACGGCAACGCGTTTTTTGCCCTTTAACCAATCGGTATTCAGTTGAGATAGGTCCTCGATGCGTACGGCTGGAACGCCAGCTAACTCTTCAGATACCTGCACGAGGCGGTTTGTATTATTGCTGCGCGGATCACCAACGACTATGGTCAAATCCGCCCCTTTTGCCTGGGCTACAACTGCCTCCTGGCGTGTCTGGGTCGCAGCGCAGATGTCGATATGCACCTCTGCGTGGGGATACCTGGCTTTAATATACTCGATGATACGTCGCGTATCCCATTGTGAGAGCGTTGTCTGGGTAGAAACGGCTAATTTTTGTTCTTGTTCTGGGGTCAGCACAAGCGCATCAACGTCGGCTTCATTCTCTACCAGGCTGATGTGACCTGGAACCTCGCCGAGCACACCCTCGGGTTCAGGATGTCCCCTCTTACCAATATAAAAGATGTAGTAACCAGCATCCGCTAATTCTCGTACAAGATCATGAGTAACGGTTACGTCGGGACAGGTCGCATCGATGCAATGCAAGCCACGCTCACTGGCTCTGTGTTTGACAAGAGGAGAAACGCCGTGCGCGGTGAAAATAACCGTTCCTTCTTTCACCTGGTCCAGGATACTTACTCGATCCGGGCCGTCGAGTGTGATTACTCCCAGGTTCGTGAGTTCTTCAATCGCGTGACGGTTATGAACAATCTGCCCGATGATATAGATTGGTCGCGGCTGAGTAGTATCTTTCGCTACTTGACGGACCGTTTGTAATGCATCAACTACTCCATAGCAGTAGCCACGGGGTGAGATTTTAATGACTTCCATGTGTTTCCTCATACGAGGGGCACTACCATTACCCCCAACCAGATCAAGATCTATTCTTGATAACAAAAACTAGAAAAAATGATGAAGGGTGCTCACATCACTAATAGGACGCAGCAACCCAACTCATTGTACCATTTCGTTCCTAACTATGCACTTGATCCTTATTCAATATCCCTCGGAGGTCATCGGGTGTATAGAGGCAAACAGCGGGCAACAAACCCGCCAGTTCTTCAACAGAGGTAGACTCTGCGAGATCAAAGATGAGCAGTGGAGAGCGACGCCCGATACATCCCTGAGCAATAGCTGAAGCAGTAAGTTGAGGAATTGGATGTGAGAGAGTTGAACTTACAGGGAGATTCATGATCAATTGCACATGAGGTATGATTGCAGATACAGAGTATTGTGTGTCTTCCTGGTAGATATACTTCATCCCTCCCTGGTGCAGCAGAACTCTATACGGCTGTCGTTGTTCCTCAGGCCCAACTAAAAGCGCCGAGCGTCCCCGCAGACCTCCAAGGCTGGCTTCTGCGATAGAGACAATCTCTTCAACAAAACGATGCGTCAATTACATACTCTTTTCTTACGGGATGATACGGTCAATCGAAGCTATAGAATACTATAGCAAATTCATAGCCTTATTTAACATCGGGTAATTACCTTATTTTTGGTGAGGTTATGTATAGGGTATATGTACTTTTAAGCCTGAGATCCAGGCATCTTTCACCCTACCTGTGTTGGAACCTCAGCAGGGGCCGCCTCTAAAATCATGCGCATCCCATATCTGGGGCGTAATGTGACGCGTGGTTGAGGAACAACCGTGAATCCAGGCACAAGGCGAGGCGTGTAACGCTGGAGGATGGTAGCGAGCAGTAAACGTGTCTCAAGTTCTGCAAAAGGCATGCCAATGCAGATACGCGGTCCTCCACCGAAGGGGAAGTAAGCCCATTGTGGCACCCGTTGCCCATTGACCGGGTCCCAGCGTTCGGGACGGAATACATCTGGATCACCCCAGATGTCGGGCAGGTGATGCAGAACCCACTGACTAAAAATGGCAATTGTACCAGCCTCAAAGTGATAGCCATCCAGGTCAAAGGCTTCAACAGCTTTGCGTGTGAGTGTCCACGCGGGAGGATATACCCTCCATGATTCATTGATAACCCATTCAAGATAGGGTAAATTTGGCAGATCAGCAACACTGGGAGAACGGCCTTGAAGAACAGTATGTAATTCAGAGAGCAGCTTTTCAAACACGCGAGGATTCTGCGAAAGCAAGTAGAACGTCCAACTCAAAGTGTTCTGGGCAGTCTCATGTCCGGCCGCAATAAAGGTCAATACCTGGTCATGAATCTGCTTATCCGTCATCGTGTTTCCCTCGTCTTGCGCCTGAAGTAGCATCGAGAGTACATCACCCACATCGCGTCCATCCGCACGGCGCTGCTTAATCAAGTCATACACGAACGTATCCAGCGATCGCTTGCCCTCCATCATCCTACCGTAGCGTGTAAAAGGAAGATCGATTCGCACCCTTCTGGTCGAACCAACTGTTCTGGTGGAATTTGTAATTACTGTAGTAAAGGCTTGTCCTAAGCTCGCGCTTTGAGTGGGCGAGTCCAGGTTAAACAGGGCTTTCATGATAATACGCAGGGTTAACTGTTGCATTTCCTGCGACATATTAACCTCAGATCCGGGTTGCCATTGCGCAAGCATCTCCTCGGTAAGGTGTACCATCGTATCGGCATAGCCTTCAACGCGATGCTTGTGGAATGCAGGCTGCACAAGGCGGCGCTGCTGGCGATGGAAATCCCCATCAGTTGTCAGCAAGCCATCACCAAGCAGAAAACGCAAATTTCCCAGACCTGGCTTTACAAAGTTGCGGGGTTTCTCAACCAGGAAGAAGCGCACATGTTCAGGACGGAAGAACATCACAATCTGCTGCTTGCCAAAGTGTAAAGTTGCCATACGACCGTACGTCTCTTGCATCTCGCGCACAAAATGCAGCGGGTCGCGTCTAAATTGAAATGTATTGCCTACGATTGGAAGTCCCTTCGGGCCGGGTGGAAGTGTATCGTTGTTTGCCATATCGATGTATGTCTTTCGTGATTGTCTCTTGAAAAAGGAATGAGAGTGCAAGCTCAGATATAATCATTGTATAACCTGTACAGGCTCTTCGCCAAATCCAGGTTCATCATTTACGAAACACCAGAGCATATGTTGCAGCTTTATGGTGTTACAGAAACGTTGAAAAGTGTTGGAGAGCTTGCAAAAAAGAACAACAATACGTACGTTTATGATGCTTAAAAAATTTAAGCCATGGTTCCATTCTAAATACAAGTTCTTGACAGGGTGAACGCTCACACGGTGTCATCCTGAGTGCCAGCGAAGGATCTCACACGATGGATAACGAGATTCTTCGCTTCGCTCAGAATGACAGGGCTAGACCTTACTGTTGACGAAGAACTTTCAACTGGATTTGAACCATGCCTCAGAGCAACAATAAGATCCAAGGAGAGAGTCAGCGTAAGAACACATTTGGTTGGGATCAGATGGCTTATTGGTGGAACGAAAAGCAAGGCGATGAGGGTGATCTATGGCACAGGGCATTGATTGATCCTCCGTTGCTTCGCCTGGCAGGTGATGTACGTGGGTTGCA
>Ga0209048_10003271_pt1 | contig 15770 bp, 11 predicted proteins | sample FrelakmetCRP12CR_FD_187146 | JGI IMG/M metagenome (GOLD analysis project Ga0209048, IMG submission 187146) | Freshwater lake sediment microbial communities from the University of Notre Dame, USA, for methane emissions studies - CRP12 CR (SPAdes)... | ecosystem: Environmental > Aquatic >... | reverse complement strand
GGGAAGGTCGATAAGCTCTTTTTTCATTATTCCGAAAAGCCTCCCCAAGCACCATCAGATAAAACAATAAGCACCATGGCAGGAAATTTTTGTTTCCGGGATTTTTCTTTGAAGGTAATTGACGAGGTGCCCCGTTTTGAGCACCTTAAGGGTAAAGGGAGTTTTGAAAATCGGAATATCAAGGTTACTGAACTGACGGGCTCCTTTGGAAACTCAGTAATCGCGCAAAGCGCCTTTGCCATTTCTGAGCCCGCTGATTTAACTTTTTCTGGGGATTTTAAGCTTGATCTTTTTGAGATGAATAACCTGATCCATGTGAACAAAATACCTCCTCATATTCTCAACGAGTTAGAAAAAATTCAGTCCATGAACGGAAAGGGCCTCCTGGCCCTTAACGCCTCTGGACCGCTTAATGACTCAGGCGCGCTTGCTTTTGAAGGGAAGCTCACGTTAATAGATGCAAATATAGATTATCGGAATTTTCGCAAACCCACGAAAAAAGTTAATGGAACTTTCCTTTTTACTCCTGATACCATCAAAATAATTGATGTTACCGGGTGGTGGGCAAATTCTCCCTTTACCTGCTTGGGCGAAATAAAAGACTACCGTTCTAAGGAAAATTCAAAAATTTACGTTCACGTGGCATCTGAAAACGCTGATAGTAATGATTTGGCTTCAGCCTTCTTTCCCTGGCAAGGAGTTCACGGGGAGGGATTGGTAAAGATATTTATAGATTTTAATTGCCTCGGTTACCGAAGCCAGAACCTCCGTTTCAAAGGCGAATCCACATTTAAGGGTCTTACTCTGATATTTCCCGCTTTGCCTAATCCCTTTAACAACCTGCAAGGAAAAGTGGGATTTTCTTCGGATGGACTTTCTTTTCAAAGGATCAAAGGTGAAACCGGATCCTCTGACATATCATTTTCTGGTCTTTGGAAAAACTTAAGTCAACCAAAAATTTCGGGAAATTTCGGAGGCAACGTTGTCAATTTTTCTGATTTTTATAAGCCAGCAGAAAAAGAAGAGGAGAAAAAACCGTTCAACTTTACCCTTGAAAAAGTCTTTTTATCAGTAAAAGAAGGGAGATATAAAGACCTGTTTTTGGAGGACATTGAAACGGAGATAGGTTTTCGTGACGGGGTTCTAAACGTTCTTTCTTTAAAATCCCAAAAAGGAAAGTTCCGGGAATTTGACTTTTCCGGTTTGAATACTATCCAGGGAAATCAACCGGTAAAGATTACCTATCATGATGGAGTGATCACCATTCCTTTCCTCTGCCTTGAATCCAAAGGAGGAAAGTGGGTAGGGAAAGACATCGGGTTACCCATCGGGGCTAAAGAAGAAGAAGTGTTTTCTCTTACCAGTGAGATGACCGGAATCTCGATGGCAGAATTTTTGGAGGGTTTTCCTTCGGACCAGCGGAAGATTACCGGAAGTCTCAATATGAATGGGAAAATTTCGGGTACAGGGAAAACCATCTCCGATTGTTTAAAAACCCTCAACGGAGAGGCCGCCCTCATTATGGAAGATGGCGTGTTAAAGAAGGGTCCAATTCTTTCCAAGCTTTTTTTTGTTTTGAATGTATCGCGGATCTTCAGCCTAGATTATAGAAAACTTCTCATCAATGGTTTACCTTATGAAAGCATTCAGGGTAACTTTCAGATCCAAAACGGGGTTGCTAAAACCGACTCCCTCTATCTCGACAGTCCCTCGATGCGGATGGATTTAGTGGGAGATATTGATCTGGGGAATCAAACTGTAAACATGGAAATCGCGGTTCAACCTTTGGAAACCGTGGATGAAGTGATTGGTAGGATTCCAATTGTGGGAACCATCCTCAAGGGGGATCAGGGAGCAATTGTGGTGATGTATTACAAACTGACTGGCCCCTTTGAAAATACAAAACTGAACCAAGTAGTTTTCCAGTCGCTGGGGAGGAAGGGACAGGGAATGTTTAAGCAAATCTTCAAGCTGCCGGAAACCATTTTCAACTGGAACGGCAAGAATAAGTCCGAAAACAAGAATCAAGACTCAGGAGATAAGAAGGAATAGCGCTGCTGACCGTGAATAATTCGTTGCTTCGGCTGAGCGGTGTGCGGAAGTTCTCTTGTCTTTCATGTCGCCTGCAGTCACTACGGCGTAACCGCGAGCGCTTACCTTAAAAGTAATGTCTTATGGAATTAATAAACCACACGGGATTGCCTTTGCTCCAGTTTTCTCATTTTAAAAATATAGATGGCCTTGTGCATGCCGTAACCACTCGTAAGGGAGGCGTGAGTGAAGGCCCTTTTTTTAGTTTAAACCTTGGGACACAAACCGGAGATGATCCCCATCGAGTCTTTTACAATCGCAATAAACTTCTCTCACATTTAAGTTGGGATTCCCATTCAGTAGTAATCCCCAATCAGGTGCACGGGAAAAATGTCGTGGTGATAACCAAAGAACACTGGGAGAACGATGATGCACTCCACGGGCTTGTTTTATCTAACGTCGATGGACTGACAACAAAAGAAAAAGGGGTACTGCTGATGATAAAAGTTGCTGATTGTATCCCCGTATTTCTCTACGACCCCGTGCAACCTGCTATCGGCCTTATCCATGCCGGGTGGCGGGGTACGGCCAACGGGATTATTGCGCAGGGGATTAGCTCAATGAGCAAGTCTTTTGGGACGAAACCAAAAACAATTGAGGCAGGTATTGGGCCTGGTATTGGTGGGTGCTGCTATGAGGTCAAGGAGGATGTCCGGAAAGCGTTCCGCAGACAAAAATTAGACAATTCTGTCTGGCAGATTGGTGCAGATAAAAAAATATTCCTTGATCTTAAAAAAGCAATCTTCTTGGAGCTTATCAAATGCGGGTTAAACAAAGATAATATCGAGGTAGCCTCGGAATGTACTTCCTGCAATCCCGATTTATTTTTTTCCCACCGCCGAGACAAAGGGCAAACTGGCCGAATGGCGGCCGTGATGGGCCTTGTATAATCGCGTCCCTATGGCGACAATGTTATTTTTCAACCATCAAGGAAATAGAAAGGGAGGAACTTTCCCCGCCACTGCCGTAAGAAAGAATCTCCCGAATCACCTCGTTGCTCGACTCTTCCCCTCCACCAATAGTAAACCATTGGTTTACCGGAACGGTAAGGGAAGTTGAGGCTTCAGCAAAACGAATCACCCCTGCTTCTTCTCCGGAAGCCTCATGAGCAATCCTTGGGGTAATTTCAATATACGCCCTCTCCCCCATGATTGTTGGCCTAACTTCAAAACCGGTTTCGATTTCTCTAAACACGACCGTATCCGTAACACTCGCATACCTGTGACAAAGATAAACCCAGCGCTCCTGGCAGGGAATGTGCTTGCCAGCCATGATGTAGGCTGAACTTCCCGAAGCCACATTAATAAAATATTCTGAAGCGCTCTGTCCCCATTCCGTGCGATCCTGAAGGCGGACATCTATACCATCATCCCTTCTCCTTCCGCCGGTTGATACGCTCCAATGCTCTTCGGAAACTCCTCCGCGACCGGAAAGTGATCGATCACTCGATGATGCCGACTCATTGAATTTTACGCGAATCTTGACCTGCGCAACCGGGACATCATAGCCTTTTAAGAAATCCCTGATTTTTTCAATGGATTCTTCATTGTCGGATATGATAAGAGAATTTGTCCCGGGGTCTGCAGCAACATTTCCCTCAGGCGAGAGAAGCGTTTTTACCACTGACGCTGTTTCCTCGGCGATCCGATAGCTAATCCGTATGACCGCTATTGACCGTTCTTCGCTTAACCCCGGAGCGGCAATAACTAAAAGAACAAAACCAATACAAAAGAGCAGAAGCAAGACAATCTTCTGCGTTTGGAATTTAAGGTTTGATGTTCGGCGATCATTTTCTTTTTCTTTGGTTTGCATGGCTCCTCCTTGTGCCGATGATTTTTTTATAAAAATTTTATCTCGGCTCCTCTGAGGCGTCAAAGACGCCTTACGGATAAACCCTACGGAGTAACGTTCTTGGGAAAAATTGGTAGTTCTTGTGACGCTGGTTTTTTAAATACTATTGACACATAACTGACGGTGGATGAATAGTCATTGAGAAGATCTCCCGAGGTGTAATAGGTGAGAAGAGTGCCTTGAGCATCTGGGGATAAAAGCTGCAACAAGATTCCGATGCCGTTTCGACCGCAGATAGTCGCTCCCGTCTTTTGAAGATATTTTTGGTACCCGGTGAAGTCTTTTTTTAAAATCACGTCAACTGCTCCGAGATCAAGTTTTTTTAGGTTATTTTTAATGTCTTCCGTGAAAGGGAGATAACCGAAGCGCTCCCCATAGTGAGTAAAATCAGAACTTACTATCACCAAAGTCTTATCAGTAACATAGGGCTTGAGGAATTTTGCTGCCTCAGCAAAGTCATTTTCTCCCAGCTCCCCCACCATTAAGGGAATAATCGTAAATTTTTTCAGCACCACCTGTAAAAAAGGGATTTGCATTTCCAGAGAGTGTTCTTGGGCTTCAGCTTTGGGATTAAAGGAAAAAAGTTTTTGACGAGAAAGCTCCTCCCCGACCTTTTTCCCCACGGGCACTCTTCCTAAAGGCGTTTCATAAAAATCAAAGCTCGATACACAGATTCCCTGAAACCAGGCACGATGGGAAGGGCCGATAATGATTACGCGGTCGAAGTCTTTTCCTCTTAATGCGGCAAAGCCATAAGCTGCTGCTTTCCCGGAAAACTGGTAGCCGGCATGAGGAGAAATAAGCGCTGCGATTTTCTCTTTAATCTCAGGAACCTGTGCTTGATCAAAATATTTTTTCACTGTGGTTTTAAGCTCCTGAGGATCAGCCGGATACCAGGAGCCGGCTAAGGGGGAAGGCCGGACTTTTATTTGTTCTCCACAAACCCCAGAAACAACGACAAGAAACAAGCCGGTAATCAATCCTGATAGAATAATCAATCCTTTCATTAAAGCCTCATGAAATTTTATGTGAACAAAATTGCATTATAGAAAAAAATATGCTTTAACAGTTTAGTTTTATTTCACTGATTCAGTATACTAAATAAAAATAACCTTTACCAGTTCCAACAATAGATGGAAACCGAGAGTAAAAATCAAGAAGAAAAAATAAAAAAGCAAAAGCTCTGGCTTTGGGAAAAAATTTTATGGGGAGTAACTGCTTTAGGGTTTAAGGCTACGCTTGGTATTATTCGGATCATTCCTGAGCGTTTTCTCCCCATATTAGGAAACTGGCTTGGTAGCTTTTGGTATTATGTAATGCCCTCTCGTCAAAAAATTGCCCGGGAAAATATCAAACGAGTGTACGGTTCAGCGCTTTCGGCAAAACAAATCAAATCCACGGCCAAAGATGCCTTTAAAAATATCTCTCGGGATATTGTTGAGGTAGGATTAAGTTGTGTTTCTCCTTCGGATCAGAGCTTTTTAAAAAAAAATATTTCTGTTCAGGGAATAGAAAACTTAGACAATGCATTAAAAAAGGGTAAAGGCGTTATTGCGATAAGCGCCCATTTGGGAAACTTTCCCAGTATTAGCGCTAAGATGGCAACCCTCGGGTATCCTTTCTCACTTATTTTCAAAGATCCTAAAAATATATATTTGCTTAATACCTTTCAAGGATGGAGGAATCATTTAGGAATTGGCTTTATTCCTTACAAACCACGGCATCGCTGTACAAGTGAGTCGTTAAAAGTGCTGAAAAAAAAGGGTATTATTATGATTCTGATTGACCAGAATCCCCGAAAAAAGCATGGAGTTTACGTAGAGTTTTTTGGCCATCAACTTCCCACCCACAGCGGCCCTATAGTACTGGCTTTAAGAACCGGGGCAGCTCTTGTGCCCATGTTTATCCATCGCAATACTAATAATACCGAAACCCTAAATATTTTACCCGAAATTACCCTTAAAAAATCAAATGCTAAAGACCAAGACGTAATTGACAATCTCAGAGCCATTAATGTGATTTGTGAAGCGTGGATTAAAAAATACCCGGAGCAGTGGTGGTGGATGCACCGTCGGTTCCGCTGGGCCAAAAAAACACTTTCCCAGAATGAAAGGGCTTTATAATCTCGGCATGAAATTAACGGATCAGCCCCATGGGGCATTTTGATTTTTATTGCTATTGCTGCGCGATTTTGTGATAATTTCTAACTATGGAAAGGTTTTTAGAAAAGTTTGACAATTATCTCTTTGCCATCAAAAACGCTTCTTTGCATACCCGGAGAAACTACCATAACGATTTAACCCAATTTCTCGCCTTTCTTTGTGAAAATGAAACCACCATATGGAATCAGGGAGAGGCTGCGCTTAATAAAATTAACCCTTCGATTATTAGAGGATTTCTCGCGTATCTCCTGCATAAAAATTCAAAAACCACGACCGCACGGAAAATAGCTGCCCTTAATTCTTTTTTTCGTTTTTTGATTAAAGAAGGTTTTACCGCTTCGAACCCGGTACAAGCTATTTCTGCTCCCAAACCAGAAAAGGTTATCCCAAGTTTTCTCTCCGTAGATGAGATTTTTTCTTTAATCGAGCAGCCTGATCACGAAAAAGACTTGAGCCGCCGGGATCGAGCTATTTTGGAACTCATGTATTCTTGTGGGCTGAGGGTGAGCGAAGGGGTTAGCCTCAATCTTGGAGACTTTGATCTTCCCCAAGGAAACCTGAGGGTTAAAGGGAAGGGCAATAAAGAAAGGATGCTCCCCATAGGAACAAAGGCATTAGAAGCGATACAAAATTATCTTACCGTCCGCAGCAACCTTGAAGCAAAAAGAAAAGACCAGGGAAAATCTCCAGCACTATTTTTGAACCATCGTGGAGAGAGGCTTACCACCCGAAGCATAGGGCGAATGATTAATAAGTATGCACGTTTTTTAACCATGTTTCGGCCGGTACATCCTCATGCGATCCGTCACACGTTTGCAACTCATCTGTTGGATGCTGGGGCAGACCTTCGGGCGATCCAAGAGCTTTTAGGACACAGCAGTCTCTCAACCACCCAAAAATATACCCATGTGAGTATTGATCGGCTCATGGAAGTCTATGACAAGGCTCATCCCCGAGCGAAAAAGTAATCCTAAAGTGCACGTGACCATGGGTTCGAAGGGTCGAGGAAAAAAGCAGTTGCACTCTGGAACCCTCGAATCATTGAACCCCAATAATTTAAGGAACTCCTAACCTTCTTAATAAGGAAGATTATATGATGGCTGACCAAAACTACCATATTCATGGAACGACGATTTTAGCAGTACGACGAGATGGGAAAGTGGCCCTTGCGGGAGACGGGCAGGTTACGTTGAGTAATACCATCTTGAAGCATAAAGCAAAAAAGATCCGTCGGTTATACCACGATAAAATCATCGCAGGATTTTCCGGTGCTACGGCTGATGCGTTTACTCTTTTTGAAAAGTTTGAAAAAAAATTAGAACAGTTTAATGGAAATATTACCCGCGCAGCAGTAGAATTGGCGAAAGACTGGCGAACCGATAAGTTCCTTCGCCGCTTGGAAGCCCTGCTTCTCATTGCGGATCAAGATCACTGCTTCATTATCTCGGGAAACGGGGATGTTATCGAGCCCGACGATATGGTAACCGCCGTTGGTTCAGGAGGACCGTTCGCCCAGGCGGCGGCCAAAGCGCTGCTTGACCATACGAGTCTCAGTGCAAGCGAGATTGTTCAAGAAGCCATGAAGATTGCGGCCGGTATCTGCATTTATACCAATGACCAGATCACTATCGAAGAACTGTAATAATTTTAAGGAGACAGTATGGCTAACCTGACACCCAAAGAAATCATTTCCGAACTGGATAAATATATCATTGGCCAGCATAAGGCCAAGCGTGCGGTGGCGATTGCTCTTCGGAATCGCTGGCGAAGACAGCAAGTTCCCGAGGACTTACGGGATGAGATCGCCCCTAAAAACATTATTATGATCGGCCCTACGGGAGTGGGAAAGACTGAGATTGCCCGCCGGCTTTCACGTCTCGCGCAGTCACCTTTCATCAAGGTGGAGGCATCGAAATTTACTGAGGTCGGGTATGTAGGGCGGGATGTGGAATCGATGGTTCGGGACTTGACGGAAATCGCGGTAAACATGATCAAAGCCGAAGAATCAGAAAAGGTCATAGTCAAGGCTCGCGAAAATGCGGAAGAAAGGATTTTGGACCTACTTCTTCCTTCCCGAAGAGAGGAACCTATCTCGGAAACCCCCGACCAGGAAAAAAATCCGGACGTGATGTCAACAACGCCGAATTATCAGGATGCAACCCGGGAGAAACTGAGGCAATTACTCCGTTCGGGTAAACTGGACGAACGGGTGGTGGAACTGGAAACTGCCTCCCGCGGCAATCTGCCGGTTATCGAGGTCTTGTCTGCCACCGGCATAGAGGAGATGGAATTCAATATTAAAGAGATGTTTGGAAACATGTTCCCTAAAAAGACCAAAAAACAAAAAATGAAAATTCCTGAGGCTCTCGAAATTTTAACCCAGGAAGAATCCCAGCGATTGATTGATATGGACCAGGTAACCCGGATGGCAAAGGAACGGGTGGAGCAGTCAGGCATCATCTTTATTGACGAAATTGACAAGATCACCGGTCGAGAAAGCTATACCGGCCCGGATGTCTCGCGGGAAGGGGTTCAAAGGGATCTGCTTCCCATTGTGGAGGGAACGACCGTTACGACCAAACATGGGACGGTGAAGACTGACCACATCCTTTTCATTGCCGCGGGCGCTTTTCATTCCTCCAAGCCCTCAGACTTGATCCCAGAGCTTCAAGGAAGGTTTCCGATCAGGGTGGAGCTTGACTCCTTGGGAAAGGAAGAATTTGTCCGGATTTTACAAGAACCTCGCAATGCTCTCGTAAAACAGTACCACGCTTTAATGAAGACTGAAGGGCTGAATTTAATCTTTGAAACGGAGGCCGTAGTAGAAATCGCTCAGATTGCCGAAAGTGTGAATACCCGCACCGAGAATATCGGCGCGCGCCGACTCTATACGGTCATGGAAAAGCTTTTGGAAGATATCTCCTTTGATGCCTCGGAAATGAAGGAAAAACAAATACTCATTAATAGGGAATATGTGGCCGAGAAGCTCAGAGAAGTGGTAAAGGATGAGGATTTGAGCCGTTATATTCTTTGATATAATCGGGAGAAAAGGCACTATGAAAAAATATTTACCTCCGATTCTGGTGATTGTATTTGGCCTCTGGTGGCTTTTGTGGGAATTGGAAATTCTGCCATCATTTGGCCTCCTGCTGGGCACGGGATTAATCTTGAGCGGCTCAATCTTTTGGTGGGCGCATGGAATTAATAAAGGGACTTTTACTCTTGGCGGTTTTTTGATTCTCTTGGGAATATTGAGATTTTTACGCCATCTGCATTTGATTACATCATTTTCGATTGAGCTGCCGATTGTAGTCATTGGGTTGGGAGTATTAATGGTGATTAACCGGACGTCGATTATTCCCGAGGAAAAACCTGCTTCCGTTTCGGTCAACGGGGAAAACTCGGTTAAAAACTGAATAGAGAAATTTTTAGATTTTTTTTAAAAATGCGGGGTTGGTATTGTGAGACGTCAGCAAAAATTAATATTTTTCTCAAAATTATGCTGCAACCGGATAAATCCGGCACAAACCGGTCCTGAGTGGCCACCCTCCGCTCATAGGGTCGCATCGATCGGGATCATCGTCCGTAATAACGTTAATATTAGACTTCCATACGCCGTGCAAGAAAGGTTCTTCTCCCTTATCCTCTGGATACCACCACCCATATTCTGCATGGATAACCTTGGGTGATATTCCCTCAAAGTAAATGCACTTTTGTTGGACCTTTCCTCTCAATGTTTCAACCCAAACCCAGTCTCCATCATTTATTCCTAAACTTTTTGCGGTTTCCGGATTGATCTGTACCAGAGGGTCTGGACGTCGCTTACGGAAGGTTGAAATCTGACGGTGCTCAGATGCATAGTAAGGGTCAAAACGACCGCCGGTAATCAAAATGAAAGGATAGGTTTCAGTTAGAGTTGGCTGGGAAAAAGGACTTTCCGGGGGCTCCTGGTAAACAGGCAAAGGGGAATAGCCCAATTTTTCAAATATGGTACTATAAAGTTCAACTTTGCCCGTGGGAGTCCCGAAACCGTGTTCTTCATATTTTTTGTATTGGGCTTTGGGAAAATCGAATCCTTTTTTCTCTTTGACAAATTGTTTAAAGCTCATCCCGAGTGGTTTGAGCCGGTAGTCATAAGCCTCCTCCAAGGTTTTTGCCGGCCAGTATTTTTCCTGACCCAAGCTGACACTTAAGGTCCGCCATAAGTCATAGTCGGTTTTCCGATCGTATTCCCCTTTGCTTACCGGCGGCAAAGCTTCTTCACCAGCCACCAAAAATTTACCAAATCCAAAACCGTTATAGAGATAAGGCCTTTCTAACCAAGAGGCGGCTGGCAGAACATAGTCGGCTAACTGCCCACTAGGGGTCATGAAAAAATCATGAACGATGTAAAGATCAAGCCGTTTGAGCGCTTCGTAAACCAAAGTAGTGTTTGCCTGGGTAATGAGAGGATTACTCGCCACCGTGATCAATGCTTTTACCGGATAGGGTTTCCCGGTCATTATCGCCCGGTAAAGGCTTGGAGCATGAGCAACGGCTGTATCAACCGCGCAGGCTCCTGGTTTCCCCCAATGTTGTTTTACTGAAGCCTGGATAAGATCATAACCAGGCCAAGAAAGAAGTTTAAAACGATCCGAACCCAGTTGCTTGGCCTTGCTTTCCGAAGAAACATAGTCGGTCATCTCCTCCTCTTGTTCCAAGATTGCATCGTAGTAAGGACCAGGCAAAAGATCGCCTCCCGGAATATCCAGATTGCCACAAAGGGAAATGAGAATATATTTAGCCTGGAGGGTGCTGATGCAGTTAGGAAGGTGGTCAATACCCACCCCGGACCATGACGCCGAAGGGCCATCAGCATAGATCCGTGCAGCCGAAACAATTTTATCCTCAGGTATCCAGGTTATTTCTGAAGCCCAGCGGGGCGTGTATTCTTTTATATGTTCACACAGGGCTTCAAAGCCATGGCACCAGTTAGACACAAATTTCTCATCATATAGTTTTTCAGCAACAACCGTATGAATCATGGAGAGTAGAAGAGCCAAATCAGTGCCTGGCCGCACCTGAAGCCAGATATCGGCTTTTTCTGCTACCTCGGTGCGTCGGGGATCCACGACGATTAGTTTGGAACCGCCTTTGCGAGCAATATCGATCGCCCGCCAGGTGGGAGGATACCCATACCGGTTCCCCCAGAAGAGAATAGATTTGGTAACGCCTGGCCGGACATAGGGGTAAGGACACCACCCCAAGATAGCGTTGCTTACCGCTAAAATGGGGCCAAAGCAAACCGTTACCGGCCCGATAATATTACCTCCTAAAAGGTTCATGAAGCGGCTTCGGTATTCATCATGTGTCCGGCCGGTGCCCCTGGTGGTTCCGATTGATTCGGGACCGTAGTCTTTCACTATCTTCTCAAGCTTATCACCGATCTCGGCAAAAGCATCCTCCCAGGAAATCTGCTTCCATTTGTTTTCGCCTTTAGCACCAACTCTCTTAAGGGGGTTATTAAGACGGCCGGGATGATAGAACCATTCTTGAGCAGCCATTCTCCGCAAACAGGCTTGGGTTACCGGTCGATAGAGAGCGGCGTGTTTAAATTCTTCATCCGGTTTAACCTCAATCAGGCGATTATTTTCAACATAAACAGAAACCCGGCAATGACTATGACACCACATACAAATACACTTTTTTTCTTCCATCTTTTTCTCCGTTTTTAACGATGATTCTGCCGTTTGGCATTTAATTTTTAAATGATGTCGTTCACTAACGAAAAAGACGAAATTCTATTCGCCTTCGCATAAAAACCTTACTACTTTATGACCATTTTGGATTGCATATATTACGTGTTTTTCACCGCCCTCTGGATGGATTTGTTAAATCAAGCCGTTGTTCATTTGAAATTAAAATTTAATCCCTAAGCCTGGTTATATATTTTTTAATTGCAAACGATACTATTAGAAACCCTAAGAGGCTAAAAAATCAAGTAGATTTTATTCAAAAAATGTGAGGTTAATTTTATTTTGTTTAAAAAGAATTCTTATTCGTTTTGGTTAATAGCCTGTTCAGAAGGATTAACGCCAGAAAACAAAAAAAGAAGATGAAGGAAATTAGTAAAATAGCGTTTTGATATTTCATCCTTTTTCATGGTGTTTAGGCGGTAATTGTGGTGTGGCAGCAAAATGGTAGCAACCCAAAAAAAAAGGCTTGCCCAGTTTTGCTAAGCCCTTGATATTATTTAAGGGCGATAAGGGATTCGAACCCTTGACCTTTGGCTCCGGAGGCCAACGCTCTATCCAGGCTGAGCTAATCGCCCTACACAAAGTATTTTTAGCTGTTTCCCCTGATTCTGTCAACTTAAATTTTACCTCTCCCCTGCCTCCAAATTTTCTTTTTCTCCTTACTCATAGCCAAAAAACCTTTTTTGTGATAAAGTGTTATCCAAAATTTTTTAAACTGAAAACATAGGTTTCGAGCAGGAGAATATCAGCATGAACCTTCATCCGCTTGCGGGAAAGACTGCTCCGCCAGAAATTCTCATTGATGTTTCCGCTCTCGAAAAAGCCTACTATAAAGGCCAGCCGGATGTGAGTGACCCAAACCAGCTGGTAAGTTTTGGCACCAGTGGCCATCGGGGCAGTCCCTTAGAGACCACCTTTACCGAAGCTCATATCCTGGCTATTACTCAGGCTATTTGCGACTACCGGCGCAACCAGGGCATCACCGGCCCTCTTTTTATGGGTAAAGACACTCATGCGGTTTCAGCCCCCGCACAATGTACTGCTCTGGAAGTTTTAGCTTCTAATGATGTTGAAACTATTATTCAGTCCGATGATGGTTTTACTCCTACGCCGGTTATATCACGGGCTATCCTTGTTTATAACCGAGAACGAAAAGAGCGCAGAGCGGATGGTATCGTCATCACTCCTTCGCACAACCCTCCTGCTGATGGCGGGTTCAAATACAATCCACCCAACGGTGGCCCTGCTGACATAGATATAACCGGCTGGATTCAAGACCGCGCTAACGCGATACTGCGGACAAAAAATAAGGAGGTAAAGCGAATACCGTATGCTTTAGCGCTTAAAACTTCCACCACCTACGAGGAAGATTTCGTCCTGCCCTACGTAAAAGATTTAGCGGCAGTCATTGATATGGAGCTCATTCGCTCCGCTGGAGTTAAAATCGGTATCGACCCCCTGGGCGGTTCTTCGGTTGCTTATTGGGAACCAGTCAAGCGTCACTTTGATATTGACATTACCATAGTTAATCCCGCTATTGATCCAACCTTTCGTTTTATGACGGTTGACCACGACGGCAAAATTCGGATGGATTGTTCCAGCCCCTATGCCATGGCTAGTCTGGTAAACTTAAAAGATCAATTTGATATCGCCTTTGGCACCGATACTGACGCAGACCGGCACGGCATTGTCACCCATTCTATGGGCCTCATGAATCCCAATCACTATCTGGCAGTCGCAATACATTATTTGCTTACCCATCGGCCTGAATGGCCAGCAACGTCAGTTGTCGGGAAAACCCTGGTCAGCAGCAGTCTCATTGACCGGGTGGTTGAAGACTTACGCCGCACTCTTTGGGAAGTGCCAGTCGGTTTTAAGTGGTTTGCTCCGGGATTGTATGACGGCTCCTGTTGCTTTGGCGGTGAAGAAAGCGCGGGCGGTAGTTTTCTCCGCAAAAATGGTACGGTCTGGACCACGGACAAAGACGGCCTCATCTTTGGCTTGCTTTCTGCCGAGATTACTGCGCGTACCGGGAAAGATCCGGGCGAGCATTATCAGGAGCTTATCTCACGGCTCGGAACCCCCTATTATTCCCGGATTGATGCCCCGGCCACACCAGAACAAAAAACTGCCTTTAAACGCCTTACACCCAAAATTGTAACCGCTAAAGAACTGGCGGGTGAACCCATTCTCGCAAAGCTTACGCAGGCTCCCGGAAACAAAGCGCCCATCGGCGGCCTGAAGGTGGCGGCAAAGAACGGGTGGTTTGCAGCCCGCCCTTCAGGAACTGAAAATATTTACAAGCTCTACGCGGAAAGTTTTAAGAGCCAAGCTCACCTTGAAACCATTATTGAACAGGCTCAGCAGATTATAAAGAACGCTTTGGAAGGTAAACCCCGTTAGAAGGCTTTCACACGGGATATTTACCCCGTGTGAAAAAGTGTAAAAATCTTTAATTTTACCCCGTGCTTCCGCATGGGGCTTTTCTAACGGGGTAAATAAAAGATACCTATCAAGAAAGGGGCGTCACGATGTTAAAGAGAATCAATCCCACGACAACCAAAACCTGGCAAAGCCTCTTACAGCACCTCGAAAAGATTAAGACCACTCACATGCGAGATCTTTTCACTCAAGACCCAGCGCGGTTTCAAAAATTTTCTCTCCGGCTCAATGATAGTGTGGTGGATTATTCGAAAAATCGGATTACCGAAGAGACCATGGGTCTCTTAATTGAATTAGCTCAAGAAATAGATTTAACCGATGCTATCGAAAAAATGTTTACAGGAGATAAAATCAATGAAACTGAACATCGGGCCGTTTTACACGTTGCCTTGAGAAACCGAAAAAACACACCGATCTATGCTGATGGCAAAGATGTGATGCCACAGGTCAATGATGTCCTTCAAAAAATAAAAACCTTCTCAGAACAAATCATCTCCGGCGAAAGGAAAGGATACACCGGCAAGAAGATCTCTGATCTGGTGAATATCGGGATCGGCGGATCGAATCTTGGGCCTCTGATGGTGACTGAGTGTTTGCGGCCTTATGCTCAGGAAGGTCTATCAGTCCATTTTGTTTCTAATGTGGATGGCACGCACCTTGCTGAAACTTTGAAAAAATTAAATCCTGAAACCACCCTTTTTATGATTGCCTCCAAAACCTTTACTACCCAAGAAACCATGACCAATGCTTACTCCGCCCGGAACTGGTTTTTAAACCAGGCAAAAAAACCCCAGCATGTCGCGAAGCATTTTGTGGCGATTTCCACCAACGCGGAAAAAGTAAAAGCCTTTGGCATTGATGCAGACAACATGTTTATTTTCTGGGACTGGGTGGGGGGTCGCTACTCCCTCTGGTCAGCGATTGGTTTATCCATCGCATGCTATCTGGGTTACGAAAACTTTGCTGAATTATTGGAAGGCGCCTTTGAGATGGACTGCCATTTCCGTGAAACGCCTTTTAAAAAAAATATTCCCGTGATTCTGGGATTGATCGGTATCTGGTACAACAACTTTTTTGGCGCAGAGACTGAAGTCATTGTGCCTTATGACCAGTATATGTACCGGTTTCCAGCCTACTTCCAGCAGGGAAACATGGAAAGCAATGGCAAATCAATTGATCGAAACGGTGACAAGGCGGCCTACCAGACCGGTCCCATTATCTGGGGTGAACCCGGAACCGATGGCCAGCATGCCTTTTTCCAGCTCATTCACCAGGGGACAAAACTTATTCCCGCTGATTTCTTGGCTCCCGCAATCAGTCATAATCCTCTCGCTGAACACCACAATATACTGCTGTCAAACTTTTTTGCCCAGACCGAAGCCCTCATGAAAGGAAAAACCAAAGAGGAAGTAATCGAAGAATTAAAAAAAGAAGGCAAGACAGACAAAGAAATCCAAAGGCTCTATCCTTTTCGGGTGTTTGAGGGCAA
>Ga0209048_10003270_pt1 | contig 15777 bp, 14 predicted proteins | sample FrelakmetCRP12CR_FD_187146 | JGI IMG/M metagenome (GOLD analysis project Ga0209048, IMG submission 187146) | Freshwater lake sediment microbial communities from the University of Notre Dame, USA, for methane emissions studies - CRP12 CR (SPAdes)... | ecosystem: Environmental > Aquatic >... | reverse complement strand
TCTCGGTAATACTCAGATCTCCAGCACAATAACCTCCCAAGCTGCGTGGAATATAGTAAAACCTGTCCGAGATCTTCCCGAGCATGAGCCACAAGTCATAGTCTTCAACAGCAATAAGGTTTTTGTCCTCACATAAACCTCCAACCTGTTCTAATAATGCTTTTTTTACCACAACGCTTGAATTGGATATTGCATTGCCATTGACAATCAAATCGACAAATACGGGACTGGAGAGACGGCGTCCTGTAGATCTTTTGATAAGTTTCTTTCCCTTCGGCGTACAAATATCCAGATTGTGGTATAAAACGTCACCTCTGGAAAGATATGCAGATATGACCTCGAGTTTGTTGGGATACCACCAATCGTCAGAATCAAGAAAACAAACCCATTCGCCTTGGGAAGCGGCGATTCCTAAATTTCTCGGTCGAGCAGGTCCTCCCCAATTTTCTTCCCAAAAATATTTTAATTGCAGCCGATCCTTAAAAAGTGCAACAATTTCTTTTGTATGATCCGTCGATCCATCGTCGCAAACAATGACTTCAAAATCAGTGATAGTCTGGGCGGCAAGCGAATCAAGAGAGCGTTTCAGTCTTTCCGCCCGATTGTAGGTTGGTATGATTACGGAAAAAAGAAATTTCAAGCAACCCTCCGTAAAGACGTATGAATATTATTAATATAAGTAGCAATCAATTACTATTTTCCAAGGTCCGGCACAGGCCCCATTCTGTTTGTAGCGATATCTTTCAAAACTACCCTGATAACTTTTTGCATTGCATGATTTTTTTTCACCCAGGCCAGCAAAAACAATATCAATAGCCTTGATAACAATTTTATGCAAAAAAGATATTTGATGACAAGCTTATCGCATAATTTTTTATAAAAATAAATTAAGTTTCTATTTTGCAGATAGAACTCGAAATAAGAAGGCTGCTTGTTCCGGGTCGTTGAATTACACTTATGAAATATTTTTGCTTCTGGCTCGTACAGCATTCGATAGCCAGCTCGTGTGGCTCGAAGGGTGAAATCAGAGTCGTCTTGATACATAAAGTATGCTTCATCCATGTTGCCGATATCAGCAAATACCCGCGTTGGGACCAGAAGACAGCACGTGGAAGCCACTTTAATCTCATGTTTGAGATTCAGTTCAGGTCGATCCAATGGATAGGGTGTATAGTCGAGTGGCTGAGACGTCCACCAATTAATTTCTGTGCCGATAAAGTGATCCAAGCGACTTTGATCGTAGAAACAAATAATCTTCGGCACAACCAATGCGTTGTATTCTATAGCTGTTTTGATCAACTTGCTAAGAAATGAAGCATCAACGACCGTGTCATTATTGATGAAGAGAACATACTCAAAACCGTGCTGCGTAGCAAAATCGATACCTGCGTTATTGCCGCCGGTAACTCCCAGATTTTTGGGTAGCGGCAAGTAGATAATTCGTTCTTTGTATAAATCATGAATGGCGTTACCGGAGCCATCAGGAGAACCATTATCTACAAAGACAATGCGAGAGGAGGGATAATCAAGATCGAGTAAGGACTCAATGCAATCTCGCGATATTTCAAAACCGTTATAATTGACTACAACTATGCATACGTCATCATGCGTGTCCATTGTAAAGAGTTCCTTATCAACGTTACTCACTTAAACTAAAAAATATAGCATACTGGCAAGGTGGAAACCATCGCACACAGGCTTGGCCTCGGTTTTGAAAATCACTTGTAAAGCCCCCTTGCTTTCAGTTCTGCAATGCTTTGATCGAACTGGTCAAGCCCTACTTCTTCCTGCTTCACCCAGTCCACGAAATTCTGGAGCCCGTCAGTGATGGTTGTTTGAGGCTTATAGCCGAAAACCGCTTGAATGCGGGATAGATCCGCCAAGTTGTGGCGGATGTCACCGGCACGGAACCTTCCCGTAACCTCTACTGGCACCTCAATCCCCAACTTTTTCATAAGAAGCTTGGCCAGGGTTGAAACATCAGTTGCAACACCAGAGCCGACGTTGAAGGAACTTACAATTGTTTTCTCGTGTTCAATGCCCGCAACGGTTGCTGCCACGGCGTCGTCAATGTATACAAAGTCCCGACTTTCCTTGCCGTCCTCGAAAATATTAAGCGGATTCATGTTCCGAATGCGTGTCGAAAAAATAGAAAGAATGCCCGTATAGGGGTTGGAAAGGGATTGCCCCGACCCGTACACATTCTGATACCGAAAGGCGATTGCCGAAAACCCCAGCGCTTGTCCCATGGTCAGCACCATTTGTTCCTGGTTTAGTTTCGTTATGCCGTAGATTGATGCAGGACGCACCATCGATTCTTCGTCGGTCGGCAACAGGGCGGACACAGAATTACAAAGAGGGCAATGGACTTCAAAGTCTCCCTTCTGCATGGCTTCAACTGCACGTGAACCGGGGTAAATGTTGCCGTGGGTCGGGCATCTATATTTGCCTTCGCCATAGATGGCCCGCGAGGAAGCCACAACGACCTTGCGGACGTCAGTTTTACTATTCGCGATCAGTTCCAGCAGGAGCGCTGTACCTCCAACATTCACGTCGGTATAACGCTTGATAGCGTACATCGATTGTCCGGTACCGGTCTCGGCAGCCAAATGGACAACAATATCCTGATGTCGCAACGCCTTTCTCAAATGGTCTCTATTGGTAATATCACCTTTAATAAAGTTCACCCTGTCTTTTATCGCTAAAAAAAGAGGGGAACCCTTTGGGTCACTCCCGTGTATCTGAGGAGACAGGTTATCAAGAACAGTCACGGAATGGCCCAGCTTCAATAGCTTCCGCGCAAGATTCGAGCCGATAAAACCAGCCCCGCCTGTTATCAATATATTTTTCTTGTTCATAATGCTTCAATCATCAAATGGCATGGTCTAGCAATACGTGCGGTTGCATAAATATACATAGTGCACCAGCGATACTGTGCTACAAAGTTTACAGAGGACAATTATTTTTTATACATATAATATGTGTGAGGGGAAGTCCTTTCTTGTCTGATTTTTGTGTGAATAATCCGGTATTGATAAGACTGACTATTTTAAAGTCCACGTTTTCTAAGGATTTGACCCAATACCAGATCGGATATGCTCTGTCCTGCAAGTAGGGGTCATATAAATAGCCACTCGAGGAGATTGAGGGAGAGATCGCCGTATACCGGCACAATAATGTATTCAGCATAATGCGTACAAATTGTTTCGTAATGGCAGCTACATATCTTAATGAGGTATAAGGCGTCTCATTTAGAATGAGAAGAAAACCATCATCCTTTAAAACCCTTTTTATCTCTTTTAACAAAGTTTCCATGTTATCAACATGATGCAGGGATGACGATACAACAACAACATCCAGAGATTTATCTTCAAAGTACAGAGGCGCAAAAAGACCTTCAATGGGCGTAATTTTTTTAGCGTTTCCGCTCATAAGTTCCACAATGCCAGGCATCATGTTTTGCAAAAAAAATTTGCTTGAATCCAACAAATATATTTGTGATATCGTATCGTACGTGGACAGGTATGCGCTTAGCCACCCCGTACCACCTGCCAAATCCAATACCGTGCACTTATCCTTAAGGTAATTGCTCCAGTTCACCTGCTGTACAGCATCGAGATAATTGCATTCATCCTTAATTCGTGATAAAAAAAGTCGAGGGTCCCTGAGATATCTCTGAGATCCCGGATTATAGGTCTCCATACTTTTATCAAATTGCGAAGTATTGTGTTCAAATTGCTTGATAAGCCAGCTCATCATTGTGTGCCATCCTTAAACGCTCACGGGCGCCGACAATCAATCGCTTTATGCTTTTCGACAAAACGATGTACATCCGCATAAAAATCATCTATATGTGCAGTAACTTTTTCCAGGCTCCACTCCCACCACTTAATTTCAAGCAGACTTTGAATAATATCAGGAGAAAATCGATGTTCAATTATTTTTGCCGGAATGCCCCCGACAATCGCATAGGACGGAACATCTTTCGTAACGACGGCATGTGCCGCAATCACCGCCCCATCGCCGACCGTAACCCCTGAAAGGATTGTCGCGCCATATCCGATCCATACATCATTGCCGATAATAACGTGACCTCTTGAAAACGTATCCTTTTCAGGACCTTTATTCAGCATATTCGCATAAAAAGGATACGTTGATACAGCTTTGCTATTGTGTTCTCCACTCGCGATAATTTTTACCGCAGGTGCAATACTGCAGTATTTGCCGATTCTTACATAGTCGTCTTTTTTATACAGTAAAACCGTATCCTGATGAACGCCGTAGGTATTAATACCGACTGAAATTCGTTCATCCAACTTGTTTTTTGGATCGATATGGAAAATACGGTACTTAATAAAACGGAGGATTTTATAAATATCATCAATCATCAGGATTTCTCCAGTTTAAGAGAACACAAAATGAATCGTTTCTGATCAGCGAATTGTTTCCAATCGAACCGAGATAATATAACCCTGTCAATCCGATACAGCAAACAAGCCATCCGAAAATAGACAAATTGTATCGATGGCTTCATCACCATGGCCTGCATGGCAAAGCTCAAGCTGTATAAATGCCAACATTTTACTTCCGCGATACTCAGCGATTTCAGACAATGTATCTTCATCCACTCTATATCAAGGGGCCTCTCGTGAGGACTGGATCCGGCATATCCTTCTGTAAGTTTACTCTGAAAGTGAGGGGTCCAAAGGTTAAACCACTTCGGGAATCGACCGATAAGGAGCCCCACAATCTTATTTAAGGTATATTCTATACTCTTTAAGAATAGACTTTTTTTTTGTGATAGAGACGTCATCGGCTCATACAGATAGACTCTCCCCCCCGGCTTTAAGACATCAGCGATCTTTTTCATGATCGTTTCTATGTCAATTGAAGGCAAATGGTGTAAAAAAGCATTAACAAAAATGCTGTCAAATACTTCTTTCTGTTGCACGCAGTCCCAATGCACCAGATCGCAACATTCAAAGTGAACAGAATCGAGACCCTTTTCAACTCTCTGTTTTTCAGCTGCTTCGACCTGCTCCTGAGAAAAATCTATTCCTAAAACCGACATGCCTCTTTCAGCAAAAAATATTGAGAGCCATCCGCTTCCGCACCCCAAATCCAACAGTCTGCCGTCGGGCTTGAATAGATACCTGGCATAGTCGTTTTCAAGATCTTTTCGGAGCACGTTATTCAATTCAGGCGTAAGCTTCCATTGATATGTCATTATAGAAGCATAGCGCTCCCACCATTCCATTTCTTCCCGACGCCAAAGGGATTCATTATCCACACTAACCAATATCCTTCTCCTGTACATTATCGGTGGATACTTTTTCCTCACAAAATTCGATAAATTTTATTGGATCGCTAAATAACGCATGGTGTTCCCGAAGCCATTCTATCGGCATGTTCCACCATTGTAATTTAAGAAGTCTTTTCCTGACATCTTCTTCAAAACGGTATTTAAGCACTTTCGCGGGCACACCCGCAGCGATAGCATAGGATGGGACATCCTTGGTCACTACAGCGCCGGCGGCAACAATAGCTCCCGCTCCAATGGTAACTCCCCCCCTAATCATGGCGTTATGACCGATCCATACATCATGCCCAATATGAGTTAGCTGAAAGGGTGAAAATGCATCAGTAGAGCTGAATTTTTGCACTATTGGCGAAGAAGCCAAATAGAAAGCAGGGTGCGTACTTACGTGGGATATGGCATGCTGAGCGAGCCCAATATTTACTTCCATCGCTATTGAACAAAATTTTCCTATGATACAAGAGCTAACGAGCGTATTTCTTTGAATAAAGGTATGGTCCCCGATGGTGGAAGCCATAATTGATACATTTTCGAAGATAACATTATATTTACCAAGCTGTGATGCCTCATCAATGTATACCCCTGGATAAATATGGCACGTAGGATTCTTCTTCTGCAAAGACGAAACACGCATAATCGATGCGATCCATACCCTGAAATGTCGATACAGATTTTTTAATAAAAGCAACGGCATAATCATCTTTCCCTTCCGGATTGGGCATCTGGCGTGCAAAGCGAATAAATAAACTCTATGTTTCGTACATGATTATTGCCATCAAGGGGTCCGACATACTTTTCCAGCACGTCTTTCTGTCTGAAGGCATCGTAGATAGAATCCCGGTTATAAAACATTTCTATTTTCCTTACCATCTCCTCAACGGAAAATGCCGTAACCAGTTCGGATTTTCCATCATACGGCGCTATCAGTATTTCCTTATCATTTTTGTAATAGAGAGCCGGTATTCCAAGGCATGAGGCTTCAAAATGTGTTCCTGAATAAACGGATATGTAGAAATCGGCCTTTACGAGCACCTGACTGAACGGGATTGTATCGAAAATCTCCACAGGCAGATCTTCAAAATATTCCTTTGTGAAATTTATATATTGGGTAATATAACCATTAGTACGGACCTTTATGATAATTTTAAACCTTTTTCCCTGGTCCCTTACAATTCTGCAAGCCTGCATGACGTCATACAAAAATTCGAACTCCACGGCAGCATAGGAATTCAAATCTATGGGACTGAAAGCTCCGGTGCCGATAAGTATGGTCGGTTCAGAATGATTCATTGCTCGTGGAGAATGATTTTTACTGTACACATCAAGACGGGAGTCTCCCAGGCAGATAACATTATCAGCGTCCTTAAAATAATCCTTTTTAATCGATTCACCATAGGAGTTGATCCAGGTTATTCCTTTTATATCTTCTTCAGGAAATGCATGAAGCAGCAGTCCGTTCAGTATAAAATAACTGGGAATGTTCTTTTTTTTGCAGTAATCCAGCAAGAGGCAGTTCAGGAGCCCGATGTTGGCAATGTACACCATTGCCTTAAGATTTCTCGTTGCAAAATATCTGAGTATGACATCGATGATGTGCAGACTGAGAGGAAGAGCCTGTGGGATTTTTTTTACGATAATATCATAAAGAGCACCGCTCATACAGAATCCCGAAATTTCCCAGTACAGCACTCGTTCACGGCGGAAACGTTCTAACATCTCTGCAGCCAGCTCTTTATGGCGAGCAGTAGGCTTGCGGATGGGCAGTCTCCGCTCCTGAGAAAATCCTTTGCTCCAGGTGTAGTATTCCAATCCTACATTTACTTTCGCATCCTGTTTTAACCGCTCAATAATCTTTTCCGTGGGGAAATAACGCTCGACGAATACGTCAATTTTCGAGGTGTGCAGCAGCCGCAGTCGCTCACCCAATGACAATATCCAGTCGAGCAGCAGGGACAGCAATACTTTCAGCCGTTGCTTTATCCCCACGGTAGGACGTATACGCTCCTTCATCCAGCGGAACATCGGGAAATAGTATTCAGGTGCTACAACTCCTCCGCCTGTGATGTTCCAGACCTCATGCTCCATGCCGAGGCGGGCAAGCGCATCCAGTGAACTCCGGTCTTCCAGACCAACGCACATCTGCTCATAATCCAGTTTCTTTATCGCCAGAAGATTTACTGCAATACGCACGTAGTACGTAACATCATTCCAGATATCGAGACGCAGTGCATTACCGATATCAATCCCCCGGTAGGAGAAAATATCATTGTGTTCTTTATCGCGATACCAGTTTTCAAAAAAATGATATGTCTCAATATTGTGGCGCTCCATAGTGTCCTGCGCCACCAAGTGGTCAAAATATGCTGCAGTTCCCCCTTGCGCACGAATTTCCTTGACCAGAGCGAAATCAAACGTCAGGACGAGGTCTGATTCCTTGTCATAAGGAAAAGGGCAGGCTTTCCAAAATCCGCGATTCTGAACCAAAAATACCTGCCTGTATGCTTTATTCGGGAGAAAAATATTTTCTATAACCATAGATCTATTTCGTTATTTTTAGGTAATTCAAAAGTAATGCAATTTCATCTTTTCTAACAGCGAAAAGAGAAGGGAATATTATCGCCAACCCCGCGATACCGAGCGAGTACAAAAAACCGGTGATTAAAAACTGAACTGAAAAATGTGTTTCAATCAAAACAGCATGCACGGCATATGAACATGCTATTGCAATTGAGAGGAAAGCCGTGATAACAATCCACTGATGATTAAAAAACTTTTTAAAGGGCAGGTTCATCATCTTCGCGTTGTACCATAACTGAATGTTAACACTAATAATTTGTATCAAGACCATCTTTACTGCTAAACCGGTAGCCCCTGCTTGGAGAGCACCATACTCTCTCGGCCCAAGTAAAAAGAATGTCAAGGGCAGACCCAAGAATATCAAAGCGATACCGATATTTCTATACGCTCTCGTTCTATTGGTGGCAAAAAAAACTGACGCATTCATCTGTCCATACGTCTGGTGAATCGGGAAAAAGCACATGATAGCAATAGGCAACACAGCTCCGGCATATGCTTTACCGCCAAACAGAAGCATTACCGTTTCTGACTCAACAGCAAGAAAGCAGCCGAAGTAGGCCGCAATGGCATACAGCATGGGAACAAAGCGGGAAAAAAGACGCCCCATTTCACCCATGTCTTGTTTAGCAAATGAAATTGCATATTCACGAGCCACAAGCGGCATCAGTGCGGAAGTAAAAAAAAAACAGAGCACACCGATCTGGTAGGCCAATCCGTAAAAACCCTGCTGAACACTTCCGGAAAATTTTTGCAAAAACCAGCGATCCAGCACCCCTTCAAATACCGCTACACCACTGAATACGACCAGAGGACCGCTGAAGGATAAAAATTCATGGGCATAACTTCTGACCTGTTCTTTTTTTAGACTCCAATTGACTGAAAGTGAAAAACCGCCCTTTTGGCTTACTCTGACGAGAAGTACGATCGTTGCGAATAGTATAACGAAATGATACGAAAAGAAATTCAGGAGGGATAACCAATTTTGCAAAAATAAAATAAGAATTATGATAAAACCGAATATTTTTACCGCCATCTTAACCAGTTCTGATTTCACCGTCAGACCATAGGCATCCGACATATCGCTGAATACCATTGTATAAAATGTCATGACCGCCCAGACAGCTCCAAAAATAATGAACAAACCTGTCTGGCCCGGCCAGATAATAGGGTCGAGACCGGCAGCGAAGCAGAACAGTACAAGCAAACTTAAAAAAACCACGAGAAGAGCCGTAAAACACAAATAAAAGCGCACCAGCCCTGTATCCTGTTGACGTTGGGAAAGCATGGTATAGTACGCCGTCGAAGTATTCATATTCAGGAAACCGACAACCTGATAAAAGAAGTTGGTAAGAAATGAGAAATCCCCGTACGAAGCCGGGCCAAGCGCACGAGGCACGATTGACTGCGTGCCAATGCCGACTCCCATTCCGACGAGGTTCGTCATCAACTTAAAAAAGTATCGCTTCCGGAGAGATGCTCCGGTACTGGCTGCCGTTTCGTTCATCTGCTTTTCACTATGAAGTTATGGCTTGACTTGCTCTTCTTTTATTTTACCGATTACTCGCACAACCTTAGCTGGATTCCCTACAGCTACAGCTCGAGCCGGGATATCTTTCGTCACAATAGAACCGGCTCCAACTACCGCATTTTCTCCTACGGTAACACCCGGAAGGATTATGGCGTTTGCTCCGATCCAGCTCCCCTTTTTTAAAACAACTTCTCTTGAGTCATAATACCCTTGATCAATAAGAGGGGCGTCAGGATCATCGAGTTTATGGGTATCTACATAGATGTGTATTCCCGAACCCATCAGAACATCATCTGCAATGATAATACCGGCTCCATTTTCCCGAGTATCGGCATGCAGCATGGTCCCCGGGCGGATAACAACTCTTTTACCTATGCTGATTTTTGAACAACCGACAGCATACGCTCCTGGTCTGAACTCTGCCGTTTCGCTAAAATATTTGAACTTTTTCATACACAGTTTCAGCATCGTTGATTTCAGATACAATCTCCAATGCGTGCTGAGCATATCTGGACCGATTCTATCAGCGTTGTTCCAAAAACATATTTTATGCCACAATTCCAATAGCACCATGCAGCCTCATTATGTAGCGATCTGCTCTCATTAGAGTTTTGCCTCGAATCGAAATTCGGTAAAGGCTCTTTTCGCCTTAAAAAGTAATGAAACGACGCAAAATCTCCAGCCCCACTTCACCGCTTTTTTCCGGATGAAACTGGCAGCCGTAATGAAGCCCGGATCTGATTACTGCGGCGATTACCCTGCCGTTGTAATCGCAATCCGCAAGCCGATGGTCCGGATACTTGGGAACAGCAGCGAAAGAATGAACAAAATATACTGACACCCCGGGACTTAATCCTGCAAGGATCGTATTTTCCCATGTTGTTTCAGGGGCGGGCATCGATAGTTTGTTCCAGCCGATATGGGGTATTTTATGAGGTCGGCCGTCTGCTCCAGTCGATGGAATGGCTGCAACTCGTCCGGGGACCAATCCCAGTCCCTCGTGATTGCCGAACTCTTCGCTGCTGTCCAGCATCATCTGCATTCCGAGACAGATGCCTAAAAAGGGTCGTCCGGTGCTGGCAAATTCCCTGATGGGTTCGATAAGTCTCCGCTCGCGCAGGCCGACCATTCCGTCTGCAAATGCGCCTACCCCGGGCAGTATCAAGCGTTCAGCATACACGACCAGCTCGGGATCAGACGTGGTCAGCACCTCTGCCCCGCAATGTTCCAGGGCTCTGGAAACACTCAGGAGATTCCCCATGCCGTAATCTATGACGGTTACTTTCGGCATGTATCGAAGCTCCTTACGTTAATGCCGCATTGTAATGCTTCTTTGCGGATATCCATCACCGTCGTCTTGTTGTAGTGCAAAATACCAGCTATTGCCACAGCGTCCGCTGATCCCTCCTTGACAACTTTTTCGAGATCAGCACCGTTTCCCATGCCGCCGCTGGCTATGACCGGGATTGAGACCGCAGTTGACACCTCCCTCACAAGGTCGATATCAAATCCTTTTCCCGTCCCTTCCATGTCAACCGAGGTCAGGAGGATTTCACCGGCCCCGAGTGCACATCCCTGTTTTGCCCAGCTGATCACATCCATTCCGGTCTTTTCCCTGCCGTTATCGCAATACGCTTCCCATTGGTTCTTGCCGAACTTTTTCGCTTCGATCGAAAGCACCATGCATTGGGAGCCGAACATCCGGGAAATTTCGCTGATCAATCCAGGGCGCTTGATTGCGGCGGTGTTCACGGCAACCTTGTCCGCGCCGGACCTCAGCACTTCCCTGACATCATCCACGCTTCTTACTCCTCCTCCCACGGTAATGGGAATAAAAACATGCTCGGTTGTCCTCCGTATGATATTCAGAAGGTTGCTCCGCTCGTAAAGGCTTGCCACGATGTCTATATAGATGATTTCATCGATCCCCTGTTCATAATACTTCTTCGCGAACAGGTTCGGATCGCCGATTTTTCGCAGCCCTTCCAGGTGAATACCCTTGATCAGGTTGGGGCCCTTTACATCCAGCCGGGAGATAAGTCTGATATTATTCAATCTGGTCTCTCTTCACCCTCAAATACGGTATGTCTCAGCTTCCAGACGCCCTTCTCGTGCTTCCATAAGTGAGGCGAACGGAACTGATCTGCGAGAGCGTCAAAATAGTCCCTGTCAATGATGGGTTGTTCGAACATTCTGGATGCTATGGGAAATTCCTTCTCAGGAATGCTCAGATACGCAAAGAGCTCATCCACAAACCGTTCGGGGAATTCCCCGTCGAACTTTTTTACCAGAGCCACGCCTTCCTCGCGGGTGATCTCGTCGTTGCGGATTTCCTGTGCCGCATCATACGTGGCGCGGCCGATACCAAATTTTATATATGTCGTGTAATAGTGAAAATCGTCTATACGGTCATCAATACTGTTATACTTGCTGTACGTCCCCGGTGTCCGCTCCGGCGACGCCTGGAAACCGCCATGCTCAACCGCGTAGTAATAGCATTCCTGCGGATGCCATTTGACATAATACCCAAGATAGTGAACCTCGACCTTCCGGCGTTCTATTTCCTCGGGATCAGCCGGAAAATACGGCTGCAGATCATTGTCAGTGATGCCATAATACTTCTTGAGATCGACAATCGACGCCCCTCCCAGATATACTTTGCTCTTATCAGCAGCTGCAAAGTAGGACCAGTCCCGCTTAGCGGTTTGGGTATCAGCCATGGGATTACCGTATTCCGCTTCGTTCTCACCGTAGAAAATCAAGGGAATCTTGTGCAAAACCGCCATCTTGGGTGCGAGTGACTTCTGACCGAAGATAAACGGCTGGAAAGGATGAAACAAGTTTTCCACGGCGAGACGGGTCAGCAATCTATGGACCATGCCATTTGGCGTATGAAGATAATTGTCAAACCCCGCATGGATCCACGACTGAAAATTTTTCCATCCCCATTCCGTGTAAATATGCGGGGCCCAGGTCACGGTCAGCGGATGCATTCCATATTTATATTTGAGCAGATGGGCCTGAACAAAACTGTCCTTGCCGCCGGAACCGGGGACGAGACAGTCATAGGAACCGTCCTTGCTGCGATATTGGTTGCAGAGATCGATCAGTTCTTTCTCTCGATCAGCCCAGTTGATGATATGCCGCTTTTGCTCGGCAACCCTGCAGGCATCACAGACCCCTTCATGGTCGAGGTTGATTGTCTGCTTCTTGCTGTCTTTCGTGTGCACATATTCAACCGCAGAACTCGGCCGTTGATTTGATATCACGCAACGGGTACAAAATTTTACATCCTTGGGAAGGCCATATTTGGCTTCTAATCTATCGCCGGATACCTTGAATTTTTGCATATCGACGTTCTTCGGTTTCACATACGTTTGCATTCCATTTTCCTCGCAAATCAAGTCTAATTGACAATAATTAACCACAGAGTCCACAGAGCAGGGATTCATTTCTCAATTTTCTTTATGTATGCCGATATCCCCTGAAACTCGCATCTTTTTCCAAATAGAGTTTTTTGGTCTGATCGATCATACTGGACAGCTTTTTGCTGAAATAATTGGTAAGCAGCTTGCTATTTGCATCGCACAAGCAGCGATGAAATTCGTCGTCCGACACATTGGTGAAATTGATGGCAAGTAAATCCGAGTTTGTATGTTTGTTCACATAAAAGTCTTCGCAATCTTTCAATAGCCCCATCTCTATGGCTTTATAATAAAGCGGCGAGCCCGGGTACGGGGTCACGGGCCGGATGGTCCTCATCTGCGATCCATCGTCATATTTCAGGAGAAACTCAACTCCCTTTTCGAGCGTTTCCCTGCTTTCGCCGATATTTCCAAAAATGATATTATAACCGGGGCTTATGCCCGCGTTGAGTGTCGCTTCTATTCCCTTGACTATCATATTGGTCGTCAGGGCCTTGTTCATGTTCCTTAACACCTGGTCATCCATGGCCTCTATTCCATAATTAATGAAAACGCACCCCGCAGCTTTCATCAAGCGCAGGATGCCCGGTTTGGCATAATTCAACCTGCCGTTACAATCCCACTTTACATTCAATTTGGTCTTAATAAAACCGTCACACAAGCCGGCAACTCTTGCTTCCGATGACATCAGAAGCTCATCGGAAAATGCGATATACGTAATGCCATACTGGTGTTTTAAAAACTTTATTTCCTCGATGATGCTCTCATTGCTGCGCGGCCTGAAGCCTTCATCCATTCGGTAGCAAAAATTGCAGGTAAAGGTGCACCCGCGCCCGGACAGAACAGGCATGACAAAATCCGAACTGGCGACATGGGGCATTCTCAGTAATTTATAATAATCGATCGGGAACAGGTCAAACTCGGGAAAGGGTATTGTATCGATATCTTCTATGAGAGAATGCCGTTCATTTATCCGGACTGCTTCATTGTCATGAAACGCTATACCTTTTACGTCGTTCAGCGACCTATGGCCATTTAGAGCTGCAAGCAGTTCAAGGATGGTGACTTCCCCTTCCCCCATGACGACAGCATCAGCGCCGGTCATCTTCAAAAAAAACTCCGGTTCCGGTGAAGGGCCGTGCCCTCCGATGATGTAAAACGGCCTGTTTTTTGACAGGTTAACGGCTTCGGAAATTTTCAAAGCCTTTTTGTACTGATAATATCCGGCAATGAAACTCAACCCGACAATGTCAAATTTATTATGATTAAGATACTCGGTAAGATGTTCATCGGGATAATGATGCCTGTCCTGGCTGTAGACTTCAACTTCGTGCCCCTCCCTGACAAGTACCGCTGCAATATACGCGAGCCCCTGGGGAAACCAGTGGATATATGAATCGTTATCATAAACAACGAGTAAAATGCGCATTGGTTAATTTTCCTTATAAAGGATATTCATTTTCATCATGGCGGCAGGGAGATAAGCGATGTTCACTGAGCCGTCCACCCTCCATCAACCATCAGATTATGTCCGGTAATATATGAGGATGCGTCTGAGGCAAGAAACACCACGGCTCCGGCAATGTCCTCGGGATTACCCATTCTACCCAGCGGCGTTTTCAGTGAATACTTCTCCACAAAAGCCGGGGCTTGATTATCAAAGATCCCTCCCGGCGATATCGAGTTTGCCCTGATGTTATACTTCGCATAGTAGGCAGCCAGATATCGTGTAAATGCGATGGTCCCGCCTTTTATGGCTGCATACGCAGCAGGCATTGTCATCTCCGTTCCTTCATAGATGGTAAAATCAGGGGCCACTACACCGTACATTGATCCCAAATTAATGATCGATCCTCCACCCCGGCTCTTCATGATTTCAGCAACCTTTTGGCAGCAGCAGAAACAGCCTCCTAATTGATTGTTAACATTCTGTTTCCATGAATCCAAGGGAATGCTCTCGAATTTCAAACCCCAGTCAGGTGTCCTCGGATATGCGCTGTTGACAAAGATGTCAATATTCCCGCTGTCCTTGACTATGCCGTCAACGGCTTTAGCAATGGACTCCTCGGATGTGATGTCGAGATGAACAAATTTAATACGTTTGTCATTAAGAAGTTCGGCCACCTTGTCTTTTTGAACATCGGCAAGGTACACTGTCGCGCCGGACTCGTGCAGGGCTTTGACAATTTCCCTGCCGATGAGTCCGGCTCCGCCGGTGACCAGCGCTGTCTTTCCGGACAAACTAAATAGGTCTTTATACAACATGTTTTTCATGGATTGATTCCCCTCTGCCTCATAAAGAACTCGACAATCTGGAAGTCCATTTCGGAATCAATATCAACAGAACGCTCCTGGGGCATAACATACAGGAGGGTGTCTCGCTTGAAAAGCACGGCATTCTCGAACAAGGCGTCCCGCTTCCATACATAAATCGAAGCGTTCATGTCAAAACACTTCGGCGCATCCTGTCTCCTTGCAACCGGTTTAGGCAATGTCTTGGACAATGCTACAACGCCTTCTTCGCCCAGCTCGACAAGATTAAAATACGGAGAACGATGAGCAGGCGTTCCGGTAATCACGTTCGATACAGACCTGTCTTCGAGCAGTTTGACTGCCCCACGTATATCGTCTGCCGATCGAAGGGGCGATGTGGCATCCAGATCGACAATCACTGAAAATTTCTTTCCGGCGATTTTCTCAGTTTCAAGAACGCAATGCTGAATAACCGGCAGTTTGGGAGTTTCGTCCGTGGCAAGTTCTGCCGGTCTTTCAATGAGAAAATCCGCGCCGTATTTTTTTGCTGTTTCAAGGATTTCCTTTGAATCACTGCTCACGGCCACAAAGTCGAAGAGCCGCGTCTCCCTGGCCTGGAGAACACTGTATGCGATAAGCGGCTTGCCCAGAAGGTCGCGGATGTTTTTATTCCTCAC
>Ga0209048_10003269_pt1 | contig 15779 bp, 14 predicted proteins | sample FrelakmetCRP12CR_FD_187146 | JGI IMG/M metagenome (GOLD analysis project Ga0209048, IMG submission 187146) | Freshwater lake sediment microbial communities from the University of Notre Dame, USA, for methane emissions studies - CRP12 CR (SPAdes)... | ecosystem: Environmental > Aquatic >... | reverse complement strand
GGGCGTCGGAGCCCTTGCCGCCGTACTCGCCGTCCTCGATGAGCTTCTTGGCGTTGTCCCAGGCGCCGCCGCCCGAGGTCATGCTGATGGCCAGGAAGAGGCCGGTGATGATGGAGCCCATGAGGACGCCGCCGAGGACCAGATACGCCTTGTTCCAGAACACGAGCGTGATGATGATCGGCGTGAGTACCGGGATGGCGGCCGGGAGCATCATCTCGCGGATGGCCGACCTGGTGACGATGTCCACGGCCTTGCCATACTCGGGTTTGTCCGTGCCCTTCATGATCCCGGGGATCTCGCGGAACTGGCGCCGGACCTCTTCGACGACCTTGCCTCCGGCGCGCCCCACGGACTGCATGCAGAGCGAGGCGAACAGGTAGGGAAGCAGACCACCGATGAGCAGGCCGACGAGCACCCAGGGCTCGTTGACCTTGAATTGGTTGATGACGCCGGAGCCGAAGCTCTCCTTGAGATCGTTCGTGTAGGACACGAAGAGGATAAGGGCGGCGAAGCCGGCGGAGCCGATGGCGTAGCCCTTGGTGATGGCTTTGGTGGTGTTGCCGACCGCGTCCAGCGGGTCGGTGGTGTTGCGCACCTCTTCCGGCAGGTTGGCCATCTCGGCGATCCCGCCGGCGTTGTCGGTGATGGGGCCGTACGCGTCGATGGCGACGATGATGCCGGTCATCGAGAGCATGGCCATGACGGCCACGGCGATGCCATACAGGCCGGCCGTGCCGCCGCCGGCCGCCGAGTAGCTGGCGAGGATGCCGGCGGCGATGACGAGCACCGGCAGCGCCGTGGACTGCATCGACACGGCCAAGCCCTGGATGATGTTCGTGGCGTGCCCGGTGATGCTTGCCTTGGCGATGCTCTTCACCGGGTTGTAGCGCGTCGCCGTGAAGTACTCGGTGATGACGACGATGAGGGCGGTCACGACGATGCCGCTGACCGCGCACAGGAACAGGCGGCCGACGCTCGGGATGCCGGCGAGGCGGTACTTCTGCGCGCCGAGCATCCAGTTGGTGAGCGGGTAGAAGAGCACGATGGCGATGAGGGCGGCAATGCCGAGGCCCCTGTAGAGGGCGTTCATGATGTTGGTGCTGCCGCCGCCGAGGCGCACGAAGAACGTGCCGACGATCGAAGCGATGATGGAGGCGCCGCCGATGACCAGCGGGTAGGTGATGGCGGCCGTGACGTGCGGCCAGAAGAGGTAGGCCAGCAGCATCGCCGCGACGGCCGTGACGGCGTAGGTCTCGAAGAGATCGGCGGCCATGCCGGCGCAGTCGCCGACGTTGTCGCCCACGTTGTCGGCGATCACGGCCGGGTTGCGCGGGTCGTCCTCGGGGATGCCTGCCTCCAGTTTGCCGACCAGGTCGGCGCCGACGTCGGCGGCCTTGGTGAAGATGCCGCCGCCGACGCGCGCGAAGACCGAGATGAGGCTCCCCCCGAACCCGAGCCCGATGAGCGCGCGCACGGCGTGCTCGGACCAGAACTGCGTGCCCAGCCAGTAGTAGACGGCGACGCCGAGAAGCGCGAGACCGACAACGAGCAGACCGGTCACGGAGCCACCCCGGAACGCGACCTTGAGGGCCGGGCCGAGACCCTTTTTGGCGGCCTCGGCCGTACGCACGTTCACGCGCACGCTGACCATCATGCCGATGTAGCCGGCGGCGGCAGACAGCGCGGCGCCGACGACGAAGCCCGCGGCGGTCTCCCAGCCGAGGCCCCAGCCTTGCTTGACCCCGAGAGCGACTCCGATGATGAGGAACACGACGACGCCGACCATGGCGATGGTGCGGTACTGACGCCCGAGGTACGCCCTGGCGCCCTCCTGGACGGCTCCCGCGACCTCGCGCATCTTCTCATCGCCCGCCGGCAGGGCCAGCAGCCAACGGATGAGCAGCACGCCGTAGACCACGGCGCCCAGGGCGCAGATCACCGCGATCAGCACCGCATTGTTGGAAAAGAACGAACTCACTTGGCAGGCTCCTTTCTTGGCTCCACGTGGTGCGCGGCCCGGTCCTGCGGACCCTGCCGCGCCCACCCCTCACGTCACGGCTGCCTGTGGCACCCGTCGTTCTTGCCCCCGGGCAGCGCCCCCGCGTTTCGCGGGCGCATCAGCCCAGATACTTGCCGATCAGAAGGTCCAGCTTCTCCTTGGTCGCCGCCGGGATGAGCTCGGCGGGCGTGTTGATGGCGGACTCCACGGCGTGGCGACAGGCGCAGTCGCGCTCGCGGTCCAGAGCCCCGACCACGCGGCGGACGATGGCTTGCGCGGTCTCGACGTTGCGCCGGACGTTGCCCAGCACCTGCTCGAGGGTGACGTCCTCTTCCCCTTCGTACCACACGTCGTAGTCGGTGACCATGGCCATCGTGGCGTAGCAGAGTTCCGCCTCTCGCGCCAGCTTGGCCTCCTGGAGATTGGTCATGCCGATGACGTCGAAGCCCAGCTGACGGTAGACGTTGCTCTCGGCGCGCGTGGAGAACTGCGGCCCTTCGATGCAGACGTAGGTGCCGCCCTCGTGCACGGTCGCGCCGGCGGCGCGCCCGTGCTCGACGATGAGCGCCGAGCAATAGGGACAGAACGGGTCGGCGAACCCCATGTGCACGACGACGCCGTCGCCGAAGAAGGTGCTCGGGCGCGCCTTGGTGCGGTCGAAGAGCTGGTCGGGTACGACCACGTCGAGCGGCTTGAGCTCCTCGCGCAGGCTGCCGACGGCGCTGGCCGAGAGGACGGAGCGCACGCCCAGCGCCTTCATGCCCCAGATGTTGGCACGGTAGTTGACCTCGCCCGGCAGGATGCGGTGGCCGCGCGCGTGCCGCGGCAGGAAGGCGACCGGCACGCCGCCGATCTCGCCGAGGAAGTACGAGTCGCTGGGCGCTCCGAACGGGGTGTCGACGGGGACCTCGCGGGCGTTCTCGAGCAGCTCGTAGAAGCCCGATCCGCCGATGACGCCGACGCTTGCAGAGTCCTGCATGGTGGACACCTTTCCCTCCGTTCCGACGGTGCGCCGCCGGAAGTATACAGGGATGCAGGCGGCGCACAAGCCCGCGCGCGCGTGAGGGTGTGAACCCCCGGGTGGAGGCTCCATGGCGGCCGGTGAGGCGCGTCCGGCGAGCCATCCCGGCGTCGTCAGCGGCCCGCCAGGAGTGATACATTCCATGCACCAGCGTGCACCCGGGCAGACGCGCACCTGTCCTCCTCGTCGGTCACCCGGGTCTCTTCCGCGCAAAGGAGCGAAAAGTGCCGAAGAACAAGGTCGTGCCAATCGAAGAGGCGATGTCGCACGTCGAGAGCGGCATGAGCATCGCCGTCGGCGGTTTCATCGGGCAGGGCGACCCTCTCACCCTCATCGACCACCTCAAGACCATGGACGTGAGAGACCTCACGATCTACGAGAACGACGGCGGCTATCGCCACCGCGGCACCGTCGAGCTGGCCCTTCAGGGCAAGATCAGGAAGATCGTCGCGAGTCACGTCGGCACGACGCCCGACTACGCGCGCCTCATGAACGAGGGCAAGATAGAGGTCGAGGCGACCCCGCAGGGCACGCTCGCCGAGATGCTTCGCTGCGGCGGCGCCGGTCTGGGCGGCTTCCTCACTCCCACCGGCGTCGGAACGGTGGCCGAGGAGGGCAAGCAGGTCATCGAGCTTGACGGCCGCAAGTACATCCTCGTCCCCGCGGTCAAGTGCGACATCGCCATCGTCCGCGCCCACGCGGGGGACACCTGGGGCAATCTCATCTACCGCGGCACCTCGCGCAACTTCAACGTCCCGGCGGCGATGAACGCGCGCTTCACGATCGCCGAGGTCGAGAACCTCTACACGCTCGGCGAGCTGGACCCGAACGCCATCCACACCTCCGGCATCTTCGTCGACGCCGTCGTGCGTGCGAACGTGGAGTACTGCACCTTGAGAGAGGAGACGTTCAATGGCTGACGCGAAGTCGATCATCGCCGCCCGCGCCGGCCGGGAGCTCCGGGACGGGCAGATCATCAACCTCGGGATCGGGCTCCCGACGCTGATCGCCAACTATGTCCCCGAGGGCGTCGACGTCGTCATCCAGACCGAGAACGGCGCCATCGGCGTCGGCCCGGCGCCGGAGGAGGGCTGCGAAGACCGCGACCGCGCCAACGCCGGTAACCAGCCGATCACGCTCGTCCCCGGCGGGAGCTACTTCGACAGCGCGACCTCGTTCGCGATGATCCGCGGCGGCCACGTCGATGCGACCTTCCTCGGGACCCTCCAGGTCGACGAGAAGGGCAACATCGCCAACTGGATCGTGCCCGGGAAGATGCTGGCCGGCATGGGCGGCGCCATGGACCTCGTGACCGGCGCCAAGGTGGTGTACATCGTCAGCGAGCACTGCTCCAAGGACGGCGCTTCCAAGCTCATGAGACAGTGCACGTTCCCGCTCACCGGCGCCGAAGAGGCAGACGTGATCATCACCGAGCGCGCCCTCTTCCGTCGCCACCCGGACAGGGGCTGGGTGCTGGAGGAGGTCGCCGCCGGCTACTCGCTCGAGGATATCGGCGCCTGCACGGATATGGCCTACCAGGTCGCCGACGATGTTAGACTCGACGCCTTCGGCGACTGAGCGCGCCACGGCGGGCACTCGGCGGAGGGAGTGAGATGACCGATCTCAAGAAGAAGTTCAGCCACAAGGAGTGGAAGGACTGCTGCGGCAAGGGCTGCAAGAAGTGCAAGATCGCCCAGACCTACATCGGGGTCTACGGCAAGAAGAAGGGCCTCGACAAGCTCAACGAGGACCGCGCCGTGATGCAGAGCAAGAAGGCCGGCAAGAAGAAGTCCAAGTAGCGGTGCACGACGTGCGCGCCGGCTGGCCGGCGTCGGCGGCGGCCGTCCGTTGACGGCAGCTTCGCCCGGACCCCACCCGGAGACGATCGGCTTTCTCGACATCGGCACCAACTCGGTGCGCCTCCTCGTGGCGCGCCTCGAGGACGCACACTCGTGGCGTACGCTCGCCCTGCAGAAGGAGCCGGTCCGGCTCGGCGAAGGCGAGTTCGGCGGGGAGAGCGTGCTGCAGCCCGCCGCCATGGACCGCGCCGTGCTCGTGTGCCGGACCCTGGCCGGCGTCGCGCGCTCGCGGGGGGCCACTGCCATCGTGTCCGTCGCCACCTCCGCCACCCGCGAGGCCCAGAACCAGGGCGCCTTCGTGCGCCGTCTGCGCGACGAGGCGGGCATCGACGTGCACGTCGTGTCCGGCCCGGAGGAGGCCCGCCTCGTCTTCCTCGGCGTGCTCGCCGCCGTCCACCTCGACGACGAGCGCGCGCTGGTCGTGGACATCGGCGGCGGCAGTACGGAGATCGCGCTGGGCGGCGCCAGCGGCGCCGACTCCACCGATTCACTCAGGCTCGGCGCCATACGCTTGACGAGCGAGTTCCCTGAGGCCGGCGGGCCGGACCCGGTCTCCGCCGCCACCTACGAGGCGATGCGGCGCCGCGTGCAGGTGCAGTCGGCGCGCGTGCGGCACAAGCTCGCGGGCGAGCGCATCGACGTCGCTTACGGCACCTCAGGCAGCATCCGCAACCTCGCCAGCGTCGTCGTCCGCGCCCTGCGCGGGGGCACGCCGCAGCGCGTCGACACGTTCACGCGCGCCGATCTGCGCAAGGTCGTCAAGCTCCTGCGCTCGGCGGACCTCGAGGCCCGACGCAAGGTGCCGGGACTCAACCCTGCGCGTGCCGACATCGTCCTCGCGGGAGCGGCCATCCTCGACGCGGTGATGGAGGATCTCGGGCTGGAGCGGATCTCCGCGATCGCCGAGTGCGGTCTGCGCGAGGGCCTCGTCATGGACCACCTCGCGCGCACGGCGCGCGCCGTGCCCGGGCAGGCGCCGACCGTCCGCGAGCGGAGCGTGCTGGCGCTGGCGCGCGCCACCGCCTTCGACGAGGACCACGCCCGCCACGTCACGGCCATGGCGCTGGAGCTCTTCGACAGCGCCCGCGACGCCGGGCTTCACGACTACGGCGCCCCTGAGCGCGAGCTCTTCGAGTACGCCGCCCTGCTCCACGACATCGGGACGTTCCTGAGCTACTCAGACCACCACGTCCACGGCTACTACCTCATCCGCAACGCCGACCTTCTGGGGTTCGACCAGGACGAGGTGGAGATCATGGCGGCGACGGCGCTCTTCCACCGCAAGGCGCGCCCGGGCTCGCGGCACGCGGCCTTCACGGCTCTCGACCGGCCGGCGCGCAAGACCGTGCGCCTCCTGGCGGCTTTGCTGCGCATCGCCGAGTACCTCGACCGCGGCCACACACAGGCCGTCGCGCACGTCGCGCTCCGCCGCGACGGCCCGCGGGCGCTGGTGCTCGAGGTGCAGCCGGCGCGCGATTGGCACCTCGAACGCTGGCGTCTGGAGGACCGCCGCGAGACGCTGGAGAAGGTGCTCGGCCGCGAGTTGACCGTGCGCGAGGTCGCGGCCGCGCGCTGAGAGCGCTCGACGCCGCGGCGGCAGGCCAGCGCCGGCGGCGTCGCGGTCAGGGTCCGCGCACCCGGTCGCCGCTCCCAAGGCCGGCTAGATCTCGGCGATCACCGTCGCCAGCTCGCGGCTGAAAGTACTCCCGGCCACGCTCGGCCACACGTCCGGGAAGGTCAGGACCAGGCGCTCCATCTCGTCCTGACGGACCGCGAGATAGCGCGCCGCACCGGGGGCGACGGTGACCTCGATCGGCCCGGGCAGCTCGTGGCCGCCGTGCCGCCAGGTGCCCCACGTGATGTAGTCGCGCAGGACACCGCTGGTGACGACGGCATCCTGCAGGTCGCCGAGGTGGTCCTGCATGACCTTGACCTTCTTGATGAGCGGCCGCGCGCCCGGTCCCAGCACGTCCTCGAAGAACTCGAGGGTGTAGCGCAGCCCCTTGCAGGCCTTGCGCAGCGCGTGAAAGCGCGGCAGCGGCGTCTCGAGGCCGCCCAGTTGGCCCTCGAAGGCCCAGACCACAGCCATGTCCTTGTACAGCACGCCGGGCAGCACCTGCGCGACGCGCTGCGGGCGAGGGTCGGCCGGCGGGCGCGCCGCCAGGCGCTCGACCGGCCCGTCGAGAAGCTCGGAGAAGCGCTCCACGAACGCCCGGTACCGCTCGCCGTCGAGATAGGCGACGAGGCGCTCACGCTGCCGCTCGCGCTCGGCGTGGCAGGCGTCGAGGAGGCCGCCGAGCTCGCCGCGACGCGCCTCAGGCAGGCCGTCGAGGTAGTGCTGGGTCTTCGCGCCGAACACGTCGAGGTCGCGCACCGCGCCGAGCGTGCGCCCGGTGCGACGCAGGCCTTTGAGCACGGGGCGCATGACGTCGCGGTCGAGGTACTCGTCGAACACGCGCAGGGCCATGCGCATGCGCCGCGTCGAGACGCGCATCACGTGGAGCTCCTCGGGGTCTTCGCCGAGGCGCGTGCCGCCCTCGCGCTCGAGCATGCGCGCGAGGTGGAAGCGGAACGTCTTGGCGGCCGCCTCCACCATCGTGTCGGCGGGCAGGATGCCCGGGCGCCTCTTCTTCTCGTCGTCGGAGTCCGGGTCGGCCGCCGCGCCCTCGGCGTCCGCGCCCCCGGCCTCCCCGGTCCCGGCACCTGCGCTCCCGGCCTCCCCGGTCCCGGCGCTGTAGATGCCGAGCCCCTCGGCGCGGTACCTGGCCACCCAGTAGCGGGCACGGCGGCTGGAGAGGCCGGCGCGAGCGCCGGCCTCGGCCGCCGAGGAGCCTTCATCGATGGCGAGGAGCACGAGGGCGCGGCGCGCGAGCGCGTCGTCGCCGGAGGCGCGCGCCTCGTGGACGGCTCTCTCGGCCGGCGGCAGCAAGGTGCCACCGTCGCCGCCCGGCTCCGCAAGCTCGAGCGCGCGGGCGAACTTGGCGCGCGGCTCGGGCTCCATGCCGGGCTCACCGCGGAACCACGCCGACAGCCTCTCGAGGTCTTCCTCGGTGCCGGCGCCACGGAGCTCGAGCTCGACCTCGGACCAGCGGCGCGCCCGTCCCTCCACTGCGACCGTGACATCGTCGACGCTCAACTCGGCGACCTCGCGCTCTCCGTCGGACACGATCCGCGCCAGCCGTTCCTGCTCGAGGAAGAGGAACGGCGCCAGCGCTTCGTCGCCGGCGAGCGCGCGCACGCGCTCGCGCAGCTCGCCCCTGGGCCACTCGCTCAGCGGGACGTCCGCGGCGACCAGCGCCTCGAGCTCCTCGCGGCGCATCACGCCGCCGGCGCCGCTCACGAGCTGCTTGAGCGTGAGCCGCACCCCGCCGCCGGTCTCGCGGCGGCGCAGGTAGTACCCGGCCGCCAGAAAGCGGCGGCCGGGCGTGTCGAGAAAGGTGTCTCGGTCGCGGCGGCGCACACCGGCGTCCACGTCGTACCCGGCGAGGCTCGCCGCCTGCGAGAGACGAGCCACCGTCGCCGGATCGGTCACCGTGAACTTGAGCTCGATCTCCACGCCATCACTCCCCCGCCAGCAGGGCCGGCGTGAGCAGCCATGCCAGCACGCCGTCCTCGAGTCCGGGGCCGGACACGTCGACGCGCGCCAGCCCCCCCTTCTTGATGTCGACGAAGCCGCCGCCGATGAGCTCCGCGATGGTGGCGGAGAACTCGGGCTCGTGGCCCACGACCATGAGGTCCGTCGCCTCCGGGCGCGCGGCCGCGATGCGCTCGAGGCAGCGCGCGTCGAACCCGTGCGCGAGGCGCGCGTCCTCGAACAAGCGGTCATGCACGCCGAGAGCCTCGGCGACGATCGCCGCGGTCTCGCGCGCGCGCACCAGCGGGCTGGTCACGATCGCGTCCGGCGCGACTCCGAGCCGGCGGATGCCCGCGGCCTCGCGGAGCATGAGCGCCTCCCCCTCGGGCGTGAGCGGCCGCAGGCCGTCGTCGCCCTCCCACGCGGCGCGCGGCGCGGCCTTGCCGTGACGCAGGAAGTAGATCCTGCGCGTCATTCCTCTTCCTGCCGCCGTACGGCCTCGCGCGCCTGGGCCACGAAGTACTCCTGCGCGTTCAACGGGGTGTCACCGTCAGCCGGCCAGATGTGTTCCCAGGAGCCGTCCCTGTTCAGCACCCGGGTCTTGAGATTGTCGGAGAGGTAGGTCACGAGGATCTCGTCGCGCAGGCGCCGCAGGATCGCCTTGTCCCGCACCGGGAAAAGGATCTCGACGCGCCGGTTGAGGTTGCGTGGCATGAGATCGGCGCTGCCCAGCAGGATCTCCTCGTCGCCGCCGTTGCGGAACCAGTAGATGCGGCTGTGTTCGAGGAAGCGGCCCACGACGCTGCGCTCGGTGATGTTGTCGCTCACGCCCGGCACGCCCGCACGCAGGCAGCACATGCCGCGCACGTTGAGCTCGATCTTGACGCCGGCCTGGGAGGCCCGGTAGAGCCGGCGGATCATCGGCTTGTCCACGAGCGAGTTCATCTTGAAGATGAGGTGCGCCTCTTCCCCACGCTCGGCGTGCGCGATCTCGCGGTCGATGCGCTCCTCGATGCCGCGGCGCATCGTCGCCGGCGCGACCAGGAACTTGCGGTAGTCGCCGGAAGTCGCGTAGCCGGTCAGCGAGTTGAACACCACGGAGGCGTCGGCGCCGAGGTCGTCGTCGCAGGTGAGATAGCCGAGGTCGGTGTACTGCTTGGTAGTGACGCTGTTGTAGTTGCCGGTGCCGAGGTGGACGTAGCGGCGGATGCGGTCGCCCTCGCGGCGCACCACGAGCATGATCTTGGAGTGCGTCTTGAGGCCGACGAGGCCGTACACCACGTGGACGCCCTCACGCTCGAGCGCCTTGGCCCAGCCGATGTTGCTCTCCTCGTCGAAGCGGGCCTTGAGCTCGAGCAGCACGGCGACCTGCTTGCCGTTCGCGGCCGCCTCCATGAGAGCGTCGACGACCGGGGCGTTGCGGCCGACGCGGTACAACGTCGTCTTGATGGCGAGCACGTCGGGGTCGTTGGCCGCGGCGGAGACGAAATCCACCACCGGGTCGAACGAGTCGTAGGGGTGATGCAGCAGGATGTCCTTGTGGCGGATGGCGGCGAAGATGTCCGGCGCGTCGGCGCCGGCGAGGATGGACGGCGTCGACTGGACGAGCGGCTGATACGCGAGCTCCGGGCGGTCGATGCGCTGCAGGTCCCAGAGGCTGCTCAGGCCGAGCGGCGACTTGACCGTGTAGATGTCCTCTTCGCCGAGCTCGAGGTTCTCCTTGAGGATGCCGCGGATGCGCTCCGGCATGGCCTCGTCGATCGTGACGCGGATGACGGAGCCGAAGCGGCGGCGGCGGACGAAGCGCTCGATGGTCTCGAGCAGGTCGTCCGCCTCCAGTTCCTGGATCGCCAGCTCGGCGTCGCGCGTGACGCGGAACGCGTGCGACTCCAGTACTTCCATGCCGGGGAAGAGCGAGCCGAGGTTGGCGGCGATGACCTGCTCGAGCCACGTGAACCACTGCTCGGGCGCGGCTTCCTCGCCGCCGGCGGGGACGTGGTCCGCCGGCGCCGGCACGGGGACCAGCCGCGGCATCGGCGAGCCCGGCACCTTGACGCGCGCGAAGCGCTCCTCGCCGCTCTGGTCGCGCACGAGCACGGCGAGGTTGTGGCTCATGTTGGAGATGTGCGGGAAGGGCCGGCCGGGGTCGAACGCCAGCGGCGTGAGGACCGGGAACACCTGCGTCTCGAAGTACTTGTCGAGCTCGCCGCGCTGGCCGGCGTCCAGCTTGGCATAGTCGACGATGTGGATGCCGGCCGCGTCGAGCTCGGGCAGGAGGTCGGCGAAGCACTGGCGCGCGTCCTTCATGAGGCCCCAGGCCCGCTCCTGCACGAGCGGGAGCAGCTTCTGGGGCGTATAGCCGTCGGCGGACACCTCGGTCACGCCGGCCTCCACCTGCTGGCGCAGGCCGGCGATCCGCACCATGAAGAACTCGCCGAGAATGGAGCCCACGATGCCGACGAACTTGACGCGCTCCAGAAGCGGGTTGTTGACGTCGCGCGCTTCTTCCACGACACGCTCGAAGAACTCGAGCATGCTGAGCTCGCGATTCTGGTACAGCGACGGGTCGCGCAGCTCGATGTCGGCGACCTCGGCCGCGGTCTCGGAGATGAACTCCTCGTGTGCCGCCTCGGTCGTGCGCTTCACGGTCTGGCGGCCGTGGTACTCGTCGGCGCGCGACTGATTGTCTGCTCCTCGCATTCGGCCCCTCCTCGACGGCCGGCGGCGTGCCGCCGACCGGTGGTCCACCGGGAACGAGGATTATATGCCTTGTTCGTGAACCCGCCCGCGAGCGCGCCCGCCTCCCCCTCGGCGCGGCCGCCTCCCATTCGCTTGCCCGCTCCATCCGCAACGCAAACGGCCGGCGGCGTCACCCTGGGGTGACCCCACCGGCCGCCTGGCACGCAAGCGTGCTTCACATCGCCATGTTCTCGACGCGCTCGACGCCGGGTACCACGTTCTTCAGATGCCGCTCCACGCCGTTGGTCAGCGTGAGCTGGGACATCGGGCAACCTGCGCACGCGCCCTGGAGGCGCACCTGCACGACGCCGTCCTGCACGTCGATGAGCTCGATGTCGCCACCGTCGGCCTGCAGGGCCGGGCGGATGTCGCCGAGCGCCTGCTCGACCTGCTCCTTGATCTCAGCCATGTATTGTCACCTCCTCGTCGCCTGCGGGCGGCCGCGTGTGCCAGAGGCTGGTCGCCGTGGATCGGCGAGGGCCGCGAACGTCATTGACTGGAGCTCCTCGGAGAGGAGCGTCTCGACACCGTGCCAGAACGCGTGGGTGTCGCACACATCGTCGCCGCACGGTTCCACCCGCTGGCGGCACCGGCACAGCAGGATGGGACCCTCCACGGCTTCGTACACGTCGCGCACCGTGATCTCGCCGGCGGGGCGCGCCAGCATCACGCCGCCCTGCTGCCCGCGGTGCGTACGCACGAGGCCGGCGCGCGCCAGGTCCTGCACGACCTTGGCCAGGCGCGCGCTGGGGATGCGCTGGTGTGCGGCGATGTCGCAGGTGTGAAGGACGGTGCCCGGCTGCCGGCACGAGAGCTCGTAGACGGCGCGCACGGCGTAGTCGGCTTGTGTGGAGAGTTTCACGCTCCCTTTCTACACGAAGAGGAAAAGAATGTCCAGTTTGGGATGGCCGCTCCGGCGCGGCCAGCGCGCGTCAGACCTCGTCCCAGGCCCACATGAGGTTGTCCCGGTGGGCGCTGCGGTAGGTGTCGTCGAGCTCGACCCCCTCCTCCAGAAGACCGGCCGGCGGCACGTCGAGCTCGTACCGGCCGGCGCCACTCTTCTTCTGTTCGGCGACCGCCTCGTAGACGCCGGCGATGTAGCGCTCGTTGGCGTCGATGACCTTCTTCCCCATGGCCGGCCCGTGGGTGGGCACGATCAGGTCGACGGGAAGCTGCTTGAGCCGGCGGAGGGTCGTCACCCACTCCTCCATGCCGTCGCGCTGCTGGAAGTTGGGCAGCGGCCACTCCACCGTGTCCCCGCCGAACAGCACGCGCGCCTCGGCGCGAAAGACGCAGAGCGAGTCCTCGCTGTGACCCGGTGTGTGGATCAGGTGGACGCTCTCGTCCTCGTCGGCGTAGGTCAGGCGGTCGCCGAAGGTGATCGTCGGCAGCGGTACGCCCTCCGGCGGCGGCAGCGGGATCGACTCGTCGGCGGTGGCCATCTGCGCCGTGATGAGCCGCGGGCAGGCACGCTGCGCGACGATGTCGACGCCCTCGAAGGCGGCGTTGCCGTACACGTGGTCCCAGTGGTGGTGGGTGTTGATCACGATCACCCGCCGCGCGCCGGCGTACCCGGCCAGGAACTCCGTCACCGGGATCATGTCCTGCGGGCGCATCAGCGTGTCGATCACGAATGCCCGGCGCTCGGTGAACGTCACGGTCGTGATGGTGGGGAAGCCTTCGGCATCGATACGATGGGCCCAGGTGTCCCGGGCGATCTGCTCCACGTCTCCTCCTGCTTCGTTGGGTACGGCGGCGCCGTCCCGATTGTCGCATGCACGCGCGGCCGCCTGGCCGGCGGCCCTGTCAAGTCGCGAGGCCCGTTATCAGGCGACCTCGCGCACCTGGGTGGGCGCCGGGGTCAGGCACTCCAGCCCGGCGCCGGTCACCACCCAGGTGTCCTCGACGCCGATCGCGCCGAGGCCGGGCAGGACGAACTTGGGCTCCAGCGCGAACACCATGCCCACGGCCAGCTCGAGGTCGCTCGCCGCGAGGACGGGGAGCTCGTCCAGTTCGAGGCCGACGCCGTGGCCGACGAAGCGCACACGGCCCTCCCCGTGACCCATGAAGAACTCGCCGAGGCCCTGGTCGTCGGCGGCGGCGAGCGCCGTCTCGTACAGGCCGCGGCAGGTCACGCCGGGCCGCGCGGCCGCGACGACGGCCGCCTCGATGCGCACCGCGGCCTCGTAGGCACGGCGCAGCTCACCCGGCAGCTCGCCGATCACGAAGATGCGCGTGAAGTCGGCGATGTAGCCCTGGCTCGTGCTGACGAAGTCGAAGACGACCGGCTCGCCACGGCGGATGGGCTTGAAGCTGACGCCCTGGGCGATCGCGGCGCTCAGGCCGGTGCCGGCGAGCGGCGTGTCGAGGTAGCTGGAGGCCCAGCCGCTCACGCCGCTGAGCAATTGGCCGTAGAACATCTCCTGATTGAAGCCGCGCATCCGGATGACCCCTTCGTGGCCGAGGCGACGCGCCTCGGCCTCTACCCGGCCGGCGAACTCGGCCTCGGTGATGCCCTCGCGCAGCAGGCCGGGGATGAGCTCGTAGACGCCGAGGGTGATCGCCGCGGCGCCGCGGATGCGCTCCACCTCCCACGGCGACTTGACGGCGCGCAGCCGCACGATGTCGCGCCCGACGTCCTCGAACGCCGTTTCCGGAAGGAGTTCCTCGAGGCGGCGGAAGTCGGCGACCGGCAGGACGTCGAGCTCGAGGCCGACGCGGCGCGGAAGCGCGCCGTACCGCTCGGCGACGAGCCCCGGCAGGTCTCGCGGAGCGGCCAGCTCGACGACGGCGCCGAGCGGCGACTCGAGCCGCGCCCGCGCGGCGAGTCGGCGCACGAACAGCGTCGCCTCCCCGGCGGCCGGCACGTACAGGTACGACTGCTGCACCGTGCCGCTGAAGTAGTACAGGTCGGCGTTCTGCACGAGTACGGCGGCGTCGAGGTCGCGGGCCGCCAGCGTCGCCTGCAGGCCGGCAACGCGACGTGCGACCTCGGCGGCCGGCACCAGCGTGGCGCCGGGCTCTACGAGGGGAGGTCGTTCCACGGAGAGTCCGCCCGCCGACCGCTCAGGCGACGAAGGTCGTCACGCGCCACCAGGTGACCGCCACCAGGACCGCGACGAGCGCGAGGACCACGGCGATGTCGACGGCGTCGAACGGCGCGCGCGGATCCCTGCGGCCGCCGCGCATCAGCGCGAACGTCGTCGCGCCTCCCACCACGAGGCCGCCGACGTGCGCCTGCCAGGACACGAACCCTGCGGTGAAGCTGAACACGAGGTTGAGGACGAGCAGGAACACGATGTTGCCGAGCAAGGCGCGCGACTGCAAGTCGCGGCCGCGGTTGAGGAACGCGTGCACGGCGAGGGCGCCGAAGATGCCGAAGATGGCTCCCGAGGCCCCGACCACGAGTGTGTTCGCCGGCGCCGCGACGAGCACGAGTACCGAGCCCGCGAATCCGGACACGAAGTACACGACGAGGAACTTGACGCGGCCCAGGGCCGCCTCGACGAAGCCGCCGATCACCCACAGCGCCCACATGTTGAAGGCGATGTGGAGGATGCCGTCGTGCAGGAACATGCAGGTGAACATCCGCCAGTACTCGTGCTTGACGAGTACGAGCGGAGAGTAGAGCGCGCCGAGATCCACGAGCGTCTGCGACGAGCCGCCCCCCATGATGGCCGTGGCGCCCGTGAACAGCTCGACGAGGAACATCACCACGTTGATGGCGACGAGCACTTTGGTGACGGAGACGCCGCCGGACCCGGCGACGCCGCCGGCGCCCCAGCGCGAGCGCGTCTGGGCGCGCGTGACGACCCTCGCGCGCGAGCCGGGAGCCTGCTGCTCGCGCACGCACTCGGGGCAGCGGAACCCGACCGCGGCCGGGATCATGCACTCGTGGCAGATGGGGCGGCCGCAATTGGCGCACGAGACGCCGGTCTCCCGCTGCGGGTGCCGGTAGCAGTGCTTGACGTCGATGTCGTCCGGCAGGCGCGTCTCAAAATCGGGCGGCAGATCGTCGGCGAACGGCGACTCGGGCGCGTCCGGGGGCTGCGGCGGCGGCACGCTGCTCACGGCGCGGCCGCCGCCGTCTCGGGGATGCGGTCGAACAGGTCGCGCAGCCAGCCCGGCATCGGCATGGCTCGCCCTGTGTCGCGCTCGCACACGGCGAGCCGCGTCCAGCCGGCGACCAGGAGGAGGCCGTCGCGGGTGACTTCGTAGTCGAAGGCAAAGGACGCCGGACCGATCGACTCGACGCCGGCGGAGACGTCCAGAAGGTCGTCGAGGCGCGCCGGACGCAGGTACTTGAGGCGCGCCTCCACCACCGGCAGGAGCACCCCGCGCTCCTCGATGGCGGTGATGGGGTGGCCGAGAGCGCGCAGCAGCTCGACGCGCACGACCTCGAAGTACGTGAGGTAGGTGCCGTAGTAGACGACCCCGGCGGCGTCGGTCTCCGCGTAGCGCACGCGCACGCGCGTCGTGAACCGGGGCCGCTGCTGGAGGGGGGCTTCCATCGCGAAAAGTGTAGCACGGCCCCCCGGGTGGGCCGAACCGCCGGGCCGGCGGCGACCGCGCCCAGACGACGGCGGG
>Ga0209048_10003268_pt1 | contig 15785 bp, 14 predicted proteins | sample FrelakmetCRP12CR_FD_187146 | JGI IMG/M metagenome (GOLD analysis project Ga0209048, IMG submission 187146) | Freshwater lake sediment microbial communities from the University of Notre Dame, USA, for methane emissions studies - CRP12 CR (SPAdes)... | ecosystem: Environmental > Aquatic >... | reverse complement strand
AAGACGACAACACCACGGCGACCGCGAGGGTCGCCGTGGCGCGCACAGCAGAGGGTTTCAATTTCACGGCTTCATCACGTCCTTCTGGTGTGAAAAGGAAACCCCCCGTTGTTGACCGTCGTCGTGACTACTTCCGACGCCGGCGAGCCAGCAGGCCGAGCGCGACCAGCGCCATGCCCGCGACCGGAGCTCCGAAGGGAAGCGCCGTGCAGCCGGTGGCTGCGCTCGTGCCCTGACCCACGTTCAGCGTGAGCGTGGAGCTGGCCTTGTTGGAGTTGGGGTACAGCCGGTCCGGGAAGACGAGCGTGGCGTCGACCTGGACGGTGTAGGTGCCTTCCTTGTCCGGCACGAAGGTGGGGATGGAGCCGTTCTGGTAGGCGTACTGCCAGTGACGGCTGACGCTCGCGACGCCGGTCGGCTCGTTGATGCCGGCGGAGCTGCCACCCGGGCGCGCCGTGACGGTCCACGTGTAGTTCATCGCCGCGTTGTTGCGGTTGGCAAACAGCGGGAAGCGCACTTTCTCACCGCTGTTGAGCGCGATGTGGCCACCGGCGCTGACGCTGAAGGCGCTGTTCGGGTCGAGGCACGCGGCCTTGTTCGTCGGGTCGGTCACCACGCAGTAGTAGCTGTCGCAGGCGTCGCCGAGGCCGTCGCCATCACTGTCCGCCTGGTCGGGGTTGTAGACCTTGGGGCAGTTGTCCTTGGCATTCAGCACGCCGTCGCCGTCCATGTCCGGGTCGCAGGCATCCCCGATGCCGTTCTTGTTGATGTCCGACTGGTCCGGGTTCGGGACGAGCGGGCAGTTGTCGACGCTGTCGTCGATGCCGTCGCCGTCAGTGTCGACGCTGCAGGTGACGCCCGCGGGGATGCCGGTGGGGTTGGGGTTGCTGGCCTTGTTGCAGCTGCCGGGGTTCGGGTACAGCGGGCAGTTGTCCGAGGCATTCGGGCAGCCGTCGCCGTCGATGTCGTCGTTGCACGCATCACCGAGGCCAGTGGCGCCGCCCTTGGAGGTGCCCGCGCCGTAGATGGCCGGGAAAGAAATCTTCTGGTCCGGGTTGAAGCGACGCGGGCAGTTGTCCTGCGCGTTCGGGATGCCGTCGCCGTCGATGTCCGGGTCACAGGCGTCGCCGATGCCGTTGCCGTTCTGGTCCAGCTGGTCCTTGTTCGGGACGGTCGGGCAGTTGTCGCAAGCGTCACCCACGCCGTCGCCGTCCGTGTCCTTCTGGTCCGGGTTGGCCACGAAGGGGCAGTTGTCGTACCCGTCCGCGATGCCGTCTCCGTCGGCGTCATCGGTGTAGGAGAGCGTCTTGCCGTCGTCGGTGTAGCTCACCCACACCGAGCAGCCGCAGCTGCAACCGCAACCGCCACCCTGCTCTGCGGGGGCGCCACATTGCGTTCCAAGACACTCCGGATTGTTCGCGTTCTGGGCGAGTGCAGGTACCGCCCAGAACAGCGACGCGCCAAGAACCATCCAAGCGATACGTGCGTTCGTCATTGCTGCTCCTTTCGGCGAGGAGCGAAGCAAGGTCCGTTCCGTCGTCTGCTTCATGTCTGCCTTCAATAAATTCAACGGGTTTGTTTTCATGGTTGGAGGCTCAGCAGCCAGGTGTGGGGCCCGGACCCCAAGAGTTTCTGGGGGGCGTACTCCACACCTTCAGGCCGCTCATTGGCCCACCACATAGTCGGTTGGTCCGAAAGAAATGACGCCGCGCGGGTTCTTCGTGGCGGGCGGGGCGAAGTTCACTTCCTGGGTGAAGATGGAGGCGATACCGACGCCGTGCTCGTCGTCCGGTCGACCGGACTGCAAGTACAAGTAAATCTCGTTGTTGCCCGCGGGAATGGGCGTCAGGGGCTTGTTGGGCAACGACTGCGTGCGGACGAGCGAGACGTTGTCGACGCGAATGGTGTAGCAAGGCCGCCCGTCCGCCGTCGGCGGCGCACTGACAATCTGGTACTGGTAGCCGCGGTCGGCCTGGTAGCCCTGGTCCGCGCTCTCCGCGTCCGAGTGTTTGGTCACCTCGTCGGCGTTGGTGGTGCCATCCCGGTCGTCGTCCTGCAGGTCCTCGGCCACCAGCGGGTTCGTCTGCGACATGAACTCGACGAAGTCACTCAGCCCATCGCCGTCCGTGTCCGCGACGCAGGCGTCAGTCCCGATGACGCGCTCCTCGCAGTCGTTGAGCTTATCCTGGTCCGTGTCCAGGTTGGGGTTGCACGAGGTGATGATGTTGGGGGTGAGGGGGTCCAGGCCCATCTTCACCTCGACGCCGTCACCCAGCCCGTCCCCGTCGGTGTCGGGATTCAGTGGGTCCGTCCCGATGAGTCGCTCCTCGTCGTCGGAGAGGCCATCCCCGTCGGAGTCGACGAGCTGGCTGCCCGCGCGCGCCATCGCGTTGCGGTTGAAGGCATAGAAGCGCTTGAGCGCGAGGTCACGCTGGAGCGAGGACAGGTTGACCTGCGACAGCACGGTTCCGATGGTGGCGCTGGTGGCCACCAGGGGCTGCGTGCCGCCGCTCGCCGAGATGGCCGGATTGATGATGTTGGCCAGGTCCCCGTTCGGGTCTCCCGGGCCGGCCGGCGTGTCGCTGATGTAAATCGGCTGCACCACGACGCCGCCGGCCGAGTACTTCTGCTGCAGGGCCGCGAGCTGCCCGGCCTGCTTCTGAAGCTGACAGGCCGCGCACTGCGAGGCATTGGGCAGGGCCAGGCACACCGAGTCGATGCCGGCGTAAATGGAACGGTACTGGCAGCTGGTGTCGACCGTGGCCTCAAGCAGGATGACGATGTACCGCGTCCGATTCACTGTCCCGCGACACCCCGTCTGCATGTCCCCGGAGATGTAGCTGTCGGCCAGGTCGAGTGCGGAGCCAATACTCACCGGTCCGGTCTCCTGGAAGGTGCTGTACTGCGCCAGCGCGCCCTGCAGCGTCGTGGCATCCGAGAAGCCGCCGAGAAAGCCCTGCGCCGTCACATGGTAGGCGAGGAAGGTGTAGGTGGTGGTGTTGGGCTGCAGCTGCACCACCTGCTGAATGGCGGCGAGTGTGGAGGAGCTGATGGCCTGGGTGACGGTGGTGGCTCCGCCTTCCATCGCGAACACCACCTTCACCGGAAACGCGCTGCCCGCGGCCAGCGGCACGCAGACCGTGCCTTCGAAGGCCGTCCGGTCTGGCCCGGGCACGCCTCCACCCTGCAGCGTGTAGACGCCAGCATCGGTGCAGCCCGCAGCGGCGGCGACGAGGGCGATGAGCAGCGTGGGAAGGAATCGCATCGTCGTCAGGGGAGGTCCGCTCTTGGTCGCCCACCCCACAACGTGCGGAGTCTGCAGCGGCACAACGCCGCGGCGACATCGCATGAGTCTACAACGTCATCAAGTACGCGAGCAGGTCATCACGCTCGCTCGCGGTTAGCTCCATCCTGGGCGCGGGTGAGTGTCTGTAGTTTTCCAGGACCTCGCGCAGAACGAAGCGATTGCTCACGTGCAATTTTCCATCAGCGCTTGCACGCAGCCCCGCAGCGCCTGTGCTCAGCATGGGGAAGATGTCCCAGGCGCCGACCAGCGCCGGCGCCGGCATCCCCACGTACGTGCTGTCCTGCAACTCCGGACGTAGCGGAAACACGTGGGGCGTCGTGACGTCCAGGTACTGGCCGCGCGTGTGGAGGTCCTGGTCCAGGGTGAAGTACGGCGCCGGATGGCAGCCGGCACACGAGGCCCTGCCTTCAAACAGAAGCATTCCCGCCCGCGGGTTTCCCTTCCGCCCGTCGGGAAGCACCAGTTCCTCTGGTGGGGCACCGTCGACCCCGACGAAGGGATTGGGCAGCAGGGTGAGGGTGCTGGTGAAGAGGGACAGCTGGCGTACTTCATCCGCGTCGAGGCGCGGGTTGAAGTAGCGGTTGCGGTTTCCCACCGTCGTCACCGTCTGCTCGAGCGTGAAGGTGCTGGCTGGCGTGAAGTAGGGCGGCGTGTCACGCGTGCCCCGCACCGTCGGGCTCCGGTAAATGCGCAAGGGTCGGGTCTTCTCGAAGAGAACGCCCTCGTCATGCCCCTCGAGGTGGCACGCATCGCAGGACATCGACGAGTGCCCCATGTCGGTGAAGTACAGAAGCTGGCCGAGCCGTCGCTCGGTCTGCGCCCGCACGTCGAGCAACGGAACCTGTCGGCGCACGGTGGCCCTGCCCTGTCGCGCGTCGCGGACGTCCACCTCGGCCAGCGTCCCGGTGAAGCGGTTGAGCACCCACAGCGTCGTCCCGTCAGCAGAGAGTGCGAGGGCCTGCGGACCGGAGTGCATCTCCACGCCTGCCCGGCCCTCAACGCCGTAGTCCTGCGCAGGCCGCGCGGTGGGGAAGCCGTGGGGAGGAGGCACCGGCACGCTGAAGAGGACGGCTCGCCGGGCCGAGGCGTCGTCCCGGCTCAGTGCACGGGCGTCAAGGCCGCGCACCAGCCCGGTGCCGATGTCGGCCACGTACAGCACCCCCGCGGCGTCGTCGAGTGCCACGCCCTGCGGCACGCCCCCGCCGAAGCCCAGGTGCCTCTCGAAACTTCCCCGGGTGACATCCACCACGCCCACCCCGCCATTCATGGAGACTTCCATGCGCTCGGGGTTGGGACCGATGTTGGGCCCGATGGACGTCACGAAGAGGCGCTGCAGGCTCGGCGACCAGGCGAGTCCGCGCGGAGCCTTGCCTCCCATGGTGTACTTGGCGAAGGCCTCGGTATGGCCGCCGAGGATGGGCGTCCCCGGGCCAGGCGCGATGGCGGGGCCCACCTGGCCCGTGGCGAGGGACACCGCCTCGAGTTCTCCGGACTGCTGGCTGCCCACCACCAGCACGTCGCCCGCGAGTGCGAGTGCCTTGGGGTTGGGGGCAACGGCGGCACGCCAGCGAAGCGTTCCGTCCGCCAGCGAGAGAGCGACAATGCTGTCGCGAGCGTGCTCGCTCACCAGCACCAGTCCGCGCGCGGCGTCGACCACCACGCCGGTGGCGTTGGCCGGTGCGGCCAAGGTCCGGATGCGGGCGCCGGTCCGCCCATCGCAGACCCAGAGTTCCGGAGCGTACGCGTGCGCCACCAGAAGCCACTGCTGGCCCGCGGCAGCCCAGCTCGCCAGCGCCGAGGGCCCGTCGCCCCCCGGGACGATGCTGACGGAACCGGTGGCTGGGTCCACGCCCACCAACTCGTCGGTGGTGACGGACGCTGCCCACACCCGCGTCCCGTCCGGGGTCGCCACCAGCGACGTCAGGTCCGGAAAGGCCTGGTCATTGACGAGATGCAGTGTGACAGGCGGGGCGTGGAGAGCGCGGGACAGACGCAGGGGCACGGACATTTCCACCGCGGCGGCGGGCAGCCGCAGGTCCGCCGGGAGCCGGGTGTAGGCGTGATGCTCGTCCAACACCGTCACGGGAAGCGTCCGGTTGAAAGGAGGCCCCACCGACAGCGTCATCCCTCGGTAGAAGTGCTCCCCCACCAGCGCCAGCGGCTGGGACGTCTGGTTGCTGACCTGCCGGGGGCCAATGTCCCGCAGGACCGGAGGTGGACCGCGCAGGTGGAGGTAGAGCTCGCCTGCGCCGAGCGACGCGACCGCGACGATGGCGGCGAGCAGCAGTGCCGAGCGGCGCGACTTCATTCTGAGTCAGACTGGACCAGTCCGTACTTGTGCAACAGCGAGTACAGGTGCTTGCGGTCGAGCTCGGCTTCGCGGGCGGCCTTGGCCACGTTGCCCTTGGCGCGAGCGAGCAGCCGCGTGAGGTATTCCCGCTCGAAGGCCCGGACCAGCTCGTCCTTAGACTCCTTGAAGGGTCCGGTGTAGCCGGCGGGGAGCAAGTCGCCGCCCGGGGGCGGGGGCTGAGCGAATTCGCGGAGCAGGGAGTTGGAAGTGAGCTCGGGCATCTCCACCATGTGCCGCGCGCGCTCCAGAGCGTTTCGCAGCTCGCGCACGTTGCCTGGCCAGGCGTGGGCGGAGAACTGCTCCCGCACCCCCTGCGGGAGCCGTTCCCACAGGGACTCTCCGGCAAAGGAATCCACCAGCAGGGGGATGTCCTCTTTCCTGTCGCGCAACGGTGGAAGTGTCACCGTGAAGACGGACAGCCGGAAGTAGAGGTCCTCGCGGAAGCGGCCAGCTTGGGTTTCCGCCCAGAGGTCCTTTTTGCTTGCCGCGATGATGCGGGCGTCGAAGGCCACCGGGGTTCCGGAGGCACCGAGGCGGCGAAACTCCCGGTCCTCGATGGCACGCAGCAGCTTGGGCTGGAGGTCCATGCCCAGGTCGTCGATTTCGTCCAGGAAGAGGGTGCCGTTGTTGGCCCGCTCGAGGCAGCCCACGCGCTGGGCCACCGCGCCGGTGAAGGCGCCCTTCTCATGGCCGAACAGCTCGCTCTCGATGAGGCTGTCGCTCACCGCGGCGCAGTCGAAGACGACCAGCGGCCCCGCCTTGCGGGGACTGAGCTGGTGGACGCCCTTGGCCACCAGGCCCTTTCCGCTGCCGGTTTCACCCACCAACAGCAGCGTCGAGTCGGTGGGGGCAATCCGCTTGAGCAGCGCGAAAATCTGCCGCATGGGCAGGCTCTTGCCGACGAGTTCGCCCAGCCGCTCCTCGTTGATGGGGGCGATGCGCACCGGCTGCAGCGTGGACTGGAAACGAAGCTGGACATCGCCGAGTTCCAGAAGCTGTCCCGGCTTGAGGTAGGCCTCCCGCACCTGGGCGCCATCGATGAAGGTCCCGTTGGTGGAGGCGAGGTCCTGGACGAGGAAGCGGTCGCCCTGGCGACGGATGATGAGGTGGTTCCGGCTCACCGTGGGCAAGTCGATGACGACGTCGCTGTCGGGCGCCTTGCCGATTTTCAACGTCTCGTTCCGCAGCGGGAAGGACTGCCCGGCGTGGTCGGTGTTCACCAGCACCAAGTGAAAGTCCTGAAACCCGAGACGTTCCCCTAGCGCAGAGCGCGTTCCAAGCACGGTGTGGGCGGGGATGGTGGGGTTGGGGGCGGTCGTGCTCATTGGGGGGTCGAGTCCACATTGTACGGGCTCTCGCGCTGACCGCCATGCCTTGCGCGGGTGCGAGTCCCGCCCACGTCGTCTCCACGGTGGGGGCGAGAGCGTGCTAGGGAGCCGGCGCGAGACGACTGCCATGAAACGCGGGGAAGGCCGAAGGCGAGTGCTGTCACTGGTGAGCGACGTGGACGCGGACGTCGAGCGTTACGCCGAGCACCTGCCCACCCCCCCGGGTGAAGTCCTGGTCCTGGGCAGTGCCGATGGCCGGGTGGTGCGGGCGCTCGTCAAGCAAGGGGCGCAGGTGACGGCCGTTGACCCGAGCCTGAGGATGGTGGCCCGTGCGGAGGAGGCCCGGAGCGAGCTGTCTCCGGACGCGCAGGGGCGGTGGCACCTCATGCGCGCCGACCTGCGCTCATTGCGGTTGCCGAAACGCTTCGGGGCCGTCTTTGCGCCCCAGAATGCCGTCGCGCTGATGGCCAGCCGGATGGACCTGGAAGCCCTCTTCGCCACAGCCGCGGCGCACCTCGACCCTGAGGCCCCTTTTGTCTTCGACGTCGCGCTTCCCCCAAGGCGCTACCTGGCCCTGGAAGAGGAGGAGGGGCCGCACGACGCGGTGGCGTCGGAGCGCACCGTCTTCACCCCCCATCTCCGGGAGACGCGTCGCGGGGCGGACGCGTCCACCGGCATCCGCCGCCTGCTGCTGCGGCCCTTCACCGCCTGGGAAGTCGACGCCGCCTTGGCAGCGGCCGGGTTGCAGGCCCACCGCCGGGACGGTGGCTTCAGCGGGCGGGCCTGGAAACCCGGGGACGCGGTGATGCTGGTGGTCGGCCACCTGCGGGGCTAGCGCCGCCCTGGACGGCTGCGGACCGCGGACGCCCCCGCCGCGGCCCCCCGGGCGACACCGGCTCCGGGCCGAGGCACGCCCCGGGGGCAACGGGCGGAGACGTCACAGCCTGCGAAGGCTCGACGGACCCGCTGACGGGCGCGCGGCGTTGTCGCAACAAGTGCGTCTCACCGCGGCTTTTCGTCGGGGCTGGACTCCATCTCGAACGCGAGTTCGAGCAAGTCCAGGAGCTGCGCCCTGGCGTCGAGCGTGTCGGCAGCGAGCACGGTCACCTCGACGGGCAGTCGGTCCTCCGCCGCGACGGGCTCGGGCTCGACGGGCTTGCCGGTTGGGTCGAGTTCCTCCACCAGCAGGTCGCCGTCCCGGTGGATGGTGTAGCGGCGGTACATACAAGGTGGTTCTACGTCGCCGGCGTCGGAACTTGAAGCGCCGTGAGCCCTGGCCGATGCTTCCACTCCACCGTGGAGATTCCCAGCGAGGCCCTTCTCACCGAGTACGTCCGCCGCTTCATCGACGGCGAGCAGGCGCTGGCAGAGGCCATCACCACCCCGGTGCTGGTCTGGGAGGCAGGGCTCTTCGCCGAGGACTGGAGCCACCCGCCCTCCCAGGTCCCCACTGCAGACAATCCAGTGGTGTTCGTGCTGCGCAAGACGGAGGCGCGCCCCAACCCCTTCGAGGCTGGAATCTCCCTCGGCCGGGCCTCGGTGAACGACGTGGTCCTGCCGCACAAGAGCGTCAGCCGCTTCCACGCCTACTTCCAGCAGGAGTCGACGTCGGCCCGCTGGGCAGTCGCCGATGCGGCCAGTCGGAACGGGACGCAGGCGGACGGCGTGCCGCTCAAGCCGAATGTTCCGGCGCTGCTCGGGAGCGCCCACCGCCTGCGCGTCGGCGACCTCGACCTCACCTTCCTTTCCCCGGACGCCTTCGTCCGCTGGCTCAAGAAGCTGGTCGAGACCGTCTGAGGCGCCCTCAGGCCTTCGTGGTGTCGGCCTCGAAGCGGTAGCCGAGGCCGCGCGCGGTGACGAAGTAGCGGGGCTCATCGGGGTTCGGTTCCAGCTTCGCGCGCAGCTGACGGATGAAGGTGTCCACCGTGCGCGGCGTTCCTTCGTACTCGAGGCCCCAGGCCCCGGAGAGCAGCTCCTCGCGGGTGAAGATTCGGCCAGGTTGGGACAGAAGGTGCGCGAGCAGGCGGAATTCCTGCGCCGTGACCTCCAGCGGCTTGCCGGCGCGCAGCACGCGCTTCTCGTCGAGTTCCACCCTCACGTCCCCGAAGCGGACGACGGTGCCCTCCTCGCCGTAGCGTCGGCGGAGCAGCGCCTTCACCCGGGCCAGCAGCTCGGCGACGCCGAACGGCTTGGCCACGTAGTCGTCCGCGCCGAGGTCGAGGCCGCGCACCTTGTCGCGCTCCATGCCCCTGGCAGACAGCAGCAGGACCGGCACGCGCTGACCACGCCGGCGGAGCTCGGTCAGCACTTCGTAGCCGTTCATCCGCGGCAGCATGACGTCGAGGATGACCAGGTCCGGCGACTGCTCCACGGCGAGCTCCAGCCCCTGGGCCCCATCCTGTGCCTGCAGCACGTCGTAGCCCTCGTAGCGCAGGTTCATCGAGACGCCGGTGAGGATGGAGAGGTCGTCCTCGACGACGAGAATGCGTCCGGCTTCGGAACTCATGCGCGCGCCGTGGGAAGGTGCAGGGTGAAAGTGCTGCCGCGGCCCAGCTCGCTCACCAGCGTCAGCGTGCCACCGTGGGCCTCGACGATGCGGCGCGAGATGGAGAGGCCAAGCCCCGAGCCCTCGCTGTCCCGGGTGAGGAGGTTGTCCACCCGGTAAAAACGGTCGAAGACGCGCTTGCGGTCCCGCTTGGGGATGCCCACCCCGTGGTCCTCCACCTCGATGGCCACGCCGTTCTTCTCCCCGTGAGCCCGCAGGGCGATGCGCTTGTCCGCCCCGCTGTACTTGTAGGCGTTGTGCAGAAGATTCAACAGCGCCCCGGCCAGGGCCTCGCGGTCGCCCTCAATCGCCGGCAGACCCTCTGGCACCTCGGCGGACAGTGCCACCGTCGCCTCCAGTCGCTGGGCCCGGAAGGCCTCCAACGAGGCGTCCACCACTTGCCGGACGTCCAGCCGTTCCTTCTTGAATCCTTGCCGACCGCTCTCCAGGCGCGACCAGTCGAGGACGGCCTCAATCATCGCTGAGAGGCGCTCCGTCTCGCGCTTGAGCAGGCCCAGCACCTCCTGAATCTGTCGCTCGTCCTTCACCCGTCCGAGCGCCAGCGTGTCGATGAACATGCGGATGGAGGTCAGCGGTGTCCGGAGCTCGTGGCTCACCAGGCTCACGAAGTCTGTCTTGAGGCGCGATAGCTGAGCGTGGAGGTACAGAGCGCGCGCGGTGTAGACCACGCCCACCACGAAGGTGACGTAGAAGATGGCGAGCAACAGGCCGTAGACCAGGCGGTTTCGCATCGAGGCGGATGCCACCGGGTCGCCGGATTCGGGCACCACCTGAATCTGGAATTCCTGGAACGGAGGAGACAGCGGCCGGCTGGCCACCGGGGTGGGCGCGAGCGCCGTCCGGGCCGTGGCGACGCCGGACATGAGGCGGCCCACCAGGCCAGGCGGTGGCCCCTCGCGCTTGAGGGGCACCAGCGCGAAGTGCACCGCCTCGTCCTTGCTCAGCAGGTCGCGTCCGGCCTCGTCCAGCAGCGTATCCAGCGCCCCCTCGTCGAGGCGGGCGCCCACGACGCCGGACGCGGTCCGCTCGGCGACGATGAGGAAGGGGTGCTCCGGCCCGGTGACGGAGAGGAACGACGGCCGGCTGGGGAGGAATGCGAGCTGGCTTCGCAGCGGGGTCAGCGCCGCCGCCAGCTCGCCATTGGCGGCGTGCACGGTATCCCCTCGCAGCTGGAATCCTTCCTCGGCCAGGTTCCGGCCCGAGGCCGTGTGTACCTGGAGCGAGCCATCCGGACTGGCGGTGACGGTCGAGGCTTCGAGCGCCTGCCGGAGGCGGACGGCGAGCATTTCCAGTCGGCTGCGCCACACCGCCCCCAGCCGCTGTTCCACCGCCGCGCGCTCGTTCAGGATGGCCACCACGCCCAGGCCGGTCAGGCCGGCGGAGGGCAGCGCCACCAGGACCATCAACAAGGCGAAGGTCCGGCGAAAGCTCAGCAAGTCATAGGTCGGCGACGGCACGGGCGTGAGGGGTGTTTTCACCGGCCCGTCGCTGCAGTGCAAGGCCCCCCGGCGCGAGGCTGCCCCCTGTCCGGGTGCTCCGTCTCCGGGATACGCTCAAACTTGGGCAGGTCCCCGGGCTGACCGGGGGCTTCCAGGAGGCCACGGATGCGTGCGGCGGTGCTCGGGTCGGGCTCCTTCGGGACGGCACTGGCCAACACGCTGGCCATCAACTGTGCCCAGGTCCGGGTGTGGGGCCGAGATGCAGAGGCGGTGTCGGCCATCAACACGCGCCACGAGAACCCGGCCTACCTTCCTGGCATCCCGCTCAGCGACCGCGTCCGGGCGACGGTCGAGCTCTCCGAGGCGCTGGACGGCGCTGAGCTGGTGGTGCTGGCCATCCCCAGCCAGGCCACGCGCGAGGTGATGAACCGGACGCTGCCATGGATTCCACAACACGTTCCCATCGTCTGCGTGAGCAAGGGCATCGAGAACGGCTCGCTGATGACGATGACCCAGTTGCTCGAGGACTGTCTGCCCGAGGAAATCCACCCCTACCTGGCCATCCTGTCGGGCCCCTCCTTCGCCAAGGAGCTCGCGCAGCGCATGCCGACGGTGGTCACCATCGCCAGCCGCTGGGACAAGGTGGCCCTGCGCGTGCAGAAGACGCTGCAGACGGAGAGCTTCCGGGCCTACACGTCCACCGACGTCGTGGGGGTGGAGATGGGCGGCGCGCTCAAGAACTGTATCGCCATCGCGGCCGGCATCTCCGACGGCCTGGGCTTCGGGGACAACGCCCGGGCGGCGCTCATCACCCGCGGGCTGGCGGAGATTACGCGCATCGCCGTGCGGCAGGGGGCCAATCCCATCACGCTGGCCGGGCTGTCCGGGATGGGGGACCTGGTGCTCACCTGCACGGGAGAACTCTCCAGAAACCGCCGCGTCGGCGTGGAACTGGGACGAGGCCGGCCGCTGAAGGACATTCTCGGCGAGATGAATCAGGTGGCCGAGGGGGTCAAGACGGCGAAGAGCGCGCGGGACCTCTCTGAGAAGACCGGAGTCGAGCTCCCCATCTGCGCACAGGTGTACGCCATCATGTACGAGGGCAAGGACCCGAAGCGCGCCGTGGTGGAGTTGATGACGCGGGCCCCGAAGGCAGAGAGCTGACGCCGCCCAGGCAAGCAAGCAGCCGCTGAGGTGCCGAGGGGCCGCGCCCCGGGGGCCTTCACCCGGGGCGAATTCCGTTGCACCCTTCTACCCGCCGGAAGTCCCTGAGCTTTCCGCTGCCATGGGCCCCCCTTGCGCCGGCCTGCGCCGGGGCCTGTTTTTTGGTGACTTTTCGCGTATAGGCACCCTCGATGACGGCCCATTCCCCCCTGTCCTTCGACCGAGTCAGTTACCCGGAGCCCCACCTGGAGCGCACCCGGACGCTGCTGCGAAACCACCCGGAAGTGCGAAGCCTTTTCGGGCGCGAACCGTGGACTGCGTTCTGGGTGCTGCTGCTGGTGACGGGCCAGGTGGCTGCCGCCTGGGCGCTGCGGGCCCAGCCGGTGTGGCTGCTGCTGGCCGCCGCCTGGCTCGGCGGGGCCTTCGTGGTGCATGGCCTGTGGGTGCTGATTCATGACAGCACGCACAACCTGGTTTTCCCGCGTGCCCGTGACAACGCCATCCTGCAGATTTTTGCCGGCCTCCCGCTCATCTTTCCGGCCGCCATTCCCTTCCGGAAGTACCACCTGCTGCACCACCGCTTTCAGGGTGACCCGGACCTCGACGCCGACCTTTCCACGCCCTTCGAGGCGCGGGTCATCGGCAATGGCACCGTGCGCAAGGCCTTCTGGCTGCTCACCTTCTTCGCGTGGCAGGCGGCGCGCGTCCCCCGGCTGAAGCGAATCAAAATCTGGGACGGCTGGTACGCGGCCAACCTGGCCTCCAACATCGCGTTCAGCGCCGCCATCTACGTGGCCTTCGGCTGGCGGTCCCTGCTCTTCCTCTTCCTCTCGAGCGTCTTTGCCATCGGGCTCCACCCGCTTGGCGCACGCTGGATTCAGGAGCACTACCTCACCGCTCCCGGCCCGCAGGAAACCTTCTCGTACTACGGCCCCCTCAATCGCATCGCCTTCAACGTCGGTTACCACAACGAGCACCACGACCTCATGATGGTTCCCTGGTCGCGGCTGCCGAAGCTCAAGGCGATGGCCCCCGAGTTGTATGAGCCGCTGTACTCGCACCGCAGCTGGACCCGGCTGTGGCTGCGCTTCATCTTCGACCCCAGCCTCAGCCTCTTCAGCCGAAGGGTGCGAGGCTCTGCGGCTCCGGTGACGGAGGAGCGCCCGGCAGACCGAGCGTTCATCGAGGCCATCACCGTGGATGCGCGCAAACAAGCGCAAAGCGTCTGAAGTCCAATTCACTCCACAAGCGAGGTGCAACGAATGCGACGGACTCTGGGGACGGTGGGAGCGCTCGCGCTTTTGACGGGTGGGGTCGTCGCATGCAGCAGTCAGTCCATCTCCGACGCCCAGCTGGGCTTCAACGTCGTCGAGAGCCTGCTGCTGGTCAGTGACTCGGACCCGACCGTTGGAACGGTGGTGCTGGGCAGCACTCGGGGCAACTGCCCGTTGTTTCAAGAAGGAGCGAGCTTCGTCCAAATCGGGAGCAGCGCCTTTCTGACGTTTGCGTTGGAGGCGCTGCAGCCGGACTTCGACGCGGGTCCTCTGACGGCCGGCACCTACACCATCATCATCCCCGGCCCGACGCTTCCGCCGGACGCGGGCCTGTACGCGACGTCAACCGAGTACGAGACCACCGACGTCTGTGCCTACAGTCCGACCGGCGCAAACAGTGGCACCTTGACGATTCAGCCCTTCACGCGGGACGCCGGCGGGGACTCGGTGGCCACCTACACGGTGGTGTTCGGCCTCTCGCGCTTCAACGGGACTTACCCGCTCGCCACCTGCGTCATCCCAGCAAGCGCGCCTGCGTTTCTCGACGCCGGGACGTGTCTTCTCCCTGGACGGCCTTGAGCCTCACTCCCCGCGTGACGGGCGCGACTGTGGGAGTCTAAAGAGAAGAGGAAGGAAGACGGCATGCGGATTGGAAAGCTTGCGATGTTGGCTGTCACCAGCGCGGGCCTCCTCGCCTGCTCGAGTGACACCAGCAAGGGAAGCCTGACGTTCACCATCGCCGAGAGCCTCTTCGTGTTCGAGCCGGACCTCCCGACCGCGGGCTACGTCTTGCTCAGCAGCGCCAAGGGCAACTGTCCCGTGCTGAAGACGGGTGTCCAGCCCGTTCAAATTGGGAATACCAGCTACTTATTGATTCTGCTCGCGCAGGTTGACGCGCTGAACCAGTACGCCCCGCTGACGGCCGGCAGCTACAACCTCCTCGACCCGAACTCGTCTACGGCGCCAACGCCGCCGGCGCTGTTTGGCGTTTCCGCCATCGTCATGACCGACAACGCCTGCAGCGCGACAGGCGCCAACGCCACCAGTGGGACGGCCACCCTGTCGCCCCTCGACACGTCGGACGGCGGGACCTCGACGCTCACCTACTCGGCCGACTACGACGGCGTGCAGGTCAGCGGTACGAGCCAGCTCACCACCTGCCTCATCAGCAGCACCGTCCCCGTGGCCGATGCGGGGACGTGCGTCCCGTGCGTTGGGCCCGGCGACGGCGGCGCCTGCACCGTCCAGTAGGCCTTCCCCCCGGGCCCAGGCTAGCTCGGGTCGAGTCCGCCCCCGCGTAGCGAGGCGTCGAGGATTTCTACGGGGTGCGCGGCCCGCAGCAGCATTCCCCGGTCCCGCAGCAGCTTCTGGAGTTGCAGCGTGCAGCCCGGGTTGGCGCTCGCCAGCACGTCGCACCGGGTGCTCAGGACGTTGGCGACCTTGCGCTGGCCGATTTCGGCCGCGCTCTCGGGCTCCATCAGGTTGTATGTGCCGGCGCTGCCGCAACAGGTGTCGCCGTCGGGGACCTCCACCAGTTCCACACCGGGAATGGCGCGCAGCAACTCGCGCGGCGGCACACGAATGCCCTGACCGTGCGCCAGGTGGCACGCGTCGTGGTACGCCACCCGGGCGGGGATGGGATGGCGGACGGCGCGCGGTCCGAGGCCGGCGAGGAACTCGTTCACATCTCGCACCTTGGCGCTGAAGGCACGCGCGCGCTCCGCCCAGGCCGCGTCTCCGGCGAGAAGGTGGCCATAGTCCTTCAGGGTGCTTCCGCAGCCGGCGGAGTTGATGATGATGGTGTGGACGCCGGAATGCTCGAAGCGCTCGATGAGGGCGCGCGCGAAGTGGAGTCCCTCCACGGCGCGCCCGGTGTGGAGCGACAGGGCCCCGCAACACCCCTGGTCCGGAGGCACGCGGACCTCGCAGCCCTCGGCGCTCAGGACGCGGACCGTGGCGTCGTTCACCCCGGGAAAGAAGACGCGCTGCACGCAGCCGGCCACCAACCCCACCGTGGCCCGCTTCGTCCCCTGGGCGGCGACCAGGGTCGGCAGCCTCGCCTGCAGGTGCGCCCAGCGCACCGCCGGGAGCATCGCCTCCAGCTGCTGCAGCCGCAGCGGGAGCAGCCGCAGCAGGCCGCTCGCCCGGAGCAGCCGCTGAAGCCCGGTGGCGATGTAAACCCACAGCGGCAGCAGCATCGTCCGGAGTCGAGCCGGGTGCGGGAACAGGGAGAAGACCAGGTGCCGGAAGGCCCGGTCGGCCAGGTTCCGCGGGTGGGAGGCTTCGACGCGCGCGCGCGTCTGCTCGATGAGCGTTCCGTATTTCACGCCCGACGGGCAGGCCGTCACGCACGCCAG
>Ga0209048_10003267_pt1 | contig 15790 bp, 13 predicted proteins | sample FrelakmetCRP12CR_FD_187146 | JGI IMG/M metagenome (GOLD analysis project Ga0209048, IMG submission 187146) | Freshwater lake sediment microbial communities from the University of Notre Dame, USA, for methane emissions studies - CRP12 CR (SPAdes)... | ecosystem: Environmental > Aquatic >... | reverse complement strand
CCGATGTCCCCTGCCGCTATCCCGGGGAGCTTCTTGTTTCCCATGGGAAGGGTGAACGCCAGCTTGCCGTCGGGCCCCTTCTTCGGCCCCATCCCGAAGTAGATGAGGTTGTCCCAGTAGAAGGACGTCAGCAGGAAGGTCGTCGGCAGGCCGAGCTCGGTGAAGTACGGATTGGCCTCCGCCTTGGCGTCGAAGTGCGGCACCTTGTACTTCCCTTGCAGGGTCGGCATCCGCCCGTCGGAGAGCGGCACCGAGAGGCGCGTGTCCTCGAACGTCGACCAGATGACGTGCTTCACCCCCGCGTCCTTCGCGGCCACGGCCATGTTGCGGGCCTGGGCCTTCTCGCGGTCCGGCGAGAAGTGATCCCAGAAGAAGGTGACGCAGTACGCGGCGTGCGCGCCGCGAAACGCCTTCTTCAGGCTCTCGACGTCGTCGACGTTCGCGGCCACGACCTCGGCGCCCTTCCCCGCGAGCTCCCGGGCCTTGTCGGACTTCGGGTCTCGCGTCAGGGCGCGGGCGGCGAAGCCTCCGCCCGGATCGGCGAGAATCGCCCTGACCAGTCCGCCCCCCTGGGCGCCTGTCGCTCCGGCCACCGCAATGATCCTCTTCTCCATTGGGTTCTTCCTCCTTGGGTCGTGATCGATGAATGACGGAACTGGTCAGCGCGCGCCGGCGCGGAGGTCCTCGGGCGCGAGCGGCTCCGGGACCCGGTTCCTCACGGGCTGGATCGTCTTCAGGTAGGCGTACATCGCCTTCAGGTCCTCGTCGGTCAGGCTCCGGTACATGGGCCACGGCATCGGCGGAAGGAGCGGCCGCCCCTTGCCCATGATCTTCCCGTTCCGGATGGAGTCGATGAAGTTCTGCTCGGTCCACTTCCCGATCCCGGTCTCGGGGTCGGGCGTGAGGTTCCGCGTGAAGGACACGCCCCACGGTCCCGACCATGCCGTCATGGTCACCGAGGCCACGATCCCCCACGGCCCATCGACGAGCTTCGGAGGAGGCGGCAGCGGCATCCCCTCCGGGTGGCCGGAAAGCATGCGGGTCATGTCGGGCTCGGGCCCTTCCTTTCCCATCTTCCACGGGGTGTGGCAGTCGTTGCAGGCCATGGTCTGCACGAGGTACGCGCCGCGTGCGACCCTGTCAGGCGGCCTGGACGGCTCGGCCGCGGATGCCACCGCGCCAAGGAAGGAGAGGATGAGTAGACCACCCAGGACGTGCTTCATCGGACTGGCGTTCATGGCTTCTCCTCTGCATGTGCGGTCACTCGAACATCGCTTCCCATGCCGGAGATCCACCTCCGGATCAGGTCGAGGCCTTCCGCGTCCACCACCTTGGTGCCGAGCGGAGGCATCTGCCGCATGGGATTGCGCGACGCCATGCGGAAGACGACGGTGCTCCTGGCCGGATCCCCCGGCTCGATCCGGAAAGCCCCACCTGGCGCGTCGCCTGGGATCTGGAACTTGCCCTTCTGATGCACGGCCGTCGTGCCGACAGGCTCCTGCGACTCGTCGGCCGAGGCCGGCTGGCGAAGCAGCATCCCGATCGAGGCCAGCGAGGTGGATCGATCGTGGCAGGAGCCGCAGTTCGCGTGCAGGTAGCCCAGCGCCGAGCGCTCCACCGGGCTCTTCGCGGCGATCCGCGGCGGGTGCGAGACCCAGTCCCTCGGCTGGGAGGCGATGCGCTTCCGCTCGATGAGGGTCGTGAGATCCACCATGTCGGGCGTCACGGCCTCCGCGTGCGGCGCCCCGGGATCGCGATCCCGCGAGAGTTGCAACGCGCTGAACCCCAGCACCTGGCTGCGCTGGCCCTCGTGGCACGACGCGCAATCGGCGATCCCTGGGATGTCGTGGCGCTTGCCCGGGACGATCTCCGCGTGGTTGCGGATCCCCTCGTCGGGCGCCCGGATGGCGTCGGTCTCGTCGTCGTTCCAGACGTACGTCGCGAGGCGCCACTCCTGCTCGGAGACCTTCTCCATGTAGCGCGTCTCGACCCGGCGGCCGAACACGAACTCCTTCCAGACCTTCGTGCCTACCGGGAAGTCCCAGAGATCGGGATCGGACGCGTCGATGGCCTTCCCGGCTGGCAGGAAGATCCACCGGCTCTTGACCGCGCCGTCGGACCAGAGCGGGTACTGGGGGGAGTAGTGGAGGTTTCGCGCGTCGACCCGGTGCGAGGCGGGGTCAGAGTACAGGCCGGTGTCCGCGAGATGAACGGGTGGCGAGTCTGGATCGGCGTGGGCCACGGGCGGTGCGAGCACGGCGATCGCGATGGCCACGATCCCCCCACGCGATCCCTCCCAGGTCCCCCTCTCCATGGCCGGCCTCCCGATCGCCAAACCCCTCTTGTCTCGAGGCTGGAGAAACGTAGGTGTTCATCTTGATCTTGATCAAGTTTCGAGCGCTCGCCCATCTTGGGTTCACCCGAAATAGTGGTGAAATGGAGGCACGGCACTACGGGCGCGGCACCGGGTCCATCTCGTCGCGCAGGGGGATCTGTCGATACCGGCCCGGTTCGGCCTCGTTCAGCTTGTCGACGATGACGTCCACGTTTCCCAGGTCGACGCTCGTCTTGACGCCGCTTCGCGTGTCTTCCACCGTCCGATATCCGCGGAGGACCTCGTCGAAGTCGTCGTGGCTGCGGGAAGTCGTGTTCTGGTTCTTCTCCCAGTCCTGGTGCTGGCGCTCGTAGGCCTTCGTCACCTCTCGGTGCGCCTGCTGCTGGCGCTCGAACCCCTCGACCTGCTGTCGATGAGCCTGCTGCTGCGCCTGGAATCTCTGGTTCTGCGCGTTCAAGGCCTGCTGGGTCTTCTGGTTGATGACCTGGGCGTTCTCCTTCAGCGAGAAGACCATCGACCGCATCGCGGGCAGGTCGCGCTCGAACGTGGCGTCCGGGGCCCGCATGATGACCCCCAACATCACCCATGCTCCCGGTCCGACCGGGTCCGTCTCGAGGTAGGCCTCCGCCCGGTAGTGCCTGACGCGCCCGTCGGCGCCCTGCTCGGACAGGCCATAGGAGACCATCGCTGCCTTGCCGCCTGCGAGGTTCGGGCGCATCTCCTGGCGAAGAGCTGGCTTGTCGATCTGGAAGGGGCGTCCGCCTTGGCGCGCCGCCATCTCGCTCAACTGCGGCGCGAGGTTCTTGATGGCGTCCAGCGGCCCGGTGAAGGGTGCCACCAGCATGTCGAGCCGGGGAGGCGGCGAGCCGAGCTGCCGCGCACTGGCCACCATCTGCCGGTAGTTCTGGACCGCCAGCGAATCGGGGGTGCTCACGCTCCAGGTGAGTCCCATTGCAACGGACTGATCAGCCGGACCTTGCACCAGCACCGGACCGGCACACGATTGGGCGCTGGTGTGCCAACCGTCGGCGATGCCCATGACCCCGGATCCGTCGGGAAACCTGTAGGGCTTCAGCGGGACCGAGCCTGCCGTCGACAGGTCCCCTTCCGCGCTCGGGGCGTTTGCCCCGGCGCCATCGCCGGGCGAAGCCTCGAGTAGCTGAGCCCATTCGCTTCGGGGCGCGTCGGCACTCGCATACACCACCACGACATAGGCGCCGCCCGGACCGATCCGACAGGAGATGATGCCCTGGACCGGCCGCCCCTGGAATCCCGCCTTGAACCCGGCTCCGCCTGACAGATGATCCTTGGTGTCCTCGTACGCCCCGCGCAACTGGGGCTTCGAGCCGAAGTACCGTTCCAGATCCGCCAGCGTCGATCGCAAGGCCTCCCGAACCGTCTTGGCCTGTGGCAGGCGCTTGGAAAAAGCCTTGCCCGAGCCGACGGTTCTGACGACGGCATACCCGGACGGAGCTTCGCCGGTCTGTCCTGCGGGACAGGCCGCCAGCGGAAGCGCGAGCGCCGCCACGAATGCGACGCCGACTCGGAGCTGGAGGAACGACGTCAACCCGACAGCCTTCGACATGGGTGCTCCCCGCTTCACGCCCCCACCTGGCAAGTCAGATGGTGGAAGACGAAACGATAGTGCAGCGAGCCTTCCCCGGAAAGTGGTCCCATTCGGGGCTGATGATCGGCCGCTCCTCTTGGCCCATCGGTTCGGTGAACCCAACTGGGAGATGAACAGATTCGTGACCCACTCCCCTCGGTGGTGCGGTCTGCTACCCTCGAACCGTCGTCCAGATCGAGCGACATGAGTGGGCGGTGCAGGCCACGACCGGATGGACCGTCGAGTTCTTTCGGAGAGGGAGGTGGCGAATGCGCGTCACCGACACGATTGCCCCGACGTACCAGCGGCTCAGGCCGCTGAAGCAACTGATCACGCCGACCTTCCCTGTTTACCGCGACCTCGCGGACGCGCTGGTCGCGTCCGAGGCTCACCCGGACCCGCGAGTGGCGCACGTCCTTGCCACGTGCGCCGGTTACGCGTACTCCGACGAGTCCACCGTGGCCACGATGATGGCCCGCCTCGGCCTGGAGGAGAACCGCTGCCTGCGCGTCACGGAGGTCGTCGACGCGATGTTCATCTGCTCGACCACCTTCGTCGTCCAGAGCCGGTGCGGCAGTGTTGTCGTCGTCTGCTACCGCGGCACGGAGCTTGGCAACTTCATCAACTGGCTCACCGACGCCGACGTGCATCCGCAGAAGGTGAACTTCGCGTTGCCGGGCGGCGCCGGGGGGCACGACGTCCACGCCGGGTTCTACCGGAACGTCCGTGCCACCCGGTACGAGGTGATCGCGGCGCTGGAGCGAGCACTGGCGGGCCAATCCATCGTCGCCGGGGCCCCCGCTCCCGAAGGCCCGCTGAAGGCCCTCTTCGTCACCGGGCACAGCCTGGGAGCCGCCATGGCGGCCATGCTCGGGGTCATGCTCGTCACGGAGCCCGCCTACGCGCCTTTGCTGGCGAAGCTCCGCGCCGTCTACACCTTCGGCCAGCCGATGATCGCCGCCCCCGATCTCGCCGCCGCCTGCGCGAGCGAGCCATTCCTCGGCACCCGCCTGATCCGCTACGTCTACGGCGAGGATCTGGTCGCCTCGCTTCCGCCCGCCGTCTCCGGCGACTTCGCTCACTTCGGCCAGGAGTACCAGTGGACGGATGGGCAAGACGCTGCCTGGCGCAGGAACGTGAAGCCGATTCGCCAGCTCCAGAGCTCGCTCTTCCTGGCGATGGCGGGGCTGGGGTTCATCGCGCACAAGCTGCGGCGGTTCGAGCACCTCGCCTTCGCCCGCGCCATCGACGATCACGCCCCGCAGAACTACATCGCGGCGCTCACTCCTCCTCACGTGCGGAGCGAGTTTGGCGACTGAGCCTGGACTGGCGGAGGTCGACCTTCGAGGTCACCTTCCACTCAGTTCGGCGGGATCCAGACCAGCAGGAAGACCCCGTCCACCACCACGGTGTCCGGCCCGGTGACGGAGTGCGGGACCTTGAAATGGCTTCTACGCGCCGAAGAGGGCGTGCGGCTTCACCCCGAAGCCGGCGTGGAAGAGCACCGCCACCAGGACCACGTACGCCACCAGCCCGAGGAGGATGAGCAGCTGCGCCGGGGAGGTCCGCTGGATCTCCTGCCGCGCCCCCACCTCGCAGACCTCGCCGGGGCAGTACTCCGGCTTCTCCCGGGCGACGAGCGCGTAGAGCTTGCAGCCGAGGCAGATGCCGAAGGCCGTCTCGAAGAAGAGGAACACCAGGCAGAGGAGGCAGATGATCCCGGAGATCGGGCTGAAGGTGTTGAGCACGTTCACCAGGATGAACATCACCGAGCCCAGTGCCACGCCGATGATCCAGGCGAACTTCTTCTGGCGGGCCCCGACGTACTCGGGCACCTGGTTGCGGACGATGAGCCTCCCCAGGATCAGCGTGGGGGCGTACCGCGGGTTCACCAGGACACGGATGAGCATGTCGGGCAGGAAGATGGCGATGGCGTACTTCAGGAGGACGAAGCTTCCCCGGAGGACGGCCGCCGCGATGGCCGCGAACATGAGGACGAAGAGGATCCCGGCGGCCGCGCGGATCTCCCGCTCGTTCAGCACGGGGATGCGATAGCCCTCGACGTCCTCACCGAACTTCACGATTCCGGCCATGTTCCGCTCCCTCCGGCTTTCGCCGCGCGTGAAATCGGCAGGCTATCTCGGGTCCGAGCCGGCCCCGTCAGCCGCCCGGGACACTTCCCGGAGAAGTCTTCTGCCGGAGCAGCATGGCCCGGAACTCCTCGGCGGGAACGGGCTTGCCGAAATGATACCCCTGGGCCCTGTCGCATCCCTTTTCCAGAAGGTACTCGAGCTGATCTGGTCGCTCCACGCCCTCCGCCAGGACCTCCATGTTCATGGCGTGCGCCATCACGATGATCGCGTTGACGATGGCCCGGTCTTGCGGATCGTCCATCATGTCCTTGATGAAGGCTCGGTCGATCTTGAGCGTTTGGATGGGGAACCGCTTGAGGTAGGCCAGCGACGAGTAGCCGGTGCCGAAGTCGTCGATCGCCACTCGCATGCCCTCGGCTCGGAGGCCCTGCAGGATGTGGAGGGTCTTCTGGAAGTCATGCATGGCGACGGACTCGGTGATCTCGATCTCGACGAGGCGGGGGTCGAGCCCCGCCTCCCGGACGAGGCCGGACACCTTGGACGCCAGCGCGAGGTTCTGGAAGTCCCTCCCCGAGAGGTTCACCGCGACGACGAGGGAGGGCAATCCCTCGACCTGCCAGGCCTTGACCTGCCGGCACGCTTCCCGGACCACCTGCTCCGTGATGGCGACGATCATCCCCGTCTCCTCGGCCAGGGGGATGAACTCCATGGGAGGGACGAGGCCCGTCTCCGGGTGCACCATGCGGACGAGCGCCTCCGCGCCGACGATCCGCCTGGTCCAGAGGTCCACCGCCGGCTGGTAGTGAACGACGAACCGTCGCTTCTCGACGGCTTCCGCCAGCTCGGATTCCATCCCGATGCGCCTGGAGACGTTCTTGCTCATCTCCTGGGAGAACGTCTGGACCTGGTTGCGCCCCATTCGACGCGCCTTGGAGAGGGCGACGTCGGCCTGCTTGAGCAGGGAGGACACCGTGTCCTTCCCGTCCTGCCCCACGAGGGTGACCCCCGCGCACGCGGTCAAGTGAACGCTCATCCTGTCCACCGAGATCCCCTGCGAGAGGAGATCCAGGATGCGCTGTACCACCATGGTCGTCGAGTACTTGCTCTCCAGGCTGGTGAGGAGGAGGCCGAACTCGTTGGGCGAGATGCGGGCGACCATGTCGGTCTCCCGCAAGCTCCCCGACAGGGCACCTGCGAAGCTCCGCAGGATGCGGCCGCCGACGTTCTCGCCGTACTCGTTGACGAACTCCCGGAAGAGGTCGAAGCGGAGGATCGCCACGGCGAACCGCTCCTGGTAGCGGCGTGATCGAGCGAGTTCCTCCTCGAGGCGCTGCACGAATCGAGCCCGGTTGGGAAGTCCGGTCAGCGGGTCATTGAATACGAGAGGGGCGAGACGCCCTTCCCGTTGCCTTCGCCGTGTGATGTCCCGCAGGAAGACGACGACCTCGGAGTCGCCGCTCCTGATGAAGCGGGCCTCCAGGTGACGAACCCTCCGGACCTCGGGAAGCTGGAATTCGGCCGGGTGCAACCCACCTGTCGCGAGGGCCCGCTCCACCTGCTCCAGGACCTTTCCGGCGACCTCCGATGGCACGACGTCGGACAGCTTCTTTCCGAGGTGCCTCTCGTATCGCGAGCGGCGAACCCTGCTCTGCGCCAACCTGGCCTCGCGGATGACGCCGTCGCGTGAAACTCGAAGAACGAGATCGGGGATGGCCTGCAGGAGGGCCCGGTTGCTCCCCCCGGCCAGGTAAACCTCGTCGAAGGCCATCCCGGCACGGATGAGGTGGCCGACGCGGAAGCCGAGAATGCTCCCGTGGACCGGCTTCGTGGCGAAGTCCGTTGCCCCGACCTCGAACGCGCGGCGGATCGACTCCACGTCGTCGAGACTGGTCATCATGAGAATCGGCGTGTGACCGCCTGCGGGCAGCGCGCGGATGGCGGCGCAGGCCGCGAAGCCGTCCATCTCGGGCATCACGGCGTCCATCAGGACGAGGCTCGGTCTGAGCCGCTCGAAGGCTTCCACGCCCTCTCGGCCGTTCGCAGCCTCCTCCACGTCGAAACCGGCCTTCTCGAGGGACTCCCTGGCCATGAGGCGGGGAACCTTGTCATCGTCCACCACGAGGACGAGCGAGCGGTCCCCCGGGTTGCGGATACGGTTCACCTCGTGGTCGTCCTGCTGGCGCATGGTGGACCGGGGACCGCGGCTAGCCTTCCATCGGTGGTGGATGAAGCCTAACGCAATTACTTCCCTCCCGCAGACTTGCGAAGCCTTTCGCGCACGAGCCGAAGGTCATCGGCCGACGCAGCGGGAAGGACGGCCAGGAACTCCTCGCCTCCGCAACGCAGGACCCTTCGCCCTCGCGCAGTGCAGCGCGGGCGATGGCGCAGATCGATTTCAGCGCGCGATCCCCGACCAGGTGGCCGTACCTGTCGTTGACCGCCTCGAAGTGGTCGATGTCGAGCATCAGGACGCCCAAGGGCGTGTTGGCTCGAGCCGATCTGCCAAACTCCTCTCGCAGTCGGCCAAGGCCGAAGCTCACCATCCAGATGGCAAGGTCGAGAAGCACCTTTCAGTGATTCGTACGGAGGTCTCTCCTCACGGCCGGTACAGCGGCATCTGCTTCCATTCGACGCTCGAACCGCTGTTCGGGTTTGCGCTCGGGTCGTCGCTCCCGAGGTAGTTTCCCTGGTTGTCGCCCCAGTAATACTTGTAGGTCGTGGGCAGTTGCACCGGCGGGCTCGTCCCGAAGGGATTCTGGTAGGTCTGGACGGCGCCGAGGTTCTCGCGCACCTGGAAGGCCCTGCGGTCCTGGGAGGCGTTCCTGTCGTCCGTCACCTGCTGCCAGTTCTTCTGGGACCAATCGCGGTACTGGCGAGCGGCCTCCGCGTACGCGGCGGAGTTCTCGAGATTCTGGGCCATGATGCCGCGCCTGCCGAAGGCCGCGCCGCTGATGGCGGACACCTGTTCCGAGACCAGGGGCAGCCAGGACGCGTATCCCGGCCACTGGCTGGCCTCGGAAAGGGCTGCGGTCATGGCCATCACCGCGGTGTCATAGGCCGGGGCGACGTGGCACTTGACGGTCCCGCGGCAGGCCACCCCGCGGATGGAATAGGTGACGTCGAACTGGTAGGCGTGGGCGAAGCCGGCAATCGGAGCGGCCTTTCTTGGCTGGCCTATCTGGAGGTTCTCCACCTGAAGAGCCGAGAGCTTCTCCCGAACGAACTGGCCGGGCGGATGGTCGAGGGGCATGCCCGCGTTGCCCACCATCACCGTGAACGCCTTGTTGTCGGGCGCGGCAAGGGTCAGGGCGTACTGACCGTCCTCCCCGACGCGCCAGCCTTGCGGAAGGGCGTACGAGAAGAACCGGCCGTTGGTGATGACGAGGCTCCTGGCCGGCGGCGCTGGATCCGACGCGACCGGCCTGACGGGATACAGGCTCCGACGAGCATCATTCTGGGTGGTCTTCTTCTGCGGGGCCTGGGCCACCGCGGGCGGGGGGCTACCGGTGCAGCCGGAGAGGAGCATGGCGCACATTGCGACACGCAGGGCGGCGGCGGATTCTCGTGCGCGATGCGCGCCATGTCCGGGATTGCGGTCTTGACGCCCACCTTGCGAATCAGCGCACATCGGCTGCCTGCCTCCCTTTCGTCGACTCGGTTTGCATGGCCGCGGCCGGAGATCGATCCGGCGTTGGGGACGAGCATGAGGCGTCGGTGCGGAGACCTTCGGCATCGCCTCGAGCGCGCTCGGCTTCGGATTCGCGGCGCTCCCGTGGCTCCGGACGCGCGGCCGAGAGACCGCGCCCTGATCCGGGGCCATCCTCACGACCAGCGATTGCAACGGCAAGAACCCCCGGACGTGGTCCCCTTGACTGAAAAACGGATCGTGAACTGCCGACGAGCAAGCTCAGTCGGCCTTGCCGCAGTCGGATGCGACCCACTTCGCGGTGAAATCCATGGTCACCGAGCCATTTCCGGTTACGACCTTGACGTTGCCCTTCGCGCCCTCGCGAGACGTCGCCGTGATGCGCCACTCCCTCTTCTCGGGGCGCTCGCCGGTGCAGACGATCGTGGCCTCCTGCTTCGATCGCGTGGCAACGAGCGTCGTGCGCTTGCAGGTCTTCTCCTCGTCCGCGTCCTCCTTCTCGAAGGCTCGGGCCAGCTTCTCCTGGGTGAGGCAACTCCTCGAGGTGCGAGTCTTTGGCCCTTCGGCCTGCTGCTTCTTCATCATTGCCTCCAAGCGCTCGCGCTGAGCCGGCGGAATCTTCTGCAACTCGGCCTCTGGTATGAGCGACCCGCTGATGCTCCTGGTGAACGTGGTCTCCCAGAGCCCCAGCTTCAGGTCGAGCGGTTCGGCGCGCGCCGACGCCGCGGCGCACATGGACATTGCACCAAGAACTGCCGCCAATCCGGGGCTCTTCATGGGGGTCTCCTTCGTGGTGGTCAACGGTGCACGCCCGGGGTCAGCCGCCGCGGGCGCTGACCGCCATCGTCGCGGCCCAGCTGGGGAGCGCGAGGAGGAGCAGCCACACCGCCCGCCGCATCCACGTCATCTTGCGGCTGACGATCCAGGCCGCCTTGAGGGTCTCGTAGGCCACGTCGGCGATGGCGTCCTCGATCCGCATCGACAGAACCGCGCGGACGTAGTCGCCGGGCGTCTGGAAGTAGCGGGCGATGTCGCTGGCCCACATGAGCCGGGGAGCCATGTCGACCGTCGCAACATCGGCGGGGCTCGGCGAGCGCGGGAGAAAGACCATCACCGCGGACCCCGCCGCACCCAGCGTGAGGGTCAGCGACGCACCCGCCAGGAGGGTGAAGGCCATGCCGTGCGAACCGGCCAGCGTCCTGCCGAGTTCCTGCACGAGGCTTCCGCCCAGCAGCGCGGCGACCACCGCCGTCGCCGCGATCAACGTGGCGGCCTTCTGGTCCACCATGCGCACCATTTCCTGGAGGTTGTGGTGCATCGCGTGCGCGTGGTCGATCATCGCGCTGACGGGGCCAGCCAGGAACGCCGACGCGCCCCCTTCGGGCGACGCGGCCGAGGCCGGTGAGCCGGCGGGCGCTCCGTGGCCAGCTGCGGAGTGGTGCTTTTGTGGGATCACGCAGACCTCCTCGGGCACGATACCAGAGACACGAGGGAGGCACCTCCGGTGACCTGCATGACGCGCCGGGCCATGCCTCGCCCGCGCCCCCCTTGGGGGTCTTCACCCCCCTCCCGCCCGAATGGTTCACAATACGTGCTCTTCGCTTGCAGTAACGAGGTGGGCACGTGCTGTCGGCCACGAAGCTCCGGGCGGTCCTCTGAGGCCCGGAGGCCAGAAGACCCTGTCCGTGATCCTGCCCGGCGCCGTCGTCGGCGCGGTGGCGGCGCTGGTTGCGCTCCTCCGCGCTGGCGCGCCCGAGATCCTGGAACTGACGCTCTACGACGCTCGCGCCGCCGCCGCTGCGGCCTGGCAGCCCGCGTCACGGGAGGTGGTGCTGGTCGCCGTGGACGAGGACACCGTGCGCCTCGCCGGGGGCGTCCACCCGTTGCCGCGCGGCGCGCTGGCCGCCATCGTCGAGGAGGCACGGGCCGCCGGCGCCCGGGTGGTCGCGCTCGACTACCTCCTCGAGGACCCGCTCGAGGGCTCCTTCGCAGGCGAGAACGCGGCGCTCGAGCAGGCCCTCGCCTCCGGGGAAGTGGTCCTCGCGACTGCCTTCCCGCCGGCGCAGGCGGACCGCGCGCCGGGCCGGGACCCGCGGGTCGAGGAGGTCCGTCGCCGCCATGCCCGGCCGCTCGGTGGCGCGGCCCGCCCGGAGCGCTTCGCGCTCTCCACCCCGCTGCCTCGTTTCGCGCTGGCCGCCACCGCGCTCGGGGGCGTCTCGCAGCGCGCCGCGCGAAACGGGCGCATCTACGCGCTCCGGCACGTCTACCCGGCCGAGGAGGGCGACTACCTCTCCCTTCCGCTCGCCGCCGCGTGGCTCGCCCGCGACCGCCCACCGCTTCGCCTCGAGCCCGGGCGGCTCTGGTTCGGCGACACCCCGATCCCGCTCGAGCCCGACGGGACCGCGCTGGTGCGATGGTTCGGGCCGCACGACGGGCGCAGCGATTCCCAGTCCACCTACCCGGAGGTGAGCGCCGCGCGGCTCCTCGAGGCCCGGCTGGCCCGCGAGGGCGAGCGCGAAGCTCCGCCGGCGCATGCGCTGGAGGCCCTGCGCGGCCGCATCGCGATCGTGACCCAGACGCTTGCCGGCACGAAGGACAAGACGCCGACCCCCGTGAACGCGGACGCGGTGGGCGGCGAGGTCCTTGCCAACGCGGTGGACGATCTCCTGCGCGGCCGGTTCGTGCGCCGCCTGCCGCCCCTGGGCGACGCCGCGGTGACGTTTGCCCTGTCGCTGGCGAGCGCGCTCCTCGTCGCGCTGGTCGCGGCGCGCGCCCTCCGGCCCTGGGCGGTGGTCGCGGTGTCGACGGCCGGCACCGGGCTCCTCCTGGCCGCGTGGTGGGGCGCCACGACCTGGGCGCTCGGGCGGGGGACGTGGCTTCCAGCCTTCGCCCCCATGCTCGGCGCGCTGGCGGCGGCATTCGCGGCCGACCTGCGCCTGCTCGGCCTGGAGCGCAGGGACCGCCGCTTCGTCCACGACGCGCTGGGGCGCTACACCTCTCCCGCGCTGGTGGACGAGCTCCTCCGGAATCGCGAGCTGCTCGATCGCTTCGGCGGGACGCGCCAGGACCTGACCGTCTACTTCTCGGACATCCGCGGGTTCACCTCCTTCTCGGAGCAGATGGACCCCGAGTCCCTGGTCGAGCTCCTGAACGACTACCTCTCGACCCTCACCGAGGTCGTGGAACGCCACGGCGGGTACGTCGACAAGTACATCGGAGACGCGTTGATGGCCGTCTGGGGCGCCCCGGTTCCGACGACCGACCACGCGCTCCGGGCCTGCGCCGCTGCGGTGGAGATGCGAGACCTGGTGGCCGCGAGGCGCGGGGCCTGGAAGGAGCGCTTCGGCGTGGAGATCGCCGCCGGGGCCGGCGTCAACACCGGCCCGATGATCGCGGGCAACGTCGGGTCGCGCCGGAAGACGAACTACACGGTCCTGGGCGACGCCGTGAACCTCGCCTCCCGCCTCGAGGGGGCCACCAAGATCTACGGCGTGCCGATCCTGATCGGCGAGGGAACCCGCGCCGCTGCCGGCCAGGGCATCGCGGTGCGCCCCGTGGACGTGCTCCAGGTGAAGGGCAAGCAGCAGGGCGTACCCGTCTACGAGCTCATGGGCCTGACCGGGGCCCTGGCGCCGGAACGGAGGGCGCTGCTGGAGGCGTGGCTCCCCGCCGTCCAGGCCTACCGCGCCGGTCGTTTCGTCGAGGCCATGGCTGGCTTCGAGGCGGTGCTGGCCGCGGCACCCGGGGACGGTCCGGCGGGGATGTACGTGGCCCGCTGCCGCGACCTCGTCGCCCGGCCGCCACCACCCGGCTGGGACGGCGTCCACGTACTGCACGAAAAGTGAGGGAGGACTCCATGACGATTCGATGGATCGCGTTGACGTTGCTCCTGGCCGCCGGGCCGGCCACGGACTCCGTGGTCGTGAAGCGGGAAGGTTCCCGGGTCATGAAGGGACCGCGCTTCTTCGGCGAGGCCTGCACGGTATCGGTGTCGTCCGGGCAGGCTGTTCGCCTGCTGGAGCGTCGAGGCGGGTGGGGACGGCTCTCGGCGCCCGGCGACGGGCGCTGCTGGCTGCACGAGTCGAGCTGGGTGGATCGGAGGCCGGGAGAGCTGGTGGGCGACCCGGCCGCCGCCTCCCAGCGGGACGTCGAGCTCGCCGGCCGGGGATTCAGCGAGGCCGAGGTGGCTCGGTTCCGCGCCGACCACGCCGAGCTGGCGCCGGACTTCGCCATCGTGGAGCTCTACCTCTCGACCGCACCGGAGACCGGCAGCGCGGAGATCGCCGCCTTCTGCGCCGAGGGCCGGCTGGGAGGTGGCCGATGAGCCCGACCCGCGGTTTCCCTTCTCGGGCCGCCGCGCTGGCCGCCGCGCTGGCCCTCTCCTCCTGCTCCTCCTTGAAGGGCATCCCGGGCGCGAGCGCCGCCGGGGACTACTTGCAGCAGAAGACCGTGCAGAGCGCCACCAAGGTCGGCGAGAACGCCGCGACAGCCGCCCTGACCGGCGAGTTCGACAAGACTGCGTCGTTCACGATGGAGCAGGAGTTCTACCTGGGCAAGACCATCGCCGCCACGGTGGTGTCGAGAGTGAGCTCGACCGCCCTTCCCCCGAGCCACCGTGCCGCCCGCTACCTGCGGGACGTCGGGACGGTGGTCGGGCTCGCCGCCGCCGAGCAGCGCGAGGCGACCGACCGACCGTACCCTCTCAAGGGCTACCGCTTCATCCTGGTTGATTCACCCCAGGTGAATGCCGTGGGGATGCCGGGCGGCTTCGTGGTGGTGACGACCGGCGCGATCCGGGCCGTCCAGTCCGAGGATGAGCTGGCGGCCATCCTGGCCCACGAGGTCGCCCACGTGCAGCGCGGCCACGTCCTCTGGCCGGTGGAGCGGGCCCGGGAGCAGGAGCACATGACCAGCACGCTCCTCGCCGGGACCGACCCGATCGTGCACGCCTTCTTCGGCAAGGTGGTGACGCTGGGGGCCGACTTCGTGCTCGACCGGGGCTACGGCAAGTCGAACGAGCTCGCCGCCGATGCCTTCGCGGCCAAGATCCTGGCGGGGGCTGGCTACGATCCGGCTGCGCTGGGTCGGGTGCTGGGCCGTCTGCAGGGGCCGGCGGCGCAGGGCGGCTTCTTCTCCCGCCACCCGCCCGCCGCGGACCGCGTGGCCGCTCTCGGGAAGGATGCCAAGGTCGGGCCGGCTCCGCCGCCGGCCCGCGCGGCCCGGTTCCAGGCCCGCGCCCACACCCTGGACTGAGCGAGGTCATGGAAGAGCGCGCTTGCCCGTCATCACGTTGTCGCCGCTGGTCACTGACTGTCCCATGTTGACTCTTCGTGCTCGTCTCCAGGCATCAGTGGGCGTCCCGGATGTCGGCGACGGTGGTCTCTTCCAGGAACACCCGGTAGGTCTCGTTCACGTCGCTCCAGGACGTGTGCGCCGAGCAGGCGGCTGACGCGCGGCAGGGCTTGTCGGGACGGAGCAGGCAGCCGGCCTTCACCCGCTTCCCCTCGAAGGGGGTCACCACGTCGACCAGCTTGATGCGCTCGGCGGCCCGGGCCAGCCGGTACCCCCCTTTCGCGCCCCGGCTGGCGGTGAGCACTCCGCTGCGGGCCAGCGTGGCCAGCACCTTGGAGAGATAATCGGGCGGGATCTTGAGCTTTCGCGCCAGGTCGCGCCCCAGCATGGCCTCGCCATCCGCGCTGGACGCCAGCCAGGCCATGGCGCGCAGCGCGTGGGTGGTGGAGGCGGAGAAGTTCACCCCGACACCATAGCCCATCCCGATCCGAAACACACCTGGACAATAGACGCCACTCTGGATAGAGATGTCCACTATGACCGCCATCTCCCAGCTCATGGAGGATCACCAGCTCATCCTCCAGGCCCTCGACGCACTGGACGCCTTCGTCGCCAAGCCGCCCCAGGGCGAGGAGGACAAGGCCGAGCTGGGCCGCTTCGTGCGCTTCATCCGCGAGTTCGCCGACACCCGCCACCACGGCAAGGAGGAGGACATCCTCTTCGTGGCCATGGTGGCCGCCGGCTTCCCCCGCGACGGCGGTCCCATCGCCGTCATGCTCATGGACCACGAGGCCGGCCGGGCCCACGTCTCCGTCATG
>Ga0209048_10003266_pt1 | contig 15794 bp, 12 predicted proteins | sample FrelakmetCRP12CR_FD_187146 | JGI IMG/M metagenome (GOLD analysis project Ga0209048, IMG submission 187146) | Freshwater lake sediment microbial communities from the University of Notre Dame, USA, for methane emissions studies - CRP12 CR (SPAdes)... | ecosystem: Environmental > Aquatic >... | reverse complement strand
CCAGATGGGCCATCTTCATTATGACTGGCTCTTTTATCTTATGAATGTTCTTATTTCCTAAAAAGAGAACAAAAAGGTAGGATTGCCTTCACAATAAACTAGATAAGAAAAAAATATGAAAAATAAGTTTATTTTGACCGGGGTGATTTAACCGCAGTGTCTTATGTTCGAATCACTATGTCGCTACTAATGACATCAATGACTTATACCAAAACAGAGTCCCTAATTTGCAGGCCTACAGTAATATTGCAGTAGTTAATTCTCTTTCTTACTTTTCCTCTACGAAAGGTAATTTTACCAATATAATTAAAGTATTAAACCTGCCTATTCTTTAGGCAAAACAGTGCAGGTGGCGTCTACCAAGAGGAGGAAAATCTGATTCCACAGGTATTCAACAGTTCTTGTGGATTTTATAATGGCAACCGAGGTTTAATGGTAATCTTTCATAGGATATATATCATTTGAAAAAAAAGAGCGGCAATATGGCAGCCATGATATTTATTAGCAAGGCTTCATTATAATTGTTAATTTACATAATTTTCGTTCAATGAAAAAATTATTTTCCGGTCTTCTTATGGACAATTTAATCATTGAATATATGAATATCATATCCTAACTTTCTTGAATGGCTAACAAGAGAAGATTTATAGCAGATATTGTGCCGCGAGGCTACACAGGCAAGGAAGGGAGACCTCTCGGAGTCGGTTTGCACGAGCAGCTTGAAAGCGCTTTGCCCCTTGGTCCAGCGGAAACAAGCGCTTTCCATTATCCCTAAGAAGGGGTGTCCTATCACTCCCGCTTTTTAATCGAGGCCAAAGGCCAGACTTTCTTCGAGTCGGTCAAGTCGATGGACCATGAAGGCATCATGGCAAAAGGATTGATAGCCCTTACCTCCTGGGTAAAAGGTCGGATTCATGGCTCAAGATGAAACCTCAGAAATCAGCCATTTGCCACGTCATAGTATATACCAGCGGAGAAGGTTATCCTAATCTCCTGGGATCCTTATTGATTGCATAGCACCAAGGAAAAGGCCTGATTGACAGAGGAAATATCGGTAGCGGAATCAGCACGAAAACGATAGGGCAAATCCTGCTTCTCCTTCGTCCTTTAGCGGAAGGGAATGGCATAACCTGGGTTGATCCGAGTGTCCAGATTGAGGTGAGCTACTTTGAGGAGACGGAAGGGGGCCATTACCGTTTTCCGGTCTTCAGACGGATCGTAGCCTAAAAAAGTGGCTAAAAAACCTATGTATCATTTTTTGGCCGAGACGCACCTTACAAGTCCTGCCGTTGGCGTGATAGACAGGGTCAAGGAACACAATGCGAAATGAGACCACCTTACCGGGAAGCCCCTAGCCTATGACTAGGGAGTTTCACATCTGTCCAATCAAGATAGCATGTAGAAGTTGTTCAGAGCCCTCCGATCATCTTTCGGTTTTAGGGTAGAAATACACCAAACGGAAAGAGATGAACGCATAGCGTTTGACACAAAAAAGCGAAATACACCGGAAGAGGAAGAACTTTTTAAGAAATAGGCCGAATTAGAAGAATTGTAATTAGAATTGTGAAAGAGGGAACTGAATTTAGCAACGCTGCCTGCAAAGGTATAGAGAATCGGCATTGGAAGGGTTATTATCTGTTTTTCAGATACTCTAAAGCGATGTGAGGAAAGAGAGCGTAACTCAAAATGTCTTCCTCTGATTCGGTGATACCCTTCAACTGCCTTTGTAAGCGATCCATTCCGTTTGGGATAAGATCAGCAGGTCGGCAAGAGATTGCAGACTGCCCCTTCAAAGCCTTCTTCTGAAGCTCTCTGTTAACCGGACCCGGTGTCTCCCCATATCCTCCCCTCAGGAGTTCCTTCGTTTCATTCAGAATGAACTTATATCTCTTCCCTGCCACCACATTGAGGGTTGCCTGAGCTACAATGAGTTGGGAAGTTGGAGTCACGAGGGAGATATACCCCAGGTCCTCTCTCACCCTTGGGATTTCCTCCAGAATCTCCTTGAGACGATGGAGGGCCCCAATCTGTCGAAGCTGGGCAACCATGTTGGACATGACCCCACCCGGTATCTGCGTTAACATCATTCTTGAGTCCACGCCTCCCAGATCGGTCTCAAACTCTTTATACTTTTTCTTCATCTCGCGAACATCATCAGCCGTTTCTGCCAAAAGCTTCAAATCCAAGCCCGTCTCATAGGGAGAGCCCGCCAGCGTCAAAACCATACTTTCCGTAGGCGGTTGACCCGTTCCTTCTGAAAAGGGAGAGAGAACGGTGTCGATGATATCGACACCGGCTTCGATAGCCTTCAGGCAGGTCATTGCCCCCATCCCGCATGTGTCATGGGTGTGAAGATGGATGGGCACACTGAGAGACTCCTTCAGCCGCTTGACAATCTCGAAGGCCGTATAGGGTGCAAGAAGTCCAGCCATATCTTTCAGACAGAAATAATCGATGTCGAGATCTTCAAGCTGCCGGGCCTTCTCAAGGATGAGATCGATCGTGTGGACCGGGCTAATGGTGTAGCAGACCGTTCCTTCTGCCAATTTTCCTGCCTCCTTTACCGTTTCGATCACTTTTTTCAGATTCCTTACGTCATCCAAGGCATCAAAGGCTCGAAAGATATCGATCCCGTTCTCTGCGGCCTTTTCGACAAAACGGATCACCACGTCATCAGGGTAGTGGTGGTATCCTACAAGGCTTTGACCGCGGATGACCATCTGCATCTGGGTTCTGGGCATCCTCTTCTTTAACTCCCGAATTCTCTCCCAAGGATCTTCCCCTAAGTAACGAAGGCAAGTGTCAAAGGTCGCTCCTCCCCACATCTCGACGGAATGGTATCCAACCTTGTCCAATTTTTCAGCAACGGGAAGCATGTCCTCTAGACGCATCCGTGTGGCAATCTTGCTCTGGCTTGCATCCCTGAAGATGGTATCCATAATCTTAACGGGTTTCTGTTCCATCATAGCCACTCTTTAGGCCCTAGATTTGCCGCGAGATTTCCGAAAAGGTTTCGTTGAGGATAGAAACCATTCTATCGATCTGTTCTTCGGTAATAATGAATGGGGGAGCAATAAGCAGATGATCCCCGTTTATCCCATCGGCACCTCCCCCCCCGGGATAGGTAATAAGTCCTTTTTCAAAAGCACGGTTGCTAATCATGATATTAAATTTCATTTTAGGGTTAAAGGGTTCTTTTGTGTTTTTATCCTTTACGAATTCAATACCTGCGAACAGCCCTCTCCCCCTAACTTCACCCACAAAATCATAGCGGTTTAAACAACGGAGAGCATGGATAAGATATTCTCCCATCTTTGCCGATCTGGAGATCAAGTCGTGCTTCAAAATATAATCGATTACAGCACTGGCAATGGCACAAGAAAGGGGATTTTGGTTATAGGTATGTCCGTGGACAAAAACCCCTGACCCTTCCTGAATGGTCCTGTAGATTTCTTCCTTGACAATGACCACAAAGATAGGAGTATATCCGCTACTTAACCCTTTTGAGGCAACGATCATATCAGGGACGACATTCCAATGGTCCATGCCAAAATTTTTACCGGTCCTTCCCAATCCAGTCATCACTTCATCAGCGATAAGCAATATGTCATAATGATCGCAGATCTCTCTAATCTTCTGAAAGTACCCATCTGGGGGGATTAAGACGCCCGCAGTAGCCCCAACAATTGGCTCAGCAACGAAAGCGGAAATGGAATTCGGCCCCTCGAAAAGTATTGTTCTCTCTAAATCTAACGCACATTCAAAATTACATTTCTGAGGTTCAAGCCTGAAAGGACATCGGTAGCAATAGGCAGGTACAATATGAGGGGTATGCTGAATCAGAGGAAGATAATATCTTCTTCTTCCGGTGTGACCCGAAAGTGCCAATGCACCCAGCGTATTGCCGTGATAGCTGGTCCAACGGGAGAGGACCTTATATTTTTCTGGTTTACCTCTTTCCACCTGATATTGCCTGGCCATTTTTACTGCTGTCTCAACCGCTTCGGATCCTCCTGAAACGAAATAGACTTTTGTCAATCCCTCTGGCGAAAGGTGGACTAATTTTGAAGCCAGATCTATTGCTGCTTGACTAGTAAATTGTGAGCCATGAGAGAAAGAGATCTTCTCTGATTGCCTGATCATCGCTTCCGTGATCTCCTTTACACCATGACCAATTCCAATCACGGCTGCACCACCAGATCCGTCAATATATTGATTCCCTTCAGTATCATAAATGTAAACTCCCTCCCCTCGTTCCACCGTGGGGTAAAATCTTTTCAAATTCCTATGAAACACATGGTCTACGTTAGGCTGCTCCATCATGATTCCCCCATTGCTTATTGATTGATTTACCTCTTATCCATTTCTTTCTCTCCTAACTTTTTAAACAAAAATGCCAAATTAATAAACTGAGATGAAGGAAAGCTCAGCATCTAGGTTCCACCAATCTCTATTTCTTGGGATTTGATATTGTCAAACATTATACAAACGACCGGAAGATGCTGTCCAAAATAAATTACATTCAATTTAAGTAGAATATTCAGACTTCCTTGATCAAACAAACCCAAAATATACCTGCCGTCCAAATTAGAATTTACCAAATCTTCTCAGACAAGAATGACTTCAGCTTCTAAGTTCTTGCTTTCAAAATCTCGTTCATTTGTTATACAAATGACAGGCTACAAAATGCTCCCCTTCAACCTCCAAGAGCTTTGGCTCAATCGCCGTACAAATATTCTTCCTATTTTCACATCTTGTATAAAACCTACATCCTCTGGGAGGATTAAAAGCGCTTGGGACATCGCCTTTTAATATAACTCTTTTTCTTCCAGGCATTGGAACGGGAATCGGAATTGCCGCAATTAGTCCTTGTGTATATGGATGTTTTGGTGATTCAAATAAGTTTTTCCTTGGAGCTACTTCCACAATTTTCCCTAAATACATAACTGCAACTCTATCACAAAAATGCTTTAGCACTACTAAATTATGCGAAATAAATAGATAAGCCAAATCCGAATCTGCTCGTAGTTTTAATAATAAGTTTAGTATTTGCGCCTGAACTGACACATCAAGCGCAGACGTCGGCTCATCTAAAACTACAAATTTCGGGCTAAGGACTAGTGCTCTGGCTATTCCAATTCTTTGTACTTGCCCCCCACTAAATTCATGGGGGTATTTATGAATACTTTTTGGGTCAAGATCCACTTTAATAAGTATTTCTAAAATCCTTTCCCTTCTAACATTGACGTTATCGTCCGTAAATATTTTTAATGGCCTATCTATAATATTACCGACCGTCATCCTAGGATTTAGTGAGGATTGAGGATTCTGAAAAACCATTAGCATCTTGGATCTTATTTTGCGCAGCTGTTTACGCTTTAACTCCAATATGTTAATTCCATCAAAATATACCTCACCATTATTGGGTTCAGTAATTCGCAATATCGCTTTTCCAACAGTTGTCTTTCCACATCCTGATTCACCGGCTAACCCTAAAGTCTCACCTTTATTAATATAAAAACTTACGCCGTCAACAGCATGAACTGTATTTGTTTTTTTTGAAAAAATTCCACCTCTACTTATAAAGTACTTTTTCAAATCTTTTATCTCAACTAACAAATCTTGTCCCATTTTCAATTCAATTAATTCACAATTTGCTAACTTAAGAAACAAGCCACAAAATGATCGGAATTAATTTCAATAAAAGCAGGTTCTTCTTCGCAGCAAATTGTTTTAATTTTTTGGCATCTAGGATGAAAACTACAGCCCGATGGAGGGTTAATCAAACTAGGGACGGAGCCCTTTATTACTGTGAGTTCATCCTTTTGCTCATTGAGCGTTGGCATTGATTCCATAAGTTTCTGAGTATACGGGTGCTTTGAGCCAAAAAAGATTTCTTTTGCACTTGCATATTCCACAATTTTCCCAGCATACATGATATAAACAAAATCGCATACCTCAGCAATGACTCCTAAATCATGCGTAATTAGCAATACTGAATTATTTAATTTGGAAACTAATTCTGTGATCAAATTTAATATTTGGGCTTGAATAGTAACATCTAATGCCGAAGTCGGCTCATCTGCAATAAGTAAGGACGGGTTGCATGCCAGAGCCATAGCGATCATTATTCTCTGCCTCATTCCGCCACTAAATTGATGAGGATATTGCTTTATCCTAATTTCGGGTTCACTTATGTTTACTAACCCTAGCATCTCAATAGCCTTTTTAAGGGCCTCCTTCCTACCAATGTTCTGATGCAATTTAATAGCTTCAACTAATTGGTTACCAACAGTAAAAACCGGATTTAATGAAGTCAAGGGATCTTGAAAGATCATTGCTATTTCATTTCCTCTTATCTTTCTCATATCGGATTCAGATATTTTAAGCAGGTTCTTGCCTTCGAAGATAATCTCACCGCCGATTATTTTAGCCGGTGGATTTGGAACCAATCTTAAAATTGAGTAAGCTGTCATCGATTTCCCGCACCCTGATTCGCCGGCCAAACCAGTTATCTCTCCTCTTCTTAGAAATAAATTTACCCCATTAACCGCCTTTAGTATTCCTTTTTCGGTATGAAGAAAAGTTTTCAAATTTCTTATTTCAATCAATGCTTCTTTCACTTATTAATTATTTCCTTCAATCTCGGATCTAGAGCATCTCTTAACCCATCTCCCAAAACATTAAATGATAATACAGTAATCATAAGGGCTAAGCCGGGGAAGAAGATTATGTGGGGTGAGCTCCTCAGGTATGCAGTTCCACTATTCATCATTGCACCCCATTCTGGGGTGGGCGGCATAATCCCTAACCCTAAAAATCCCAGTATCGAAGCTACCAAAATCGCCGAGCCAATTCTTAAAGTCGCATATACTATAATCGATGAAATACAATTTGGTAATAGATACCGAAGGATAATATTCAGATCATTTTCACCAAATGCCTTAGCTGCTTCTATATATTCATTCTGCTTTTGGGATAAAACAACGCCATTAATAATTCTTACAAAAGTTGGAATATTATAAACTCCAATGGTTAGCATGATATTAAATAATCCACTTCCTAAAACTACTATAACCGCGATAGCAAGTATAAAATACGGAAATGATAACATCACGTCTACTGATCTCATAATTAGATTCCCTATAATGTTTTCATAATAGCCTGCGATTAGGCCTAAAAAGACCCCTATCACCAAAGCTATTCCCATGGATATCACTCCAATCATCAATGAAATTCTTGCTCCAAATAGGATCCTAGAAAGAATACATCTACCAAACTCATCTGTACCTAAAGGAAATTCCTTACATGGTCGGAGTTTCGCCTTGGCAAGATTTTGCTCACCATAATCATAAGGTGCTAAAAAAGGGCCACCCACCGAAACTCCTACTATAAATATAATCATAATTGCCCCAAACATGGCAAGTTTATTCCTTTGTAATCTTCTTAAGAAAGTTAGAAAAGAACCTATTTTCAATGAATCCATAACATTAATTATATCTAATCCTTGGATCTATATAAGAATATGAAGTATCGATAATAAAATTCATGATCAAATATAAACAGGAAACTAGCAAAATTGCCCCCTGGACTATTGGATAATCACGCCTCAATATTGCTTCTACTATCAGACGACCTATACCTGGCCAAGAAAATACAGTTTCGGTTACTACCGCTCCTCCAAGAAGTAACCCGATTTGAAGCCCTATTACTGTAATTACTTCAATTAATGCATTCTTGAACGCGTGCTTTCCTATGACAATCGATTCCTTAAGACCTTTCGCTCTTGCTGTTCTTATATAATCTTGTCTAATAACTTCCAACATACTGGACCTCGTAAATCTAGCTATGACAGGCATGGAAATTGAAGCCAGAGTAATAGACGGAAGAATTAGGTGCTTAATAACATCCTTTAATGCAACTAAATTCCATGTTAAGATGCTGTCAATTACATATAGTTTTGTAATTTCGTAAAGACTATCTATACGCATATCTATCCTTCCGGATATTGGTGTCCAATTTAAATTTAAGGAAAATATCCAAATTAGAATCAAGCCAAGCCAGAAAACTGGCATGGATATTCCTCCTAAAGCTATTATCATACTAATATTGTCGAAAATAGAATATTGCTTGTACGCTGCAATTACTCCCGCCAAAATTCCCACGACCAATGCTAAAATCATTGAAAAAAGAGCTAATTCTACAGTTGCAGGAAATAATCGCAACAATTCAGAAAACACGGGCTGTTTAGTATAGTAGGACGTTCCAAAATCACCGTGGCAGGCTTTCCATAGGAAGTTTGAATACTGTACATATAGGGGTTTATCTAAACCCATTTCCATCCTTGTCTTACTAATTAAATTAGGAGTCGCGTCAACACCCAGTGACAATGATGCTGGATCTCCTGGGGCTAAGTGCATGATTAAAAAAACGATAATCGATACGATAAATAGAACACTAATCATTGAAAGAAATCTTTTAATTATATAGTTAACGTTAACCATAGCCACTCAGGACGGCCCTACAATATTTGTTTTGATTGCATTACCATGAATGCTTTAGAGCCTCTTTATTTTTAAAGAAAATCAGAAGCAGTTCTCTTCCCAGCCCAGATATCACGAGTTTTTATTACATATTGCTAAGGAATCCATAATTGAAAAGACATATTGTTATGAAAATCTCCCCTAACCCTTCTTTTTCAAAGAGGGGAAATCCCTCCCTTTTGTAAAGGGAGGGAAGGAGGGATTTGTTCTTCAATGTCCATACAATTATGGGACTGATTAGTAACTATCGAAAGTCTTGCAATACAAGTTAGTTTAAAGGCAAGGTATCGATGCATTGTGGAACACATGCCGCCCGAAAAATCAAATCTCCCTTTATTTCAGAAAAGTTAAGTTTTTAATCGCATATTCATCAATGCCTTCCAATCTTCTCGGCCTGCGCCACTATCTCACCAGTAAGCTATGTTCTGGAACAATTATCTCTTCATCAGGCATCGTGTAAAGGTTTTCGTATCCGTTTTCTCTAACAACTATTACATTCTCCAGCTGACATCCGCCAACCCATGGGTCGCCGAAATAAGTCTCACACGCCATAGTCATACCCTTTTCATAAACCTGAGGGTATTTATCGGAAATTGTTCTTGAAGTAATAGGTATTTCATACTGAGCCAAACCTATGCCGTGGCACAAGTTGTAAAACACCTCTTCTTCAGAAGAAGCACCAAAGGCGCTGGGGGGCAAGAAATGTTTTGCCGCATCCGCCGTAGTGGCCCCCGGCTTAATTGCATCCATAACAGCGTATAGTGGATCACGTGTCTTCTTATACAACTCTTGCTCTTTTTTTGTCGGTTTGCAACCGACCTTAAAAGTGCGGTAGTAGCACGATCTGTATCCAGCAAATTGAACACCCCAGATGTCAAGATATACCAGATCACCATATTGTATTATTCTGTCTGTGGGGGATATTCCCAGATTTATAGGAGCAGTATCTGGACCAGTTCTAATGGCTACCATACCGATTGCTTCTGCGCCATTCCTTATTAAAGCATCGAATCCTCTTGCTGCAACCTCACGGGCAGATATACCCGGTCTCAATGCATGATAAACCTCCCACCAAGCAGTATCTACTAGGGCTCCCACCATTCTTAAACAGTTAATTTCGTCTTCCGATTTTATTGCGCGTGCTTCCATTAGAGCATTAGCAGCGCTTACAATGTGGAGTCCTTCTGCCTCTAAAGAAGACTTTAGTACATCTGAAACGGCATCTACACCAAATTTTTCTTTTTCGAGATGTCTATCAATCAAATCTTGCTTAATAGCCTTTGCAAATTGTTTAGCCTTAAACTCCATCGCACTTTGCCCCATACCCAGACCCCACATCCGATATGCACACCTCATATTTTCAGGTTTTATCCAGGAAGCATGAAACCTCTGTTGCTCCTGTGCTCCTAACTGGTACACTATAGGGTCGGGATCCTCTGCAAAAGCCAGCGCCCCATACTCACTTGCCCCAACGTGCAGAGGCATCTTAACCCCGGATACATATCGAGCATTCTCAGATGTTGTCAACAGTGCTGCTGCTATTCCATGATCTTTGAGCTTAGCCAAGGCTCGGTTCTTTCTATAATCCCTCATCCTGCCGAAATTTATTCGCTCTTGGAAATCTACCCCTGCGGGTCCAAAACATAGCCTACGTTGTTCTGTCTCCATTTTACTGTCTCCTTTCAAGTAATATGTTACATCTTTTAATTGTATATTTCGCCGTTAGGAAATTGCAATTAACTACTTCGCATATGAAGCTTAAGCTGATTCAATCTCCAACGAATGCAGTGATGTTAAAATTATAAAGCTCTTTTTTACACTCCCAAACCCTTGACCTTTACCCACAATCACTTTTCAAAAGCCTCGGGCCCATCTATTCAACAACTACATTATGTAGAAACATACGCCCGCTAGGATGAGGTTTAAAACCTTTAATATTTCTACGAGTTGCAACAGTGACATTTTCGTGAAACAGTGGCATCATAAGCCCATCTTCAATAATTATTTTCGCCACCTCATAATGAAGTTTTTCTCGTTTTTTTGAGTCAGGTTCTTCTCGCCCTAATTTGATAAGTTTCTCTACCCGAGGATTGTTGTATCCACCCGCATTCCAACTTGATTTCGCTTCTAAAAAGTTACCGTAAATATAACTAATATCCCCTGTTACACACATCCATGCATAAACACAAGCGTCAAGAGATCTGTTTTTCATCCCCGTTATGAAATAAGCCCACTCCACGATTTCTAATTTTGCGTCAATACCAATTTTTCTGAACTGATTGTGAATGGCCTCCGCACATTCCCTATCTTTAGGAGCCCTGTTGTTTGGTGCTACAATTGTAATCTCCATATTTTTCCCGTTTTTATCTAGCAACCCGTCACCATTTGTATCTTTCCAACCAGCCTCCGCTAATAGCATTTTTGCTTTCATAGGGTCATATTTTGGAACCAACTTCTTATAGACGTCGAGATTTCCGAAAACCTTTGTAGAAACTAATCCAGTAGGTGGAGTTCCAATAGGACCAACAACTTTCTTAACTATTTCGTCAATATTAACTGCATGCATCAATGCTCTTCTAACCTTTTTGTCAGACGTAGGACCCTTCACAGTATTAAGAACAAAATACATCGTGCGTGTGCCTTCCGTCATGTGCACACTTATATCAGGGCGTGATGAAAGTCGTTCTATTTCATGTGACGGTATATCAGGATCAATATCTATTTCTCCTTTTTCCAAAGCCATTAATCTAGACTGGTCATCTGGAATGATTTTAAAAATGATTTTATCTACATTGCCAGTCCTTGATCCCCAATAATCCTGATTTCTTAAAAATACGACTTTATCGCCTCGAACCCACTCACCCCATTTGAAAGGTCCAGTCCCTGCAAGATATTTCATTCCGTAGTCTACCTTTCCATACTTTTCGGCACTTGCAGGACAGACAATTGATAATATGTTATAGCTTGCGCCTCCCAGCAAGAATTCAATAGAAGGTATTTTTAGGTTGACTTCAACCGTATGGTTGTCCAAGACCTTGATATTTTCAACCATTTCAATCATGGCAGGTTCTTTAGTGGGCTCCCAGTTTTTTAGAAGTCCTAATGCACCTTCAATATTTAGCTTAACTGCCTCCGCATTAAAGGGCTGGCCACTATGAAATTTTATGCCCTTTTTTAAATGAAAAATGTATTTCTTACAATCTTTCGAGATTTCCCAAGATTCGGCCAATTGTGGAGAAACTTTTAAATCAAAATCAATCCATCCCAGCACCTCCAGCAACGAAGGTGCGAAATAGCGTGAGGCAACCGAATTTGTTCTACCATCTAATCTATGCGGTTCTTTCGGTACGCCCACAATTAAAGTTTTGTCTGCATGTGCTGGATTTTGCTCTGAAATAAGTGTTATTAGTGACAGAATTGCCAAAAACAATATAACCTTTTTCATAATCGCACCTCCTCATTTGAATAATTTGCCTTGGCTCTAATAAAAAATTAATTAGGATTTTGGTTAGTTATATTATGTTATATTATCTCTACCTCCTTTCGATGACATTTATTCAACTACCCATAATTCCCTTGGCAAATCTTCAGTAAGAATCTCACACCCGTTTTCTGTTACAAGAAGATTATCTTCGGGCCACATCAGTGTAACCTCACCAGTCGGATCTTTTACTCCTACCTCAACGGTTATATACATACCCGGTCGCAATTCCCTATTCTTCTCCCCCAACCTTCTCAAAATATCTGCGGAATGAAAAATAGGAGGTTCATGGCTATTAATTCCCATTCCATGTCCACAGCGGGTCGAAGGAGGTTCAAAATTCCCTATTTTATTAACTCCTCTTTGTCCCGCATCCCAAATATCCGAGGCTCTATTCCCTGGTTTCACAACAGCAAGCGCCTCTAATTGACCTGATAAAGCCGCATCCCAATGTCGCTGGATCTTTTTCGTTGGCTTCCCTATACAAATATTTCGCTGAATATCTGACCAGTAATTCTTATAGCGAGGCCCACCATCAATCCATAAGGTATCGCCTTTCATCAGTTTCGTATCGGTTGCTCCCATAATAACGACATCATATCTATGTGGGCCGGACATCAACATTCGGCTGCTTACGGCACCTTCAAGTAGTCCCTCTTTAACAAACTCCAAGTTTATTGCTTGTTCATATTCCTTTTCAGTTATGCCTTCTCTCAATACCTTTCGAGAATTATTCAAAGCCCTAACTAACTTTTTTTGAAGTTCTCTAATAATATCCTGCTCAAATTTTGACTTTATCATCCTTTGATCCCATATCAAATCCTCCCCATCTACAAATTGAACGTGTGGTGCATGTTTTTTTATAAGCTCAAATTCCTTAAAAGAGAGAAACGTATTCATTGTGTGGCCCAACTCAGTCCCTACAACTTTTGCCTTTGTTTCCTTCAGAATATCAGCGCATAATTTTTCATGGTCTTGAGTATAATTGAGATGAGGAGGTCCGGCCCAACCTCTTATATCATCTGTCCAAACTTGATGAGCAGAGGCCTTTTCCATAACATAGGGAACAATAAGTACAGGATCTTTATCTTTTGGGATGACGAATCCAACTCTCCATCGTCTTTCAACACCCATGCCCACCTTGTTAAGTCCAGCGAAATATCTAAGATTATCCGGGTCATAAACAACGAGGGCATCCATTTCGTACTTTTCCAGCAGCTCTTTACATGTTTTTACTCTTTTTTGGTATTCTTCCTTTGGTACATTGTAAAATCTCGGTTTTCTCATAAATTCACCTCCGTTTTGCTATTGCAAATCCTTCCCTTGGCTTCACCTTTATGGAAGCTTATAAGAATTTCTAAACTCTGCAAACTCGTTTTTAGTGTCGTAATAGATTTGTTTGCTTTCCCAAATCTCTTCCAGTTCTTTCAAAGATTTCATCGTACCCCGTTTACTGTAAACCCCAAGGGCGGTAACAACGGCATTAATAACACTAAAAGGAGCAGTAAAGGATTCAATAAAGGAATCCAATTTGTAGTGGGCCGTCAAAACATGGTCTGCACATTGAGCTAGCGGGGAAATAAGACTGTCCGTGATAGCCATTGTTTTTATTCCTTTTTTTTTGGCAAATTGCATAACTTCCACAGTCTGTTTCGTATATCTGGGAAAACTCATCCCAATGACCAGATCACCTTTTCGCAACCCTACCAATCGATCCCACATATCCCCGATCCCCGGCTGAATTACCCAGACATTTTTTTGAAGGAACTCTAAGGCAATCCCAAAAAAAACCGCTAATGAGTTTATGCTTCTCAGACCTACGATGATGACTCTCTTAGCTGAATCAATAGATCTAACAAATTGTTGAAATTCCTCAATAGAAATCTGTTCCAGCGTTTCTCTTATATTGTCGATATCTGTCTGGAGAACTTTAATCAAAGCATCTTCTTCATTGGATACTTTCTTTACTGTTCTTTCTAGGCGTGAAGTGGTTGTTAATTTATTTTTGAAAACGAGCCTCATCTCTTTCTGAAATTCTGTGAACCCTTTGAACCCTAAGGCCTTAGAGAGGCGGACGACTGTTGCTTCGCTGACACATACTTTTTTCCCCAAGTCTGTAACATTTAGGAAAATAGACTCATAATCATGGGAAAGAATATATTCCAACAGTTTGCGTTGAGAACGCGTCAGGATGGGAAATTTGTCTTTAAATAAATTATCGATAGCAACCACTATGAAATATTTTTTACATTTTTTAGAAATTATGAAAAATAAATATCATTATTTAAAAGTGTTTGTCAAGCAAAAAAGTGAATCCAACTGACTTAGCGGAGTTCTTTTATCCTTTCAATATAGCCATTACAATGCACACAGTTAGGCCTTTTGAGGCTTAGTGCCTTGGGAACCAGCCTTTAGTGCTGCTTGTAATTTTTCCAAGTTTTCCTTGACTCGTTCTTCTTCCTTACCCAATTTACTATCGTCATTTCGTCTAGCCTTATTCCCTTAGACAAATCCCCTTGAAATAACCTCTGTTCACCTCCATTTCCTGATACGTTCTCCCAAAATTCGACCAGGGTAAAAGGAAACTCGTAAGAGTCCTTGTGGTTTGGAGCTGCACGGGTGAGCATGAGGTTTCCAAATACAAATTATGTTGGGACGAATCCAGGTACCTAAACAACCTACGGCGTGAAATCTTTGATAATCGTAATCTGAACGAAAAGTTGACCAATGCCAATTCGCTCGTGCGAGATGATTCCATGGAATCACATAAGAAAGGTATTCTTAAGAGATCGCCTAAAGCGATGGATACTCCTAAACTCAAGAAAAGATATTAAGGCTTTTTAAATTCCGTTAGAAATCCGTTAGAAAAAGATATAAAAAGGGGGTTAGAAGCATTATCAAAATTTTCTAGCCCTTTAAAATTAGTTGGTGACGGGGGCTAGATTTGAACTAGCGACCTTCGGGTTATCAAGCTTATGTTTCTACAAGGGACTAGATATCCCTTGTGGCTCTTTAAATGCTTGACCTCCCTTTACTTTTAGAGGAGGTGTAGCCTAATGTAACTGTCTCTAAACACTAACTTTGTTTACTTCTCTGAAATTTAATAAATTGGATATGAAGCCAGGATTTATTCTGATATACAATGTCGAGTTTATTCAAATTGACAATCAGGAAGAAACAAATAAGGCTGCGATGAAGAATCTAAGACTCTAAACTGGATATCTTGCCACTATACGCATCTTCAAGAAGGTTGCAATATGGAAGACATATCAAAACCTCAGATCAGGCGAAGAGCATTCTAGATTCTTATCAATGGAAAGGCAGTAGATACCTTCTGTGCATTAATTGTAATCGAGCATGCTTCGTTAAATTGTTTGCTTCTCGATTAAAGGAAGAGGTCACGACACTCTTGACGATGTGCATATAGTCAAGTCTTGGCTTTCAGAAATAATGGTTACCGGAGGCAAAAACCGTTACCGATCCTCTTCTATGGATGTTCGCTTATCGAATTTAATTTGGGTCATCCAAATTTTGAGAGGCTCTATAGATTCCGTTAGAAATCCGTTAGAAAAAGGCATAAAAAAGGGGCTAGAAGCACTTTTAAAATCTTCTAACCCCTTGAATTGATTTGGTAGCGGGGGCTAGATTTGAACTAGCGACCTTCGGGTTATGAGCCTAATTCATAGCCTGGAGCCTTTAAGTTCCCAAAACTGCCCTCAATTTCTCCCAATTCTTCTCCGTCGGCCTCGTTCTCCCCTTCTCCCAATTGA
>Ga0209048_10003265_pt1 | contig 15798 bp, 12 predicted proteins | sample FrelakmetCRP12CR_FD_187146 | JGI IMG/M metagenome (GOLD analysis project Ga0209048, IMG submission 187146) | Freshwater lake sediment microbial communities from the University of Notre Dame, USA, for methane emissions studies - CRP12 CR (SPAdes)... | ecosystem: Environmental > Aquatic >... | reverse complement strand
GCTGCGCAAGGGTGCGCGCGAGGCTGGTCTTGCCCGCGCCGATCGGCCCCTCGACGACGATGTAGCGGCACTTCTCGAGGTCCATCGTGAGGTCGGAAGGGGGTCAGCGCGGAGCGTGGTTACGGGTGCGCACGATGCGCTGGCCGCGCACGCTGCCGAGAAAGCGGCGCGCGAGCCCGCGCCCGGGAATGGTCGCCGCTGCCGCGACGTCCGCCAGCGGACGGAGCACGAATGCGCGCTCGTGCATACGCGGATGCGGCACCGTGAGACCGGGTAGCCGGATCCGGCGACGGCCGAATAGTAGCAAATCGAGGTCGAGGGTGCGCGGCGCGTTGCGGCGTCCCTGGGCGTCGCGACGCCGGTGCTGGCGGCGCTCGATCGATTGCAGCGCAGCGAGCAGCGCGCGCGGGCCGAGCGACGTGCGCACCGCCACGACCGCGTTCACATAATCGGGCTGCGCTTCCTCGCAGCCGATGGGCGCGCTCGCGTAATTCGGCGAGACCGCGACGAGGCGCATTCGGGGCAGGCGCGCGATCGCGCACGTCGCGCGCGCGAGCTGCCGGCGCGGATGGGCGAGGTTGCTGCCCAGCCCGAGAAACGCGAGCGTCACGCTCACTCCTGCGGACGATCCGGATCGGGCGGCGCCGTCTCGCGGCCGTCGCCGTGCGCGCGAGCGCGACCGCGGCCGCGCGGGCGGCGCCGCTTCTTCGGGCCCTCGTCGGGCTTCAGCATCGTCTCGCGCACGTCCGGGCCGGCGGCGGCGAAGCGCTCCCACCAGTCGGCAAGACCGGCGAGCTCGCCTTCGAGTTCGCCGCTCTTGCAGCGCAGGTCCAGGAAATCCCAGCCGGCGCGGAAGCGCGGATGCTCGAGCAGACGGTACGGCCGCTGTCCGGCGCGCTGCTGGAAACGCGGCTGCAGCGACCAGATCTCCTTGATCGTGGCCTCGAACCGGCGCGGAATCGCGATCTTCTTGGCCTGCTGGTCCAGCACCCTGTCCATCGTGTCGAACAGCGCTGGAATCTGCTTCTCGCCACGGGCCTGCGCCGCCGTCCAGGTGGCGAGCACCTCGTGCCAGAGCAGCGTGGCGAAGAGGAAACCGGGGGAGACCCCGCGGCTTTCGCGGACGCGCTGGTCGGTGTCGGCAAGCGAGAGCTCGATGAAGCGCTGTCCGAGCGGCTGCTCGAGGATCACGTCGATCAGCGGGAGGAGACCGTGGGAGAGGCCGTGCGCCCGCAGACTCCGCAGCGTCTCGACGGCATGGCCCGACAGCAGGAGCTTCTGCATTTCGTCGAAGAGCCGTGCCGGCGGGACGTTCTGGATCAGGGGCGCGAGCTTCGGTATCGGCGCGGCCGTCTTCGGGTCGATCGCGACGCCGAGCTTCGCGGCGAGGCGCACGGCGCGCAGCATGCGCACCGGGTCCTCGCGCAGGCGCGTCGCGGGCGCGCCGATCAGCCGCAGCCGGCGGGCGCGGATGTCGGCGACGCCGCCGACGTAATCCCAGACCTCCTCGGTCGCGGGGTCGAAGTAGAGCGCGTTGATCGTGAAATCGCGGCGCGCGGCGTCCTCGGCCTGCGAGCCGTAGACGTTGTCCGAAAGCAGCCGGCCGTGCTCGTCGGTCGCGTCGTCGCCCGTCTGGGCCGCACGAAACGTCGAGACTTCGATCGGCTCCGGCCCGACGTGAACGTGCACGAGCCGGAAGCGGCGGCCGATGATGAACGCGCGGCGGAAGAGGGGCTTGATCTGCTCGGGCCGGGCGTCCGTGGCGATGTCGAAATCCTTGGGCGCGATCCCGAGCAGGAGGTCGCGCACCGCGCCGCCGACGACAAAGGCCTTGAAGCCCGCCTCCTGGAGCCGGCGCGTCACGTCGAGCGCGCCGCGCGTGAGCTGGCCGCGGCGGATCGGATGGTCGCCCGCGCCGTAGATGCGCGGTTCCCCCGCCCTGTTCTTGCGGGGCAGCAGGCGGGCTAGGAGGCGGCGGATCATCACGCGATCGGGGGAGGACAACCGGCCAGAGCGGGGAACGGATCCGACCGCTGCGACGAGTTGCGGCGCGTGGCGCGCAGGCGGCCGGGACCGCGGTGGGACGACCGGGACGATCGGGCCGCGATCATAGCATGCGAGGTTCCGCCTGGGCTTCGCGCCACATTCCAGGCGCCAGCCCCTCGATTGTCCAGGGCCCGACCGCGTAACGGATGAGGCGCAGCGTGGGCAGCCCGACCGCCGCGGTCATGCGCCGTACCTGCCGGTTCTTCCCCTCGGTCAGCGTGAGCTCGAGCCACGACGTCGGGATCGACTTCCGGACCCGGATGGGCGGTACGCGCGGCCAGAGGCGGTCGGGCTCGGCAATCGCGCGGACGCCGGCCGGCGCCGTCACGAAACCGCCGAGGTCGACGCCGGCGGCAAGCGCGGCGATCTGCCCGCGGGCCGGCAGGCCCTCGACCTCCGCCCAGTAGATCTTCGCAAACCTCAACCGCGGACTTGCGATGCGCGCCTGCAGGGCGCCGTCGGCGGTCAGCACGACGAGCCCCTCGGTGTCGGCGTCCAGCCGGCCCGCCGGGTACACGCCGGGGACGCGGACGCAGTCGGCCAGCGTGCGCCTGCCGCTGCCGTCCGCCGTGAACCGGCAAAGCACGCCGTTCGGCTTGTTGAGCAGGATCACGCGCCCGTCGACCGAATCGCGCTCGCTTGATCCACGCCAAATTGCGCGGTGCCGCGCCGTGGCAGGATTCACGTCGATCGAGGATAATTAACGGTTAGCAGCATCCGCGCTCGACAGGCATTCCCATCCCGCGTGGCCGGACAGATCTCCCCGGCGGCCCCCGCGGCGACCTTCCAAGGAGAAGCGATGTACCAGCACGTCAACGTCCCGCCCGGCGGCCAGAAGATCACGGTCAACAAGGATTTTAGCCTCAACGTCCCCGACAACCCGATCATCCCCTACATCGAGGGCGACGGCACGGGCCTCGACATTACGCCGGTGATGATCAAGGTGGTCGACGCCGCCGTGGCCAAGGCGTACGGCGGCAGGCGGAAGATCCACTGGATGGAGGTCTACGCGGGCGAGAAGTCGACGAAGGTCTACGGCCCGGACGTATGGCTGCCGGAGGAGACGCTCGCCATCGTCAGGGATTACGTCGTGTCGATCAAGGGCCCGCTGACCACGCCGGTCGGCGGCGGCATCCGTTCCCTCAACGTCGCGCTGCGGCAGCAGCTCGACCTCTACGTCTGCCTGCGCCCGGTGAAATATTTCGCCGGCGTGCCGAGCCCCGTCAAGGAACCGGCGAAAATCGACATGGTGATCTTCCGCGAGAACTCCGAGGACATCTACGCCGGCATCGAATGGGAGTCCCAGTCGGAGGGCGCGAAGAAGGTCATCGACTTCCTGATCAAGGAGATGGGGGTCAAGAAGATCCGCTTTCCGGCCACGTCGGGAATCGGCATCAAGCCCGTGTCGCGCGAGGGGACCGAGCGGCTCACCCGGAAGGCCATCCAGTATGCGATCGACAACGATCGCCGGTCGGTGACGATCGTGCACAAGGGCAACATCATGAAATTCACCGAGGGCGGCTTCCGCGACTGGAGCTACGCGATCGCCCAGAGGGAGTTCGGCGCGCAGCCGGTCGACGGCGGGCCGTGGTGCAGGTTCCGGAACCCGAAGTCCGGCCGCGACATCGTTGTCAAGGACGTGATCGCCGACGCGTTCCTCCAGCAGATCCTGCTCCGGCCCGACGAATACGACGTCATCGCCACGCTCAACCTGAACGGCGACTACATCTCCGACGCGCTCGCCGCGCAGGTCGGCGGCATCGGCATCGCGCCGGGGGCGAACCTGTCCGACTCGGTCGCGATGTTCGAGGCGACGCACGGAACGGCCCCCAAGTACGCGGGCAAGGACTACGTCAATCCGGGATCCGAGATCCTTTCGGCGGAGATGATGCTGGTCCACATGGGCTGGAAGGAGGCGGCGAAGCTGATCACGGCGAGCCTCGAGAGGGCGATCGGCGACAAGGTCGTCACCTACGATTTCGCGCGGCTGATGACCGGTTCGACGCAGGTGTCCTGTTCCGGTTTCGGCAAGGCGATGATCGAGCGCATGTAGCCGACAGAACCGGGCCCCGCGCGCGCTCGGCCCGGATCCGCAGGCGACCGTCCGTCGGATCGGCGGACGGCTCCGGTCACGCGCGCCGAAGGAGCGCGGGAGCGAGGATGGCGTGCGTTCAGACCGCCTGAATGTTCGCGGCCTGCTTGCCCTTGGGCCCCTGGGTGACCTCGAAGCTCACCTTCTGGCCCTCCTTGAGCGACTTGAAGCCCTGCATGTTGATGGCGGAAAAGTGCGCGAACAGATCCTCGCCTCCCCCGTCCGGGGTGATGAAGCCATACCCTTTTGCGTCATTGAACCACTTCACCGTTCCAGTTGCCATAGAGGTGCTTCCTTGCAGAATGAAGGGGAAGTCGATGACCGGGCCGCCGGCGACCCCGCGGCGCGTGCGGGCATTGCCCGCATCCGACCCGGAACGCCCTGCACCCGGAAGCCCGACGCAATTTTGTACGCGCAGATCTCGGCCGGCGTCAAGACAGTGGTGCACAACTCCGGTTCCCCTTGAAAAATCTGTTGCAATCATCAAACATAGACCCGTCTAGAATCTTAGGGGACCGGTGGACGATGGCCAAGCAGCAGCAGGATGGCGGCCTTCTCGAGGTCGAGAAGACCCGGGTCAGGCCGCCGCCGCTGTACAAGGTGCTGCTTCTCAACGACGATTACACACCCATGGACTTTGTCGTTGTCGTGTTGCAGACTGTTTTCGCGATGAGCCGGGAAAAGGCCACGCAGGTGATGCTGCAGGTGCATCGCGAGGGGATGGGGGTGTGCGGTACGTACGTGCGCGAGGTCGCCGCGGCAAAGGTCGACCAGGTGGTCGATCTCGCGCGACAGCACCAGCACCCGTTGCAGTGCACGATGGAGGAGACTTGAGCGATGCCCGCCGTCGCCGCACCCCGCGGCGTGGCGGATTCGGCCGAAAGAGGCAATCCAGATGATCGCGCAGGAACTCGAAGTTTCCCTCCACATGGCTTTTGTCGAGGCACGGCAGAAGCAGCACGAGTTCATCACCGTCGAGCACCTGCTGCTCGCGATGCTGGACAACCCGTCGGCGGCCGAGGTGCTCAAGGCCTGCGGCGTCGACCTGGACGAGTTGCGCGGCGTACTCACCGATTTCATCAGCGAGCACACGCCGCGGCTGTCGCCGCATTCCGACGCGGACACGCAGCCGACGCAGGGCTTCCAGCGCGTGATCCAGCGCGCGATCCTGCACGTGCAGTCGTCGGGCAAGAAGGAGGTCACCGGCGCCAACGTCCTGGTTGCGATCTTCGGCGAGAAGGAGTCGCACGCCGTCTATTTCCTGAACCAGCGCGGTGTGACGCGGCTCGACGTGGTCAACTACATCGCGCACGGCATCACCAAGAACGCGCAGCAGAAGCAGGAGAAGGGCGAGTCAAAGGAAGAAACCGAGGGAGCGGGCGAGGCGCAGGGCGCGCTCGACGCGTACACGATCAATCTGAACACGATGGCGAAGCAGGGCAAGACCGACCCGCTGATCGGCCGCACCCTGGAGCTCGAGCGCGTGATCCAGGTCCTGTGCCGGCGGCGCAAGAACAACCCGCTGCTCGTGGGTGAGGCCGGCGTGGGCAAGACGGCAATCGCCGAAGGGCTCGCGCGCCGCATCAACGAGGGCGAGGTGCCGGAGCTCCTGTTCGACTACCAGGTCTACTCGCTCGACATGGGCGCGCTCCTCGCGGGGACGAAGTACCGCGGTGATTTCGAGCAGCGCCTGAAGGCCGTGCTGAAGCAGCTCGCGGACAACCCGAAGTCGATCCTGTTCATCGACGAGATCCACACAATCATCGGCGCCGGCGCGGCGTCGGGAGGCACGCTGGACGCGTCGAACCTGCTGAAGCCGGCGCTGTCCACCGGGGCGATGAAGTGCATCGGGGCGACGACCTACGGCGAGTTCCGGCAGATCTTCGAGAAGGACCATGCGCTGTCGCGGCGCTTCCAGAAGGTCGACGTGCCCGAGCCGTCGATCGCCGAGACGATCGAGATCCTCAAGGGCCTCAAGTCGCGCTTCGAGCAGCATCACGGCGTCAAGTACGCGCCGGCGGCGCTGACAACCGCCGCCGAGCTGTCGGCCCGCTTCATCAACGACCGCCACCTGCCCGACAAGGCGATCGACGTCATCGACGAGGCCGGCGCGGCGCAGAAGATCCTGCCCAAGTCGAGGCAGAAGAAGGTGATCAGCAAGTCGGAGATCGAGGAGATCGTCGCCAAGATCGCCCGCATTCCCGCGAAGAACGTCACGTCCGACGACCGCAACGCGCTCAAGACCCTCGACCGCGACCTGAAGAACGTCGTGTTCGGCCAGGACCGGGCGATCGACGCCCTGGTCGCGGCCATCCGGATGGCGCGCTCCGGGCTCGGCAATCCGCAGAAGCCGATCGGCAATTTCCTGTTCAGCGGCCCCACCGGCGTCGGGAAGACCGAGGTCGCGCGGCAGCTCGCGTATTGCCTGGGCGTCGAGCTGATCCGTTTCGACATGTCCGAGTACATGGAGCGGCACGCGGTGTCGCGGCTGATCGGCGCGCCGCCCGGCTACATCGGATTCGACCAGGGCGGCCAGCTGACCGAGGCGATCACGAAGCACCCGTACAGCGTGCTGCTGCTGGACGAGATCGAGAAGGCGCACCCGGATGTCTACAACATCCTGCTGCAGGTGATGGACCACGGGACGCTCACCGACAACAACGGCCGCAAGGCGGATTTCCGGAACGTCACGATCATCATGACGACGAACGCCGGGGCGAGCGAGCTCGCGAAGGGAACGATGGGATTCACGAACGTCAAGGACAGCGGCGACGAGATGGCCGAGATCAAGCGGCTGTTCACGCCGGAGTTCCGCAACCGGCTGGACGCGACGATCTCGTTCTCGCAGCTCGACCATGAGGTTATCCTGCGGGTCGTCGACAAGTTCCTGCTGGAGCTCGAGAACCAGCTGCACGAGAAGAAGGTCGAGCCGACGTTCACGTCGAAGCTCAAGGCGTTCCTCGGCAGGAAGGGATTCGACCCGCAGATGGGCGCGCGGCCGATGGCGCGGCTCATCCAGGACACCATCCGCAAGGCGCTCGCCGACGAGCTGCTCTTCGGCCGGCTCGTCAACGGCGGCCCCGTGACCGTCGACGTCGACGACGACGGCAAGGTGCGCCTCGTCTTCGAGGAGGCGAAGGAAGCCGAGCCGGTGGCGTAGCGCAGCGACAGAAGGCCCGGCTCGGCTTTGTTCCGGGCCCTCGAACGAAAGCGGCGCCGATCGGCGCCGCTTTCGCTGGCAGATCAGGAAGACGGTCGAGCCCGATCCCGCCTTCAGGCCAGCGTGTCCGCCCAGGTGTTGTGCGCCCAGTTGAACGCGTACCCGCCTTCGAGCGCGTTCATGGCCGGCGACAACCCGCCCGAGCCCGCCACCGGCAGCACCGTCTTCTTCTCCCTGTCGTACTGGTGGACTGAGCAGACGTGGACGACTTCGTTGTCGGTGATGAAGCTGTAGCAGGTGTTGGTGAGCACCGGCGTCGGGTTCGGTGCCTGGCCCGCGAGCAGCGCGATGACCGCCGCCGCGCAGACCTTCGCGTGCTGGTTCGCCATGTGGCCGGACTTCGGCATACCCGTCGCGATCTGAATGGCGTCGCCGAGCACGTGGACGTTCTTCACCTTGATCGACTCGAACGTAAGGAAGTCGACATCGCACCAGCGATCGTTGGCGGTGACGACACCCGCCGAGCGCGCGATCGCGCCGGCCCGCTGCGGCGGCACGACGTTAAGCACATCGGCCTTCACGCTGTCCTGCACCTCGAATTTCGCGGTGCGCGTCGCGACGTCGACGTCGGTCAGCACGTGGTTCGGCCGGTACTCGACCATGCCCTTGTACTCTTCCGCCCACGCCTTCTTGAACAACGGGCCCTTCGACGTGACGTCGCCGTTGCCGTCGAGGATCAGCACCTTGGACTTCGGCTTCGCGCGCTTGAAGTACCAGGCGACCTGGCACGCGCGCTCGTAGGGGCCCGGCGGGCAGCGGTAGGGCGCGACCGGGATCGAGATCGCGTAGACGCCGCCGTCGGCCATCGCGACCAGTTGGTTGCGCAGCGCGACCGTTTGCGCGCCGGCCTTCCAGGCGTGCAGGATCTTCGTTTGCGCGTCGGCGTTGTTGAGCGACGGCACCTTGTCCCACATGAGGTCGACGCCGGGCGACAGGATCAGCCGGTCGTAGGAAAGCTCCTGCCCGCCCGCGAGCCTGACCGTCCGCTTTTCCGGGTCGACCGCGGTCGCCGTGTCGCGGACGATCTTCACGCCGTGGCGCTTCGCGAGGTTGTCGTAGCTCACCGTGACGTCGGCGATCTGCTTGCTGCCGCCGATGACGAGATTCGAGAGCGGGCAGGAGACGAATTCCGGGCTCGGCTCGACGACCGTTACGTCGACCCGGCCTTCGCTCCACATCCGTATGTACTTGGCCGCCGTGGCGCCGCCGTAGCCGCCACCGATGACGACGACCTTGCCGCCGGCGCCGCCGCCCGTCGTGGCGCACCCGGGTAACGACGAAACCGCCGTTCCGAAACCCGCGGCGCCTAGCGCCTTGAGGAAATCACGTCGTTGCATGCTCATGGTCATCCCCCTCACTTCGCTTTCTGCGCGGCAAACCAGCCGGCGACAAGGTCGATCTGCTCGTCGGTGTAGCCCTTGGCGAGCTGAGTCATGACCGTCGCCGGTTTCGTTCCCTTCTTGTACTCCTGCATCTTGCGCACGATCTCGTCCTTCGGCTTGCCGGCGAGGGATTCGACCGGGCCCACGCTCACCCCGTTGGGGCCGTGGCAATTGGCACAGGTGGCGGCGAGGTTCCTTCCGAAATTGGGATCGCTGCCCTGCGCTGTAGCGTGGACTGCGCCCAGGGCGGCGATGGTGGCCGCCATGACGACGGAAATGGTACGCACGATGTTCTCCTTGTGTCGGATGCGCGACGGACCGGTGCCGTCGCGCGTGCCGTTGGTTTCGCCGCACGCGACAGCCCTCCTTGGCACGCGGATCCCAGCCACCTGCATCCGCGACGTGCCAGCGGGAGACGGTTGCACTGACCCGAGCGCGTGTCAAGTGCGGCAGATCAAGGGACCGCTGAGCCGGGTCCGGCGGGAAGCTGCTACATTCGCTGGCAACAGGCGCGCGACGGCTCGCGCTGCCGCGACAGCCGGCGTGGCCCGGCCCGCGGGGGCTGCCCGGCGACCGCGTCGGCCGGGCAGCCTGCCGGAGGGTACGCGGCGCTTCCGGCAGCGCGCCGGACAGGCAGCGAGGCATTCGATGACCGAAGAGCGCGGACTTGCAGTCACCTTCCTCGGAGCGGCCGGCGAGGTCACTGGTTCGTGTTTTCGGGTTGACGCGGGTGAGGCGAGCTTCCTCGTCGATTGCGGGATGTTCCAGGGAGGGAGAGATGCGGACGAAAAGAACGCGGCCGCGCTCGACCTCGATGTCCGGGCCCTCGATTTCGTCGTGCTGACGCACGCGCACATCGACCATTCGGGTTTGCTGCCGCGGCTCGCCGCGCGCGGCTACCGTGGCCCGGTCTACGCGACCCCCGCGACGATCGATCTCCTCGGCGTGATGCTGCCGGACAGCGCGCATATCCAGGAGATGGAATTCGAGAGGTTCCGGGGCGGCGATCCGGATCGAAGGGCCGGACACGCGCCCCGCGAGGATCGCGGCGCGGCCGGCCGCGATGGGGACGGCCTGCCGCTGTACACGGTCGCCGACGCCGAGCGCAGCCTGCGCCTCCTCGTGCCCGTCGCCTACGGCACGCTGCGCGAACCGACGAAGTCCGTCCGCTTCCGTTTCCGCGACGCCGGGCACATCCTGGGGTCGGCGATCGTCGAGCTGTGGGTCGAAGCGGGCGGCGGCACGCGCAAGCTCGTGTTCTCCGGCGACCTCGGCCAGCCGGGGCGGCCCGTGATGGCGGATCCGACGAAGATCGACGAGGCCGACGCCGTCGTCGTCGAATCCACTTACGGCAACCGGATGCACAAGTCGCTGGCGACGACCTACGACGAGTTCTCGCGCGTTCTCGCGACGACGCTGCCGCGGGGCAACGTGGTCATCCCGGCGTTCGCCGTCGGCCGGACGCAGGAAGTGCTGTACGTGCTGGCCGACCTCGTGCGGCAGGGGCGCGCGCCCCGGCTGACCATCTTCGTCGATTCGCCGCTCGCGACGCGCGCGACCGAGATCACGGCGAAGTACGCCGCGGCGCTGGACAGCGATAGCCGGGACCTCGCGCGCTGGCTCGTCGCCAACAAGGACAGCGTCCGGGTTCGCTTCACCGAGTCGCCGCAGGACTCGATGGCGATCAACAGCGTGGCCTGCGGCGCGGTCATCGTCGCCGCGTCGGGCATGTGCGAAGGCGGACGGATCCGCCACCACCTGCGCCACAACCTTCCGCGCGAGGAGTGCGCGGTCGTCTTCACCGGCTTCCAGGCCGCGGGTACGCTGGGTCGCCAGATCGTCGACGGCGCGACGCGCGTGCGCCTCTTCCGCGACGACGTGCAGGTGCGCGCGTCGGTGCACACGATAGGCGGGCTGTCGGCGCATGGCGACCAGGCGGCGCTGCTGGGATGGCTGGCGGGGTTCCGCGCGCCGCCGGCGCGCGCCTTCGTCGTTCATGGCGAGCTCGAAACTGCGGTGGGCTTCGCCGAACTCGTCCGCGCGCGGCTCTCCTGGCCGTCCGTCGAGACTCCCCAGCGTGGCGATCGCATCGGCCTCGCATGAAGCTGCGCCTGACCGCGGGCTGACGCGGCACGAGGCCGCGGCCCGGCTCGCCGCGGCCGGGCACAACGAGCTGCCGGCCCAGGCGCGGCGCACGATCGGCCGGATCGTCGCCGGCGTGGCGACGGAGCCGATGTTCCTGATGCTGGTCGCGGCCGGGTTCCTCTACCTGGCCCTGGGCGACGTCGGGGAGGCGCTGCTGCTGCTGGCGTTCGTCGGCATCGTGATGGGCATCACGATCGTGCAGGAGCGCAAGACCGAGCGCGTGCTCGACGCGCTGCGCGATCTTTCGAGCCCGCGGGCCCGCGTGATCCGCGACGGCGAGGTGGCGCTCGTCGCCGGCCGCGACGTCGCGCCGGGGGACATCGTCGTGCTCGACGAGGGAGACCGGGTCGCTGCCGACGCGGTGCTGGTCGCGGCGCACGACCTCGCGGTCGACGAGTCGCTGCTGACCGGCGAGTCGGTGCCCGTCGGCAAGCGTGCGCTCGCCCCGCGCGAACGCGCCGCGGACGCGTACGCGGCGATGCGCCCGGGCGGCGACCGCCTTGCCGTCGTGTACGCGGGCTCGATGGTCGTGCAGGGCGGCGGCGTTGCGCGCGTGCAGACGACGGGGCGCGACACCGAGATGGGGAAGATCGGCCGCGCGCTCGCCGGCATCGACGAGCCGCCGAGCCCGCTCAAGCGGCAGATGGCGGCGCTCGTGCGGTGGTTCGCGGCGGCCGGGATCGCCGCTTCGGCGGCCGCGGGGCTGCTCTATTTCGCAACGCGCGGCGACGCCGTGCACGCCGTGCTCGCCGGGCTCGCGCTGGCGATGAGCGTGCTCCCCGAAGAGTTCCCCGTGATCCTTACCGTGTTCATGGCGGCCGGCGCGTGGCGCATCTCGCAGCGACACGTGCTGACGCGCCGGCTCGCCGTGATCGAGACGCTCGGTGCCGCCACCGTGCTCTGCGTCGACAAGACCGGGACGCTGACCGAGAACCGGATGAGCGTGCGCGTGCTGGCGACCCCCGCCGGCCTGCGCCAACTCGACGACGCCACCAGCGGGGAGTTCACGGAGGCCGAGCGGGCACTCGTCGCCGCCGCGGCGCTCGCGAGCGAGATCCGGCCGTTCGATCCGATGGAGAAGGCGCTGCACGCGCTCGCTGCCGCCGCATTGCCGGTGGCCCCGGCGAACGGGCGCGCGCTGGTGCACGAGTACGGTCTGTCCCCGCAGCTCCTCGCGATGACGCACGTGTGGGCTTCGGCCGATGGCCGGCCGGCCGTAATCGCGACGAAGGGTGCACCGGAGGCGGTCGCCGCCCTCTGCGGGCTTGCCGGCGACGCGCGCGCGGCGATCGAGCGCGACGCTGCTGCAATGGCCGCCGCGGGATTGCGCGTGCTCGGCGTCGCGCGTGCCGAGTACGCGGGCGCGCCATGGCCCGACGATCCGCGCCGATTCCGGTTCACGTGGCTGGGGCAGGTCGCATTCGCCGATCCGCTCCGCGCGAACGTCCCGCACGCGATCGCCGAATGCCGCGCCGCGGGCATCCGCGTGCTGATGATCACCGGCGACTACCCCGCGACCGCGCGGGCGATCGCGAGGCAGGCGGGGTTGCCGACGGAGGTCGTCGTCGCCGGCCCGGACCTGGCCGCGCTCGACGACGCTTCGCTCGCGGCACGCGTCGACGGCAACCCGATATTCGCGCGGATCACGCCCGAGCAGAAGCTGCGCATCGTCGCCGCGCTGAAGCGCAAGGGCGAGATCGTCGCGATGACGGGGGACGGCGTCAACGATGCGCCGGCGCTCAAGGCCGCGCACATCGGCATCGCGATGGGCGGGCGCGGCACCGACGTCGCGCGGGAGGCTGCGGCGCTCGTCCTGCTCGACGACGATTTCGTGTCGATCGTGGCGGCCGTGCGGCTCGGCCGGCGCATCTACGCGAACCTGCGCAAGGCGATGTCCTACACGTTCGCGGTGCACGTGCCCATCGCCGGAATGGCCCTGCTGCCGCTGCTGTTCGGCTGGCCCCTGATGCTGAGCCCGGCGCACATCGTGTTCCTGGAGCTGATCATCAACCCGACCTGCTCGATCGTCTTCGAAGCCGAGCCGTCCGACGCCGATGCGATGCGCCGCCCGCCGCGCGATCCCGGCGAGCCGCTCTTTTCGGCGGCGACGATCGTCGTCTGCGTGCTGCAGGGCCTTGCGGTCCTGGTCGTCGTCGCCGGCCTGTACGCCTGGTGGCAGCGGCAAGGGCAGGACGCCGACTTGATCCGGGCGATGGCCTTCACGACGCTCGTCGCCGGCAATCTGGGGCTGATTCTGGCGAACCGCCTGCGCCGGACGACGATGGCCGCGACGATCCGCGTGCGCAACCGGCCGCTTTTCTGGGTCGTCGCGGGTGCGTTGGGAGCGTTGGGAGCGACGGTCTACTGGCCGCCGCTCGCGGGGCTCTTCGGCTTTGCGCCGATCGCGCCGGCGGCATTCGTGCTGTGCCTCGCCGCCGGCTTGGCGAGCGTGCTCGGGTACGAGGTGCTCAAATTCCTGGCGCGGCGCGTCAGTAAGGCGCGCTGACAGGGGGCGGCACGCGGCGCGGGAGGCGTTACGCCGGCATGTCGCGGGCGCTGAGTGGAGCGCGGGCGCGACGCGTTTGCGTCGGGCCGCCGTCGCTCCTTCAGCTTGGTTTTGGAAGTCTTTTCCAAAAGTCGCGAACCCGGCGATGCGTTGCCCCCTCCGGCACGAAGAGGAAATATCGTTAAGACTCAGTGCTCTGTGGCCGGGAATTGATTCCGATGGCCGATTTGGGTGCATCGGTGCTCCCGCAACGCAGCAAACGAGCGGGGCAAAACCGGGCCGACCATTCCACCTGGCGGAATCTGTTTTTAAGCATATGATTTTACATTGTTTTTTGTTTATTGCATTGCGGAAAATCCCCTTGTCAGCGCGCGATTACTTTGCTAATTTGACGATGTCACGAGCAGCCGCCGGCCAACCCCCGTCGCGGCTGGATTCAGGGCCTGGGATCTTCACCCCATCCATGCCCGCCCGACCGAACGAGCGATCCTCGCCGGTCCGTGCAGTGAAGCGCCCGGCGGCTGGGCTCGCCTCTTGCTTCATGCTGTGGAATCCCTGGCGCAATTTCCAATGACGCGTCGCGGGTCCGCTGACCAAGGTACCGGTGCCGCTCGTTCCCGGGCGCTCCGGATTGGCCACAACGCACACGATGGGAGCAGTCGATGAACTACGATCTCGAAGCGGCACGACTCAAGAAGGACTGGGCGGAAAATCCCCGGTGGAAGGGCATCAAGCGCGGCTACACGGCGGAGGACGTCGTGCGCCTGCGCGGCTCGATTCACATCGAGCATACGCTCGCGCGCCGCGGCGCCGAGAAGCTGTGGAAGCTGATGCACGACGAACCGTTCGTGAACACGCTGGGGGCGCTGACGGGCAACCAGGCGTTGCAGCAGGTCAAGGCGGGGCTGAAGGCGATCTACCTCTCCGGCTGGCAGGTCGCGGCGGACGCGAACATCGCGGGCGAGATGTATCCCGACCAGTCGCTCTATCCGGTGAACTCGGTGCCGATGGTCGTGCGCCGGATCAACAACGCCCTCATGCGTGCCGATCAGATCCATCACATGGAGGGAAAGAACGACGGCTTCGATTTCTTCGCACCGATCGTCGCCGACGCCGAGGCGGGCTTCGGCGGGGTGCTGAACGCGTTCGAGCTGATGAAGGCGATGATCGACGCCGGCGCGGCGGGCGTCCACTTCGAGGACCAGCTCGCGTCGGTGAAGAAGTGCGGCCACATGGGCGGCAAGGTGCTCGTCCCGACGCGCGAAGCGGTCGAGAAGCTCATCGCCGCGCGGCTCGCCGCCGACTGCATGGGCGTCCCGACGATCGTTCTCGCGCGCACCGACGCGGAGGCGGCCGATCTCGTGACCTCCGACGTCGACGACACCGACAAGCCCTTCTGCACGGGCGAGCGCACGGTCGAGGGGTTCTACCGGACGTGCGCCGGCCTCGACCAGGCGGTGTCGCGCGGGCTCGCCTACGCGGCGTACGCGGACCTCATCTGGTGCGAGACCGGCAAGCCGGATCTCGCGTTCGCCAAGCAGTTCGCCGAGGCGATCCAGGCGAAGTACCCGGGCAAGATGCTGGCGTACAACTGCTCGCCGTCGTTCAACTGGAAGAAGAACCTCGATGACGCGACGATCGCGCGGTTCCAGCGCGAGCTGGGCGCGATGGGCTACAAGTTCCAGTTCATCACGCTGGCGGGCTTCCACAGCCTCAACTATTCGATGTTCAACCTGGCCCACGGCTACGCGCGCAGCAACATGAGCGCATTCGTCGAGCTGCAGGAAGCCGAATTCGCGGCCGCGGAGAAGGGCTTCACCGCGGTCCGGCACCAGCGCGAGGTCGGCACCGGCTATTTCGACGCCGTCACGACGACCGTGCAGGGCAGCCAGGCGTCGACGACCGCATTGAGCCACTCGACCGAGGACGAGCAGTTCTTCGACCAGAAGCAGGAAAAGGGCAAGAAGGCCGCTGCTTAGCGCGGGAATTCCGACATGAAGGCCGCGCCGTTCGCGAGGATGGCGCGGCTTTGTCTTGGGCGGCGCGCGATCGGGCGCGCCGTATGACCGGTGCCAGTGCCGCCCGCATCACGCCGTGACGCGCCGATGCGACCGGCGTCTGCGCCTTCGCCTTCGCAGGCGAACGCGCCGCTGCGCGTCTTCTTCGCGGTCTGGCCCGACGCTGCGGCACGCGCGGCTCTCGCGAAGCTGGCGCGCGTGGTCACGGCGGAAGCGGGAGGGCACGCTCCAGCGATCGAGAACCTGCACCTGACGCTCGCGTTCGTCGGCGACGTCGCCGAAGAGCGCGTCGCCGCGCTGCGCGCGGTCGGCCTCGAAGCATCCACCGGCGTGCCGGCGTTCGACCTCTCGCTCGACCGCGTTGGCGTCTTTCGCGGATCGGGTATCGC